>Ga0326513_10000462_pt1 | contig 34604 bp, 29 predicted proteins | sample 2_2465_0518_D_FD_203654 | JGI IMG/M metagenome (GOLD analysis project Ga0326513, IMG submission 203654) | Bovine rumen microbial communities from UC Davis, California, United States - 2_2465_0518 | ecosystem: Host-associated > Mammals > Digestive system > Stomach > Rumen | place: USA...
AACTACAAGGTTCCCTAATAATAGGAATATTATGATCTATACAATATATCCATACTGCTAACTCCCAAGCAGAATCAAATCTCTGACCATAGTAATAAGTTTTTCCAACAATTGGTCTTGGAAAACCTGTGTTTCTTAATAATGATTCCTTAATCTTATTAGTTCTAGCATTTATCTCTTCTTGAGTTTTATTTTTCCAAGTATTTTTGATTTTCTGTGCTATCTCAGGACATTGTGTTGAATTTTCTACACCATACAATTTTAAATTGGATTTGTGTAATCGATCTAACATCTGCTGTTTCTGTTCAGGAGTCCAATTCTTTTTAGTCACAGAAACTTTAGCAGGATTATTGTATTTTTCGTCTCCATATTTATCTTTCTTTTTCTTTTTAGATTTTTTAGCAAATTCTTCAATAGTCAATAATTCCCCAACAGATCTTACCCCATATCTATCAAACAGACTATTAGAAATCTTAAATATTATGTCTGCCTTTTCTATATCAGATTTATTTTTCCAGATATCAGATACTTTTTTAGCTATTTCGGGATTTTTCATAGGGTTGTCTACCCCAAATGTCTTTAAACACGATTCCTTAATCTTATTAGTTCTAGCATTTATCTCTTCTTGAGTTTTATTTTTCCAAGTATTTTTGATTTTCTGTGCTATCTCGGCTTTTTCTTCCACAGTTCTTTTATTTAGAGTAATTTCAGTTTTGGCTTTAAAATCTTTTGATTGTATGTAATAGTCTACTCCAAAATGAATTCTATTATATTCAATAGATCTGCATTTCCCGCACATGAATTTGGATAGATATTCTATTCTCCAAGGCCTAAAAGCTCTATAATAAGTAAGTTTTCCACATTTGCAACAATAATATCGTATATCTTGTCTAGATTTTAATTTTAACAGATCTTTTTTTGTACTAACTAAAATAGTGTTAGATTCGTTTAATTCTCTCATAACTAATCTCCCCTTTATTATTAAGTGTAATAAATAATTGAAAAGAAAAAGACAACCACCAGTAACAGAGAGGTTGTCTTTATTTTGTAATTAGTTGAGACCTGTTAGATTTTCCATATAGTATCTTTCAGCAAACTTTCGAAGTTCTGAGTATTCTTGTGGATGATACTTTCCGTACAGATCGAGATCTTTCTTGATTCTAGCAACTTTAATCATATCAGAAACATCAAGCAGTGAATAGCCTATACCAAAACCTGCAAAAGCGAAACCAGTGTATTGATTGATTTTACGCCATTTGTCGGTTTCATCAAACGTTCTAGATGCGGTTGAAAAACAAAAACCGACTATTGCACAAATTGCACCAGTGAAGTTTCCAAAAGCATGCAGCTTGTTATCAGCGCGTGCCATCTTGAGCCAGTAATATTCGAGGCCACCTGCCTTTTTAACTCTGGCCTCAATCTTTTCAAGCTGCTTGAGTTCTTTAGCTTTCTGCTCTGCTGTAAGCTCTTTCTTTACCATCGCAATCATAATAGAGTGTTTTTAAGTTTACCTTTCACCAAAGCTACACTCTCATACGAGAATGCTTTTGGGATAAACTTAGTAACGTTCTCTACTTTCTCCATTATTATAATATGTATAGAATAAATAGTTTAAATAAAAACTACACCCACCACTACATCCGTTGCCTCTACAAACGAATCTACACCATTAGCTAATCCACATTGATAGTTGCATGTTAAATCGCAGCCGGAATTGCACTTCATGGACCCTCTACCGCAACTTCCTGAAGAAAAGAAAACACAGGCCATTACACGGCCTGTGCAATATCTTTCATCCAAAGAAAATCTGATCTAAATTATCAATTTGTTTCAGAAACACTCATTTTATGTCTACCAAACGTGCCTTTCTCTAGCTACCAATTCCATATAATCGGCAATTTTATTACCAACCCTGCTAAGACGATCTTTACATTCTTTTAACCACTTTATGACGTTCACAACAGACTTTTCTCAATTCAGAATTGTTTATATCCAAAAAAGACATTTTATATTTTCTAAGAGTAGAATTATAGGCATTTGCAGCTTTATGAAACTCTTCTTTAGCAGCTGCGTATTCTTCGAGTAATCTCTTTTTTCTAGTCATATCTGTATCCCCTCCACTTCAAGGCGTCTTTGCAGAACAGTTTTAGATGGTCTTCTTTCTTCTTCTCGTTATAGTATCTATTAAGATTGAATATCGTTTTATTTATTCCTTCAATCTTACTTAAAACAACAGTTTCGTTTGTATCTTCTGGCACTATACCATTTGCAAACAGCGATGACATGAATTGCTCTAAGCCTTCTTTATTAAACAATCTGGCCTTGGCAACCAACATAACGACACCATCGTCCATAGAAACAGTGTGTAAAACCTGCTTTATACTAGGTTGTCCATCTTTATCTACAGTCGGCTCATAAGTCAATACCTTAGAACAACTGCTATCTCGTATCAAAGGAATTACCACGTTTTCATTTTCTTGTCTCATCGTTCTTATATGATTTCTGATTAAATTAGCAGATTCAATCAATTTATAGTGTTTGCTACATGTGCAATGTTTACGACTTTCAGTTAAGTCTGTTGTGCTTTTAACTATTACTTCAGCAAACATGTCGAGAATTTCAAATTCATAGAAATATTGACACTTTACAGCACGTAGATTTGATAATATCATATCTGTTACAGAAATTAAAATGTCTACGCACGGTTCTATGGTAAGAAACATATCCAATTTAAGACGATTGTCTGCAATAAAAACGCCAAATGCTTGAATAAATGAGTTCATGTATTTAACATATTCATCTATAGCACTATGAAGTGATATACATTTTAAAGGCATTTGTGGGCAGTTTATGTTGTGATTGGAGTTAATCTCTAGAGCATTCGCATAGGCCTTATTTAATGGATGGATCCAATAATTAATTATATAGTTTCGACAATGCTCAACTAGATTCTCATCTGGCTTCATAGGACTTTTGAAGAAGTCAAGACCTTCTTTTCCAAATTTAGCTTCACAATAGTGATATAGGTTTCTGCTATCTTGAATAAAATTAGAAATACGATCCCACAATATGAAGTTTCTAAAGTTGGGTTCCTCAAACAAATAGCGGTTATCCATAATTTGCTCCTTACTGTTATGTAGATATGCATATGAAAAAATAGTGAGGAGAATTAACTCCCCACCATCTTTTATCCTTCTACGTATTGTCCTATTTCAGAATTAGAATATAATGCTCTGTCAAGAATATTCTCTATATCACTTCTTGCTGGAATTAATAATCTGTTCCATCCTGTAAAATCTTGACTAACGAAATAGCCGTTTACTGCCATAATGAGCCACCAATAATCGGTAATACCATACAAATCGTATGATAACTTCATAGGTTTACCGTAGAAAGGTTCAGCTAATTCAGGAGTATATAGTTTTACGGTAGACTTGGTTTTAAGGTAAGGAACGATTTCGTTTAATATATAGTTTTCTTGAACACAAAGATTCAAAACGTTTGTGTATCTATTATCAGGAGTATTATATTTATGGAAAACAGTACAATTTTCAAATACAATGGTGTTTTCGGCTGATCGCTTCATTGCTTGACGAAAAGCTCTGAGTTTAGGAATAACTTGTTTCATAAATACCTCTTTCATATTAAAGTTTGAACAATGAAAAAGAAAAAAATAACCCTACTTATCCTTTTGGACTTTCGGGTTGTGGCGAGACTATATCATCATCGCAAATAGTACACACGTCGTCGGTACCATTTGCATCATTGCCTGGGCGCTCTTATTGCGCATTCGCCAAATGAAACGAGCAGCTGGACATGCTGATATAATCACAGCGTTGTCGCGATACTCCTCATAGTTAGGATCTCCCGCTACCGGTCTATCATCTCCTACAAGTTCATCTTGCTTTAAGAGAGTATCCCATACTCGGGTTATGCATTCTTCATGTGACTTTGTCATAGTTGTTATTTCATAAAGACACGCAGCTTAATCGTTTATCAGAGTCTACACCTATACAGGTATATCTAGCTGTAATTAGCAACGATATCTCTATTACTTCTCACTATTATAATATAAACGTCAAATGACGGGTTAAAGAAAAAAAAGAACCAGAACATTGTCTGGTTCTTGAAGAGGTTAGTCTTTGTAGTTAAGTTCTATTATATCAGGATTCCAAATGCAGATGCTGTCACAATCCCAAGTATTGAAGATATTGTGCATGATATTGAAATTGAAATCGTGTGAAATTTCCATACCGTCATAATCATGCAAAACTTTATTCCAATCAAATTTAAACGATCCAAACGTAAACCAACGGTTTAAATCCATATCATCTGTGACATCTTTTAAAACGTTGTTATGGTTCTCATCAAAGTCACTGTATTTTGTATATTTCTTCATGAATTCTTTTAAAGATTCCATTGAATCGATAGTACAAATATTAGCTGTTTCTTTGAGAGTAAATGTTTGGGAACATTCAAATCTATCGAGATTGAACTGTTCATCTTCACACCAGTCTTTCCAGCCATAATTAGTATCAACTGGACTAGCCCAGAAACAACCAAGGAACTTTGATTCACCACGTGGCATTTTATATTCCTTTGGTTTATCCCAGTATTCTGATATAACCATAGAGTCATTGACCTCAATCTTTTTAAGCTTCTTGATGTCAAATTCGTCTTTTCCATACCAAATGTATTTCTTTTTCATAGTGTACCTCAAGTTTGTAATATACACTTCAATAGTCGTTTTGATTAATATTAGACACGAAAACATTAATATGAACACTTTTAATATAATAGGAGTTTGATCATGCAATTAAACGCCAATAGTATATCGAAAATCGAAGCAACTAAAACTGCTTTCGAAAAAGCTTTCAAGGAGAATCTTGTCAATGACTGCTTCAGAAATGTAGTAGTGGCCAGTATTCCGTTGAAAGACGGCGAACGCGAAAAGATAGATAATCCTGAATTTAAGGACAAGTTAACCGCTGTTCTTAGCAGTGTTTCAAGAGAATTGGTAAATGGATTTGATCATGTAGGTCAGTTCGATACCGGTAATCTCTTCACTTCTATGGTAAACAGCGTTGCTGAATCTGTTTCTCTTGAATCAGCTTATCGTCAGCAGCGTCTTATTAACCAGATTCGTCTTGGCAAAATTGAACAAGACGAAGTTTCTCTTAATAAAGCTTGTGAATCTGCATTTGCAAATTCTCGTGCTTTTGAATCTCCTGACGTTGAAAAACGATTTGTTCAGGATATGAAGTACATTATGTCTGTTGAAGATGCTAATGACGTAGTTGAACGCATTAAGAACGATGTAAGAGATGCTATTGAAGAAACAGAAGCTAAGAATGAACTCGTTGAAGGAACAACTCAGGAATTGATTGATTATAAAAATGAGATTGCTCCTCCTGATGACGAATACCAGGATCCAACACAGACCGAAACAAATCCTGCTGATGATCTTAATTCTGCTAGCGAAGATCCTGATAACATGCTTGCTGATACAAGCGATGACGGTCTCGCTGGTGATTCAACTACTGATAGCAGTGGCGAAGAAGAACCTCTTTATGAAGATGAAGTAGGTGGAGAAGCCACAACGTCAGGCGATCCTACACAGGATGCTACTGCAACAAGTGCTGAACAGCCTGGATCTGATCCTACTGCTACTGAAGATCCTACTACTGATACCGGAGCTGAACCTCAAACAGATCCAACTGCTGATATGGGCGGAGAGACTTCTACCGACACAGAAATGGGCACCGATACTGATACCGGAACAGAAACTCCTGATGACACAGGCGATGATCTTGCTACCGATGACAGTGGTCTTGGCGGTGATATGGGAACCGACGACGGTACTGGTCTTGATGCTGGTGGAACAGATATGGGCGGAGATCCAACTGCTGATGATTCTACTACTATGGATGCTGGCGCTGATCCTGCAGCAGATGGTGGTGGTGCCGGAAACACTAATAACAATAGTGGCGGTATCACTATCAACATTAATGGTGCTGGACTTTCCGCTAAAGAATCTCTTAACCTTTACAATGCTCGTTCGCTTGCTGAAAAAAGAGTTCCTCTTGGACTTCGCACTTTCGAATCAATGTCTCTCCCATCAGTAGATGATCTTGCTGCTGAGTGTGTAAACGCAGTAGGTGATGTGCGTGCAGAAATGGGATATCGACTTGATGGTCTTAAACTTGCTGCTAAGCAAGCTCATGGACTTTCTGTTGAATCTTCAGCTGCTATTAATGAAAAGATTGGCGAATATGGTAAAACTATTGCAAATGCTTTGAACGATTCTTCTTTCTATACAAAGAAGTTGAACGAAATCGGTCTTACTTCTCAGGGTCTCATTCGTGCTACTGAGAATACTTTTGCTATTGCAAGAAATATCATTAACCGCTTTATCTATAAACGTCAGGGAGTTGCTCGCAACGTGCGTCCTTATACAAGTAAGGAAAATGTGTTTGCTAATGCTTTTGATATCGTTCAGATGCGTCAGTATCTTGATAGACAGAAGAATCCAAAGACCGAAATGATCGATGATCTTGAATCTCGTGAAAATGTATTTTATCATAATATGGTAAATTACGATGACGACAATGTCAAGAAAGAAGCTACCGCTATTATTGATCTCAGTCGTTTGAATTTCAAGAAGGCAATTTCTCCTAACTTTATTACCGATTACAAAATCAAAGTGTGGGAAGAAAATATTGGCGATAAGAGCAATATTGAAATTAATTCTGAAGTTTGCAAACGTGTTGAAGACAACTTCAAGAAACTTTGGGGTAGGGATCTTAATGATGCTGAAAAACAGATTATTAAGGCCACTACACAGCAGGATGATGTTACAGAAATTGTCCCAACTCCTTATGAGAAATTCTTGATTACTATGAGTAAAGAAGCAATTCTTGCTCATGGTGCAGAAGATCCTATTAAGGGTGCTGGTTTGACAAAGACTGAAAAGAAAGACATTGAATGGAAGTCTCGTCTTATGACAACTGTATATAAAGCTGCTGAAAGCTTTGGTCTCTTGAACGAAAGCGATAATGTGAATTTCCAGAAATTTGTAAATATGGTAGGAATGTAATATGAAGAAAATTACTATTTCTAAAGAAGGAATATCTCCTCTCGATATATATGTAGATGGTAAAAACCAAATACAATCAGTTGAATCGTCCGGAAAAGTCATGTTCTCAAAAGAGGCATATGAAATCTCTACTGAAGAAGGATCTATTTCCGAAGAAGCAGATTTAAGCAAGCTTAATGCTGTCGATCGTGTATTTGCAGAGATGGCTCGTGAATCACACAACCCTGCACTTTCGACAGAAGCAGCTATGCCTAGACTTTCAGGTATTAAACCTTTTTCTTTCTTTGCTGGCAGAAGTATGAGCAGAAACGTGTTCACTACAACTGTGGACGAATATCTTAAAGGCCAACAATCATCTATAGCTAAAATTAAAGATTATATAGTTAAACAGGGCTGGGTTGATGAAGGTATCGCTGGACTTTCTAAAGTTCCAACCATTGTAACGCAAATGTTTAAAATCTTTGGTTTAGCAAACATTACTCTCGCCTCTTCTAGAAAAAATATTATAGAAAAAGAAGTTAATGGTCTTAAAATAGTATTTATTCACACCGATAATAGCAATGATTCAGCTATAAATAAAACCTTAGACTTTAGGGCTAGAAAAGATAAGATGGTTGGATATCTTATACTGTCTAAACGCGGTTCAGATAAGTTCTTCTGTAAACGAATTACGCCAACTATTAATGTCCAGAGAAAAGATAATGGCAAGTCTAGACACAATATTGAAGTTTCTGCTAAAGTAGTTTCTAAGGAATCGTCTCCTGTTATAGAAAGATGGGCCGAAATATCTCAAGAAAGTTCTTTTGCAGATTTTGACGGTATTAATCCTACAAAATCAGAAGAAGGATTTCCTAGAGTAAATTCATTATTGTCTATTACTGGTACTAAGATGTATAAAGGAGTAGATGATATCGTTAAAGATCCTAAGGTTATTGAAACTTGTGGACGAATTAAAGAATATTGTTCTTCTAAAGGTTGGGAAATCATAAAAGAAGAAGATTCTGATATTAAGAAAACTCTTTGGACTACTTTTATCGGTAAAGATACTTCCGATTATAACAGACCTAGAGCTAAAACCGAAACGTGGAAAACAGTTAACGGTGTTCCGTTGATGTTCCTTGAATTTGATGAAGATAGGACTTTTTACAGTTCCGACGGATTCCCTGTTACATATCATGTACACTATATTTGTGCACACGTTTATTTGAGAAAGCCAGGTGCTAAGAGAATCTTTTCTAAGCAAGTAATCAGTAAAGTTAAACTTAGATCAGATAAATCTAGGAAACGATGATGTGTGGCACTCAGAAAGTCAGACAGAACAACTGTTTACAATAAAGTTGCCTAACAACAATTAATACAAATAAAGACTCCTCCCATAATAGGGAGGAGTTGTTTTGTTATTGTTGTTGAGTCTGTGTGGCGTTAGAAACAGTTTCTTTAGCCTTATTTGCTTCAGATATAACGTTGTTTGCAATGTGTTCAATATTATCAGCTTTTTGTTTTAACACTTCCAATTTATCTATTGAGAAAGTTTTAACGTTTTCAGCCAACATATTTATCTTACTTTGAATAAGATTTTTTATAGCATCTAAATCTTGATTACCAGTAGATTGTCCTTCAAGTGAAGCGCTTACTGCTTTTAAAGCTGAATTGGCTTGATACACCGCCGCTGTCGATTTAGTAACCACTTTGTTTATATAAGTAGCTATAATTTGATCCATCTTAGATTTATTGAGAATTTCTGAATCTCCATCAGTAGGAGCTTTATTAAGATTCTCTATAACTTTTGTACTAAGAACAGAGCCGGCTTTACTTATATTAGAAACATTGGAAAGTATTTCTTTCATTTGGACATTATCGTTGATGATGTTTTCAGCAACGTTAGTTATAATTTTAACTGTAAAATTGTCAAATCGCATTTTTATGCGTTTAAAGAAATTACTTATACTTTCTTTAAGAGAGATAGCTCCGTTTTTAATGTTCTGCCCGATACCTTCAGTAGATTTATATCCAAATGATTCTACCGTTTTAATATCAGAAAGAAGAGAATATGCTTCGATTTGCTTGATCAAATTATCACTTTCTTTTGACATAGCATTGCATTCAGATATCGATTTGGCGAAAGTGCTAGCATTAATAGACGTATTGTACGCGCCTATCTTTATCTTTATATTCATATTTATCTCCAAGCTATATTGTATCACTTAAATGTTTTTATATTTTAAAACATTTTAATGAAATCGATTGAAATAAAGGATACCATTATGAACATACGCATTAATGGAAATGATATACAAAGTTCTAGAAAATATATAGAAGATGTGACATCTGTCTCGTTGATTAGTCTAGAATCATTCAATGACAAAACCAATTTTTATTACGATTTTGTTCCTCCTAAGATTTCTTTAGAGAATTGTATCAATATATATAATAGATCAACTGAAGCTGACAATATAGAAAGCAATTCTACATATGATGAAAAGAAAGTTTCTGTTGGCACTAAGATAATAAGATACATATCAACGTTGTTTGATAATTTCTATAGACACATCGTATCTTTTATAAAAGCAATAGTAAATTTCTTTAAAAAAGCTATTGCCTTTATATCAGGTAAAGATGAATTGAAACAGATAAAAATTCTACCTGAACAAAATTATGTTACTATAACCGGTTTTCGAGGGTTAAAAAGAATACAATCTAAGATACCTATAGAAGAGTTTAGACGAAGCACAAAACTTACAGATGAAAATAAGATGATGGTGCGTTGTCAAAAAGAACAAGAATATTTAGCTTCTATAGAAAAGTTAGTAAACTATATTCATTCTGCGTATAAGTTATTTCTCTCTAACAGTAAGGACGCAGAGCAAGCTGTAGGCAGTCTTAATGAAGCAGCAGAGCAATTCAAGAAATTGAATTTTGTAAACGTCACTAGTGACAAAGATTACATCACAAACGTTCAAACGTTTTTGGAAAATCCTTCTGCTATATCTAAAAATATTTCCACTAAGGTAGTTGAAAAAACTAAATCTTTGGAATATTTGCCTAGTTCTGTTCAAAAAGTCAAAGACGAATTGATCAAAAAACTAGAAGAAAACCCACAAATGGCTCAAGAGATTTCTCCTAAAATAAAATTAGCCAGTGCGTTGTTTACTAGTATAACAACTATTGATAATTTAATACTTAAGAGTTCTAGTGGGTATATTTCTATCTTACAAGAAATTAACTATTTAGTAAACCGTGAAATACATTCAGAAGATGGTATTTTCAATGGGTTGATGTATCTAAATAGAGATGTAAAAGTCGTAAATTACGGTTCTGAACTTTTTGCTATACCGTTTAATTTCACTTTAAAACGCAGTGAAGAGACTGCAGCAGAGTTTGATAAAGTGTTAATTATAGCACGACACTGTAATGAAATTTCTCATTCAGGTAAAGGCCAAACTATTGACCATAAGATAGTTGATGGAAAAGACACCATTGTACAGAGTGAACGCTCTCAATGGACAGCAAAATTTATGGCCTGGTTAAGAGAGAATAGCCGAGAAGTAAAAGCAGTTGTTGGTAATGATGAACACTACAATATTTACGAATTCAATATAAAGATAGAAGAAGAAGGCGGAAAGCCATCTATTTTAAAATGTTGGGGAAACGTCTTTAAAGACAATAGAAAAACTTTAAAAAATATGCCAGATAAAGTGTATCACACTACTGATATGGATAAACCTGAGCTAGACATTATGCCTAATACTGGAAACTATGGTGCGCACGCAGACGATATGAAAGGCATAAATGGCATTGGGTTTACGTCTAGTCGTGTATATGCTGCTATATCTCCTTGTACACGACAGGGCATTCCGATTTCCACAATGTTAAATCTATTTGTGAAAAAGGCAAGTCAAATAGAGGACGCGCTTAAATCTGGAAAATACAAATCATCTGAAATAAAACAGGCAGTTTCACAATTAGAGAAAACCGGAAAACCTCTTGAAGAATCGCACGTGTATGAAATTGATAATGTTAAACAATTTGAAGGTCACGTATTTGTAGATCCAGAACATAGAGGCGGAATGTCTGGGAAAGTTCAATCATTACTCACTGGAAATACAGAAATTGAACCCGCTATTTATATAGAAACAGAGAAACCATTAACAGGTAAAAATGTTACTAAACAGTTGTTTAAAACACTAGAACATAATTCCCAGTTCCCTAATCTATATAAATATTGTGTGCAAAATAAGAGTGCGCTTCTTAAATGGTTTTTTAATACATAATGCCTTCGAAGTATATATTATTGTTATGTATAGGAGGATCTTATGGATATGGATAAGACCAAGAAAGAAGAAACTCGTAATGACAATGATAATATCATTACGAGAGCTTACGCTAAAATATCAGTGGCAGTATTTGTAGCAAAGCTTAAATTAGACGCTTTGCCCATAGCAATCAGAATTCGATTATACGGACATTAATCGAGTTGAATTTGGAAGAACGATTATAATAATCGTTCTTTTTTTGAAAACATATGTATGATTTAAATCATGATACCATTCAAAGGACGTTTAGACATGAATAATCTTAAGATTAAAATCAACGGAACAGAAATCTCATTGGAGAATTCTAATCCAACATCAGGAAGCCTTGCTGTAAAGAATGATGACTATGATGCTCTTTACGCAGCTATCTCTAAAGAATCAGATGCTTTAGCAAGACAAATTAAAGCGTGTGCTTTGCTTGCCGACATCAAAACAGTAGAATCATTTGGATATAAATCTACTGAAGGTGTCGGACAGAACATTAAGGGTGCAGCTTCTAAAATTGGCCAGCAAATTATTAAAATCCTTCAAAAGATTGGCTTATTTTTTAAGAAACTTGGTGCACATATTTCAAGCATATTTATAAAGCAGAAAGTGCAAAAGATCCATGATCAGCCAACAAAAGCTAAATTTGAGACTGTGTGTGGAAAGATTGTAAGCTGTTTGAAAAAATATGACGACGAATGTACTGCTAAAATCAGAGCTGTACAGAAGACAGTACAAGCCGCAAACGACGAAGCCACTAAAAATCTGTCTCCTAATGCTACTGAGGCTGAAAAGCAGAGAGCTGCTATTGCTACTAAAGCAAACAACGTAATCAACAAATACTGTACTCTTATTTTGCAGACACAAAATGTTGCTAAAGATATAGTTAAAGACAATGTTCAGCAGTTGCACGATCGTGTTCTTAAAGCTGCTAATAGTGTTCTTGATACTACTGATAAGATTATGAGTGAAGCAATTAAGACAGCACCTGGAGCAACAATGGAGCAGATCGATAAGGCATTTGCTCCTCTTCATCAGAGTCTTGATGCTGCGTTGCAGGAAGCAGAGCAGTATTCTAAAGAAGCTGCTAACGTCGCACAGTCAACTGCTCCAACAGGCAATAAGCCTAACGCATAATATTATGCGGCAATAAAATACTCCTCCCATAATAGGGAGGAGTTGTTTTTATATCGCTGAAACGGTGATATTTATTTTTCTACGTTTCTTATAATAACCGATTTTATACATCCAGCAGAAGATTTTACTTCAGATCTAGGAAGTTGCTGAAACATAGTTATTTGGATTTTACTAAGTTTCTTAGCATATTCTTCTTTATTGGTTTTAGAAGACTCGCAATCACAGATTCTTTTTTTATCGGTAGTCATCATTAACCTCCAATATTGATTGCTGAAGTGTCATTAAAGTTGATCTCAATAACTTCAGAGTCTTCTGCGTTATTTTTATCAGTGATAATTATTGACTCAGGAGTATCTCGAATTTTATCTATCTTAAGCCACAAAGTAAGAGTATTTTCACCTTCAGCAGCATCAAGAATATCAGAAGTAATTTCAGTATCTACTCCCCAAATAAGACCGTTACTGAGTTTTTCTGAATCAAATACAAAATCAAGAGCAAACCATTTGTGTTTACCATCTTGCTGATTAGGATTGGTAGAAGTCCACTCATTAAGACTGGTATAATCTCCTGAAAGATAGATTATACGTTTTCCTTCTTCTATGCCTTTATCGATTTTGATTTTATTTTGATTATTGTTCTGGTTAACTGGTGTTTCATCTGAACTATTGCCATAATCAGCAGTTCCAGCATGAACATCTGCCACAAATTTAGTAGTCCAGTCTTTAATTTCAATAGGAATAGAAGGCTCTTCTTTCTCTTTAGGAAGAAGTTTAAATACAGGATACCCTTCGTTGTACCCACCAATAAGATAAATTGATCCTAGCTGGACATATTTAAAGTTCACGTTTGTGAAAGACCAACCGATCAATTTGATTTCCCTAGATTCTCCATTGTAAGTCCAATGTCTTGTTTTTTGATCAGTTTCAATGATCCATTTTTCATTGAATAATTTGTCAGCAGAAAGAGCTCTGCTTTCATTTGCTTTATAAGCATAAGACTCGAATACATCAGGACCAGGAAGTTCGACTTTAGAAGGAGTAATAGTTTCGTCTATTTCACCGTCGTCGTTAGTAATATAAACAATACCAGTACTTTTGAACTTAACAGATCCGCATACGGTTTCACTTATCTGATTAACAGGTGTTTCTTTAAACAAGTTGCCAGCAGAAATCAAATGAGGATTACAGATAATGTCGATAGAGCCCAAAAGAGTTTTAACGTTAGTTGAGGTTGAAGCAAGAATATATTCTAAACCAGGAATATATCCGCCTTTCCAAACATTAAATCTATATTTGCCAATTTCATTTAGTGCTTTTTCATAATCAAACTTACAGTCAGTTTCATCATAGTTTTTAGGAGAATCAGTAGTGAAAATGCTATAGCTTGAATGATACTCTGTTTCTATCAATGTGATATATGGAGCTCGAAGCATCTTTTTCTTGGTAGTAAGATTAAATACCTCAAGGATATCATAAATTGAATAAGCACAGAACACTGAGCTTAAATCCTTGTCAGCAGTTTTCCCGTCTTTGTTATAGATATGAGCGATATACATAGGACCTTGTTGTTTAAATGACATGAGACGTTTTACGCCATTTTCATCATATATAAGGTCTGCAAACATATACAAAGCGGGAGTCATTTCAAAATCGTCCGTAAGTTGATCTGGCGCTTCTTTAATAGCAGTTTCAACAGTATTAATAATAGAATCTATTACAGATTCTCCATAAACACGCTTCATAATGTGTATTTCTTGGGTAATGACTGAACTCATATTTTACCTCTTTTAAATAATCAGTAGTCATTCTAATGTTTTGGAATTATGAGAAAACATTTTTAATGAAGGAGATATTTATGGGGAAAATATCAGAAAAAATTAAAGAAGTTGGCTTGTCTTGGATTAAGAAATTTGGTAGTATCCTGTTAACTATATTTGCAGGAGTAGTTGCGATATTTACTTTTGGGAGAATTAATGATCTTGTAAAAAGACACGATTCTAAAAAGAAAGAAGAACTAAAAGACAATATTGATATTGCAAAAACTACATCAGAAGAATTAAAAGAAGAACTTGAAGAATCTGTTGAAAAGACAGATGAAATTAAAAATATTATAGAAGAAAAACAAAAAGAAGCTAGAAATAATGAAAAAGACTATGTTTCTAAACAAGAAGAACGTGCTACTAAAGCAGGTTTTGTTAAGAAGCAGAAGAACTAATAGGAGACTCTAGATGAATTTCTTATCAATATTAGAATATCTTAAGACTCTTGAAGGTTTTGATAACCATCATCCTGTTATTTGTGTTGGAAGTAACGAGATCTTCGAAGAGTACTATGATTATTATATAATCGATGGAATAGTGTATGTTCTAGGCATCACATCTACTTCTGTTGGAAGTGGCGGATATAAAACTCTCAATATGATTAATCCTGATGCTATTACAAACGTATATATCGACGATGCTCTTGGAGCAGACCTGAACAACGTTACTGTGTCTCCTGCTAAAGGTAACAGCACGTTTGTCGATAAAGCTAAGACCTTCATAAACGGATGTATTAAAAACGCTAATAATTTTAATCTTCCGTATTCTAAAGCAAGATTCTTTGTCGGAGACGAGTCTATTCGTGTTCTTGAAAACGGTTTTGTTGTAAACGGAGATCTAGTTTCGTTCGACGTACAGGAGCTTTCAATTGGAACGATGACAGGACCGGCTGGTCTTGGAAAACCAATGTGTGACAAGTTTAGAATCTTTACAGATTTTAATCGTTTTCAAGATATCTCAATTCCGTTCGCAGATCTTAAATATTCTCCAATGAAAGATTTTGTTAGCAATGAACTCCTTGAACTCAGTCAAAACTATCGCGAAACTCATTTTGGTAAATGGGGCAAAGGCGTAGCTAATTATGAGCATAGAGAATATGCTAAAGGCGACAGAGTCTGGTTAGATGTTGAGATCGTTAGCAAATCTGGTGATGTGTCTAAGAACGTTCCAGAAAAAAGAATGTGGTTTGTTTCTAAAGCTAATAGGAATAACGATATCCCATTGAGCAAAGAAGCTAAAGCTAATGATAGTTGGGCTGAATTTGATCCTGAAACCAATGCTCTTGTAGTGTCAGAATAAGGAGTTATTATGGCAGTGAGAACACAAATAAATCTTAGTGAGGCTCTTGCTAGAAACGTTCAAACAGGATCTGTTGTAGAGCACGACGGTATGATAGAGTTCGCAGAATATGTTGCTAGACATTCTGCTGCAACGGGCCCTAGAAGTTTCAACCACATGACTAAAGTAGTGGCTACTAAAGATGAATTATCTTTAGTCAGAATTCCTCTTACTGAAGAGACGGCTGAAAGATACACTGTAGATAAATATACAGATCTTGTAGCTGTTCTTAAAGACGTTACTGGAAGTGAATAAAAAAAGAACCCTCCAATTAAAGGAGGGTTCTAATTTGTTATTTACTAGATAACTCTAACTCCGGCTTCTTTTGCAAGTTGATCCACTGCCATACCAGGACGAACTACTTTAAAAATTTCATACAAATTCTCAACAAGTTCCTGAGGAATGTCTTCCCTTAAATTAAATGCTATTGCTGGTATAGTGTTCTTATGTACATATATAGTTTTAACCATATAGTATACGTGCATGAGCTGATTTTCATCACAGACCAGCTTAGTTGTTGAGTCAATATGCTGAACGAAATTCCTCATAGACCACAACATGTTCCTAATAGTTAGGATAAGTTCATTTGAAGGAATCTTGAAATCGGCAGAAATAGCTTCTTTACAACAGATAACGTCTCTGCTATAATAATCCAGCAGACTTAATTGTCTGAAGAACACTGATTTCTTTCTTTCAGGATTCTTTTCAAGTATTGTGTGATCCTCAATAGCTTTATCAACTACCACATCACTAGCAAAATCGTCAACATAGTTTACTGCTTCTTCTGTTAACTCCATCTGATAGATTCTTTCAGCAGCTTCTACTGCGTGCTCTTTGCTGTCAAACACAGCTAAGAATCGAGCAGTGTGCACGAAAGTACATCCAGGGAACAGCTTCTTCATTTCTTCGTTTACCATGATGTTTGGAATAGGATGCTTTGTGGCATCTACTGCATTCAAATTCCAACATCCTGGATCTCTTACACTCTCAGTCACAGTGAAGTGAATGTGAGTACTAGCGAAGTTTACGGCAGGAATAAATTCTTCAAGAACTATATAATCCTTTTCCGTTGTGCTTGCAAGTTCAGTAGCTTGTTGTACAGCATTTCCATAATCAACAGCATATAAAATCAAACACTTAAAGTTGAATGTGTGTGCAAACTTTGCAAATGCTTCATCTGCAAAGGCATTGCACTTTGGATTGATAGCTTTGATATAGAAAGCGAGAGGGTTTGGAAAGTCTCTCTGACCAAAGTTATCGGTCTTATCCATGTTTTGAATGAAAGCAGTATCAAGATAATCAGCTGCAATTTTTGCAGCTTCTTCATTACTTGCTCCATACAACATGCACATTTCTGTACCAAAATAATTCCAAAGGCGTCCAAGAGCAGCATATTTGCTTTTAGGTTTCTCAGGATCGCGACAAGGCGTGTCTTCTTGATGATGGTCAAATCTTCCTCTTCCAATATCGAAGATAAGAGCATTCTCATCAGTAAGATTATTATCCTTTAAAAACCTATCGCAAACGCGATTTACCTTTACAGGTTTACTATCCATGAAATCATCTGCAAAGGTATAAATCAACGCACTACAAAGTGCGTCGTCTGCATGGAATGAGCCATTGTGAGTATAGAATACTCCATCCTGTTTAGCGAGAAGAGCTTTGAGCTCTTCGATTCTCTTTAAGTTTGTGTTAGCCATATAATCCAACACCTCCAAGTAAGTGATATATAAACAAGATTTATATTATTTTAAATACAGATAAACTAGTTCATGAGGAAACATTTTTGTTAAGGAGCAACAATGCTAGAAATACTCAACACAGACGTGTATGGTCTTGAAAGAGCTATGAAAGCTATTTCTAACTCGTATACTGTAGGCGAGATTGATACTACTGCACCTGTTACTGAAAAGAATGAAACAGTAGCCAGATCTCTTGGAACTAACTTAGAAGCACATCAATCACACGATGCTTATCTTAAAGGGATTATTGTTCAGTTTGATATTAAATATCCTCAGTACTGGACACCTGAATTTCAGAGATATCATTTTGCTGATATTATCATGAGCCAGAGCACTATGCATGCTTTAGCTAAAATGCTTAAAGGAGAATACGATCCTTTCAACAAGTATACTTCTGCTGAAGCTAAGAAAGTAGTATGTGATCTTGCAAAGGTATATCAGGAGAATCCTACTTATGAAAATTTCGTAACTCTACGTTCAAATCTACCTGCTGGATTTGAAATGTGGGAGACGGTAACAACGAATTATCTCCAGTTAAAGACTATTTGGATTCAGCGACATAACCATAAACTCAAGGAAGACTGGGGAGTGTTCTGCAAGTGGATTGAAAATCTTCCAAAATTCAAAGAGCTTTGTCTCGATGAGATTCTTGAGAAGGAAGAAGAATCTAAAAAACCTCTTCCTGTTTGGACTTTGAAAGAAGAAGCTCCTGTGGTTAAACTTGCTAGAAAGATTATTGATGAAGTAAATGCAGAAAGCGGACCTGGCGATTGGGATATGGATCACAAGTGGCCATGGTCTTTGCCAATCAGTAGAGCTCGACTCACATTTGAATCAGCTTATCGTGATGGGTATGGAACGAATGTTATAAAGATCGGTGGCGGTCTTAATGGTGCTGGAAAGTGGGAATACTATCTGGATGATATCAAGAAACTTATCGAAAAACTCAAAGCAGAAGGAAATGGATATTTCGAAAAAGTTTGGGTTATTTCATTTGACGTTGATTGTCCTGATGACGTATTCACTATCAAATTAGGATACATCAGCTCTAATGCTGAAACAGATAAAGACTAAGGAGTTTTATATGGACGACGAAAAATACTATGATGAAGAAGTAGTATATGGTGTAGCAAATGATGAAGGCGCAGACAATGCTTGTGAAAAAGAATTCGACCCTGTAAAATACAAGGAAGCTCGAAAAGCTGCCATTCTTAAAGGCATTAATGACAGAAAGCGAAGAAAAGAGCGAGAACAGCTTGAAGACCAACTCTGTAAGGAAGCGCTTGAAGAAGTATACGCAGAATTGACTGATGAAGAAAAAGAGTATCTTCCTCGTCATGCAAAAGAAGTCTTGGGATTGGCTCCTGAAAGCGAGTTCGTTGCTGAAAAGGATCCGTATGAACTGACTGGTTCGGAAGAAGAAATTGCAAAATTCAAACAAAATGTTCGTGATATTCAAGCGAGACAAAATGAAATCATGGAGATTTTTGTTGAAAAAGATAAGTATACTGCTCTTGGAAAATCAAGTGGATATCTTGTTTCTGAATACAAGAAGCTTGAAGGTCTTAAGTCTATTTATCTCGATAAGCTCCAGGCAATTTACAATGGAAGAGTATTATCAGGTTGGAATAATTCTAATAATTTCTGTGAACCTATTAAAGACAATGGATTAGATCGCGATTCTAGATTCTAAATAATAAACTCCTCCCTATTATGGGAGGAGTTCTTTTTAAATAGTAATGTCGTTACCTTCAGATTTAGTACTTATCTCAAGATGGCCTTTATATTTGCCTTCTTTATACAGTTTATCCAATTCACTGATACGCATAGGACCATTCCAAAGCTTCCAGTAACAGTCAATGTGATTTTCAGGATCACATTCAAAGTACACAAAGGAACCGTGAATGTGTCCATGAATATTGATTCTAGTACTGCCTCTCATATTTGCAGGGAAATGAGAAAACACATGTTTATCTGTAACTACTCTATCTCTTCTGAAAATTTCTTCAAAACCACATTTTTTATAGAACGCGTTATCACAAGTATCATTGTTACCAGTAAGCAATATCTTTCTACCATTAAGTTTTTGTACTTGTTCGATCACATATTTCATAGCTTCAGGTCTGAATTCGTCTCCAAATTCACTTTCAGATATGTCGCCAAGGAATAAAAATATATCATCATTTCCTACCCTAGCATTATGTAATTCAATGATCTTTTCTTCTTCAGCTTTAAGTTTTTCAGCTTCTTCACCTTCTTTACGAAGCCATTTACCGAAATGATAATCGGCAGATACCCAAGCGTCGGTAAGTTCAGCTACTTCAAAAACACTTCCATGTTTATCCAGCATACCAGCTGCTGGAAGTACAATATTTTTATCGTCTTCTATTTGGATTTCTACACCAGCAGATTCTATAGAGATAATCATAATTAAATCCTCACTATAATTCATTATAAAGTCAAGAAAAAGAAAACTGCCTATAAAAGATCTGTTTTAATTAATAGAATATAAGATGGCGGTTTTCTAAATTTAAAATACCAGTAACATATTTATGCTACAGGATTATTATTTAGAAACTTTTTAGTTTCTTTGATATACGAAGCTTTTACTTCTTCTGAAACGCTGGCGCATCTCAGAGCTCTTTCATAAGAGCGCAGAAGCAATTCTTCCAATGAAAGATTAACTAAATCATTCATTTTTCTACCTCCTTGTAGCTAGAATGTTGGAGAGGACCAGGCGAGGTCCTCTCCTTTTATTCTTTCTACTTAAGATTAATTTCTTTTTCATGATGCTCGTCTCATGCTTTTAAGACAAAGCTCCATTTGTGCCTTTAAGTTTCGCTTTTCAGAATCACTAAGTTTTTCCTTAGCGATCATATCTCGGCATCTGCGAACTTTTGCCATTTCTTCTGCTGCAGCTTTTCTGCTACTATACAAATATACGTTTTCCATAAATGTTCCTCCTTTATGGTTATTTACTTTTGATAATATACTTGAGATAAACTTCTCAAGTATTCCGACTCTCTTTCACTAATATAATATAAACGTTGAAGACTATGTTGCCTAAAATATTTTAAACCTTACTTAAAACACATAGTAATGACTTTAAAATAAACGTGTGGAGGCTTTAAATGTCTAACAAAAACACTGAATTGACATCTATGATAATTCAGAGACGTATACTTGGAATACTGTGTGCACTTCTTGCGCCGTGCAGTTTACTCTTTGGATTTATTGGTTGGAAGTACAATCTTCCTAATTGGTATATGTCAATCTCTTCTACTTACTATGCAAACTCAAAAATATTTATGATCGGTTTGCTTAGTGCGACTTCTATTTTCTTCTTTGCGTACAAAGGATATGATTGGAAAGATAGAGTTTGCTCATTAATTCAGGCTATTTCAGCTATAGGAATTGTAATATTTCCATGCACTGCTCCTAGTATTCCTAAACACATAGGATTATTTTGTTTACCTGTTAGTATAAGTAACACTATACATTGCGTTTGTGCGGCTATACTTTTCTTAACATTTGATATAAATGTTTTATTCTTATTTACTCTTGGTAATGGAGAACCTACCGATCGCAAGAAGCTTAGAAATAAGATATATTATATTTGTGGTGGAATTATTTTTGTATTCATGATATGCCAAGCATTCCACAATCCTATTGCTAAGATCCTTCCTGATTGGTTTCCGCTTACATGGTTTAATGAATTTATGATGTTGGAATCTTTCGCTTTTGCTTATATTGTTAAATCTGAAGCTATTGGAAGATTTAATGATATCTAGTTGAAGAGAGTTACTTTAAAAAGAAAAAAAACAACCACACCCGATTAAGGGTGTGGCTATTTTTATTTACAGACTCATAGAGGCAGCTAACAAGAGTTCGCGTTTAGCGAGTGCTGATTTAGAGCACTTGATTACTACCTTCTTAGCAGCTCGTTGTGCTTCTTTCTTCTGCCTTTCGATTTTCTCGATTTCAAAATCAAGAGCATCTGCTTGAGATACTCTCATACCACGATCCGTTATCTTCTTAAACGAATCTGCAAACAGAATAATCTGTTTCACAACGTTGTCACGTCCTTCGTATTGTCTACGAAGAACCCTTGTTTCAATCGGGCCATATACGATTCTTGGATTGTGGTAATCTGAATCGGATATTATAATCAGAGATTCATCGTGACCTAATTTGAGATCTGATGCTCTGTGGACATTTTTCATGATTCCAAAATCTGCCTTATACACGATATTGTAGTCTTCGTCTACAACTTTTCTTACGATACGACCGATCAATACATGATCTCCAATAGCTGAATACAATTCCATAATGTATTCCTCCTAACGGTTGTTTTTAGCTAGGTCCCACCCTAACATTATGAACGATAACCTTCGTTCTCTAATAATAGAATATATACATATTTTATACCTTATTATAAAAAGTCCATTTTTTGACATCATAATGATTTCGAACACTTATTGTGGAGGCTATTATGTCCGAAACAAAGAAATATATTTCAATTCCTACTATAGATAACTGTAAACTTCCAAATAGCATTATTCGTAAGTGTAAAGAAGCTTATAGACGCTATGGTAAATGGAAATTATACGATATTCTTAATGCGGATCTAAATAATCACGCAGTGTATGATAAAGCTGCTCGAGATAGCTTTAAGAAACTCGAATTGACTAAGAGATATCTGTATCTCTACAGAAAAGCTATGGCTGAAACTCTTAGTTTCGTTTATAACGTAGATCAAACGGATCTTGTTGAAGAAGGGACTAAAGAATTTGATAATACCAACGTTTGTCCATACTGTGGAAGACCTCTTACTCTTCTCACACAAATAGGATCTAAGAAAGGATTTCCTAAATCTCATTATAACGATGTAGTTAAGAAATATGAGAAAACAGTATTATTTAATAAGATCCCTGTAAGATCTAGTGTAAACGTTACGCTTTCTGAATATCTTAAGACTCTTGATCCAGGCATTCAAGTCGGCTATTCTTTTGTGTATTGGTCTTATTTTGAAAACAATCACGTTAACGTAGATGAATTGTCTGTTAATCCAGAAGATCCTACTACTCGTATAGATGAAGAAATGCTAGCAACTATGGATCCAGAATCCAAAGCTGCTTTAGTGCATCAAGGAAATATCAATCTATTTAAATATCTTGATAAAGATAAGTATGTGATAGATAGTGAAGGTGTCCACACTTTAAACGATAATTACGGCAAACTTACAATTTATGCTGTATTTAAAAGCGATACAGATACTGTATACAAAACGGTTAAATTTAACGTGTCTGTCTCTGTGAAAGACATTTTTGATATCTACACCAGCTCATTGAAAATTGGCGATGTTTATAAAGAAGCTTTCAGTTTCTTAACATTAAAAGACAAGTATTACGAGTTTAAATATTTAACACTAGATACTGATGAAAATAAAAGTGTCGCACCTCAATATATTCCAGACGATAATCAAGATAATTTAAGTTCTTTGCTTGCGATGGATAATGTAATTGACGACTCTATATACACAATCTGCGTATACTATGCAAAAGATCTTTCTAGTGAAGGAGATTACAATTATGCTGATTGGGATATGACAATACGTCAATTAGCCATTCAAGTATTTAAAGAACCTATCTTAAAAGATATCATCTACAAATCGACTTTCGCAGAAGATGGTAAAACTATCATTCCTATCGAAGGTTCAGAAGAAGTAGCAGGTGTATACAAATTTTTCCAATGGTCTCTCGATGAATATGGAGACGTCTTTATTCTTGAAGACGATAGATCGTTAGATCTTGTACGCAATCAAACAAATGTATTAGAAAACAATAAACTTGCTATTTATGCGTTGTTCAAGTATGATATCAAGATTGGTACTTATGCGTACGATGACGACTGTTACAGCTCTTTTTACTATTTGTATAAAGGAATCGATAAAGCTTATATAGGATATACCGATCCTGAAAATGGATTTGTGTATGAATACAAAGTTAACGATTTGTTTAGTAATTTGGTTAATGGAAATGATACATTGTTGCTTCAAAAAGAAGTATTCCGTCTTCCTCTTACTACCAAACTAATCTATGAAGCTGATCAGGAATTATCAGGTTATAAACTCAAAAACGGTGTAGAATCGTTAACGTATAAAGAGACTTATAAAGGCACTGAGAAAACTTATAATATTCCTTCACGTATTACAGAAGAGGAATATTTAGCACTTAGTACTGGATTGTGTCGTTGTATTTATAACGAGCAGAAAAGTAACGTTTCCTACAGAGGCTATCCTCAAGAGGCTGGCTCTGGCGGCAGCGGAATGAAATACACTAAAGATAATAAAATTCGAATCATCAGATATAATGCCATTAATAATAATGGAGTTATTAGTGTCGAGAATGGACGTAAAACTCAAAAGTTCTCTAGTTTTGGAGACACTGGTATTGAGCTTACTTACACTACGCCTGGTGAGTTTGAGATTTGGTATAATTTGCCTCGTTATCTTTGGTATCTTTATGATGAAGACATGGATGGTTCTAAACTTAATGATATTGAAACTACTTGGGTATTTAACTCTGACCCTCTTAACAAAGATAAATATCTTAAAATTGAACCACCTCAGGATAAACAAGATCTTTACACCAGATTCGTAAACGCTAAAATGATCAGTAGAACAGAGTATCTTACTTTGACTTCTGAGAATAAACGCAATTGTGAAATCGAAAGAATATATTACGAACATCAGTGGAATGATGAAGAACAAAAGATAACGGATTCATCTGGAAGAGTTTTATACACAAAAAAATACACTATTCAGGAAATCTTCAATTGCAAGAGCATTGCTGAGTATAACACACAGGTTGGTACAGCAGATTTGTCTTTTGGCGTAGATACTAAATCTTATGCCGATATGACTAATGAAACTTATCGTGTCTATCAGTACAATTTGCGATTGGATAAAAACATCGATAGGGATTCTGATTTTACTCAAGACAACGAAATACACTATATCGAACAAGAATGTGGATTAGAATTCACTGGTGATACATGGGTGTATCCTATCACAACTTCTAATAGACAGGAATTCTTGAATCTTATTCTTGGTGCTAAAACACAATTAATGACTGGGGATACTCGTTTTGTAAGAAACAAGAACATCGTATTCCTATCACCAGACGTTTTTGCTATACAGAATATTCCTGAAAATGAAACTGCTGAAGCTAAATCTATTAGAGAAGGACTTCTCGATTATACTCGACTTATCCCAACTGATAACACCGGTGTAAATCAGTTATATTATAGATTAACAGGTCTTTGGAAATGTGCAATGTTCACAAATGGAAGCATTTTTATATACAGAGCTGGAGATAGAAATTGGCCAGATACTCTTGAAACTGGCTATTCTGCTAAGTCTAGTGATGGTGAGCTTCGACTTAAAGACTTGGTTTACAAATATAACGCTTCGCTTAGAGTCAATATTGAGCACTCGATAGATACAGATAATAATAAATACATTGTGGCATTCAAGGATATTACTTTAGTTGCTCCTGGTGCTGCAAATTACACGTTCTATAACAATAGTGAAGAGAATGTATTGTTGGTTGAAACAATAGCAAGCATAGTATATACTTCTAAAATGGATATTGCTAAATTTGATCCAGCTACACAATATATTAAATACTCGGATTGTGCTGTTCAGACTAAAGGTTATGGTGTTGCTTACATGGCACATCTTACTAAGGATACACTCAAAGCTTATTTTATGGAAGACGCCGATAATAAAGCTAGAGCTTTATTTGAAAAATGGAAAACTACACTTGTAGATCCTGAATCTCCTAACTATTATGAGCCTAGAACGGGTATAGATGAAAATGGAAAAGAATACGTTTATTATATAAAAACAGACGGAAATTTAAGATATCAATTGCTAAAAAATCTTACTTATGATGAGCTTGACGATTACCATAAGATTAGTCCTACTGTATTCGCAGAAGATGAAAACGGCGAGAACTATGATCAGAAAAAAGAGTATTTTGATTTAGTAAATGGCGAATACGTTGCACTTCCTGAAAGTAAATTTATAATCGAAGATAAAGTTATTAAAGGAACACAAGCTGTGTCTTATGTGAAAGGCATTTATATGCTTCTTCAATGGGAAGATATAGCTGATTTAGTAACTGAAACAACGACTGTTAATGGTATTCAAATTGAAAAACTTAAATCTCCAGAATACAATCCGTTACTGTATAGAGCAGAAACTTCTCTTGAAAGAACTTTAAGAGAATCTGATTATTACGATACATATGGTATAAATCCTAATACTGAAGAAACTAAAGAAACAAAAGTTACTGTAGAATTCTCAGGAAAGCATCCTGCTTATAAACCTGAAGACGGATCTAGCACAGATTATGAGCACAGTGTTTATTCTAAATGGAATTCTTCAGTTAACGCCATTATAGATGATACTGCAGCTATTGTTTCCGGAGGATATCCTAATCCTTCTACTTCAATTAGAACCGATAATCCTAGTGATAATCAATTTATTGAAGAGAAAATCGAATTTGTTGCTCTCAGATCGTCTATATTAACTCTTTCTAGATCAGCTATTTCTTATTCAGGAGATACTCAATCTGTTATTGGTAATACAGAAACTGGCGAATCCACAGATGACGCTAATAAAACTGTAAATGAACTTGATGATCGCGTATGGTGGAATCAATACAGTAAACCTCTTACAGGTAAAGCTAAAAATGATTTCATTACAAATTATGGAGTTAATTTCAGTGGTTGGGTTTGGACTGGTTGGAAAGAAGGTGTAGTTATAACTGATGATGAGCATTATGTGATTGGTGGTGCAAGTAAGGAAGTAGAAGGGGGTCTCATAGAGGCATATCCGTTTGAACCTGCTAATAAAGCTAATTATGTATCTCAAGGTTTCCAAAGAATTCTATTCCCTAAAGATGTGAACTCTACGTTTGAAACAGATCAATACGATACTGAAGAAAATTCAGTTATCATTACGCATAATAGAGTTAATACAGATGGATTAACACCAGTTTTAGTAAATAAAATTGATTCTGAATCTAATGAACCAGCAAGACTTCTTAGATATTGTAGTAATCGATTATGTGAGACTTATCTTAAACGATTAGATAAACGAAAGTGGTCATATCAAGATAGAGACAGTGGTGTTCATACAATAAGTGGCACAAACTCATTGTACAATATGTTGTCTTTAGACGAGTATTTGTTGCCTATTACAAAAGACGGTTCTTTCAAAACATTTAAAGCAAATAAATTTTCAGCAGATGATCCTGATAAAACTGCTAGATTTGGTATAAGTGATATTCCAAAATTAGTCACAGTAGATCCTGTTGATGATGATATTGTTGAATTTGGCGGTTGGACACTCGATAAATATCCTTGGCATTATGGCGAAGATGAGGAAACTAAAGCTAAATACAACAAATATGTTAGATATTATCTACATCGTGGTGGAAATGCTCTCCCTGACCCTTTCAGATTTGAATTTGAATGGAAATATGCTACTAACGAATATTCGCCTACTAAGATGAGCGGATATGGTAACGGTTCAGGTCTAGATGATACTTCTACTCAGTTAGACACGATTAAGCAAATTGATCATAGAACTAAAAATAGGATCATTCCTATAGAATCGCGTTCTATTCCTGAATATCAAAAGAAATATTTGGATGTGTTGTTTAACACATTTGAATCTACTTATATTCAGTTAAATACTAATACCTCTCCTTACTCTTTATTTAGTCAGGAAGAGATTTATGTAATGAATGAGATTCTTACAGATTTGTTCACTTTCAATAAGGATGCTGATTCTGATCACATGACGGATTATATTGCATTCAAACTTGATATCGTTACTTTGATGAATGATATTGCTGAGTATGAGTTCAACTTGGCAAATTATTGGAATGACGGAAACTATGATATTAACAAATCATTACTTGAAACGTTCTACGAAAGAAACCATGGATCTGGATCAAAAGATACTTTAAGTACTCTTAGCGACGTAGAATTTGAGAACGCTGTAAAAGGAATTGATCTAAACAAAGATAATCCACAATCAATTTTCCCATATTACACGTGTAAATTGACGAAAGATAATTGGGATTTATACGAAAACAATCCTATCAGACGAATAGTTATCAAGAGAGAATATACTCCTAACGTAAATACGACGATTCGTACTATAATGGAAGATGTTTGGGGAGGATCTCCTAGTTACACTGGATACAAATTTATTGGTTGGTTTAAAGATCCATTAACGTTCAATCAATACTACCCAGATACTAGTGAAGGAACTTCTGTTATATCAGCTGGAAATACGTTTACTGCATACATTAGATTGGATGCTGGAACTATTTCAACCGACACTAATGGCAATGAAATCTTTACTCCTGGAACAAATAATATTCTTGGATCTTTTGAGAAGTCGCTTCTTTCTTTTGAAGAAGGCAACGATATTTATCTCAAGATAGACGTTAAAGATATTCCTTCTAAAATATGGTACGTTGGTGCAAATGCAATCGTTGAGAGCATTAAAACTAGATTAGCAGGGCTTCATGAGAAACTGATGATGCCTTCTGAGTTTATGTGTGTGCTATTTAACTTTATTGTTTCGTCTAAAAAATATAATATTCTCGAAACGAATAAAGGTGAAGTAAGTTCACTGTTTGTTCCGACATTTATAAAAACTACTTCTTCTAGTGAAAAATCACTTAGTGTAGCTAGAGGATCAGATGCTTATATTTACAAAGGTGCCGTTATATCGAAACCTTGGAATATGGCAACTAATGAAGATACAGGTAAAAGTGTTAAAGAACAGTATTATATCATCTACAATGATAGCACGTTTGATGCTTATTCATTCTTTAACGAAGGCTGGATAAAGGATGTTTATGGTGCTGAGAATGCTACTGTAAAATTCCCACTGTTCAGAGATACTGAAAATCCTATTACACATAACGCTTCTGGATCTTACAGTCTTTTGAATATCATTCCTTTCACGACTGCCAAATATGAATCCGCTTTAGCTTTGATATATGATAAAGGAATTCTGTTGGTTAATCTTACAGGTGTACATAATAGTACAGAAGACACCCAATGGATTAAACTTGAAAACGGTGATAAGATTGTTTCTCCTGAGAAATTATTCAGTTCAAGTTCTTTATCTATCATAGACTGTAAGTTGGATGATATTGGTGGAAATAACAATTTAATTGTGATTTCTAGTGATTCCCAAATTGCAACTTTCAACCTTGATACAGAAACGGTATATAATCCTAACGTTAACTATTTATCTAATGTGTCTTATGAAAAGTTGAATTCTGTAAGGAGTTCACTTCCTATCATGTTTAAGAAAAACGACAGTGTTATTGACGGTGAGACTAGCGGTAGAGCTCTGTTAACTAAAGGTGGAAGAGCAGTTACAGTCGTTAATGAGTCTGAAGCTATGTTGATAGGAAAAGATGAATCTAGATATCTTGAAAAACGTGTAGGTTTAGCATTACTTGTAGGTTATTTACAACCGTCAGATTATACCGGAGATCCATGGGTATTGATGCCTAAATACATCGATTCTGGATTACCACAAACATTATCAGACGCTAACTATGAAAAACTTTTCGATTCTGATAAAGAAAAATACAGAATTCATCCTAAATTAACAGTACAATATGCTTGGGATAATAGTCCTCTTAAGAATTATTCTCCTGAGTCTAAAATAGATTATGAATACACTGATTTGTATACTGACGAGTTTTTGCCTTCAACAGAAGGAGATTTTAGGATCTATCATAATGGATCTGTTATCAGTAAGAGCATTTATTTCAGATATTCTGATGAAATTCGAAAAGAGTGTATGATCTATAAAGTGTCTGTTGTCAATTATACATTTGTTAGACTTTCATTCTCTAATACTGGAACTGGTTTTTATGATGAAGAGTTTGAAGCTAGACTCACTAAGAGTAAGCCAGTTTATGCTTTCTATTATAAAACCGGTGTTGAAGTAGATGAGCATTATGGTTATAAGATAAAACTTACTGAACAAATAGTTGACGGAAAAGATACTGTTACTTCGGATAGTTTTGACGAATACCTTAATGCCGAGAATGTCTCTAAACCTGAAGAGTTTAACGAAGTTAAGCAGATTGCTGGATGGAAAGTAACAAACAGTTTTACTGATTATACAAAGAACGTTGTTGATAAATTGGATATGTTAGAAAATATCAATCGAATTTTCCCTATCGGTGGATACATTGATAGAGCCACTGGTATGTATGTGCATCAGTACATTATTTCTGACGGTTATATATCTCAATTAGTGCAATGGGTAGACGGAGTTCTTCACATACTTGGAGAGTATAATTTCAAAGATAATAACGAACTTGTTGCAGTAAAAACTTCTGAAAATGAAATAACAACGTATCTTATTTTTAAGAATCAAAGAATAGTTGCTCTTGAGACTTATGAATATGTACCTTCTGAAATATCTATTCCTAGAATGGATGATATTGATTTCTTTGTTAGCTCTGATTCTCCTAGAAAAGAATCTAGTATATCTTATGTAACAACAGATAAACGAGTGGTTAATATCAATTTTGACAGTACATCTGGAGCTCATAAGGATAATCCAGTTCTTTATTGTGAAGAAAAGGATGTTCTTCCTAGCAACGCAGTATCTTTGATAAACTGTGAAATACAACAAACTGAACCTTTCAAATATGTGGCAAATGGTCGGAGATGGATCGTTCTCGAAGGAAATGATCGTTCTAAACTGATGGAAGCTCAGGTAAATTAAAAATAAAAGTGTAACATTACTAAAACATAGAGGAGAGCTTTGGCTCTCCTCATTTTTTTTAATTTTCTAAATTTATTTTATTTATATATTTGTAAAAATAACAGGACACGTTTATGAAAAACATATAGTATTTTTCAACGTGAACCGAAAACACTAAGGAGTTTTAACATGCAGATTAAACCGACAGCAAGTAAATCTGATGTAAACCGTGACAAGGTTGCCGTACTTAAAGACGGAAGAAAAATTGTCATGGAAATTGACACAAAAGATCTTTTAAAAGAAAATGGTGCCAATTATTATGCATTGTACACAGGAGCTAATGCGTATTTCTTTGATAACCCGGCTGAGAGAATTCACAACTGTGTTTTAATTAAATGTGGTAGCGATTATTACATTTTGACAATCCCAATGCTGATTCTCGATTTGATATTCTGGAGAGCTAATGTCATATTTAATATGCCTATCACAGCAAATGAGATGTATAGCTATGCTCCAGAGCATTTAAATAAAAACACGTTTAATAATATCATTGAACATGTAACACAGATGCTCGTTGATTCACAAGATAGAGTAACTCCTGAGATCAGTAAGTGCCTCGCTGATATTAAAGACAGATTGTCTAGATTCTCACAGAACTTCTCATCTGTTAAGTGTAACACCATATCTATTTGGAGCATTCTTCAGTTTAGAAGAAGAAATAAAGAGTTTAATGAGCTGTTCAATACAACTCTTGATCCTACAAAGACTATCAAAGAAACAGAAAATATCGTAAAAGCTTGTGAAAAGAGATTGACTAAAGTTATCGCTGAAGACGACTTCAATTGTTTCAAACCTTATGTAATGTCAGGTCGTCTTAAGAATGCCCAGCTTGCTAAGGTAGTGTGCACTGTAGGTACACGTCCAGATATTGATAAGACAATTATTCCTAGACCTATTACAAAAGGCTATATTCACGGTTTGCAGAACGCGTCTGAGTATTATATGGAAACGATCACAGCACGTGATGCTATGATGACAAAGAACGATAACCTTCCTCGTTCAGGATTCTTGTCTAGAAAGATTAACCGTCTTACTTCAGATATAGATATTAACTATTCAGTTAATGATTGCGGAAACACAAGATATTTGGATTACTTCGTTGAAAATGCAGATTATCTTGATATGATTGATGGCAAATACATGCTTGATGAAAAGACAGGAAAACTTCATGTTGTAAGCTATGCTAAAGATAAAGCATTGATAGGACAGACAATTAAACTCAGAACCTTTATCACTTGTAACTGTAAAGTAGGTGTATGTAAAACCTGTGTCGGAACAGTCGCAAAACGTCTAAAGGGAACTCGTCTTGGCACACTTCCACCTATCAAATGTATTAACCCAATGTCACAGAAAGCATTGTCTGCTAAACATGACCTTGGCACAAAATCTATCGAAATTACGAATGAAGCTTTAAGTAAGTATTTCCATTCAGATGGTATGGATTTCTTCCTTAAACCAGAGTATGCCTCTCAACGCGAATTGTATTTGGTTATTCAGTCCGATTCAGTTGAAGATCTTGTTAACTCAAACGTTGATACTTCTGATGACGAAGTCGATACTGTTATTGCGTTGGATTATATTGCTGTTCGCGACCACGGAATCGATTATGAAATTGAGAACGAAGGTATGCGAATCGCACTGTCTGATGAAATATTGGCTAACAAGAAACTCTTTATCGAAGACGAAGAAAACACAGATAATATCTTGATTCCGTTGAACAAACTTGAAACTACTGAAGATCCGTTGTTCTATGCTATTCTTGATACTGAAGAGATTTCTAAGTACTTGAATCAGCTTATTGGTACTATCGATAGAAATACCGTCAATAGATATACGACTTATGAAGAGTTGGTTTCTGCGATGATTCGTATCATTTATGAATCAGGTTTCGTCGACAATATCATTCACTTTGAATCTATTGCAAAGAGCATGATTCGTGATAAAAACAACAAAACTCGCAAGCCAGATTGGTCACAGAAAGAAGTGGAATATCAGATTCTTAAGATTTCAGATGCTATCATGAACAAAGATTTATATACGGCAATTGAATATCAGAATCTACGCAACTTGTTTAAGACCGCATCTATTGCCAAGCGTTTAGGTACATCGCTTTATGATCCATTCTTCAGAGTCTCTAAGAATAGATAATCAGGAGTAGTCTACTATGAGCTCAACAGATTTCGGACGATTGAAAGTTATAGTTAGACCATCAGCAATTATTCTCACACCATACAGAAAACGTCAATGCTATGCTATAGAAAAGATGTTAGCTGTTTGGGACATGAATCTTAATAGATACACCCAGTTCTTGTATGAATTTGAAGCAGAAGATGAAAAAATAGATCCAAATTACGGTGTTCTTAGAATACCTAGAGGATTGGGATTGGAAACTGTTTTGACTTCACTAGAAGGTGCAGGACTTGAATATACTGTTATCGATCAATTAAACGATTATAAACAGTATCGTACTATTAAAACAGAAATGAAGCTTCCTCCTAGAAATCAAATCCAGGAAGACAGTGTTAAGTTTTTGCATGATTCACTGTATCATAGCCATCAAGCATTCTTGGCTCTTGATGTTGGTATGGGAAAAACGTATTGTACAACGTATCATATTGCTGATTCTAGAAAGGCTACTTTAATCGTATCATATAACCTCGCTTACCAGTGGGAAGACCGTATGCAACAGTACAGTGACTTGGTGAGTGGAGATGAAAATAGCGGTTTAGTTAATATAGTCGGATCGCAGTATTTTGAAAACTGTGTAGACGGAAAGATTAAACCCAAGGCAGCAGTGTATTTAACCACAATCGGTACTTTACATTCTTATCAGAAACTCCATGGAAAAGGGAGTTTACAAGACATAGTGAATGCTCTTGGAATAGGAATTAAGGTATTTGATGAAGCGCATACTAGATATTTGCAATTTAACTCTATAGATTTGAATATGCAAACTGATGAAACTATTTATCTTAGTGCAACACCAGGTAGAAGTGTAAAAACCGAAGACCGAATGTTTGCTAAGATTTATAAGAATGTGCCATCATACGGAACTTTCACTGCTAAATACAACGACTTTTATAATATCAGATACGTTACATTTGACAGTCATTCTACTGTAGAAGATAGAGCAAGTTTTAAAACTCCGCGAGGACTAAGCTCATTGAAATATATGAGATACATGTTTGATAAGTGGGGAGATAATCTGCTTAAAATGGTAATGTACTATTCGGAACCTATACTTAAAGATAATCCTAAAGGTAAACTTCTCATAGTTACAGATTGGGTTAGAGATATAGATTACGCCAAGACTTGGTTGAATAAGCATTATCCTCAATATTCAGTAGGAACATATTGTCAATTGGTTAAGAATAAGGAACTTAAAGAAAAAGAGTTGGATAATCGTATCATCATCGGTACAATAGGAAGTATGCAGAACGGTAAAGATATTTCTGACCTTCAGATTATATTTCCGCTGACAACGTTCAGCTCTTCGATTGTAACTAGGCAGTTACTTGGACGTTTAAGACCTCTCAAAGACCAAGACGTATACTATTTTGATATAGCAGACTTGAGTGTTTCTAGTATCATGCAACAGCGTAGAGAAAGAGACAGCGTGTTGCGTTCAAGAGCTGCTGGAGAAATTGAAAACGATAGAATTGATTTGGATCGTATATAATATAGGGTGGAGGTAAGGAGAATGATTGATTTCGACAATCTTGACAGAGCGTCTAATATTGTATGCAGAATCAATTCTACGTTGGTCATAAAACACGTAGTTGAGTTTAGACAAAAGAATCCCAATAAAAGACAAGATAGGTTTGGTACTTACGGCTTCTATTATGATAGCAGTAATAGGCCAAATGTCCCTGAACGATTTAAAGGAGCTGACGGCGGAGCATTGATGTTTAGTGGAAACGGATTTATATCTGTGGAAAATAAACGCAATGTTGTTAGGAATGAAAGTGTTTTAAGCGAGACTTTGCGTGTCAAAGTAGTTTTAATGGACACACCACAGTTATTAGCAGTACTTGATACTGTAGCTGGATGGCTCACATCGCAGTGTGAAGACGTGTTCATGAATGACGAACTTGGACATCCTATAAAAATCATTAACCAACTGTTAAAAGTGACCTGTCCGCTTATGTTAGAAGCAACAGGGGTTGCGTTTAAGCCTTGCATTGTCGAGGATAACGTTGGAATAAAATATCAAGGTGTTGCAATGGGTAACAGAGAAAAAGGAGAAATCTGTAACTTTACAGCAACAGAGTTTATTGTATTTAAGAAC
>Ga0326513_10000463_pt1 | contig 34561 bp, 62 predicted proteins | sample 2_2465_0518_D_FD_203654 | JGI IMG/M metagenome (GOLD analysis project Ga0326513, IMG submission 203654) | Bovine rumen microbial communities from UC Davis, California, United States - 2_2465_0518 | ecosystem: Host-associated > Mammals > Digestive system > Stomach > Rumen | place: USA...
TCCTTTAAACATTCTTATAATTCCATCTAATACATCTTTTGCTCCACCAAAAATGTTGTCAAAAATTCGTATGCATGTTCTAAACAATTCTTCTAAAAATGTTGTTGCTCCTTTTATTGTTATTTCAATTCCATTTTTAATTTTTTCTCCAGTTTTGCCAAATTTTTGTGGTAACCATTCTAATTTCCCACTTACGAATCCTTGCAAATCTTCCATTTTACCGTGAAACCAATCAGCAGCTCCTTCTAATTTTTCTTTTATTTTGTCCCAATATTTTACTATTATCCCAACAATTAAAATAACTGCTCCTGCTATTGCAACTGGTACTGAATTAATTACAATTCCAAGCCCAAGTATAGCCAATCCTATTCCTGCTATAATTTTTCCAAAATTTTCCCAAGTTGGTTCTTTTAAATAATCTAATAACCCTTGCACTGCTAATACTATTCCTGTAATTATCAATCCAAATCCTAATGCCTTTATTCCAGACATACCAAATTTAATCAATGTTAACCCTGTTGCTATTCCTGCTAATATTGCTAAAATTTCGTCCTTGTGGTCAATAATCCATTGCAACCAATCTGGTACTTTACCTTGCCATGCACTTAAATCAATTTCAGGCATTGCTCCAACGCCACCTGCACCTGCACTTGTACCTGTGTCGCTTTGGTCTGTTAACATATTTACTTCATCAAATCCAAGTAATTGCTTTTTAATTTCTTTTACTGCTTTTCCAACTCCACTTGCACCTTTTTTCATTTTTTGAAATGATTCTACACTTCCATTTGCAAATAAGTTTATACCAAACCATGCCTGCAATATTGCATTAATCCAGCTTAATAATTGCATTGCTAAATTGACTATATATTTTAGGACTGGTGCTATTGCCTGTGTCAAAACATACCTAATATATTCTAAATTAGTTGCGTATTGTTCATCATAACCAGAAAGCTCACTTGATGCCCTTTTTAATAACATATATGCACCTCTTATACCAAATATTGCTAGTGCCAATTTACCTGCTTTTTTTACTGCTCCTGAAAATGAACTTCCAACTTTGTCAATAGAACCTTTTAACTGGTCAACTTCTGCTTTTTGCTTTTGTATATTAATTCCTGCTAACTTTTGTTTATATTTATCTATTTCATTGTTTATGGATTCATATTTGTTTTTTGTTTCTTGTACTTTCAACTGCAAGGCATCTTGTTTTGATAATGATTTTTGAAACAATCCATCTATTTTTTCTAATGTACCATATTGATTCTGTAATGATTGCATTGCTTCAAAATCCCCAGGTGTCATATTTCCTGCAGCTGTTTTTTCTTTTAAACTTTTTAAATTTTGGTATGCTTCTGCTAATTCATCTGTTTTTCTTATTGCTTCTTCCAAATCTTGTTCTTGTAACTGCATTTTTGCTTCAATAATTATTTTCTTTTGTTCTTCTTTTTTTATCTTATTATCTAATTCAGAAGCTTGTTTATCAAATTTATTTGTACTTAATTCTGTGCCTATTACTATAGAGCCATCTGTTGCCATTGCCATTCTGCCTCCTTTCTAATTATTAATTCCTAATAATTCATAAAATTTTTCTGCACTTTCTTCTTGTTCTTTTGTCATTTCTTTTTCATTAGATACACAATATTTTGCTTTTAGCATTCTTTGCGTCTCTATTAATTTTTGTCTTTCTTTATTTTCTTTTATTTTTTTAGGTTCTTGATTTAAAATGCTTATTATACGATTTAATACACAGCAATTTCCAAATTCACTTGTACTTAAATTTGATAAATCGTTATAAAAATCATACCAATGTAAATAATCTAGTTCGTACGGATCGTATCCATAATCAAATTTAAAACTGCTACTTATTAACCCTTGACATTTTGACATATCCAATTCAAAACTTCCTTTTAAATCGTCTTTTAAGTCATTTTTAAAATCATTTAACATACTTATATATTTAAGTCCTAATTCAATTAATTTGCTCATTTTCGTGCAATCTAGACCATCTTCTCCAAATAGCTTATAAATTATTGCTAATGCTCGTTCATAATCTCCTATTTTTTTATCCGTTGCTATTTTATTACACTCAATTGCTACTCTAAAATCAGTATTTATTTTATATAGCTTGTCATCAACTTTAACATATTCAGGTTTATTCAATTACATCATCTCTTTTATTCTCTTTTATAGAATATTTTGACATAATTTTATCTTTAACACTTTTTGCATTAATTTCCATTTTAGGTAATATAGTCTTTTCAATTATTTCATCAATTTCAGCCAATGTGTTTAATGTTAATTTTCTTCCATTTAACAATTTCTCTACTCCGTTTTCTCCTAAAAACATATTGTATATTTCTTTTTCTTTTTTAAAGAACTCCGCCATTGCTTTTATTTTTGCTTCTTCATTAGAACTTAATAATTTTTTGCCTTTATGGTCTTCTTTTTTGTCTATAATAGTAAATTGATTTTTTAGATATGCTCTGTTTCTTTTATCTTCTTCTACTATTTTTTGATATGTTAATGGCAACTCTATATCAGACAAATCAAACTCTAATTGATTTCCTGTATAATTTCCTTCTGTATCTACTATTTTTAATCTTAATATATCATCGTTTTTTAATTGAATAACATTATCGCTTTTAGTAATATTTACTTCTGCTTCCATAATTTTTTATTCCTCCTTTAATATAAATAAAAGGCTAGAGGTCTTTATGCTCCTCTAACCTCTTGTAGGTTCTATACATTTGGTGTGAATGTTGGTGTTCCATCTGCTATTGATACAGTTCCTTCAACAGGGTCTCCATTATAATATAAATCATATTCAATTTCCTCTCCTGAATAACTTGTAACTGCTATTAAGCCATTGCTTAATTTAGCTGGATAAGCACCTGCTGTTCCTCCCCATGTGTCTATGTCTAATATTTTTGTTACATAATTTAATTTGTCTCTTCCTTGTGCAATGAACTCAAAGCAAGGGTCATTTTTAAAACATTTTTGTGTTACAGAACCTTGTTTTTGATTTGATGTGTGGTCGTTTCTTGCATTGTCTTCTATAATCCATTTTTCTGTTTCTACTTGAGGATTATATTCTGTTGCATATTCATCAATTCCTACACCTAAAATTGCATATGTTGGTGTTGCTGTTGGTGTTGTGTCTATGTATGTTAAGAATTGACTTCTTTTTATTTTCTCAATGTTTGCTGGTATTTCTGCTAAACTCATATTCTAACCTCCTTTTATACTTCCATATATTCAATTTGTATTTGTATTTCAAACTCAGCTGTATTTGTGTCTGCATAATTCATGCTTCCACAATTTAAGCATTGTATACTTTGTATTCCTTGTATATCAGGCAATACTTTATTTTCATTATTATTTTTTATAATGTTTTCAAAAACTTCAAAAAATCCCACATTTAATAAATTATCTATTGTATCTTGTGAATAATTGTTTCTGCTACGAAAAGCAAAAACATCTTTATGTATTTCGTAACCTATTACCCATTTTTCAACTACTGAAGATACAGGAATTTTATCCAATGAATAATTGTTTACATCTGCTGAAAGCATATTTGCATTTATTTGATAATTAGTATCTGTTAAGATGCCATCTATAATCTGCATTAAATATTCTCTTAACTTTTCAACTCTTAAATCATTTACAACAACGACATTACTTTTTATATCTCCCATTATTTTCTACTCCTTATAAAATCTTCTACCTCTTTACATACATCGTCAATTTCAGCACTTACCATTTTTTTGTCCCAATATGCACCACCCGTTCGGTAGTGTAAATTTGAACCTGTGTACTGTTTAGCAACACCTCTTAAAGAGAACCATCTTACTATATTTCCACTTTCATCTTTAATCGGAATATTTGGTCCGCATTGTTTTTCCTATATACATATAATGTGCATAAGGGCTTTTATATGTAATAGTCTTCTTGGTTAATCTTACTTTTTGCCTTAATGCTCCACTATCTTTTGGCACATACTTATCCATGTGCTTATAGCAAGTATTCGTTAAAAATGCTTGTGTTTCTCCGTCAGGATTTATCCCTAATCGTACTTTGATTTCGCTAATTGGCTTTAAAGGCATATTATTTACCCCCTAAATGTATGTGAGGTTCATTCCCAAAATTACTTGTGGTTATTGATGTTATATTGTATGATTCTGCAAGGTCAGATTGCTTTGTAATATCTGTTTCTATGTTACCCTTGCAAATTATGTCTCCGTATTTCAAAAATGCCTGTAATTGCATTCTCGTTCTTTTTAAAAGGTATTCTCACATCAACATCATTTGCGTTGTCATAGCCTTTATTAACTCTTGCACCTTTTCCTCCAAACCACCAACAATTTTCATAATTGTATCGTGTCCACTTTTCAAATCTTGTAACCACATCTATGCTTTTGTGATAGACTGTTACAGGTGTATTTGTTATCATTTATACCACCCCACAATACAAAATATGTTCATTGTTAACTATAACACCAAATAAGTATGTAGAAATTAATTCTTGCATATCTGCTATTTGACTTGTAATTAGTTGTTGTATTTCACTGCTTGTTAAATATGTTACAGAATATCCGTCTATGTTTTCACTTTTTACACCACTTTGTGCTTGTTCTTTTGATTCGTTATATCTTACTATATTATTGATCATCTTAAACTCACACATTTTTACTTCGTCTGGTATTTCATCTGCAGAATGTAATCTGTTTTGTGTTCTTGAATCAATTATTTTTCTGCATTCAAATTCCAATTCGTTAAAAGGCACTTCTTCTAATGTACCTCCTAACTCTTTATATTCAGTATAACTTAAATATTGATTAGTAAAATTCATTTATAAAAGTGCCTCCTCTACTATAAATTTACAGGTTTTAAACTTGCGAATGGGAATCTTGTTGCTGTTTCGTTTTCTGCATTTACTGGGTTTGGAATTTCCCAACCTAATCTCATTACAACTCTTAATGCAACCATATCATCTTGTGCTAAATTGTATAATATTGAACCATCTGATGGGTCTTGAATTACAGCTTGGTCTAAGATTTTATATGTTACATCTTGTCTTATAGCATATACAGCTTGTGAGAAATCTCCAGCAATTAATGTTGATTTTGTTTTATCCCATACACCATTGTCCATAAAATTTCTTGCTATTGAACCAATTTCAGTTGTGTTTAATGGTTGTCCTGTTGTATCAGTCATCATTCTGAATTTTCCTTTTAGTCCAACTCCACCTAATAGTCCATTAACTTCATATCCTGATTCTTCAACTTTTGTCATAACATCGTTGATGTCTGAATAAAGTTTTCCTGTTTCAGTTACTTCTGCACCTGCAGATATTACAGATGGAACTAAACCGTCTCTCCAATCTGCTGGTTTGTCAACACCAAAGAACATTGCATTATCTATTTTCTTTCCAAATGCTTCTATAATTCTTGGTTTAACTTCTGCCCAAATATCAATTGATGCATCATTTAATACATTCTCCTTGATTGGTACAATTACTGCTAATTCTGCAGCATTGATAAATTTATTATTCCATGCTAATTTAGTTGTGTTTTTTCTACCATTGTTTGTTGATTCATCAACAAAGTATGCTACTGGTAAAGTATCTAATACTCTTATTTTTGTTTTGTCGCTTGTCATGTTTGGTAATCTTTTAAACATTGACAAAGCTTTTGATTCTTTTACTACACCCTCGAAAATCTCGTTGGCTACTTGTGTTTCAATTACAGAATCTGCGTCTGCTCTAGTTATCATTGCCATTTTTCATCTCTCCTTTTTATTTTTAATTTCTTGCACCTCTTATAATATCATTCATAATGCTATTTGTTGTTTGAGGTTGTGTTCCTCCTGCTAAATTTCTTGAAGTTTGTACTTTTTTGATTTGTACTTCTCCAAAATATTGAGGATTGTCTTTTTTGTATTCTTTCAAAGCTGTCTTAAAGTCCGTAGTGTCATTAACTAAACTCATAACTTCACTTGTTACAAATTTACTAAACTCTTTTTTGACATCTGTACTGTCAACTTCAATCTGTGCTTTTAATTTCATAATTTCGTTCGATAAACTTGCATTAGTGTTTGTTAATTCGTTTATCCTGTCACTATCGTTTTGATTTTGTTTTTTCCAGTCCAAAAATTCCTTGTACTTTTCATCTTTTTGCCAGTCAGTGCTAGCTTTCTTTACACCAGCATTAAAACTACTTTGTACTTTTTCTTGTAATTCTTGTTCTGTGTATGTTTTTGCAGGTTTAACATCTCCTGTTTCTCCATTGTTTACAACAATGTCTTTGTTATCTTCCATAACACTTTCTCCTTTTCTTCTATAGCCATTAAGTTAGGCTTGATATTCCGCTTTTTAGGTGCGTTAACCTTTTATATAATAAATTATACAAAGCAAAAAGAGCCTAGATTTTACTCTTGGCTCTTAGGCTCTGCTTTATATAATTTTTTTATATCAATTTCTATTTCTTCTTTACATCTTTTGCAATATAAATATAATTTATCATTTGCAAATTTTGCAAGGAGTTTGCCACAATTACACTTAATCTCCATAACAACTCTCCTTAATTAAATTTTATCATAACTATTTTTCATTTTCAATAGCTTTTTTAGTTCTTTTTCTTTTTGGTTTTTCTTCTGTTGTTTCTTCAGTTTCTGCTGTTACTTCAGCTTCTATTGTTTCTTCATCTATGCTTACTAAATCAACTGCGTTTTTGCTTTTTAAATATTCGTATCTTTCTTTTGTACATTTCCATGTTGTTCCTATTGCTCTGTATGTGTCATTTTCTTCAATGTCATTAAAATTAATTATTGCTTTAACTTCGTAATTTTTCATTTATATTCCCCCCTTTCTTTTTATATCATATTTTTAATTTCTTTATATCCTTTTACTAAAGTTCTGTCATATTTAGTAGATAAACCACTTGCTTTTGCTAATTGATTGTATTTACTTGACAACTGTCTTATTTTTCTTTGACAATTTCCAGCTTCATCTATATCTCCAACTGCAACTGCTCCAATATGTTTATCTTTCAGCTTTCTTATTTTAGTTTCAATTTGTCTTTGTAATTGTGTGCCTTCATATAAAGTATAATGTTTTCCTTCAAAATTAAATCCATCAGTATTTTTTTTATTTATTTCATCTAATTGCTTTTGACTATATTCTGGCTTACTTACACCTAAAACAATACTAAATATATAGTGGTAACAGTTCATAGTGCTTATCGGTCTTTCTAAACTATCGTTTAACTTTTCATACTCTTCATTGCTGTATTGATGTCCTTGTATATCTGCGTGGTCTGGTGCAGGGTGTTCGTGTACTGATATTTCAACTCCATCTGCCTTATACTCTTCGCCAAATTGTTGTTGTAAGGTGTTTGACAAGTCTCGCATACCATCTAATACATTCATTCTTACTGCACTATCTAGTCTTTTATGATAACCACTTGCATAATCAACTGTTTGTATGCCACTTTCAGCTAACTCTTGCATTGCTTTATTAATTGCTTGTTGATAACTTTCTTTTCCTTGTTCTATTTCTAATACTGCTTTATCTAATGTTTTTTGATATATTTTTGAAATTGGTGTATATACTTTTACACCTTTTTCTATTGTCATAAATGCACTTGTTTTCATTAAGTTTACATACTGGTCAGCTGTTATTTTAGCAATTGCTTTTACTTGGTCTCGCAGTTCTTTATTTCTATTATATGGTATAAAATCAATTTCTCTGAACTTGTAAAATTGTTTTGCAAAGTTTTGGTCATCTTTTGCAATTTCTTCAAATATTTTATATATTTCTTTTTCATTTAGTTTACTTACTTCTGCTAGTTTCTTAATAATCTTTTGGTAACTTCCACCATATTTTAAATCCTGTATAATCTTATAGGCTTGGCTAGGTGTTAGTGTACCCATATATCTTAATGTATTGCCAATTTCTTCTAAAATAGTTGCATTTAGTTCTTCAACTCGATCAACAAGATATTCCGCCATTTTTTCTTTTACATCTTCACTTAACACCTGTTACACCTCTATTCTTTTACAAGTTCTTCTGTTTCTGGTTCTAGCTCTTGTATTTCTCTTATTTTTTCTTCTGCAACCTCTTTTGTTTCTCCAAAAATTCTTTGTCTGTATTCAACTGCACTTATTAATCCTGCGTTGTATTCTCTTAATGCTCTTATGCTTTCTGCTTCTTTGTCTTCTACTATTGAATCGTCAAATTGAATAACCATATCATCTGTATTTATATTATATGCTCCAAATTGTGTTGAAACATAACATATAGCCTTTATTAAATCATATATAGCACTTTCATATCCTATTTGTAATTTTTTCATTCTACGAGCCATTTTGCTATTACTTGAAATTACTGCTGTTGCTGTTGACAAATTAGTTCCATCAAAATGATAATGATTTTCTCCAAATCCAACTTTAGAACCTAATATATTTAATGATGTATTTATTGCATTTATCTGATCGCTTGTTCTTAAATTGTCGTTGTCTTGTTGTATTAAATCCTCTTTGTTAGCTCCTTTAGGTAACATATAAATATCTGTATCATTGGGGTCAAATGTTAGCTTTTGTTCTCCATCATCGTAATTAAACATCTCTGCTCTTGCAAATGTTCTTCTTCTGCCATCTTTAACTTCATTTTTGAAAGCATCAAAATCAATGTCAACTGTCTTTAATACATCAATTGCATTTGCATAATGTGGTATTCCAAATGGGCTATTGTTAAATAAGTTATTTGTTAATAATGGCTTAAATACTGCAAACCATTTTATGTTTGACATTGTATCAAATGCTTCTTCTGTGTCTTCTTGTTCTATTTCTGTTAAATTCCCATTTGTTTCTTTAAATAAATGGTTATATATTGCATAGTTTCCATTATCTGCTAATTTGTGTACTGATAAAACTACATATTTTTGTCCTTCTATATATTCAACACTTCCAAATGCACACTCTGTTATTTCTGCATTATTCCAGCTTAATGGATATATCCAGTCAATGTCTACTATGTTTATTCTTGTTTTAGCATTGCTTACATCTAATGTCATTCCATCTTCATTTTTAATAATATCATAAGCAGAAACTACTACTGCACTTGTTCCTAATGCTCCAGACTTTTCTATTGTTTGATTTATAACTGTATTAATATCTAATATATCTAGCAATTCATCAAAGTCTTGTTGTGTCTTTTCATTCTTTAAAGATACTTTGCATTTTTCACTCCAAAGAATATCTGCCCAGTCTTCACTTATTTCTTTTGCCATATTAAGTGTGTATCTTTGTTTATTTACTTTCTTCTGCCCATTGTATATGTAATAGTTATGAAAAGATTTAACATTGCCTTGATACCAACTCTTCCATTGCTTAATATAACTTTTAATTAAATCTTTTACATCTGGATTATATCCATAATTGTCTTGTAAAAATTTTTCTAATTTCATTTACATAATTCCCCTTTCAAAAAGTGTTTTGCCGTGTTTTTTTATCATTTCTCTTTTGCTTAATTTTATGTGAGTATTGATTTATCAATGTTTTTTATTTTGTTTACCATAATCTGTGTTTTTTATTTTATGTTAAACATTAATTTGTCATAAAACGGAAAAACGCTATATTCAAATGCATCTAATGAATCTATATCTGAAGTACCATCGTCGAGTCTTACATTTTCTTTTCCATCTTCCCATACAGCCCCTTTATATGCTTCAACCATATAATTACATTCCTTTAATATAAAACGCCTTTTTTGTGCCATTAAATGCAAATCCAGCTCTATTCTATCAATTATCTGTCCTTTAATGCAGTCATCTACTTTTAATGGTATTCCATGCTGTTGTAAATATCTGTTAAGTCCATATGTTAACACTTCGCCTAATGCTCCATAATCTCCGTATGCGTGTGTTACTTTACCATATCTATCAACTATTCTTTTATAAAATTCTTCAAATCGCTTGTATATGTCTTCTGGTGTATGTACTCCAACTAATGTCATTTCATCTATTGTCCATACTTGTTTAAATAATGGTGTTATTCCTGTTGCTTTAAATGTTGTCTTTGACTGGCTTGCTCCGTAATCTATACCAATGCTAACTATTAAAAAGTTTATCTTGTTACCATTTTCATCTTTTGCCTCATCTCTTATAAACATTTCACTATTGTTAGCAAATTGCTTGTATATTAATCCTTCTGCAAGTACCCATAAGCCTAGTATAAACCTTTGATAATATACTTCTCCCATTGACTGATATTCTGCTTTTAAATTGTCAAAATACTCTTGATTTTCTGCTTTTAATATTTCATTGTCATCAAATGTAAAATGCCATATTTTCTTGTCTATTTCTTCATTGTCTATAATATCAACCTTAACCCAATGCGTTGGTGTATCAGGATTTGTTGTTGCATATAGTTTAGCACCTTTCATACTTAATCTTGATAATAGCATTCTGTAAAAGTCTTCTGGTATTTGTGTTAACTCATCAACATAAGCTCCTGATAATGTCATACCTCTTATTTTGCTTTCAGCACGATCATCATTAGCACCTTCTAGCCATATTCTTCTGCCAAACAATGTACCACTCTTTTGACTAATACTATATTTAAAATTATCTCCAACTAATTCTTGTAATAATCCTAGACAGTTTCTTTTTAGTGATGTTATTGTTTTACCTGTCATTAAGAACTCACTATTCTCTGGCATACTTCCGACAAATATAGCCCATTTTAACAATGATACATAAGTCTTTCCACTTCTTACACTTCCTGTTAATAAGTTTATTCTATTGTCATCATATAGCATAAAATCTATTTGCTTTGGATTTAACATTTCTTTTAATGATTTACTCATTGTTTATCTTCCTTTGCTTTATTTAATGCTCCTAATAAGTTCTCTAATATGCCATTGTTATTGCTATTATCTTTTTCGTTAAGTTCTCCCATTATTTCAAGTATTAGTCTGTAATTATCACTTTTGCCTTTTACTGCTCCTTGAATCAGCCCTAATGTTGCTAGTTCTCTGTATGTTTTACCACTCTTTTTGTTTTCTTCTTCTAGTAACATTTCAAGTGTTTTTTTCATAGTGGCTTTTTGTCTTCTAGCTTCGCCACTAGCAATGCCACCTTTTTTCGCTATTGCTCGTTGTTCTTCCGTTGTTCTATCTGCAAGGGATACGAGATTTTCTTCGTTATTAGCCACTATATCACTTCCTTTTTATCTTAAAATATTGGAGCGTGATAATAGGAATTGCACCTTTATCTCTTTATAGGTTTATAAAGTGTTCTACTATTAAACTAATCACGCATCTTTATCTGTTAAATCTTCTTTGCTTGGATATTCTTTTTTTATTGCATTATATTTTTCTTTTAGTTCTTTATCAAAACAATATACATACTTAAATTTGTTTGAATTTTGTCTTTTTTGCAATGTTGCTTTTAATTCATCTTTATTACTTTTACTATTAATTGTTCTTTCGTGTGTCCATTTGCCATTGTAAAAATATTGAAAGTCACTTGTTTTTGTCATTCCTAAATAAATCCAGTTTGTAGCTTGATAAATTATTCCTAAATGCTTTTGTCTGTGGTCTGCATAACTAACAACTAATTTTACTATTGGATTTTCTTTATGTAATAATCTTAATGCTATACTTACAGCTTTGCTTGTTTGTTCTTGTTTTCCATTTAAAGCCACTCTTTCAAGCTCTAATACTTCGCCGTTTCTTAAATTAAAAGACTTTGCTAAATTATTATTAGCTCCACCACCAAACAATATAACTCCACACCATTCATCTTTATCATTATAAACATTATAAGCATATTGTACTGTTGGAACACTTTGTGAATAATGAAAATTTTTACAAGCATATTTTATTGCTTTACTATTTGCCTTTGTTAGTTTCATATCATTTTTATTGATAGATTTCCATTGACTTCATCTGTCAAGTTTTCTATTCTCTCCTTTATCATTTCATAATCATTATAACTATTTAACACTATTGATACATTTACTTTTTCTTTTTGTCTTTCATCTTCGAGATTTTCTTCATCAAATTCATCTTCTAAATCTAAATCAAATCCAAAGTCTGACATATCTATATTTAATATATCATCTAATTCATCGTTTAAAATATCTAAATCAAAGTCTGAGTTCATTGTTAATTTATTGTGTGCTAATGTATATGCTTTTCTTTCTTCATCTGTTAAATGGTCAAGTCTAATGCAAGGTACTTCTTTATAATTTAATTGCTTTAATGCTTCATAGCGATCATGACCGTTCTATTATTGTATTATTTTCATCTATTGCTATTGGGTCATTGAAACCAAAATCTTCTATTGATTTTTTTATTTGCTCTATTTGCTTTTTAGGATGTCTTTTTGCATTGTTTTTATATGGTTTAATATCGTCAATATTTACAGATTCTATTTTTAAATTGTCCATGTTGTTTCCCTTCTATTCTTTTTTTATAGTTATATTTGTATTTGCTAAAATCCATATAATAATCCAAGCTATTGTATTTATTGGCAACTCATTATCTAAACATTGCATAAAAGGAAGATTAAATATATCTAGTAACCATATTATAAATAATATAAATCTACCTAAATTAAACATATTTAATCCTCCTTTTTGTTTTTATATGTAGGTTAGGATTTGCACCTAACATAAAAGCCTTCAGTTAACCACCAACAGCTTTCCTTCTCTCTCCTCCGACAACCAATGGAGGGTGGTTTTAAGAGTGTCTACCTATTCCACCACTACATATTATTTATGATAAAGCACTATGAAATAATATAGTTTACTGCACTTTACGCTAGATAATTTTCTTGTCGACTAAAAGCTGTTAATTATCTCATTTTCACATTGCAATCTTTAGTTAATAATCCTTTACCTAGGAGCATTATTAATAGTATTGCCTCCGAGTAGCAATGTCAGTCGCTGTCTGACGAGCTATATTATTTCATACTACCTTATCGGTAGTATTTACCTTAACTGTTCACATCTGTATACATCTGTTCACTTTTTAAGGTTCGGTATGAGTGTCAATATAGACACTTGGCATCGGAGAAGGGGAATTGCACCCTTTATTCTGCCAAAGCGTACATTTATATATTTTATAAATAACCTGCCCTGGAGTGCTACTTTTACACTATCTCCAATATATTTAGCCTTAACTAGAATCGGCTCTTGCATAGTTTATATAAATTTTTAAGAGGTTTTATGAATAACTTATCTAGTATCATTATTTGCCAGATATTAAATGCTAAATATATTATATCATTGTTTTTTTAATTTTGCACTTTTTTTGAAAAAATTTTAATAATTTTTATGTTTTTTTAGTTTTTTTTCTTTTATTTCATCGTATTCTATCACATCAAAAATATTTTTAGCCTCTCTTAATATATCTTTAGAAATATCATTACTAAATACTCCCACTTTTTCGTTTATCTCATTAAAGTAACTATATTGAAAATATTTATCAAATCTTTTGTATTTATCCATAGACTTATCCTCCCTATTTTTTATATTTTAAATATGTTTGTATATTCTTTGTGTAAAGTTTAAATACTGGTTTTAATATTTCCTGTATTTCTCCAACGACTTTTTCAAGTTCTTCTAAATCTACACCTTGTCGTGTCAAATTCCAAATTGCTTTTAACTCTTCTTCTGATAACTTGTCCATAAGGCTAATCCTCCTTATTTATTTTCTTATCTAATTGTTTTACTGCTTTAACTAGCATATCTCCAAATATATCCTGCTGTTTTCTTCGCTTTTTCCTTACAACAATTGCTTATATTTCCTAGAATTGCATTATTAGCTTCAGCAGCCTCTTTTATACTATCCCAAGTCTTTATATAATTTCCTTTTAAATCATATTGATTTACTTTTTTGCTTTTACTGTATCTGTTATTATAAGTTCTAGTACACCATTCAAGATTGCCGGCAAAATTATTAGTTTTGTTTTCGTCTTTATGGTTTATTTCTTTATAGTTATTAGGATTTATGACAAAATGTTGTGCAACTAGCCTATGTATTGCATAACTTTTAGCTTTTCCATCTTTATATAATGTTGTATTTACATAACCATCTTTTCTCGTATTATTTTTTAATATCTTTTCATTATGATTAAGAAAAGTATGTCCATATCTGTTTTCTCTATATGTTTTTCTTTTTAAAGATTTTACTCTTCCATAATTACTAATCTGATATAATCCTTCATAGCCATCAATATCACTCCAAACTTCTTTTATCTTCTTATTCATTTATTTACCTTCTTTCTCTAATAGTTTTTCATTATATTTTTTTACAACATAATCTGCACATTTATTTTTGATTCTTGAATATACATAGTATTGAAGTTCATTTTTGACTCTTCTATCTAATTCTTCTTCAGTTGGTGCAGTTATGAAATAATTAGTTAATGTATGTTTTTTTATTGCTCTATTATTGTCTTTTATTTTTATTTTTAATTTATAAAAGTTCCAATTTTGGACTATTTTTACTTTCTCAATTTTCATATTCTTTTTATATTTTTCTTCCTGAATATTATAAAAAGTTTTATTTTCCATATATACCTCCTTCTGATACTTTAAAATCTTCTAATCCCAACCTATGCCAAGTCCAAGTGCAAACATAAGGGTTAATCCATATGCCACTATACCATATGTTACAAAAATTATTTTTCCAATTGTCCCTGGAATTAAAGAAATTAGGTACCAAATAAATGCTGCTATCCCACACCATACTAGTAGGGCTATTATTTTATATATTGTTTTCATCTTCTATCCCTCAACTTTCTCGACTAATCCTGCTTGAATTATATCTTGTATCCATTTTTCATCTAAATCTACCATTGCAAATCCATATATTAATTGAAATTTACCTTGTAATATTTTTCTATCATCTTCATAAATAAATAATTTATGCTCATTATCACTTAAATACTTACACCAATATTCTTCATCTTCATCAGTTTCATATACAAACCCAAATCTTTCTAACTCTTTTAAATCTACTTCTTCTTTAATCTTTAACATTACTCTCATCTCCTACTATATATTTACCGAAATCAAATTGTTCTTTTGTTAAAATTCCCTTGATTTTAACTTGTTTCAATGACCATAATCCTACTCTTAATGTCTTTTTTTGTGTTCTTGCATCAATATGCTCTTTAACTATTTCTATATCTGTCATTTTGCAATTTATATTGTATAAAACTATATCTCCTACTTGTACCAAGTCTATTATTTTTTCTTTTACTTTTCTATTTCTTTTTCCAAGAATTTCTCTTGCTAAAGATTTTACTCTGCCTAGATTGCTTACTTGATAAAATCCTTCATAATTAGGTATATCTTTCCAAATTTCTTGCATCTATACTTATTCCTCTGCTTTCTCTTCAAAATATTGTTTTGCCAATTTTTTATATTGCTCATGAACTTTCTTTATTGGCATAGGATTGTCAAAATCTAATTCACTAAAAGCTGTTTCTAATGCACTTAATCCCATAGTGTTCATGCTATCTTTACTTTCATCTGCGAATTGCAATACCATATCCATTAAAGCAAATTCTAAATCTGATATTCTCTTTTCTTGCTTTGTTAAGTGGTTTAATACTACTGTCACTGCCTCTTTATCTTTTTCACTTATTTCATAAACTAATTTATTTTCGTAACTTTTTAATATTTCAATAGCTTCTTCTAATTCCATTTATACCCTCCTAACTTTCTTCTACTTTTATTCTATATAATCTAATTTCAGCACTTGAAAATCCACCATTAAATAAACATTCTACCTCAGTTTTCATATAATCTAATAAATCATCAACACTATTAAACAATTTTCGGTTTGTGTTTGTATCATAATCGTGCTTATAATGTTTTTCAAATAAATATTCACACATTTTATTTCTCCTCCAATAATTTCAAAATATCTTGCACTAAAAAGCTATTTGCATTTGTATTTGGTGTATATTCCATTTCTCCTGTAATAATATTGGGTTGTTTTGGAATATGCTCATCTACTATTTCTTTTATTTTGTCTTTGCTGATATAATTTTTCTCAACATAATCTAAATCTAATTGTTTTTCATATTCTTTATTCTTTTCTTTTTCTTGCTCTAACTCTACTCTTAGCTTTCCATTTTCTTCTTTGTGTGATTTTTCTATTTCTTTTAAATTTTCCATTTCTTTCTGTTGGTTTTCAATCATGTTTGAAAGTACAGGAATATAATTAAAATGTTTAGTTTTGAAATATTCAAATATTATCTTTTCTTCCTCGCTCATTGCAATTCCTCCTTATTTATTTTTAACTTCTAACCAATTCATCATTGCAATTTCATCTTCTAACTCTTTAGCTCGTTTTTCGTAGTAGTTATCACTATTTATTTTCAACAATAACATTGTTATCATTCCTATAACAAATCCTATTATTACACCCATATACATCAATCCTTTCTTTTGTATCTATCTGTCAACTTTAAAATATTTACTAATATTTCTTGTTTTCTCTTGCTTATGTTTTTCTTTTAGATCCATCAACTTATCTTTATCTCTTACCATTTCTGCCATTTCTGTGTATTCTTTTCTAATTAGCTCATACTCTTCTGCACTATAAAAATCTGCTACTGTCATGTCATCTAGTCTTTTCTTTATAAACTTCATTACATCAGTTCTACAATCTATTTTTATTGCTTCCTCTTGTTTTAGCATTTGTACCTCCTTTTAGTGTATCTATACACCATTTTAGTAGTGCTAATTGTCCAACACACATAGCCCAGTCAAAAGTACTAAATAGCAACGGTGCTTTATACCAATACCCAAATAATAGGTTTATTATTTTGTCCATAATTTCCTCCTGTGTTTTGGTTTATTTTTATCTTTTATATGTAATCCTGCTAACATTCCGCTGCAAAATCCTCCTGCAAAGATTATTACTGCACTTATTATTAATCTTGCTATTATATCCATCCTAATTCCTCCACTTTTTTATTTATTGCTTTTAGTTCTTGTATATTAACTGGATATACGCTTTTTTCAACTGTTTTCATTCCAGTATAAAAACTTATTGTTATACAATCATTATTCCCATAATTTATTACATCACTATTTTCAAAATATTTTACATACCCCAACTCTTCAAACATCTCATCTGCACTTTTCTTGTTATAAGCACAGCCCTCGCAAGTCATTTCTTCTTTTTTACAATCAAAGTCATAATGTTTACATCTTTTCATTCTTTTGTTCTCCTTTCATTTAACTATCTTTATTTCTAAATCTTTATATTTGTATTCGAACATTTTTCTTTTTAGCTTAAACACTTCTGTTTCTATTCCTTTTACATCCTCAACTATGTGCCTATTATCTTTTGTTATATAGTCGAAATCTGCTTTATAAGTTATAGCCCTTATAGTTTTATTGTTTTTCTTAAAAGAAGGCTGTAATTCAAATGTCGTTTGTAATTTTAAATTTTTAATTACTCCTGCTCGTTCAAACATTTTCAATTGTTTATATCTAACACTTTCTTTGATTGAATCAAAGTCAATGCCATCAACCGTTACTTTCTTGTTTCTGTATTTAGTCATCTTCTGTCACCCTTTCGTTAAAAACATATTGTATTGTATATTTGTTTGTTTTGCCTTTTTTCATTGCGTAGCAAATAGCTCTTGCACTTACGCCTTCGCTTTTTAAGTATTTAACAATTTCTTTAATTGTTCCTACTGTTACACATTGTCCATTTTTTTCATATATTCCATATATCTTTGTCATTAGTGATACCTCCATTCAATTTTTGCTTAATAGGGAATGTTTTAATTAATCCATTCCCCTGTTTCATCATCAAAATGCTTATGCTCGTATTCTTCCCAGCTTTTACTAAACTCTTTTCCTAAAAATGCTTCTTTAAGCCCACTTATTTGTTTTAATCTTAGTACTTCATCACTATCCATTCCTAGATTAGTTGCAATTTCTTCATCTGTTTTACCCATTCTAACTAAATCTAAAACTAACTTGCTCATATCTATTATTTGGTGTGTTCCTTTAGCTCTATTAAATCTTATTGTTGCATTCATGTATTCATCAATACTTTCATTTAAAACTACTACTGGTACATATTCCATTCCAAATTCCTTTGCAACCAAGTGTCTATGAAATCCGTCAACTATCATATAACTGTCTTCATTTTCCTTCATAACTACAAGTGGAAAACAAAAACCACTTTTTCTAATTGATATTTTTAATAGTTCCATTTCTGGTTTTGCTACCTTGTTTGGATTCCAAGGATTTGGTTTTAATTTATCAAGTTTTACCAATATTGGCATTTTTATATCAATGTTATCTCCTGTTGTTATTTCAATACTTTTATTTTCTACATTTTCATTATTTTTCATTTTTTTCATTCTCCATTTCTTCTTTTACTTTATTATATAATCTTTTTAATGGTTTACTATCTGTTGAATTTTCATCATATAAATTGTTACAACCATATATCATTTCTTTTAAATAGTTAACATCACTTTTAGTTTCTCCAAAACTTAATCTAGTTAAGAAAAAATCATTTCTTTCTAATGCTCTTGCAACCCTTCTCCAAGAAGGTACTATTTTTAAGCTCTCCATTTTTTTATCCGCTTCATCTTCTATCAAATTTAAATCGCACCCACATTTTTCCTTCCAATATGTAAAAAATTTTTTTATTTTTATTGCATAATGTTTTTCAAGTTTTTCATTATATATACCTATACTTTCTAAAAGATATAATGCCCATTCTTGCCAAGTCATATGTTTTGGTTTCTCACTTGTTATATTTCCTAATGCTGATGTTCTGCAATATATATTTCCAAAATTTACCCCTGCAACTCTTTTTAAAAGCTTATCCCAGTTTTCTGATTCAATTGCTCTATATTGATCAAGTCCATTTTTTTGGTCATCTCCAAATGGTTGACACAATCTTTGTTGATGTATTGTTAATCCATTTTTATACATTAATTCATACACATAATTCCATTCAAAATTGTTATTAAATGTTGCTATCCACACATCTTCTGTTCTATAATCATATATAGGGTATATACTATAACTATTTTCTAATGGTTTATTTCTAGTTGTCCAAGGTTTATCCATAAATCTATCTTTTTTCATAGATACAATAGTTCTAAATCTGTTAAGGCTTTCATCACATCTTATGCCTACAAAATGCCCACACCTGCCTTTGTTTTTTTCTGCATACCATTTTTCGAATTCTGGCACAAACTCTTCAAACTCCATCGCATATCTAAAAAACGGAAATATATTATTATCTTCGTTGATTGCAAATTCTGGCATTTCTCTAACCCACTTTTCTTTTTTCTCTTTTTCCCAACATATCCATCGTGGTTCAAATACTGATACTGCATTTCTTAAAGATAACGGTAAACATACCCAATAGAAATCTTTTATGTTTTTTAATTTATTTTTTAATGTTTTTATATGCTCGATTGTCATTAAATATTGTGCTTCCATGTCTATAAACAATACATCAAATTGTCTATTTTTCTTTTCTGCTATCATATTGACAAGTTGTATCATTACTGTGCTATCTTTTCCTCCACTATACGAAACACATAAATTGTCAAAATTATCAAATGCAAATTCTATTCTCTCTAAACTAGCATCAAATACATTTTTTCCATTATATATTTTCATTATTTTTCCTCCATTCCTCTATAACTTCTTTTGCTATTTTGTTAGCCCTTTTTTGTTCGTCCCCTGACATTGTTAACCAAGCCTGACAAGTTTCTTTTGCACTTGCCCCAATTAATCTGTTACAAGTTGCTTGGCCTAACCAGCTTATTGGATTAAACATCTTATTTGTTAAATTCACTTTTGTTGAAACTTTATATTGTTTTGTTGTTTCACTCATATTATTTTTTAAATTTTCATTCGTTAATATTATTTTGCACAATTTTATATTTTCTTTATTGTAAGAGTTATCATACATTTTATTTTTATAACACTCCCAATTTTTATAATTTTCCCATATAGGTTTCATATTTTTTCTCCTTTATAGCCCAACTTCTGTAATAAATGGTAATCTATATCCATTCATTTCCTTTTGCTTTCTTCCATTTTCACAATTACATAATGCAACATATGAATACTTTAAAACTCTTTTTCCATCTTTTATATCTTTAAAATATTGTATAAATCCTTGATCACATTTTTTGCATTTTATAAATTCAATCTCTGGTTTATTTGTAACAGGATTATTAGGTTCTATTAATACTCCTTTAATATCTGCTATTTTAGGTAAATATTTGCATTTGTCTATTGCTAAATTTATTGCTCTATTAAATTCATTTATGCTCATATCTTTTAATCTACTAAACATTATTTTTCTTTGTTCTTCGCTATATTCTTTATCAAAATATTTTTCTAGTTTTTCTGTTCCTATAATGAACTCTTTAATTTCCACTTCCAAAATCCTCCTCTAACGATTTTATTTTTCTAGCCATTTTTTCCTCTTCTGTTTCTTCTGTTGGATGTTTACCTTTTTTAAAATTCAACTCTTCCGTTTTGACCTTTTCAACTGTATCTATCTTTTCTTTTACCCATTTATTTAAAATTGCTTTTGCGTATTTCCAATTGCCATTTACATCAGCTGTCTTTTTTAGTGCTATTTGTATTACTTCAAATGGTAAATCATCTAAATAACTTAAACATTCCATTATTGCGTTTAAATTAGTAGAGCCAATACAACAAACAAACTCTTCTTGCAATTTATCTTTTAAATTCATTTTGACATTTTCGTCATCAGCTGCAGCTACATTGTTAGTATTCATTGTGTAATCATTGGTATTGGTGGTGTCATTTTGAACTAATGTCATTGTGTCATTTTGACCGAATGGGGATTTCATTTTGAACTAATGATGAGGTCACATTGTTAACTATTTCGTCTAACTTTTCATAATCTATTGTGTACCATAATGTTCTATCCATCTTCATTTTATTAAAGTTATCTGTTATGACAATCCCTTTATCTATTAAATTTTTTATAGCTCTTTTAATTGTACTCTCGCTAAAAAAAGGTAATTGTTCTTGCCAACTTTTATAAGAATTATATATCCAACTTCTACCATCTGCATTTTTAGGCTTACAATTAAGCCACAAATTTATTTTTTGTAATATAATTGCTTCATTTAATCCTATTGCCACAGCTAATGATGTATGAAAAGTTATAGGATGCTCGTCCAACAAATATCTACTATATGATTTGTTATCTGCCATTTTCTTTTCTCCTTTTCATTTGCATTTTTTATTTTTTTGTGTTATAATGTAAACATAGATTTGTTCTATGCCCCATTATTATATTTTTGTTTTAGCAAATAAGAAATTATTTGCTATTTTTTTTGTCAAATTCTTTCGCATATTTATCAAGCATTTTTCTAACTTCTGTTGATAAATCACTCCCTTTTGAATTTAAGTAAAATATTGCTTTTCTTTTCTTTACTTCGTCAACATCTTTAATGTTCATATCTGCCACTTTTTATCACCCCTTTCTTTTTTTCTATAATTATATAAATAAAAAAATAGAATGTCAATAACTTTATTTACATAATCGAATATATATTTTAAAATTTTTAACATCCTATTTTTTATCCTATTTAAGTTTCCCTAATGCCACAAATCTAACATATTCTGATACAGTCATCATATTTTTTTCTGCTCTTAATTCTATTTGTTTTCTTTGGTCTGGTGTAACTTTAATTTGTATTAATTCACTTTTAACTTGTTTCATTTTTTATTCTCCTTTAATTAATTTTAATAGTATAGGTTGATATTTTTTCTTGTTTGAGTGTACTAATTGATGACATTTTATACAAAGCATTATCATATTAGTTGGTTCGTTTATTAAGTCTTTTCTTTCTGATCTATATAAAATGTGATGTGCTTGTATATTTTGTGCAGTTCCACATAATCTACATTTGCCTTTATCTCTTTCATATACTATTTTATATACTTCATCTGTTACTGATTCTTTTTTATTACTTTTTTGTCCTATTCCATTACCTTTTTTATTTTTAGGATATGGAGTAAAACTATCACTTAAATTTGTTACTATCATTTGTCCTCCAATAATTCTTGTAAAATATCTATTACTTCATTAATAGTATAATTTGCTTTAAAATAATTTAATTCAATTCCCTCTTTAATTTCTTTTATTTTATCTTTGCTGATATAATCCTCATCAATAATGTGCATTTGTTTAGCACTGAAAATTTCTCCATTAATATATTCTTGCTCGTGTTTATAATGTTTTTCTAATTCTTTTATTTCTTTTTGTTGTTTTTCATATTCATTTAATACAACACCAACTGCTTCAATTTCTTTATTTGCTAAACAATCATAAGGCAACTTTGGTGTATCTTTTTGAAATTGTTTTAATATTTCTATTGCTTCTTGTACTTCCATTATATTACCTCCATAATTAATACTTTAAAATATCTTTTCATTACTATTGTTTCAATATGTAATTTTATTCCATCTATTTCCAGCTCATAGCCTTTCCATTTTCCTATATATTGTGTGGAGTTTTTCTCTCTTTCTTGAATATCGTCTAGTATAATTCCAATTGATTCGTTACTTAAATTTGTTCTATTATCTATTAATATTTTCATATATTACCTCCTTTGTTATATTCTGTTCCAAGTAACCCTAATACCTTATTATGAAAGTCTAAATAACGAAGTCTATAATCATTTTCATTTGACCATTCTGTTTCTTGTAATACTTCATATATTTTATCTTTATGCACATATTCATCATTAATTAAATCCACAATAATTTCTTTTAAATCTTCTTTCTTTATGTTTTCTTTCATATATTACCTCCCCAACTATTTAATAAACTTTCAATTTCTTTTTCTGATTTAGTTTCTATATCTAAACTTTTTGCAAGTTCTACTAGCAATTCAATTAACAAGCTCATTTCTTTTGTGTCATATGTAGAACTTCCATAATAACAATTAACTCGTACGCATTTATCTTTTTTGCTAACTTCTTGTACTATAAATCCTAAACCTTGCTTTTCCCATATCCTTTTAAATTTATCAAAACTTTTTTCTTGTACTATAAAAGGTTCAAAACTTCCTATTTGTGTTATGCTATCTTTGTAAACATCTTCTTTAGTAGTTATTGTTCCATCTTTGCATAATACTTTAGCAATCTTGTCACACAACACCCACATATAGCTATTTGCATCTAAACTGCGTTTATTTCGTATTTTATCTATTTTAATATATAAGTTATCATCTTTTAAATTTACAAGCAAATCTGCACATTCTCGTTCGTTTATAAGCAATTCTATCTTAGGCTTGCTCGTTTCATAATCTATACTAATTGTTTTAATTTTTCCTGTTAAATCCATTACTGCTCCTTTTCTATAAAATATCTGCTATAATTTACTTCTTCCCCAAGTCTATTTTTTGATTTTTCTCGTACACTTGACACTTTATAACCTAGCTTTTTTATATTAAATATTCTCGCAGATAACCTTGTTATTGCTAAGTCTCTAAATGCATCTAATGTGGTTATGCTTCCAAATCTCTCTACATAATTTATAATCTTTTGTTCTTGATTCATTTATTTACCTCTTTTCTTAATCTTGATAATAATTATCAAAAGTGCTTATACTTCATCTTTTTCATCTTCTAACATTAAATTCAAACATTTTTTTATTGTATCATCTCCGTTTTTGTATAACCAATTAGCATAATCTTTTTGTTTGTCAACTATTTCTTTAATTGTTTTTCCTGCATATTTGCCAAATGTTAATTTGTAATTTTGTGCTTGTTCTTTACTTGTTATTTCTTCTTTTGGTCTTGTTAAACTTTGTGCATCATCATCATCTGTTGCAAGTCCAAATGCCATTAAAAGACTATATCTTCTTGCATAAGTTAATGCTGAACCTTGCTCTTGTGCTGGATTCTTTATTCCTTGTAATGTTGCGTTTACAACTCGACAACCTCTTTTTGGTTTTTCTTCCCAGTTGCCATCAATATATCTGTATGTAAGTATATAGTCCTCTCCATTTTCTGCTGTTTCTATTTCTTGATAATATTTCATATTATTTTCTTCTAAATATCTATGTATTTCTGCTATGTCTGTATATTTATATCCATACCCATCTTTGTTTTTGTTTAATGTAGTTTCCATTAATTTATTCTCCCTTCATCATATAATTGGTTTAATCTATCTTTTAACTGCTTTTCTTCACTCATTTTTGTTTTTATTTCTCTTTGTACATAAATTAAATGTCTTATAATTTCATTTACATTATTCATATCCTTTATTTCCATTTAATTGCTCTCCAATCCATCTATGAATTTCAAATATTCAATCCTTGTACTATTACCCATATTGCCTATGTTATTTCTTAATATTTTAAAAAGTTTATTTTTATTTTTTGCACTATACCAACCTACTATTTTGTTTTTACTTATTGTTTCGCCTTTAAAATTATAAGTGGTTGCAAAAATTCTTACTCTTAATAAATCAAAATTTATTTCTATTTTTATATCATCATCTTCTATATCTTTATAATCAAAAAATACTATCTTCATTTTTGCTCCTTTACATTTTTATTAATTCGTTAAATATAACTTTCTTTTGTCCAATATATTCTTGTTTCATTTTTGCAGTTAAATACTCACATAAATCAATTTTTACATATTTATGTGTAATTTGTTGTCTTACTCTTCTTTTTGTCTTATTTTGCATTCTCGCAACAATAGAGCATATAAAATATAATATTGCTATTGCAATAAAAAATAATATCATATAATTTCCTATTAATTCTTTTAATCCTATTATATTCATCTTTTGTTCCTCCTTTCTTTAAAATTGGTCTAACCAATATTCTTTTTCTTGTTCTTTGTTTTCTTCTTCCCATTCTGCATCCAATATTTTTTGATTTTCTTCGTACTCATTTTCATATTGTAATTGATAATCTGCTAATAATTCCTGTACATATTTTTTTGATTCTTGTAATTCAACATCATTGATTAGACAACTTAATGTGTCCTCAATTGTTTCGTAGTCATCTACGAATTTTTGTGCATTTTGCACTATCCTTAAATCATTCATATAAAACCTCTTTCTGCAAACAAATTATATTTTTGTTTTCCTGTTTGCAATTACATAATAATACTATTGTAATACTTTGTCAATACTTTTTTGAAAATTTTTTTAAATTTTTTTTTGAAGCACAAAAAAACAGCAGTTTCTAGCCAAAAACTAGACTTGCTGTTTTTTTACAATATAAAGATGCGTAACTTGTTTACGAGTAAAACAAGTTCTTTATAAGAATATCACATCTTTTTAGCATTGCAATAATTTCTTCATTTTGTTTAACTATTTTTTCTAAATAATTTTGATCTTGATTTTGCATTTCCATCTATTATGCTGAGTTTTTGTATTTGGCTCTTTATTTAAAACAATTAGTCGGCCATATTTTTTCCCTGTTAAATCTTCAGACATTTTTATCCCTAGCTTTCTCCTAGCATAAAAATAAAAATGGGCAGGTCTGCTAGGTAGACTTTTCAACAAGAGAGCAACTTCTTGTCTAGCCCTTATTTATTATATCAATATATGATAATTATTTCAATATTATTTTGCAAAATTTTGTATTGCCCATATTATTAAACCTACAACAGTAGTTCCTATTGCACCAGCTATCGCACTTATTATTTTATCTTTAACAATTTTTTTATTGCTTTCATATTCGTTAAAATCTTTTTGAGATAATGCATCTACTTTTTTATTTGTTTCTTCTAATGTCTTTTGCATATTTGACATATTAATTGCCATAATGTGTACATCTTCGGTTAGATTTTTTGTTGATTTAACATCCTCACGCAATTCATTAATAATATTCATTATATTATCAATTTTTGTGTCATTTTTAATTTGGTGCTCTTTTAAAGTCATCAAATCTTGTGTTAATTGTTCGTTTGTCATATTAAATTCCTTTCTGCATTATTTCATTTGAATGCCTATAATAGGCTCTCCATAATTTCCTGCATAATCATTATATTGTCTAACCCAAGGTAGCCAACCTCTTTTAGCTGTTTTTACTCTATAATCTACATAGCCTTTTGTTGATTTAATTTTTATTGCATCAATTGGCTTTCCAATTATTCCTGCATAACTATTTCCATTGTTAGCTGAATAATCTTTTGAAGTTACCTCTGGTAACCAGTCCCCATTTATTCTATGTGCTTGATATATTATTTCTCCATATTGTGGCTTACAACGAAATGCTGAAATATATGTATTACCTAGTCCTGCATATCCATCGTTAGTATTATCACATTTATTAACCTCTGGCAACCAATTATTAGCATACGCTTGATATGTAATTGTTCCAGTATAATCTGGCTCTGTTGGAGATGGTTTTGGCGATGAATTATCTTTTTTAGTTAATTTTAAATACTCAATTAATCCTTCTGCGACTGCTCTTGCATATGCTTCTTGTCCTGTTTCAGATGTTATTACTTTATAGTCAATATTACTATCCATGAATCCACCTTCTACTAATACAGCAGGAATTTTATTTTGATTAATTACATACCAGTTTTCTCTTTTAATTCCTCTACCTCTTAATCCTGTATAATTAGGTAAGTTCTTATATATTGCTTCAGCTAGTTTAATATCTTCTTGTGTTGCGTTTCTATCTACATATACTTCAACACCTGTAACATCATTCCATTGCCCATTAAAAGCATTATGATGAATTGATACAAATGCATCTACACCAGCATCTATATATTTCTTTACTCTATATGCAAGGCTTTCATCTGTATACCCCTCGTCATTGTCTGTAAATACAAATTTTACATCATAATCTTTTAGAAATTGCACAACTTTGTCCCTAACTTTATCGTTTAACTCCCACTCATGTATTCCATCTGGTGTTCTTTTGCCTGGGGTGTTTAAACCATGTCCTGCATCTAAACCAATTAATTTACTCATAGTAACACCTCCTACTTATTATTCTTATATAAACTATACCCTTTATCTCCTAATAAGTATGTACCTAGAACTGCTATAATAACAGATATAGTATTTGTTACTTTATCGCCATTTATATTCCAAATTGGCAATATTCCAATTAATAAGGCATTTATTATTGCTAATACATTTGTTGTATATTTTGCAACTTTTTTTATTTTATCTAAATTCATAAAAATTCCTCCTTTTTATTCATTTATAACTTGCCTATATGTACCTTTTAAATTAGGTTCTAGATTATCTGTCTCTGTCCAAATGTGATTTACTCCTTTGAACCACTTGAATTTTCTTAATGCTTCTAGTTGTGAGATTAGGGTTGTGTCTGTGATTTTTTCGTAAACTGGTGTTGAAATTGGATAATAAATGTACATTCCATTCATTTTAGCTTTTGCTTCTTCTAGTGTAGTTCCTTTTTTTATTCCAATCCAAAAATATTTTTTTTGTGCAACAGTGAATATATAACCTTCATTAGTATCTAAATCCCAATCCCCACCACTTTTATATATAGCATGTGTACATAATACTTTCTTATTTATAAAAGCATCATATCCAATAAAATCACTTTCTTTTGGTATTGTAATATATGTAATATTTTCATAATCATCTTTTAATTGTATTGCATCTACATCTACAATTTGTTTACCTGTTTTCCTATATTTATACCAAGCTCCATTTTCCAACTCAGCATTATAGTTCTCATCTCCTGATACATTTTTGAATGGTATGTCTGAGTAATCGCCTATTTTACATAGTTCAATTATTTTGTTTGTTTCATGAATATAATAATTATAATCATTCTTTAAATCTCCTGAGATAGCACCTCTATTATTTCTGTAACCAACATATACGATTCCCGTTGAATCAGTAGTTAGTGTTCTTGGTTGATTTGGTAATACTCCATTTGTATCTGTTGCAAAGTTTGTATCTAATGAAAAGAATAAATTAGCAACTGTATCTGATGAACCTGGTAAATCTGAACTCATTATATATTCTGTATTTGGTTGAAGTTGTAATTGTATGTTTTTAATTGTGTTTGTAAATTCTTTAAATTGATTTTTATCAAATACATTAGTACCTCTTAAGTCTAATTTGTATTCTTCTTCTCTATATGATTCGTACACAACTTCTTTATTTGTATAATCGCCTTTTAGTAACATAAATCGATTTTTTACATTATTATAATTAACTAAATTGTTACCAGTTTGAACCATTATTTGATATATGTTATTTTGAGATTTATCTACAGTAAACTTTAACATATTGCTTGCAGTTGTAATACTATAATAATTTGATGCTGTGTTCTCTCCATAGCCAACTTGAACATAAAACCAAGGGCGTCCACCATTTGATTCAATATTTTCTTGCCATAAAGTGTATGTTTGACCATCTTCAAGTGAATCTGTGATATTAACTTTTTGAACAATGGTTACCCAATTTCTTTGTGGTGTTCCATTAACAATTATGTTCCCAGCTTTGTCACTAGAGATAGTTAAACCGGCAATTTCTGTATTTAAATTTGCAATAAAATCAAACAAATTCATTCCGAAATGCTTTACAACATTATCTCCTGTTACTATTTTTATTTCTTGAGGATAGTCTGAATTTGGACTTGCCTGTCCTCCACAATATTCTTCAAAATCAGTTGCAGTTGAGCCTTCTTCTAATTGAATTGTAATAGTATCATCAATTACTAATCCTGCTGAAAAATTTGATAAATATATATAGTGTTTAATTCCAGCATTTGTTGTAGTAAAAGTAACCGATGTTGAACCTTTTGAAATTGAATGATTAGTATAAGTTCCACCTTCATAATAAATTCTCAAACGCACATCATAATTTACGGCTTTATTTATTGATAGTGTGTATGTTTTCGCTTTAAGCTCTTTTTTTATTTGTTGAAGAATATTAGCATATGCTGCTGTTGTTGTACCTTTTATACTTAACGAGTCATCAATTAATGTTGTGTTAATGCCTTGTTGAGAACCTTCATATATATTAGTGTAATTTAGCAAGTTCTTCCCACTCAATTGTTTTTGATATGTATTCCCGTTTACTTCTATCTTTCCTTTTCCACCAATGCAATCATCAACATTTAGTTCTGTTCCTTCTACTGTGTTCCATTGAAATGGCTCTGGTGGTTGACTCTTACTCAGCTTTTGTACTGAGTAATCGTCCATTTCTATTATATTTTTTAATATTTTATACATTGCACCTCGACCTCCCCGCTATCTTCAGCATAAACATATACATCTTTGCTTGCAAAAAGTAGTTTACTTGTATCACTTAAATTTACATCTTTATTTATTAAACATATTCTGCTTGATTGTGCGGGTACGATCATCATTTCATCTGTATCGTTTGTATTCTTAAATGCAACATAAATATCAAATTCATTATTGTTTACGACTAAATATTCAAAACCTTCTACCTCGAACTCAAATTTTGTTGCCTCATTGGCTGTTATATTCTTTCTTATTAATTTTAATTCTTTCATTTTTGTTACCTCCTTTTTTCTTTAATATATCATATAAGTTTATTTTGTAAAATACTAATCTTTTATTTTTGTTATGTACTTTTATTGTGGCATCTCAAATATTTTTATAATTGTTCCTGCTTGAATTTGTTGATTTTCAGTGCAAGAAAATTTAAAACTTGTTAATGTTCCCACATAACTTCCTAATATTGTTTCAATATTAGTTGATATTCCAATTCCACTAGAAGTGCAATTATAATGTCCGTTTGCTCTTATATATCCATCTCTATATGTAACAAGAATTTCTGATTGACAACCATATCCAGAAAAGGTTCTTGCTATTCTTAAATAAGCTGAATCTGACGCCATATTTACTATATTTCCAGCTTCCGTTCCAAATAATGTATTTCTTGCTAATGTTGGTGTTACATTATTAAAATCAACTATAATATTATATATGCTTGTACCACCTAAATTTTTAAGTGTGCCATTTACAAATATTTTATACATTTTTCCATCTTCAAATTGAAAATCTGTTGTTGTAAATCCATTTGCATCATTTTCAGTTGTTACTTTATTATATATTAATTTTGGCATTGTTTGATTTAATATTCTACCTTGATTAGCAGATAAAGCATCTGTTGTACTTGTACTATTCAATCCATCTACTACTGTTGCAACTATACCTGAAGATTGTCTTGCTTTAATAATGTAATTTGTAACTTGATATGGTTGCAAGATGTTATGCGGTTCATCATTTCCAATTGGTTCAGTTGTTAAACTTTCATCACAACCTAATGTGTATGATAATTTGTAACCATAAGGACCTGAATTTAAGCCTGTGCCGTGTTCTCCCAAATATTTAACTTTTGGCGTATGTTTTGGCAATTCTCCTACGGTCAATTGATGAGTCTTTTCTCCACCTTTTTCTCCTAAGTTGTCAAATTCTGTTTGTGTGCCGTCTTTTCCTACTGCAACTCTACCTCTTAAATCTGGCAAATTAAATGTTGTGCTTCCATCTCCTACACCATAAGTTGTCCCTATTATGCTAAACAAAAGTGCATACTCTGTTCTGCTTATTGCAATTCCATTACACAATAACCAATTTTCTGGTACTGTATCACTTGTAAATGGTACTATACAACCTATTGGCAATGTATCTCCACTTACTTGTGCATTTATTGCATTTTCAATGTTTAGTTGCATTTGATTTAAGTTCGTATCATTTATGGCTGGTTCTTGTGCATTAACGAAATCTATTTTTTGCATATTATTTTCCTCCTTTCAAATTGTTTATTTCTTTCTTTAGTTCATCTATTATTTCTTGTTGTTCTTGTACTGCTTTCCATAATATTGATGTTACATTGTATTGTTCAATTCCTTCTTTGTCTTTTGACATTACTTCAATCGGTGTTTTATAATTTCCACCTTTATCGGGTATAACAAATCCTATATGTTTTTTGTCTTCATCATTTTCATATTTATAATTATATTCATAAATTTCTGAATTTTTAATAAAATCTAATGCTTTTTTATCATATAATTTAATGTTCTTTTTAATACTTTCTTTTGAATTATACACTGTCCCATTTGAAACAATTCTGTCTGAATATATTATGGTTTGCGAACCACTTTTATTTACTACTAAATATGGGTCACTTTGCCATACTGAGCCACTAATATATTTTCCAGGAGCTGATATTGAAAAACTATCTAAGCTAAAATCTGCTAAATAACTATCATTATATTTATTTTCAATGTATATACCATCAGAATATAAAACAGCTAATTGATTGTTACCTTCAGTTTTAATTTTACCGTTTTGCCAATTTCCATTATCATTCATTGTAATATTTCCACCACTAATATTTACATTGTTACTTGTTACATCTCCACTAACATTAGCATTACTGCAACTCATATTCCCATATTTATCAACATTAAAATTGTTACTTTGTATTGCTATATTTTCACTACTTAAATTTATTGTTTTGCCGTTCAGACTTATTTTGTTTGCATCTATTTGCACCGCTTCAGCTGATTGATTAATGCTTGAAATAACTTCATTCTTACCAACCTTCTTTCTAACTTCTGAATTTATTGATTCGGCTGTCTGTGTTATTGTGCTTGTCATTTCTGTTACTGCATTTGATACTTCTCCATCTATTTCTGCACTTACTTCTTCACTTGTACTATATTCATTAATTAACTTCTTATTTACTGTTGTTATAACACTATCTTGGCTTACATCAATAGCACTATTCATTTCGATTTTAGTTGCGAATTGGTCTGTATACGCATTTTGTTCGACATATACTGCCTCTAATATTCCATCATAATTTTGTATTTCTATTGTATTTTCATCTTGTGCTAAATATATTGTGTATGTTCCTATAACTTCTGTTTCTTCATTAATCTTTGTTGTCCCATCTGCATTAACCCTTCTAATGATTTTTGCATAATTGTTTTCTAAGATATACTCATCATACACTTCCGAATTAGCTCTTAATACACTTGGTACTCTTAATTCATACATTTGTGAATTTCCATCTTTATCTGTTACAATTATACGGCTATCTCCTTTTGGGTACAAATTATCAGCAGGGTATAAATCATCAGCAGGGTATAATCTATCAAATACTGTGTTGTTTCCTAAAATTCTTAACTTTAACAAATAACCTTTAATACACTTTGGCAATACTACTGTTTTATTAGCTCTTACTGTCTTAGTTGCATTATACATATTTGCTACTTGTATTTCTATGTTATCTGTTGTTTGTTGTATTTGACTAATCTTGTCATTTTGTTCATCTACTTGTGTAATAACACTTTCTATTTTTTGATTCTGTTTGTCAACAATTAAATATGTTTGATTAATCTTTCTATCTGTTTTGTCTGCTTTGGTGTAATCAGTTTCGCTTGCTTCCGGCAAATCTGTATGTATTATTTCTTCTATACCACTTGTTACATTAATTTCTGTATTGAGCATCATACATTTATATGTTTTATCTCCAATTTGTACATTATAATAATCTCCAATGTCATAATATAAAATTCCTATGCTATCATAATCATTTTCATAATATTCTATTCCATCTAATGCACTAAGTAAGCCTTCCAAATAATCGCTTCTATCATTAAAGTTCATTATTTGATTGTCTTTTATTTTTAACTCACACAATCCATTTTCTATAATGCTGTCTTCATCTTGAATATATACATTGTCACTTTCTGCACCTCTGCTTAATACAATTGAGTTAACTGGTCCATATTTTTTTGAAAAATTTACATTTGTGTCCTTAAAAAATTCCTCGTTAATTGTATCGCCTGTGTCACTTGGATATTTAACTTCTATCTGATCATCTTCATTTATAATAATAAAACTTCCAGTTGCTTGTGCTATTTCATCTAACACATCTCTGTATGTATAATTTAAATCTTTGTATAAGTCTTCATGTATTTGTAATGAGTAATTATAAAAGTTTGTATCTTTAACTGTAAGTCCTATTTTTTGTCCTAATGCTATTAAATATTCTTTAATTGTTATAGGATATGTACCTCTTATTTCTTCATATGGTTTCATTGAATTTAGCATTTTATCAAAGCAAGTTATTTTGTAAGTGTTTGTGTCTTCTTGCTTTTCGTTGCTATATACAATATAATTACCATAATCTAAATATTCGTAATTTCCTCCAACTAATAAACCTAGTTTATAGTTAATAACAGTTCCATATGGTATCATAACTGAACTTTCAACATCTAATTGTTTCATTACAGACTTTAGTAAATTAGCTTCAAACATAGGTGTTACTGCATACAACTCATCATGTAATGTTATTGTTTCGTTATTTAATGTGTATGTAATAACACTATCAATCTGTTTTCCCATTTTAGTTAATTCTTGCTTAAATTCTGCTGTATGCTGTTTCATCTATCTTCTCCTTTCTCTAGAGATAAAGCTACATTCAAAGCTTTCATTTTTTGTTACTATTCCATGATTTTCATAGTTCCAATCTCCAGTATATGTACTTAATGTTTTTGTCGCATTAGTTGATGGGTCATAATATGTCAATGTTTGGTTTGCACTATCAAGAATAGGTGCAATAATATTCATTTCTGCTATTGTTAATTTTCTAAATGTTAAAATTACTTTTGGAAATATACCAACTAATGTTCCAGTAAATTTACCTGCTAAATTTCTTCCAGTATCACTTCCCCATAGTTTGTTATATTCGTATTTTGCACTTAATAAGTATTGTCCCATTGAAATTCCATTTATCTTTATGCTATCTTTATTAATAAACATTTACTGCACCTCCTTTATGTGTTGTATGCAAAATCTCTTGTGTTTGTTACTTGCTTCATTTCTCTTGAAATAACTCTACCATTCATTTGCATTATGTTCGTTAAGTTAACTAATACATTTTTACCTATTTCTCTACCTAATTCACTCATAGCTTGTTGATCTGTCAATGGAATTACACCTTCTTTTCCTGCTTCTCCACCTAATGCGTTTCCTCCACCAAGTAATGTGCCTTTGTTTGGCATATTAATTATACCTCCAGATTTTAGTTGTGGTATTTGTGGCACTGGTATTGGATTCCAGTTATAAAATCCATCAAAAGGTTTTGCTCCTAATATTTCAATTCCTTTAATCCTATTTAATACTCCATTTATTTTATCTAGTGGTTTTGCGATTGCTGTGTTTATTCCTCTAATTATAATGTTTAATAAGTTTTTTAGTGTATTAAGGATTCCCTCTTTGAATCCATTGAACACTTGTCCTCCACTTTTAAACAATTTTAGAATTGTGTTCCAAGCAGTTACAAATCCCAAATGCATTGATTCCCATATTCCAGTAAATATTTTTAAAACTCCTTGCATTGCCTGTTGTAATCCACCTTTGAAATCTCCTTTAAACATTCTTATAATTCCATCTAATACATCTTTTGCTCCACCAAAAATGTTGTCAAAAATTCGTATGCATGTTCTAAACAATTCTTCTAAAAATGTTGTTGCTCCTTTTATTGTTATTTCA
>Ga0326513_10000465_pt1 | contig 34340 bp, 24 predicted proteins | sample 2_2465_0518_D_FD_203654 | JGI IMG/M metagenome (GOLD analysis project Ga0326513, IMG submission 203654) | Bovine rumen microbial communities from UC Davis, California, United States - 2_2465_0518 | ecosystem: Host-associated > Mammals > Digestive system > Stomach > Rumen | place: USA...
TCATTTACAAGGCTAAACAGAACCAGTCTACTGTTATTAAAGTTAACCCTCGTTACACAAGTCAGTGCTGTCCTGTATGTGGACACATTGAAAAGGCTAACCGCAATAAGAAAATACATCTGTTTGCCTGCAAAAACTGTGGCTATAAGTCTAACGATGATCGCATTGGAGCAATGAATCTGTACCGCATGGGAATTAACTATCTCGAAGATAGCCAAGTACCTGATACAGTTACGGCAGAGTAAACTTTGTCGTAAGGGGCGGTGTCAACCGTCCCATGATGCGACCCCACGGAAGTTACACCGACAAAATGTAGGAGTTATTACAACGAACTACAGGGGAGTCGCAAGCCACGTACCTTTAGGTGTGTGGTAGTTGACCTTCGTCCGCGTCTTCGTAAAGGAACCGCTCAACTTCCGTATAATCGGTCATGTTTTTCCCTCTTACATTGCCCAAAGCTGTTCGCCATGTGCCGAGATGATCCGTTTGATCATGTCAGCGTCAGAATGATGTTTTACCAGCATACCTGCACTTGCCAGGATTTCTTCTTTCGTCGGTGAATCCACGCCTTTAATGTAGCGCGCCCACTCGATTCCCTCCGCAATAGACGGAGCCTGCCGGAGCTGAATGTTGTAGGACGCGGCAAGACATTCGGAGATGCCTTTTGCAATGCGTTCGTCAACACCAGCCTTCGCAAGGATAATATTGCGAATCTCCTCCTGCGTCTTGTGCGGGATGTAAAGGTAAACACATCTTCTTTTCAGTGCGCCGGATAACTCACGATAGTTATTCGATGTGATAAAGACGATCGGCTTCTGGTCTTCCGGGCAGCGGATTGTTCCGTACTGCGGAATGGAGATCGAATAGTTTTCCAAAAATTCGTAGAGCATATATTCGATTTCTTCCGGAGCTTTGTCGCACTCATCGATCAATAACACTTTCCGTCCTTTTCCGTTGATCGCTTTGAGGATCGGACGCTCGATCAGAAATTCCTTGCCGTAGAAATCAAGCTCAGACGCCGCTTTGTGAATCGTGTCGTTAATCGAAAGCCCTTCGAACTCCCTGTTCAGTGCCGGCTTGATCGCCTCAAGAACAAGAAGCTGCTTCTGGTAGTCGTAATCGTACATTACACGGTCGTCGGTTAGCCCGTCGTACATCTGCAGTCGGATCAGCGGAAGTCCAAGCACATCTGCTGTTGCCTGCGCAAGCGCAGTTTTTCCTACGCCCGGATCCCCTTCGATCAGCAGTGGCTTTTCGCAGGTAAGCGCCATCAGCAGCGCGTAGTTGATCTCTTTATTGCTCTTGTATCCGACATTTGCCAGTTTCTCTTCCAGTTCTTTGACCTTGCTCATGTTTTTTCCCCTTCCAAATACCATCCTTCTGCCACGCATTTTTGTCTGCTCCGCGCGGCAGCATTTTCTTGCACATAGTATCTATTATTTTTAACTTTTAGTTAAATGTTGATTGCCTTTTTCTACATACATATAGTATAGCATAATCCGTGTCAGAGTGCAAACATTTGTTCGTGACGTAACGAGTTCGCAAGGTCGCCTTCTTGCATAATAATGCCGCCATGGAAAGCCTTTCGGTCAATCTACGGAGGCTTGTATTTTGGCAGTAAAAACGATTCTTAATATTGTGTTGGTTTTACCGTGACGGATTTTCCGTAACGGTATCTCGACGCAAAACGCCCCCGCGGATCTTTCGACCTGCGGGGCGCACATTGTATCAGCCTTTTTCTTCCTCTTTTTTCTTTTTCTTCTTTGCAAAGGCCAGGAGAAACGCAATCGCCGTTGCAATCGCACCCGTCAGTCCAAGCGCAAGCTTGTTGTTAATGAACTGCGTCAGTGCGTTTGGTGTGATGAGGGCTTTCAGCGATGTTTCTGTCTCGTTTCCTGTCGCGTCTGTCGATACTACGGAGATTGTCTGCCATGTGCCTGCGCTGTTGACATCGTAAGTCAGCTTCCCGTCGGCTTTCGCGATGTCTTCTGCCGTGAAGGTTTTCACAATATCGCCATCGATCAGAAGGACCGCCTTGTTCATGGCAACGTTATCCGCGACGTTGATCGTGATCCTGCGGAAACTTTCCATGTAGCGCCCGCCGTCTTCCACGCCTGTAATAACGGCAGAGGGAGCCGTCTTGTCTACAACAAAGCCGATATCCGCGTCCTTGATCTCGTTGTTCTGCGTGTTTCCCGCAGCGTCTTTCGACTCGATCGTGATCTCGTAAATGCCTTCTTCCGTAAGCGCGGTTTTTTTGATCACGTATTCGTACTTATGCCAGCCGTTTGCGTCACTCTTTTCTTCTACCGTGTAATCCACGCCTTCCTTGAGTGTTTTCGTGGAGCCGTTGACGGCAAGCGTGATGCTTCTGGATACGATCTTGTCTACGTTCGTTTCAAAGATCGTCAGATCTTCCGCTTTTTTGTGGTAGTAGCTTTCCATGTATTTTTCCGTTTCATCGTCAAACGTGAAGTTTGAACCGAAGCGGTTTACCGAGAAGGTTACCGTCTTTGTCGAGACGTTTCCGGCAAGGTCGCTTGCCTCTGCTGTCAGCGTATAAACGTCATCCTCGGAGATCTTGTGCAGAATATCCGCCATCTTGATACTGTATCCATCCGTGATGTCAGCCCATGTACCTGTTACATCTTTCTTCGCGTGCTTTTTCCCGCTGAGAGTCAGCTTGATATTCTTCGTCGCGTTCGTATCCGTGTACCGTACCCCCGGCGCGATCACCCCGTTGTACGCTGCCTTATCGTTCACATCGAAGAATGTCACCGTCGGAGATGTCCTGTCGATCGTGAAACGATCCTGGCTGTACGGCTCGGCTTTGTTGCCTGCCAGATCGGTACAGTTCAGTAAATAACTGTAATCTCCGTCTTTTGCGAAGGTGATCGCTGCGGTATGGTTATCCCCGCTGTTTACCCAGCCGCCAAGTGACGGTGCCGTCATGCCTGCGCCCCTGTAAGCGGCATTGACTGCCGCGGTAAAGGCAGCCGGATCAAAGTTGTGCTCGCGAACGGTAATGGATGCCGTTCTTGCGGCTTTGTAATACGAGCCATTCGCCGCATCATTATTGTCGTAGACAACACTGATCACAGGTGCGGTACGGTCGATCGTGAAGGCATCTGTACGCCCGTAGGTGGCAGCATTGCCTGCTTTATCCGTACAGTCGACGGTAAAGGTGTAATCCGCGTCCGCAGCATACGTGATCGTGCATACGTTTGCGGCACTGTCGGACTCGCCTGCCTGGCTGCTGACAGACCACGAGGAGATCACCGGCTGCGATCCGGTACTGGTCGTTCTGATGTTTACCAGACTCGGGTCGAAGTTTCTTTCAAGGATCCGCACGGTGGCTGTCCGTGTGCTGCTGTAATATTTTCCGTTTGCCGGAGAATTATTGTCATAGGTCACTTCGATCACAGGCGCGGTCACGTCGATCGCGATCGTTTTTTCTGATACGGACGTGTTTCCGGCATAATCGACCGCTGTTACGCGGATCGTAACGTGGTTGCTGTTGTTCGCCGCGGCATTGACTGTTTCCGACTTCGTTAATTCCTGCTTTCTTCCTGTCCGGTCTTTGAATTCCGAATCGTAGGAGCCGGACTGCGTAACTTTTCCGTTATTGAGGATCTGATACGATACGCTCTTCAATCCTGCGTAGGTGTCACCGCTTTTCGGGTCCGTCACATGAATGGAAAACGGCACGTTGCTGTTGTATACGGCTTTTTCATATCCCAGATCGATCGAGACCTTCGGCGCTGTGTTTTCCGTTATCACGGCATCCTTCGTGCTCACGTATGTGACATTTCCCGCTTTATCTTCAAACCGTCCGTAAACGACTGCCTGCTGCTCCGGGTCGATCGAGATCGTTTCTCCGTTCCAGTCACTCCATTCAAGGGACGGAAGGTCAGCTTCCGGAATTCCGTCGAAGGTTCCCTTTGTGTCCGCTGCCGGATGGTAAATATAGTATTTGACCGATGCCATACCGGAGACCGTATCTTTGCTTGTCTGCGTTACCGGAACGCCTTTGTTGTCGAACAGCCAGAAACGCAGCTTGTCGTAGAAGGTGTCCGATACGCTCGTCTCGCCGCCCGCGCTTGCCGTCAGAGAGGCTGTCGGGGCTGTTTTATCGATCGTGATATAATGCGGCTGGTATTCGGCGGTGTTTCCTGCCAGATCGGTTACCGTGTAGGTGATCTCGTAGTTCGCCTCTACCGTAAACGGATCCATCGTAAATTCCGCGGATTCGTTTTCTTTTTTCCATTCTTCTTTTGCGGGTTTTTCCAAAGAACCTTCGCTGTATGCGTCCGTCTTATTTCCGGCAGCGTCCGTCGTGTTGACCGTTACGCCTGTACTGCTGCTGTCGAGGTTTTTGTCCGTTACGTGCAGCACGGCAGTCACATCACTGTTTTTGTATGCCGGAGCGGCTTTGTCTGCTGACGCGGCAACCGCTTCCCCGTCTTTTCCTGTGTAGGACGCATCCACGACAGGCGCGGTCGTGTCGATAATGAAGTCGTCGGTTCTGTCATACGCTCCCGTGTTTCCGATCTTGTCCGATGCCTCAATCGTGAAGGTGTACTCGGAATCCTCCTTAAAGGTGACCGTGCAGGTGTTTTTGTCTTTTTTCTTTCCTTTTCCCGTTTCCCACCCGGAGATCTCCGGCTGCGCGGAGCTTCCCGTTATCTTGAAGTTCACTTTATCCGGGTCAAAGTTTCTCTCGGTGACCGTGACGGTCGCTGTCCGTGCCTTGTTATAGTATTTTTCGTTCTTTGCGTCGTTGTTGTCGTATACGACACTGATGGCAGGCCCTTCGGTATCGATCACGAGATTCTTTTCTTCCGTGTGGCTGTTTCCTGCCGCATCCGTTGCCGTAATACGCAGAACGATGTCATTGCTGTTATTCTTCGAAGAGATCACTCCCGAGAAGGTAAGCGCGCCGTCTGAGGAACGTTTCTTTACCGATGCGAGAGTGTCACTTCCCTCTGTTCCGGTGGCTTTTTTGATGTATGCGTCTGTCAGTTCGTAGGAGTCCGTCAGCGTTTCTGCCGGATCATCGATCTGCTTTGCGCTTACCTCCTCCCCGTCAACAAGAAGAACGGCTTTTACGCTTGTGATGCCGGAAACAACATCCCCCGGATCGGAAACCGTCACGGAATACGGGACGTCCGTGTTGTAGATCTGGGCGCTGTCAATGCCCGAGATTGTTACCGATGGGTCCGTCCTGTCGATAATCAGTCCATCAGACGTATAGACCGCGGCATTTCCGACGTTATCTCTCGCGTATACGAGAAGAATGTAATTGCCATCGTCTTGGAACGCAATCGTTCCATCTTTCGGGACTACTTCCCATGCGGCGGCATCTTCCGCGGCAGCGGCATCGAGCTGCGCCTTTTCGTCTTCTGCCGTTACGCGAAGGATCTTGTATGTCTTTGCCGCTACGCCGGATCCCGTATCCGTCACTTTCACGGTCGATGTGGTATTCTTGTTTTCCTCCCGGTCGAACTTTCTCGTTTCGATCGATGCTGCGGACTTCTCCGCTTCGAACCCGCTCATTTCGACCTGCGGAGCAGTGCCGTCTACGATGACCGCGTTTTCAGGAATGTTGTTGTTCTGCGCGCCGTCTTTGTCCGCGTCGGCATCTGTCCTTGTGTTGTCATCATCCGCACGGCTTAAATAAAATTCTCCGAAGATCGATCCGTCTTCTGCGTTTTCGTCAATGGCAAGACCACTGGAAAAGGCCGTTCCTCCGAATGCCTGCAGATTGACCTTGTCGTACAGTGTCTCTGTATCTGCCGTCTTAAATGCGGCGTATCCGCCAGGTCTCACGTAGATGGTCTGGTCTTTTTTGTATGTCCCCGTACTGGCGGCTTCATCCGGCACGACTTTTTCCCAGAGCGCCTTATCGTCGGCATCTGTTTCATAGGCAACATCGATGTCTCCTGCTTTCGGGCTTTCCAGGATAAAGTTCCCGCTTTCGTTTTTATCTACGGAAAATGTCAGAGCACCGGATGCGGTTCCCACGTTGTATTTCCCGCTCTTTACGGCAGGCGTGAGGAAGGAGGCAAAGTTTATGGACTCCGCTTCTTTTCTTACGGCGGAGGAAAGATCGCCGTCAACGGTGATCAGATCGTTTGTCTTCCAGGATGTCGGGATGGAGCCATTCTTCACGCTCTCCCAGTCCTTCGAGCCGTAGGTGACGGTCTGCTTTTTGCCGGAAAGAGATAAATGCAGCTTATTGACCGTAACTGTCGGGCCGTTCCCGCTAATCTCATAATCGTAGTTTTCGTCCTCTTTTGCTTTTACTTCGGTCAGTTTTGTGTTTTTGTACGTTCCGCTGTCTTTCCCGGAAAGGACGGCTTTTGCTGTCAGATGAAGCGTAACACCGTCTTTCTCATAAGTTCCGGAAAGCGGCATGGTGCTCTCGCCGTCGTATGTCTTTTCCGTTGCCGCCCATACAATATCTTTCGCTTCGATCGTTCCGATCTTCTTTTTTTCGACTGTCACGGTAATGACCGCCGTCTGCCCGGCATACTGCGCGGTCTCCGGTGCCGTAACGGTGATGTGCGCGGTACCTGTCTTATTGACCGTCAAGGTCGTGCCGTCAAGCGCGGCGATATCGTCTCCGTCTTTCATACTCATCGTAACCGTGCCGTCATAGCCGCTGCCCGTCTCGATAAACGAAGTCAGATCAATGGGCGCGTCACCGTATTCCGCCGTTACGCTGCTTGTTTTCAACTCCGGGGATTCCTTTTTTTCAAGTTTGACCTGTACCTCGCCATCGGCAAAGGTAAAGCTGCCTGTTGCCTTATCGTATCCCGGAACATTCAGCTCGTAGTACATAGGGTCGGTGTCTTCTATGCTTCCCGTTGAGGAGAAGGTCACCGTGTTCTCTGTAGAGGACGCGCTGCTGCTTCCTGTTATCCTGGCTGTTTTTCCTTCATCGGTAAAGACCGCTGCTGTTGCGCTGCCGCTCACGACACGGCTTCCGCTTTCGTCCGTGATGCGAAACGCGATTTGCGGATCCGTTACGGTTGCCGCCATCGCCGGTATAGCCATATTCGGCAGTGAGGTTGCGGCGATAAGCGCCGCCAGTGTCAAGGCTGTTGCTTTTTCTTTCACTTTTTTTCTCCTTTCCATGCCGCAACAAGAATCTCTCTTGTCACGCTGAACGATGCTCTTTTTCTTGTCTTTTTGCTTTCCGACAGCGGAACGGTCTTTTTGCTCTGTTCCACTAAGACGGATGTTTCCATCTCGCCTTCTGTATCCGCTTTTTTCAGCGTTGTTGTTTCCGGCATATCGCTATCCGCGGAATAAAGGGGATGTGTTTCAGACTGCGGGCCTTTCTGTACGGGCGGGATACCTGTGCTGCCTGCCGTGTTCTTTTTGATCAGCTCGGCGGTGCTGATCCGCTTCCTGTTTGATCCCGTGATACCTTCCCTCAACCGTTCCCGCTCTTTTCTGACACCTGTTTTTGTCATGATCTCTATGATCTTTTTTATATCAAAGACAAAGAACAGAACAACGGAAAGCCCGAGGAACACGATCGCACCCGCATACAGTATGACGGAAATCGTGTGAAATTGATAAATTGTCGCACTTGTCACGTTTCTTCGCCTCCCTGCCGCTCCTGCTCCGTGCCTTCAAATGTCGTATTAATGACATTTTCTGCCGTGTTTATGTTCCTGTCGATCTCCGACACAAGCTGCCCGCTGTCCTCGTCGTTGGCGTCGATCTCCGGTTCTACTTCGTCCTTCATGGCCTTTTTGACCGCGTCCAGTGCGTCTTCCATCTCTTTTCTCGTTACCCCCGCCTGCTTGAATTCTTTCGCGTGGAAAGCGATCTGGTATGTTTCTTCCCTGTAGACAACAAGCGCTGTCTTGACGTTGTCGCTCTTCACGATGTTGCCCTCTGACACGGCGGATAGATCGTCCCAGTATTTTTCAAACGACGCGGAACCGTCTCCCGCCTTGTCTTTGTTATTCAGATCCACGTAGTATGACGCGATCGCGTAGAACCTCTCCGCACGAAGCTGCTTGTTCTCGTCCAGCGTGCCTGCGTCTTTCGCTATGCGGAACCATGGTTTCGACAGCGGCTTGTTCCCGCTTCCGTCATAGTAGTAAAAATACGCGATGCCTATACGGAACGCGAAATCCGCGTAGCCTTCCCTGTCGGCAGCGGCAAAACGCTCTTCAAGGCTCATACTCTCCCGCTCCGGCACAGTCCCCAGTATTTCCGTCATGTGATCCGCTTCTTCTTTCGAGAATACCCCGTCTGCGAGATAAACATTATCAAGAAGATCCGTATACGCTTCCCCCGACGTCGGCTCGATCGCGATTGCCTTCGAGTATTCCTCCTCGGCTACGTCTTTATCCTCCGTGCTTTCTGCCTGCCGGATATGAACCGCGTACGTGTCATTCTTCACCGCGCTTTCTTTATGCCCGAAATAGACTGCGCCAAGGAAACACGCCGCACTGCAGATAAGACATCCGGCAAAGATACGGAAGCGCCTTGCCATCTTTTTCTGATACCCGGATTCCAGTTCGGTATAGTGTTCCAGATCGTACAGAAGCTCCGGGATATCCGCGTAGCGGTTCTCCGGGTTTGGCTGCGTGCATTTTTCAATGATCTTTTCCAGTCCTTTTGATAATGCCGGATTCCATTTCGTGATCGGCAGGAACTCGTATGGCGGCTCTTTTGGTATCTTTCCCGTTAGCAGCTGGTACATCGTCGCGCCAAGCGAATAAATATCCGTCCTGGCATCCGTCTGCCCCATGCCGCCAAACTGCTCCGGCGCGGCATAGCCTTCCGTTCCGAGCCATCTGGTATCATCGCCGCTTGTCTTCTTATGCTCTCTCGCGGTTCCGAAGTCGATCAGAACGATATTGCCGTCCGGGCGCAGCATAAGATTGGACGGCTTCATGTCCCTGTAAATGATCGGGTTCGGTCTGTCGTGCAGGTAATGCAGCACATCGCAGATCTGTATCGCCCAGTCAACGACAAGTTCCTGCGGCTGCGGGCCTTCTTCTTTCAGAATGCGCATCAGCGTCCTGCCTTCGACATAATCCATGACGATCAGATAGGTTCCGTCCTTCTGGATGATATCCACGATACTCGGCAGATGGTTGTGACGCAGTTTTTTCAGCGTGTCGATCTCGGCGATCAGATTCGCGCGGATCTCCTCATCCGCCTTCTTTCCCGTCTTATTCAGTTCTTTTATCGCCCACTGCTTGTTCGCCCTTTCGTTTAAGGCAAGGTATACCGTGGACGTGCCTCCCGTGCCGATCACATGAATGATCCGGTACTTTCCGTCGACAAGCGATCCAATCTCTAACATGGTCTGACTCCAAAGCGGCTCTTTTTCGCCGGTAATCCGTCGCAGGCTTTGATCACCGCGACGGTGATGTTGTCTTTCTCGTTCCTTTTTTTGTTTCGTGCGATGCCTTCGGCACACGCTTCCCGCATGGCGGCTTCATCCGTCATCCGCTCCGGCTTGAATATCCCGCCCATCTCTTCCTCGGACAAAACGTGCCGGAACCCGTCGCAGCAAAGAAGAAATTCTTCGCCCGTCCGGTAACTTCCACTGGTAAATACAGGCTGCACACCGTCTTCCGCGCCGATGCACTGCAGCAGCACGGACCGCTGCTTATGCGTTTTTGCCTCTTCCGGCTGCATCAGCCCGCGGTCTACCTGCATCTGTACCCATGTCTGGTCTTTCGTGAGCGGCTCCGGCATTCCGCCGGAAAGTTTATATACCCTTGTGTCTCCCACGTTGCAGACGATATATCTCCCTTCGGTCAGAAGAATGAGGCACAGCGTTGTTCCGCAATCCCCGTTATGCGCCCGTCCGTACGCCGCAATCTCTGCGTCCGCGTCCTTTGCAAGACGGCACAGCGACTCTTCGATATCATCGGGCGATATTCCGTTCCCGATGCAATAGGGCAGCTCGTCCTCGAACCACTGTGATATCCGTTCGGTCATCTTCCCGGATGCGTATTCCCCGTCCGACAGTCCGCCCATGCCGTCGCAGATGGCGGCAAGGAGGATCCGTCCGTATTCTGTATCCGCCTCTTTAATGATGGCGGCGTCCTGGTTCACTTTTTTTCGTGTTCCGATATCTGTCTGTATTGCTGCAAGATAATACATGTTTCCTGCCTCCGGCGGTGCTGTTACTCGGTCTCCTGCAAATCGTCTTCCCACGCTCTCGTGCATTCCTCGCTGATCTTGTCATAATTCTTCTGCAGCATATCCCGAAGACGGTTGTACTCGCTCGTTCTGGTTGTTTCCTTCGTCGTAACCAGTTTCCTCCGGTAGCTGGCAATATAATCGTTCAGCCACAGATCCTTCGCTTTACTGTTGACACGCCCCGGTTCGAGATTCGTAAGCGCTGCGAGGATAAGCCCGTTGATCTGCTTCTCGTCAAACATGTCGTCAAGAAGCGCGGTTGTTACGGGGTAAATCTCCGCGATGGGATATTCCTTCGCGAGATAGCTGGCACTCTCGTCACGCTGGGCTTCGATGAGGATTTCTTCCTGTTCGTACCACTTCTCTTCACTGACGATCGTAAATGTGACGCCTGTATACTTGCGTCCTTCCTTTTTTGGCTTGTAGGTATATTCCAGACCTGTGTACTCCTTGATCTCTTTCTGCGCGATTTTCAGTCTTTCACGATCAAACTCTGCGTAATTGTCGTAGTAGCCGTTTTCACATCCGCACATTTTCCGCAGTTCCGCGGTATCAATAGTAAACGTCTTCCGAAACTTATTTTTAATCAATACCAGAAAAATAGCATAGGACGAACGCTTCGTAAATTTGGAGATGCATCTGAGCTGATACTGGATATACCCTTTATTCTCGATATTGAAAAAATATTTCATGGCAGGCGCGGAGGCGGAAAGCTGCACCATGCATCTGCCGCGGTTGTCTTTATACACGGTTGCCTGCTCGAAGAGCGTTACCTTGTCGTATACCTTATGCTTTTCGTCCAGTGTTAATTCCACCGGCGTAAATAACATATCCAGCCTTCTCCGCAGATCTTCGAGCCGAATTGTGCTTTTCCCGAAAGCGGCGGCAAGCTCCTTCCGACTGATCATAACGATTCTTTTCTCCGGATTTCTCGAATTGATTCTTGCCAGGTATACATCAAGGATCTGCAGCGCACCAAGTGTCATATCTGAGTTGATCATTGACATCAGCGGCTGCGCTTTCTGCACGAGAAGATTTTCCGGGCTTTTTCCAAGACTATGAATCTCTTTTTTCATCGATATTATTTTTGACTCCCTCTTCCATGATTTTTTGTTCTTGAAAGCAGTATGCTGATTTTTTTACAAAAAAACGGCCCAAATACAATGTTTTACCTTATTGTCGTGAGCAATTAGGCGTGATTCCAAACGGACGGCATTGTCGACCATGGTTTCCGAGATAAAAAGCACCTCGACGGACTAACACTTGTCCGCTATCCCTTGTTATAGGGATTACTTTTTTGCTGCTTTAGCAGTTTCCTTTTTACCGGAAGAAGGCTTTTTCTTCGCAGTCGTAACACCAAAGACTTGCAGAAGTTCTGTTCGCCTTACGGCTCTGCTCTGATGTCGAATATGGGCGCCTTTTCCGCATTTCTGCGCGTAGTAACGTTTTGGCGCTTTCGGTTTCTGCTGATACAGGTCGCGGAAGCCGACGGATACAGTCGTCTTCCACATGTAGGAATAGTCCTTTACGCTGTCAAAAGCATAGCTGTAGGCTTTGCGGATGATGTTTCCCGCACCGTTAATATCGGCATTCAGACATATTCCATTTTTGGTCCGGTAAAGGCCACGTTTTACGCGGGTGCCAGAGAATGCCTGCTTTTTCTTGTTCTCTGTGAATGTCATCGAATCCCTATCGATCAAGCTTGCTTTAGAAGTGTATCTCTCTTCTGTCTCCACGAGCGCGATTCCGTTTTTGGCTGCGACTGTACGAAGCCTTCCAAGAAACTTTGTGTACGGAATAGATACAAAACTCTGGTTATTGGCGGTACCCATGAATGTGTTTTGCTTCCACCCATTGTTTTTCCCGACTACGATCACCTGCACGCGGTTGTTTTTTGCCTGTCTGACGATATACCAGGCGGCTTTCCAGAAAAAATCCGACAGGAAGAATTCTCTCTTTCTCGACAGAATAGTAAGAGCACGGCTCTTCTTTCTGGAATGTCGGCTGTCGCTTCCATGAGTCAGCACGGATATAAGACGTGCTCTCTCTTTGTTAAACCACTGGTTCACCGACTTGACAGCACCGCCGCGGATCAAAAACGGGTACATCTCGAAATTAGAGACACATGAGGCCAGATTGCCGACACCGAGATCAATACCAAGGATCCTTTCCGGATGTATTGGCGCCTCTGTTTCCTTAACGCCGTCATCCGTCGTTGTCAGCACATAAAAGCCGTCACCTGTCGGTACGACCTCCGTTTGCACATACTTCACCCCGGCGAACTGGGATGCTTTTCCGATGCAGACCGATACTTTCCCTTTGCCAAATAATACATACTCCCGACCATCCGCTTCGAAGAGCCTTGACATTTGGGAGGTCCAGACAGCGGAAGCTCCTTGTTTCCGAATATATCCCGGTATCTGTGGCATTCCTGTATACTTCTGTGGGGCTTCGAAATAGTTTTTCGCGGCAGCACGGTAAGCTTTCCAAGCGGCTGCCGTTTTCTTTAGAGATTGCTGATTGACTTGCGCGGGCATATCACGGTAAGCAAAAATGTTCTCAGCCTTGCATATAGCATCCAGTGCTTCGTAGGAAAGGAAGTTAAGTCCATCAGCAGGACGCTTGAAAAAGACGATCTTTTCGGCTTTCTTCGTGAATCGTTCCTTCTCTTCCGGCGATGTGGCCTTTTCTGCTGCTTCCAGACACTTCTTCTTTCTGGCAGCAGCCTTCTTGTTAGCGGCAAGAAGCGCACGATCGATGATCTCGATCACTTCGTTTTCTTTTTCTGTTCTTTCGGTTTTGTCTTTTGCCATGCATGTTCGGAGATTTCGGATGTAGTAGTTGGCTGTGTTTCGCAGCACACGGCTGTCCGTTGTCATTCTGCAGAAATATTCTGACACAGCGGTACTGTTACGTTTGATGAATGTCCGTCTGGTGCGTTTCAAAGCGCTCCTCCTTTCCGAAATGTCGTATCTACATGCTACATTGACTTTACTGGCGGTGGTTTTTCTCGCAATGTGTGTATGTATTTAGTCATTACATGTGTTTCCTTTCTTCCCGTAAATGTTGATAATGTTGATAATGTTGATATTTAGTATTTTTATTTGTTGATAATGTTGATAATGTTGATAACTCAGCGTTTTTACCGTGACCTTTTAGGCATAGTTAGCGTGACCTTTTAGGCATAGTTGGCGTGACTTTTTAGGCATAGTTCGCGTTTTTTACCGTGACCTTTTAGGCATAGTTACCGTGACCTTTTAGGCATAGTTCGCGCCGAAATCCCCAGTGTTTATGCGGGTTTGCGGCACCCCGTAATCAAGATGTTTAATCAAGATAAAAGAATTGTTTAATCAAGAAGGATAATCAAGACCACTAATGCGTGGTCTGGATTTTCCATTCTTTCCAAAAACATCCTCCCTTGTAATATTTTTCTGTTAATCCAGATGAACTTCAAACTCCACATCCGCAATAGCGAGAATATCCTTATCCGCTAATCCGACCTTAACGCCCGGTTTCAGTCTCCTGCCGTTTATGAATGTTCCGTTTGTCGAATTTCTGTCTTCGATCCGGATATCTGTCCCGTGGACGAGAATATGACAATGTTCTCTGCTTACCTCGGGTTTGCTGATACAGTAGTCGACAGTCTTCCGCTCCTTGCCAACGACCAGGAACGGCTTTGTGAGATCGACCCGCTCCCCTGTCTGCCTGTTGACCAGATACGGATGCCTTTCGTCACTTTTTCTCGAGAGGACAGATGTCTCCGCCTCGCCGTCATCCTCGTATCCGTCATCACCATATCCGGCTGCGTATCTGTCAGACGCGTAAAAGCTGCCGTTTGCTTTTTCGTACATCGCCTGCAGCTGTTCCCTGTCATCATCCGCCTGTCTGTTGAAGGACGCGGCGTTCTTCCTCGGCACGGGGATACGGAATCCTTTCTTCTTCGCTACGGTGCCGCCTGCCTTTTTTCCAAATGCCGGGGTTTTCCCACCTGCCTGCTTTTTGGCTTCCGGCTGCTTTTTCCTGCCGCCGAAAAGCGAACGGATCAGAACGAATATTGCCGCTGCCACGCCGACCGCGAATATCGCAAGAAACGCGATCAGCTTGACAGGCAGCTTCGGAAGACCTTTTTGCTCCATGGAGGAAAGCGCCCCGGCAAGTTCTTCCTGCGCCTTATCGACATCTTCCTGCGTCGAAAGCTTGTCCGCTGCCACTGTCTCCGCGTTTTCTCTTGCCGCGTCAAGAGCAGACAGCGACTCTTCCGTGCAGGACGCGCGGTCGATTCCTTTCGCTTCCTCGATTGCCTCGTTCAGCTTGCTCTTATCGATCTCACCGCTCGCCTCTTCCGCTTTCCCGACGTTCTGTGCCACATAAGTAATGCCTGCGCCATCAAGAAGCGGGCGAATGGCACTGAACGGGATCACATCGCCTTTTCCGTTTACAGGCTCCGTGTTGATGCCGATGATATTCCCGTCTTCGTTATAGACGGGTCCGCCCGTCGCACCCTCGTCGGATGTTCCCTCGTACGAAAAAAGACCGTCCGAGCTGTCGGCTACTTTCTTCGTCTCCTCCGTTACGGCTTCCGGCGTGAGAAGGCTTTCCCCGTTCAGATCGTCTTCCCTGTATCCGTACACGTATATCTCTTCGCCGTCCTTGGGGAGATCCGCGCCTTCAAATACGCTCGTCGTGTATTCGGCAGGCGTCGAAAGCTTTACCGCGGCATAATCCAGGTTCTCGCTGTTGGCCTTTACGTCGATCGATACCGGGATCTCTTCCCCGTCCGCGGAGGTCACGTATGTTTTTACGTTTTTTTGAAGTGCGTTGTAATCCGAAAGGTCTATTCCGTTAAGCTGGTAGATCCCGTTTCGCTCTTCCCTGATCTTCTTATAGAGCGGACTGTCCTTTGTGACATAGACAAGATCCTTGTCCGTCAGCGCGTATGTGTCCGATATCAAGAAACAGGTGCCTTCGTTCCATACGTCCATCGAGCCGTCCTCGAATTCGTATCCCGTCCGGATGTGCAGAATATTGTTTTGCGCGACATCGATGCCTGCGGATGTGCTCGTGGATGCGCTCGTGGATGCCGCATCGGCGCTTGGTGTGTCCGCGTATACAGGGGATACGCCGAGCATTGCACATACCGCGATTGCCGCCGCGTATGTGATTTTCCTTTTACTCATCTCTTTTTTTACCGCCTTTTGGCGGCTCTCCTTTCCGTTTTTCTGTATCTGCAAGAATTTCTTCTGTTGTTTTTTTTAGGAGGAGCAGGGTTACCCTGCTCCTTTCTCCTTTTTTTCAAGCGTACTGCTGCACTGCCTTGCGCTTTTCGGCGTCCGCGATGAGGCTTGCCATCCGCTTTCCGCAGAGTGCAATCTCGATCTCATCGTAGGTTACCGGCGTTCCGGCTTCTTCCGCTGCCTCAAAGATGGGCTTCTTGCGCCCCGTCCACATCGGAAGTCCCTCTGTGACCGACACGATCAGATCTTCCCGCTCTTTCGCGAGAACATCCGCTACACCGATCTTTTCCAGCTTGATCAGCCCGATCGCGTACCGGATCACCGTTCTCTCGGACAGACCGAGCGCTTCCGCCGTCTGCGAAATCGTCATTCTGTCGTCACGGATATGACGCAGGATCCTTGCTCCCCGCTCATCGGACGCTTTTGCCGTCCTTCCGGATAACTGCTCGTCCCTTTTGATCTTGCTTTCCGCACCGGATCTTGTGCAGAACGGTCTTGTTTCCAGCGCGAGAAGGGTCTGCAGTACCATCAGACAGTCATACGATGACCTGTGCTTCTGCGTGTCGCTGATACCGAGCGCGTAGCACACATTCTTCAAACTGTACGAGGTCAGATTCAGATACTTCTTGCAGACATCGATCGAATCGACCGTGTCTGACAGGGCAGCCTTGAAATTTCCCTCGTTCAATCCGTAACGCGCGGCTGTCTGCATAAGCAGGCGGACATCAAAGGCAATGTTATGTCCGACCACTGTATGCCCTTTCAGAATGCCGATGATTACGTCGGCGGCGTCTTTGAAAAGCGGCGCGGCGGCAAGGGCTTCGTTTGTAATACCTGTCTTTTCCGCGGCTTCCGGCGTCATCCTGCGTTCCGGGCGGAACAGGCTGTGGAATACTTCATTTCCGCATTTGTCGATGATCCCGAGTTCAACTACCTCGTCATCATCCATCAACCCGGTCGTTTCCGTATCCAGGATCAGAAGGTTGCTGCCGATCCCCAGCTTCTCGTACGAAACCGCGGCTACCGAGATATTTCCCGCAAACGGATTTCTGTACTCGCCATCGTCTTCTTCCACCGCTTCCGCGTCTTTCAGAATGATCGGCTGAATGGCATCGTACCGGTCATCCGGGATCCATTTCTTAAACGCCGTCTTTCTTTCCGGGTCCTCGAAGTACCATTTCTTCTTGTCGCGGTCAAATCTCGCGCCAAGTGCCTTTACTTCGTCCTTTTCGGAATACTTCGTTTCAAGATAATACTTCATGTTTGTTTCCTCCTCCCCTTCGGGGTAATAAAAAATAAAGGGGAGCGTGTTCTTCTCCCCTTTTCAATGATTACCAGATCAGTATGATAAAAAAGGCGAAGAACGACGAAATTTCAACCATGCGCGGCGGCTGCCACAAAAATGCGGCAGAAAGCGGCAATTTCTTCGTGACAAAAACAGTATGCGGATTTGCTGCGGAATTTTCGGCGCTTTTTCCGTTTTTCCGCAAAATAACAGGAAAATAACGTCATACTGTATCGAAAGGGGGTCGTACATGGTAGTAGAAATCATGGTTCCGAAATACCAAAGGCTGTCCTCGCTGCTTTTCCCCGGGTTCTCGAAGAAGAACTCCCGGGTGTATGTCGCGTCCATGCCGGAGAAAAAAGCAAAGAAAATCAAGAAAAAAGCACAAAAGAAGGGCTACTCGTGCAAAATATTCGATGAGAGCTGCGTCCGCTCGACTTCGTACCGCTATCAGTTCGTTAGCAGAACGCCGACCGTCTTCGGAAAGTACCGCTGCGTCTATTGCGGGAAACGGATCAAGCCGAAGGATATGCGCGTCGATCATGTGATCCCGATCGCGGCGGTACAGGAATCGAAACGGGCAAGAAGACTGCTCCACGGGAAAAATGTCAACGATCTTACGAATCTGGTTCCCGCCTGCGAGGTCTGCAATGCGGAAAAGGGTGATTCGTTCTCTGTTATCTGGCGGATAAGGGCAGCCATTGGAAAACACGCCTGGTATTGGAGGACGCGCCGCATCTGCATCCTTTCGCTCGTTTTGCTTGCTCTCGTGCTGGCAGCGGCATATTGCTTCCCGGAAACGGCTGCGGCTGTCCTGCAGAAACTCGGCGATCTGGAAACACGGCTGCACGCGTATATTACACTCGTCGAATGATTCGATATAATTTTGTCGAACCGTTCGACAAAATAACATCGAAGGTGTACACTGGTGTCGAAGGGGGTATTTGCCATGGCAATTCCGGTCAATATACAGGAACTTATTCACCCGACCAGGGTGGAGTCGACACGAATCGAGTACAAAGAGAATTTCAACCCGGATCCGGTGATCCGGACAATCTGTGCTTTTGCTAATGACATCGACAATATAGGCGGCGGCTATATCGTGATCGGCGTCGAGGAAGAAAACGGGTCTCCGAAATTTCCCATCCGCGGCATTGAGAAGTCCGGCATCGACACGACACTGAAAAAACTGCGCGAATTCTGCCATTATATCGAGCCGCTGTATGAACCGATCGTAGAACCGGTTATGTACGATGGTGTGTATCTTATCGTGATCTGGGTCCCCGGCGGGTTCGGCCGACCGTACAAGGCGCCAAAGAGCGTTCTCGATAAACACCCGCAGAAACACTACTACATCCGTAAATTCGCGAACAGCGTGATCGCCTCTATCGACGAGGAACGTGAACTTTTCTATATTTCCTCAAACATCCCTTTCGATGACAGGGAAAATCCGGCTGCCGGAATCGAAGATCTCAGTCTCGGTCTGATGCAGGAGCATTTGAAAGAGATCAAAAGCACGCTATATAACACGTCCGGTTCCGCTACCGCTCTGCAGCTTGCAACGGATCTGCAAATCGTCGCAGGTCCGCCGGAAAACCTCCGGCCGCGCAATGTCGGCCTCTTGATGTTCTGCGAGCATCCGGAGAAATATTTCCGCTATGCCAGGATCGAGGTCGTTGATATTCCGGATCCGACAGGCAGAAACATGGTCGAGAAGGTCTTCACGGGTCCGATTCAGCGTCAGTTGCGTGATGCCTTGCAATATATGAAAAACTATGTGGTCAAGGAAGCCGTTATTAAGACAAATACGAAAGCGGAAGCTGTGCGCATCCAGAACTATCCGTACGCAGCAGTCGAAGAGATTCTCGCAAACGCCGTATATCACCGCTCCTATCAGATTAACGAACCGGTTACCGTCAGAATCACGCCGAACCAGATCGAGATTACAAGCTTTCCCGGCTTCGACCGGAGCATCACGGATGAGGCTATCGCCAACGAGGATATCCGCGCCAGAGCCTATCGCAACCGCCGTATTGGCGATTTTCTGAAAGAACTCGGGCTGATCGAGGGACGGAACACCGGATTTCCCAATGCGAGAAAAGCACTTTTGGAAAACGGATCGCCCAAACTGTCCTTTCTGATGGACCGTGAACGGGACTATCTTTCTGTCGTTATCGGAATCCATCCGTACTTTTCCAAAACTGACGGCAAATCCGAAGCGTATGACGCGCGGATCATCGACGCGCTTTCCGAATCGGCGCTGTCCCTTACGGAACTTGCCAGAGCGATGGGGTACAAAGGTATGACTGCCAAACTAAGAAAAGCTGTCGACAGACTGCTGCTTGACCAAAAACTGGAAAGTGTCCTGGAAGGACAGCAGCCAAAGCTGCGCGCCCGCTGAACCAAGAACACGCAAAAAACCGCCTGTTTCCAAAAATTGATTGCAGGCGGTTTCTTTTTCTCTTTTTTTTCACTCATAGACATAGCGGACACTGATATCGTCCGACAGGACGGAAAATCCATGTCCGTATTTTTTTGTTAGGTCTTCCTCGATGATCCCGTTCACTTCCCTCTCGTCCGGCAGGCACAAGTGCTCGTCGATTCCGACGGAAGGATCGCCGGGGTCCTCTTCCACGTCCATCTCGAAGCTGACCCGCATCCGATAGGATTCCCCGTCGAAATCCGTCTTCTCGATGGTGAGGTAGTCCGGGCATCCAAGCCCGCTCCAGATCGAATCCACGACCTTCTCCTCGATGTCGTCGACCGGGTGGAAATTGACACCGTCATCGATGATCAATTCGCTCCCCTCCGGCACATATAGGTAAAGCGTTTGGGAAAGACTTGCCATGCACATACGCATCACCAGTCCTTTCCCAGACTGTAGTACGTTCCCCTTTTGCCGATGATGAGGCTGTCAACAACGGGAATACACAGCAGTTCGCCGACCTTTTTTACCCGCGTCGACGTTATAACATCCTCCTCTGACGGCGTGACATCGCCAGACGGATGGTTGTGCGCGACGATCATCCGTACCGCACCGCACAGCAGCGCACGTACCATGATCTCTCTCGGGCTGAGAACCGTTTTGTCGACGGTCCCGTGAGAGATCTCAAACGCGCCGAGCACACTGCCCTTGGCATCGAGCGCAAGCATCACGAAATGCTCTTCCGCCCTCTTCGAGAGGTTAAATACCGCCTCAAAGATTTTGACCGCCATATCCGGCGAATCTACCCGTCCTGTAAACGGTACCTTCTTTTCCCGGCAGAGCATCGGCTTCCCTTCGTGGAGGAAGAGATCATATTCTACGATCTCTTCGTTTTGTTCTTTTGTTTCCATTCTTTTTCTCCTTTCGGTCAGCCCCTCCGAAGGCTGACAGTAAATATCAGCCCTCACAGGCGCCGTCCTCGGAGAGACGGAAAAATAAAACTCCTTTTGTCGATTTATGCTAACAGTGTGAAAGGAAACCGCGAACCAGACAAAAATCACAACTACGCCAATTTGGCGCAGTTGTTGGCGCAGTTTTCCTTGCCGCCTGTGCCGCCGCTTTCGTGTCCGGGAATGTCTGTCATGCGCCGACGGTTTCCCGGGATGCCTCGTCAGCCGCTTTCGGAAGCGTCCTTGACGCATTTTTTTGGCGTGGTACAATTTTCTTGTGAGGAGGTATTATTATGGCAGACAATCATCAACCGCGTTACGTTGGGGTCAGGATCGTTCAGGTTCTCACCGCCCCTCTTGGCATTCTCTGCGAAGCTTTTGACGGACTCTCCGCAGGTTTAAAGATCGTTCTTCGTCTTTTTCGGCGTCATTTCTGGCTGCTTTTGCTCATTTTTCTGTCCGTCTCTTTCTTTGTTTACACGAAGATCGGGAAACCGGCGCTTGTCTTCTGTCTCGCTCCCGACAGCGATGTCATCATTGAGGAGGGCAGCACCCCGGCAGCGTTCGGCATCGGCTTCGTAAATTACTGCGTACTTTTTCTGTTCCCTCTTGGCTACTGCTTTGTTTTGCTTTTTGCCGTTCTCTTTTTCGGTCACGTCATTTCGCGTCTGACCGATACGATCTGGTACGGCGTCAGCAACGGCATACTCAAGGTCCTGTCGAAGAGCGGCGCGTACAACACCGGAGATGCCGTACGGAAAGCCTACGACAAACAGAAGGCAGCCCGCGAGCAGGCAATGCGGGCATACATGCGCGGACCGAACTTCCATTCGTTTTCTGGCAAAGACCGGCTCGACTGGCGGAGTTCGAACACGCGGTAGTGGGTTATTTTGGGTGGCGGAACTTTTCCGCCACTCTTTTTTTTGTTCTTCCCTCTTCTTCCTTTGCCGTTCTGCGCTCATACAAGCCCCGTAGAGCCGTTTTTATCCTTTTGGCGTATATTTTTACGTCTCCTGCCTTTTCGGCTCTTATTTCGCCTCCTACGCGCTTCCTGCGCCTTTTGGAGAAGATCCTTTTGCTTTTTCCTTGGAGACCGGCAGCGGAACTGCCACACCAAAGTTGCCAAACCGACCCCACTTTTCGGTGGAACCGTACCCAAAAATCGGTTGAACCGTACCAAAAAATCGGTTGAACCGACCCCACTTTTCGGTGGAACCGTACCCAAAAATCGGTTGAACCGTCCCCACTTTTCGGTGGAACCGTACCCAAAAATCGGTTGAACCGTCCCCACTTTTCGGTGGAGAAGATCGTCTTGCCGCTATTCCGCTGCACGGTACTTTCCTTCCGCTGCCGTGCTGGGTCAGTTGCCATACCGCCCGCCGTTCTCTCCCGCTCTTGCCTACTTGCGTCATCTATAGTGACATACTTTTCGCCTGCGGGATCATGAAAGGTGTCACGTTAATGACATGAAGGAGCGATTGGCTATTCCGCTGACCGGGAAGATCTGCACCGCTTCCCTTCTGGCTTGGCAGTCACTTCGCCTGCTGCCATCTCCCGCTTTTGCCTGCTTGTGGCATCTATGGTGACATCTTTTTCGCCTGCGTTACCATGAAAGGTGTCACGTTAATGGCACGAAAGGGCGATTGGCTACTTCGCTGCACGGGAAGATCTCCGCACCGCTGCCCTTCTGGCTTGGCAGTCACTTCGCCTGCTGCCATCTCCCGCTCTCGCCTACTTGTGTCACGTTAGTGGCATACTTTTCGCCTGCGGGATCATGAAAGGTGTCACGTTAATGACATGAAAGGGCGATTGGCTACTTCGCTGCACGGGAAGATCTCCGCACCGCTGCCCTTCTGGCTTGGCAGTCACTTCGCCTGCTGCCCTCTCCCGCTCTTGCCTGCTTGTGTCATCTATGGTGACATCTTTTTCGCCTGCGTGACTATGAAATGTGTCACGTTAATGGCACGAAAGGGCGATTGGCTATTCCGCTGCACGGGAAGATCTCCGCACCGCTGCCCTTCTGGCTTGGCAGTCACTTCGCCTGCTGCCATCTCCCGCTTGTGCCTATTTGTGTCATCTATGGTGACATCTTTTTCGCCTGCGTGACTATGAAAGGTGTCACGTTAATGACATGAAAGGGCGATTGGCTATTCCGCTGCACGGGAAGATCTCCGCACCGCTGCCCTTCTGGCTTGGCAGTCACTTCGCCTGCTGCTCTCTCCCGCTTGTGCCTGCTTGTGTCATCTATGGTGACATCTTTTTCGCCTGCGAGACCATGAAAGGTGTCACGTTAATGACATGAAGGAGCGATTGGTGACATCCTTTTTCTCTTTTTCTTTTGTTTTATGTGTCAGCTACAGTGACCTATTTTGTTCTCTTTGCATTTTCTCTTTTGTGTCAGTAACGTGACATCGTGGCATAAGACCTCGCATGGGTGTCCTGCTTTCGGCAGCGGTTTTGCGTCATCTATAGTGACACACTTTTTGTCTGGCTGGTGGGTCGGCTGGCTGGCGGGGCGGCACCGCTCCTGCTCTCTTCGTCTGACTGCCGTATGGACCCGACTGTTGTGGCAGGCGGCATTTCCTTCACTGGCAGGCAAGATGCGGTTTTTGGCGGTTTTATGCGGGCTTTTCGGGATTTTCGCGCAAAGGTGAGAGATATGGCAGCATACGTTCTTTTCGACTGTTCCTGTATGCAGGGGACTTTTGGAAAAAACGGAAACCCGGATTTTAGGGAGGTGTTGGCTGTTCTTGGTTATGAATGGTAATACGCTTTCCGAAAACGGAAATGTATCCGCTCACGGCATGGCTATCGCATTTCGTATCGACTGTTCCACCATGCAGGAGAAAGGGTAAAAAATAGCCAGTCCATATAATATACTATGGTCTGGCTTTTTTTCAGATGTAATATTCTCTTTTATCTTCGAGCCGCAGGCATCCTAATTCCGCCCGGGCGGCACACCCGCAGTCAAGATTGATGAGGTGTCCGCTTCCCGTTTTGGATATTCTTCCGTATCCTTTTTTGTTGACGATCCCATAGGAACACCGCCCGACCGGATTGTGACCGATAAGGAGTGTTGTCTTCTCCTCGTATGCCGTAAAGAGGTCGTGGTATATATATCCCAGATATTGCCTATTCGGGTTTTTCAGCTCGCGGCTCCAAAGAATGCGGTGCTTGTTTGCCGCTCCCGCGTCTTTATACAAAAGCGTCTCTTTAACCGGGTACAGAGCATGCGCGGCGTGTGCCAGGTAATATCTCCTTCCGTCTACGATCAGATCCGGGATCACAAGCGGCTGTTCCATCAGCCTTGACACAATATAGTTTTGATCCGGCACGCAAAGCGCCTCGAACTGCTCGCAGGTGACCTTCCCGCCGTTCATGTACCACAATCCCATTTCCGACGGATCCCGCAGCGCGTTCAGCATCATGTGCTCATGATTTCCGATCAGCAGATGCACGTTGCGCCTGTGCAGAATATCCATCAGCAGCGGAACAGGCTCCGGCCCGCGGTCGATCACATCCCCGATCACGTACAAATGGTCGTCCGCCTGCAGGTCGATCACCCGTAACAGCTTTTTGTACTTAGAAAACCATCCATGGATGTCACTGCACACATAATGCAAAATTTATGCCTCCTCTTTTTCGTCCTGTCTTCTGTATATCGGTCTGTATTTCAACGACCGTGTCACTTCATCATAGCCGATCACCTCACTGATCTCCTGCACTTTGAAGTCCTGCAGGTACACGATCGTCTGAAAGGACTTGATCATGCGGAGCGCCTGGTCGTAGGAATCCGCGTATCCTCTCATCGCGAGGTCTGCCATCTTATCGATCGTTTCGGTTGACGAGGGCGAGTGGATCGTGATCGCTGTCCGGCAGCCTGAATTCGAAAGTGTGATCGCGGAACAGATCTCCGCGCCTTTGGCTTCGCCGATGATGAAGACGTTCGCTCCGGCAACAAGCGCCATCTGCCCTAAGTCTTCCAGAGAACACGCGACCTCTCCGCGGTTTCTGTCGGGACTGGAAACAACGTGCTCGAACATGACACCCTTTCTTTCCGTAAACAGTTCATCGTTCTCCTGTATAACAAGGATCTCCGCGGATGACTCGTAGGCATCTTCCAGAAACCAGTTCAGACAGACCGTTTTGCCGGAACCAGGAGGTCCGGCGAACACAACGCCGCGGCTGTGCTTTCCACAGTCGAGCAGATAATCTCGAATTTTCTCGTCAAACATACCCGCTTTGATAAGGTCGGGGGCGAGCAGCTTGTTTCTGGATATTTTCCGAATATGGATGATCGGATACCCGGACTCCGTCACATAATCCGCAGTGATCGAGAACCGCAGGATATAATTTTTATCGTGGCTGTCCGTAAATGTCTGCACGGGCTTGGAAAGGTCGACACGGTTTTTCACGGCAAGGGACGTAATGAAGCGGACGTAATCCATCCCATCGATAAAGGTCACGTTAGAAAGCATCGCCTCGCCGCGGATCCTTACACGGACGGAATACGGGTCAACGATCTTTACATCGGTGATCAGCGGGTCATCGATCAGATCCTGCACGATATAGAGTTCGAACAGCGCACGGTTCAGCTTTTGTAGCAGCGCCGGAACATCCTCGATCGGCATGACCTTTAAAGCAATATATGTCCGCTCAATATAATCCGAGATCACATTCATGAATTCGCTTTTTTCAAGATCCCCGCGGATGACATCGTAATAACTCGATTTCTCAACCGTCGTAACGTACGACATGCATTCCTTGAAAATCTTAATGAATTTCTCGTACGGAAGGATCGTCGAGATCTGCATATCTTTCGTCAGAAGGTCATATTCCCGTTCCTTTTTCGGGTCACGCTCCGGCAGGACGCGCGGCTCGTAGTGGTCGATCGCATTGAGAAAAGGAATCTCTTCCGTCGCGTTTTGAAATGCCTTTTCCTGTTTTGCTATTTTTTCACGGTGAGACGCCCTCTCCTCTTCTGTGTAAACGATCCTGTCATCCGCTGCTTCTTTCTTGACGGTCTCTTTTTCTCCGGCAGGTACTTCCTTGTATTCCCCGAGAAAATGCGAGAGCTTGGAAAAGCGCGGCGGCGGTCCGTACGCACGGATCAGTGCCACAACGCACAGCTTTTCTTCACGGATGCCGACACCGACCGATAAAATATCCATCGGGTGTTCCTTGCTCTCCGCTTCCAGAAATTCAATCGTCTTTCTTCCCAGTATCTCGCTGCCGACCGTCATCTTGTGCAGTGACGTAAACAGATAAAGCGGATTCGCCCAGATTCCGTCCCTGTCCGGGATCATGTCAATGATGCGTTCGTATGGCGTGCCTTTCGCGTAGGGAATGCGCTCATCGTTAAATATGCGGTACTTGCTTTCCATCTTTTTAAGCCCCGCAGTACCGGTTATCTTTCCGCCTTTTGCATGATACTTTTCCATTTATTTCTCCTGTTTCTTTGCTTGGGAAATGTCGTAGCTGTACTCCCCGATGTCCGTCAGACGCAGCACGTAAGCGCCCGCATCGAGGTCAAATGTCCCGGACAGGACGTTGTCCTTTTCCTGCGATAGCGTGTAAACGCACTTATCGCCGACCAGTTTTGCCTTCGGGACGCTGCCCGGATCTCCCGTATATTCTACGGTGACCGTATAGGTTCCGTCTTTCGGCACTTGCAGCGTTTCCGTCTGCATGTCTCCCTCGCCTGCGTCATCGATCGTTAATTCTTCTGTCTTTTCGTTATCGTCTTCCGTGCTCTCTTCCGGGATCACGTTCGCCGCGTTGAAATCCATATCCGACGTATAGGATTTCGCAGGCACGTAACGGAAAAGCCCTGTCCCGTTAATGTCATAATATCCGGCATTGTAATACTGCGGGATGTTGATCTGCAGGATCCTGCTTTGAAGAAAACTGTAATCGGTCAGCGTACTGTACTCAAAGGATGACAGGGCGATGGAATCCGCCTTGATCTGCGTCGTTTGCAGTTCCGATCCGACATAGACCTGCACGTTATACGTCTTCCCTTTTTTCAATCCGAGGACCGTGCCACCGTAATTGACATTTCCGGATCGCAGTTTCGCCCCGCCGATCTCGTCAATAATGACAGTCGTTTTTCCGATATCACGGATCTTCGCCGCGTCGGAGTTCATGTTGAGATTCGACAGCTTCTCGTCGATCTCGAAGGAATACCGCCCTGTCTCCGTGCGCTGCAGATTGCAGATGCCGATCGTGTATCCCATATAGGCGAACCGTTCCAGGGAAAACGTCTCATCTAATTCCTCCGAGGTGTAATAAACCAGTTTGTCTCCCTTGTACATCGTCGGGACTTTATTCCAGTCATCATTAAACCAAAGAGTTCTCGACTCATCCATCCCGCCGCCCTTCGATGGGTCAAAGGACGCTTCGTTCTGGTAAACCGGTTTGTATACCCCGTTGTGATAAATGTAAAACATCCCGTCTTCAAGATCCTTCATGTCACGGATGTTCTCTACGCCGTTCTCATCCACGGATACCGCACTGACACTGTTATCACTTTTTGCTCCGCAGCCCGTTACTGCCAGAAGAAACGCCGTTGCGAGCGCGGCAATTTTTAAATATTTTTTCAACATTTTTTTCGGTGCCGCAACGCCGTGGCAGATCCGGCACACCGCTCCTTTCCGCTTGATACATACAGTATGCAGTTTTTTTATCCGATTTCTTGCTTTTTTTTACTTTTTCTTTTTCTGGTGGGGGATATTGTCGGCATGCCGTGAGATTTTGCTGAACAAAGAAAAAGTTGCGCGGCTGGCAACTTTTCGTAGGCTTTTTGGTGAGACGAAATGCGGAATTCTCACCGTGAGGATTTTTGCTGAACAAGGGGAAATGTTGCGCGACTGGCAACTTTTCGTAGGCTTTTTGGTGAGACGAAATTCGAAATTCTCACCGTGAGGATTTTTGCTGAACAAGGGGAAATGTTGCGCGACTGGCAACTTTTCGTAGGCTTTTTGGTGAGACGAAATTCGAAATTCTCACCGTGAGAATTTTTGCTGAACGAGGCAGAAAACGGCTTAACCACGGGATTTTTCGCGGGTCGAGATGCAAATTCTCACCGTGAGAATTTTCGCTGAACGGGAAAAAGTTGCGCGACTGGCAACTTTTCGTGGCTTTTTTGTGAGACGGAATTCGAAATTCTCACCGTGAGAATCTTTGCTGAACGAGGCAGAAAACGGTTTCACCACGGGATTTTTCGCAGGTCGAGATGCAAATTCTCACCGTGAGAATTTCTCTCCCATACAAAAGAAGGAGGCTTTCGCCTCCCTCTTTTTTGTCACTTCGCGGCGATTTTTTCCGCAATCGCATCCAGTTCTTTTTTGATTGCCTCGATTTCTGCCCGGACAGTTTCAACATCCTCTTCGGTTTTGATCTTTTTAAGAATCTTTTTAAACGGCTTTCCGGCTACTGCTACACTTTCCCGATAACTCGGCCTCTTTTTCGCTGCCTTCTGCGTATCTTCGCCCTTTTTGATCGCATTGACCATGTTTACGAATTCTTCGCGGGTTATTTCAAAATTCGTTGTGTCCGCTTCCTTCGATGCCGCCCATGCGTCGTATTTTTCTTCGACTTTTTCCGCAAGCCGTCTCTGCTGCTCTTCGTCCAGTCCAACAGCCGCGTAAAGTGTCATTGCGGAAAGCCAGCGCTTCGTTTCGAATGCCTGCAGCTGCGGGATGAGTTTCTCAAAACTCTCGTATCTGTAAAGCTGCGCTTTGGAAATTCCGTTGAGCATTTCCGAGACCTTTTCTATCTCTTCGGCACGAGAACCGTCAAAGCCGTTCTCATGGAGCAGCTTTTTCGCCATGTTGATGCGGGACAGCCAGTATCGCAGATCAAGGTTTCTCGTGAGTGTGTTCGCCTCTGTGTGGCTGCGGAACCTCTTTATCGCATCGTCCTCATAAGGAAGCACAACGGCTTTTATGGTGGCGTTTCCGAGAATATTGCACCACGCCTCGAATCTTTGGTGTCCCGTCAGAATTTCATATGTCCCATCGCCTAGGTCGTATACCGTGATCGGTTCTAGTATGCCGTTTACTTTCATCGACTCCGCATACTCTTCTACTCTATCCATATCCATACCTTCGTTAAACGGGGATGGTTTAATGTCCTCTTTGCTGAGAGTGCGATACTCGTGTCCTGCCCCGGCGTTGCTTACATTCTGAACCGGAAGATCGTTTGTTACGCCAAATACCTTTTTATTTCTTGCCATTAGTCTAATCCTCCTACCAGTTCGTCAACATATGCTTCGTAATCTTTTTCCGGATTGCTTTTCGGCGCATACATGATGAGCGGCATTCTCTGATCCTGCGCTTCTTCTACTTTTGCTCCGCGCCGGATCGCCGTGCTGAACGTCTTCGTTCCCATCGCTTCCGCTACTTTTTCAAGCGCTCCGCGAATACCCTGATAGACATTTGCACGTCCGTCGAAATCTACGGGAAGAATGCCCGCAATCTTTAGATCCGGTCTGTACTGTTCTTTGATTTCAGTCAGTGTTGCGCTCAGACTGCTCAAACCCTGTACGCCGTATCGTGATGCCTTGCACGGGACAACCGCACAATCACAGCATACCAGAGCGCACCGAAGAAGCGTGTTCAGCGACGGGTTTGTATCAAAGACCACGTATTCATAAATATCGTTCGTCCGCAGTTCGGCAAGAATGTTACTCAGCGTACTGTATCGGTCCTTTTTTCCATACAGGACATCATCCGCCTCTGTAAGCGCCGGATCTCCTGCTATGATGTCTCCTGCTTCCGTATGCTGGATCGTTTCTTCGATCGTGCATGGCTCGTCATCAAGCAGCAGGTCATACAATGTCGCTACGCCGTCTATTTTAGCCCGATACGTGTCTGTACTGTTGCACTGCGGATCAACGTCGATCAATAGCGTTTTATGCCCTCTGGCATTCAAAATCGATGCTGTTGCCACCGCTGTTGTCGTTTTGCCGACACCGCCCTTCTGATTCGTGACAACAATAAATTTTGTTTTCCCTTTCAATTATTTTCTCCTTCCTTTACCGCGTCGGGATCGTTTCGAAAAACGTCTCGGCGTTTTCTTTGTTTTCTTGTAATGTCCCTTCACCATCGAAATACTTCTTCGTCCAGAACGAAGGCATCTTCCACAATTCCGGATATGTCTCCTGCAATTTCTGCGCGGTCGCTTTCTTGATCGCGGAAATGAGATGCTTTTCGTCGATTGCCGGTGGAATACGGCAGCTGAACAAAATGCCATACGGATACATGCGATAACCAAGTATTTCGCCTCCGAAATCGGAAATTCTCACGGTGAGAATTTCTACGCAATCGTCCGCAATTCCCTTTGCCAGAAAGACTTTCCTGCGTAGTCTTGTTACAAGCGCAAATGTCTTTGTTTTTCCTGTTGGCATGATGTGCTTTACCTCCCATGCGTATATATTACACCTTTTATATACACATGTCAAGAATGAGGTGTTCTACGTCGGGAAAATTATTTCGGTGAGAATTTTTAATTCGGCAGGAGAAATGAGCATCTGGCAGCGAACATTCTCCCGTTTATTGGAAAAATTATCACGGTGAGAATTTCTTGTTCGGCAGGCAAAATGAGGGTCTGGCTGCGGATATTCTCCCGTTTGTCGGGAAAATTATCACGGTGAGAATTTTTAATTCGGCAGGAGAAATGAGCATCTGGCAGCGAACATTCTCCCGTTTATTGGGAAAATTATCACGGTGAGAATTTCTTGTTCGGCAGGCAAAATGAGGGTCTGGCTGCGGACATTCTCCCGTTTGTCGGGAAAATTATCACGGTGAGAATTTCTTGTTTGGCAGGAGAAATGGAGGTCTGGCTGCTGACATTTTTTGTTCCTCTTGGGAAAATTATCACGGTGAGAATTTCTTGTTCGGCAGGCAAAATGAGCGTCTGGTAGCGAACATTCTCCCGTTTGTCGAGTAAATTATCACGGTGAGAATTTCTGATTCGGCAGGCAAAATGAGCGTCTTGTTGCGGGAGTTTTTATGGGTCGGTTAGCAAAATTCTCACGGGGAGAATTTCTTGTTCAGCAGGCAAAATGGTGGTCTGGCTGCGGACATTTTTGCGGCTCGTTTGGAAAATTATCACGGTGAGAATTTCTTGTTTGGCAGGAGAAATGAGCATCTGGTAGCGAACATTCTCCCGTTTGTCGGGAAAATTATCACGGTGAGAATTTCTGATTCGGCAGGCAAAATGAGGGTCTGGCTGCGGACATTTTTGCGGCTCGTTTGCAAAATTCTCACGGTGAGAATTTCTTGTTCAGCAGGCAAAATGAGGGTCTGGCTGCGGACATTTTTGCAGCTCGTTTGGAAAATTATCACGGTGAGAATTTCTTGTTTGGCAGGAGAAATGGAGGTCTGGCTGCTGACATTTTTTGTTCCTCTTGGGAAAATTATCATTAATGCTTGTATTTATGTTTGTTTCGTATATAATGTGTTTATAAATACGCACATTAGGAGAACAATATGGGGAAGAAAAAAGCGGTTCTGTTCCCGCAAACGCAGAGGAAACTCACGCAGGCAGGAGAACAAATAAAACTTGCAAGATTACGAAGACATTTAACGGCAGAAGAGGTTGCTGCCAGAGCCGACATTAGTCGTGGAACGGTTGCCGCTGTCGAAGGCGGTTCACCTTCTGTATCTATGGGAATGTACCTTGCTATCCTTCACGTTCTTGGTCTTGAAGCGGACATCCTGCTTCTCGCAAAAGATGACGAACTTGGCAGAACGTATCAAGATCTTGAACTGAAAATTCCTAGAAGGATAAGAAAAAATGCAAAAAAATAAGAAAATATTTGTGTGCGCAGCCTGGGAGAACGATGCGCGGATCGGAACCCTTTTCTGCGATAACTTGAACGGGAAAGAAGTATTTTCCTTCGAGTATGATGACGAGTGGGTCAGAAAACACGTTGGGCTGTTGCTCGATCCGCAAATGAGAATAAGTCCTTATCGGATTTATCCGAATGACAAGATGCTGTTTGGCATATTTGAGGATGCCTGCCCGGATCGCTGGGGAAGAAAACTGATGGAACGGCGTGAGATGTATTATGCGATGCAGGAAAACCGACGCCCGCAAAAGTTTATGGAGTCCGATTACCTCCTCGGTGTGCAGGATGAGTGCAGAAGCGGCGGCCTTCGCTTTTCCATTGACGAAAAATCGTTCGTATCTGCTGATGATCATTTTCCAACGCCGCCTATGACAGCACTTCGAGAACTGGAACAGGTATCGCTAGGTTACGAAACGGGAAGCGATGAACGGTGGATAAAAACGTTGGTGTCGCCCGGATCATCGCTTGGCGGCGCGCGCCCTAAAGCCAATGTGAAAGACGAAAAAGGATATCTTTGGATCGCGAAATTCCCGTCAAAAAACGATGAGTACGATGTTGGTGCGTGGGAAAAGGTTACGCACGATCTGGCACGCCTTTGCGGAATCAATGTCCCTGCATCACGACTTGTAAAAATCAGCAAATATGGGAGCACGTTTCTTGTGAGAAGATTTGACCGCGATTACACGGGCGGGCAGGAACGGCGAGTACATTATGCGTCGGCAATGACAATGCTCGGAGCAAGAGACGGCAAGACGGATGGCATGGGTTTTCTGGACCTGGCAGAAACAATTCCTACCATCACAAAGAATGTGGACGTCAACTTGAAAGAGTTGTTTTTGCGTGTGGCATTCGATATAGCTGTGAGTAATCACGACGACCATTTCCGCAATCACGGTTTTTTGCTTCGCGAGAATAGTTGGAATCTGGCGCCTGCTTTTGATCTGAACCCGGTTCCCGGCGAAAACTTTTTATCCATAAATATCGATATGGATGACGGATATCGTTCCTTCGACAAGCTTATCGAAACGAGCGTTTTTTATCGGATAACAAAAGACGAAGCGAATCTTCTTGTGAAGAATATTGCAAAAACCGTTGCCGCTTCGTGGAAATATCTGGCATCGAAATATGGAATCAACGAACCCGGGCAGCGCCGAATGGCGTCTGCTTTTCAGCTTTCCGAAAACGAAGGAATGCGGTAGTACAGTCGGGAAAATTCTCACCGTGAGAATTTCTACGCAATCGTCCGCAATTCCCTTTGCCAGCAAGACTTTTCGGCGTAGTCTTTCTACAAGCGCGAAGGACTTTGTTTTTCCTGTCGGCATGATGCACGTTATTTCTTGTGCGTATATAATATATCAATTATATACACGTATTGAGAATAACATGTTCTGTGTCGGGCAAAATTCTCACGGTGAGAATTTCTTGCGGCAACAAGAAAACCAGACGGATATCCGCCTGGTTTTTTGTGCTCTTTTTTCAATTCTTTTTCTTTTCTCTCGCAATTTTTTCAGCGAGAGGGCCGACAGAAAGCGGCTCCGTGACATCCCGGATCGATGTTATGCTGACCTGCGGTTTTGCCTCCTTGATCGAACGCGCTCCGTACCAGTTGTACGAGAGTGTTCCCACGATGTCAACGATCCGTGGCGATGAGTTCTCCGTGATGTCCGTGTCTAAGCCGAATCCAACAGCGGTAATCCCGTTGATGTTTTCCAACTTTATTCCATCGGAGGCAAGTGCTTTGACATACTTGCCATAGGACGGGACCACACGAAAATTCTTTATGTGGAACACGGGCTTCGGATTATTCATCCCAAACGGTTCAAATGCACTCTGCGCTTCAAGTGCATCGCCGATCTCTGCTGCGTCGATTTCTATATCGAACTCGACCTTGTTTGCAGACTTTGCAAAGCCGATCTCATTCATGATCTCGTTCAAGTGCGTTCTCACGCTTTCCAGATTTGATCTGTGCAGCGTCAGTCCTGCAGCACCTTTATGCCCGCCGAATTTCAACAGGAACGGATGGATCTTGTCGAGAGCGGCTTTAATATCGACCGCTTCAACAGACCGGGCAGAACCGCAGAGATATTGCTGGTCCGTGTCTTCCGTCAGACAGATGCACGGAACGGCGTATTTTTCCGCAAGCTTGCCTGCCACGATCCCTACGATGCCCTTTTTTACGTTCGGCAGATAGACAACCAGAATGTTATCTTCTTTGTACTTTTCTGCGTTTTTTTCTGCTTCCGCAAAAGCTTCCCGCACAAGTGCCTTCCGTTTGTCATTGTAATAGCGAAGGTCGTTCGCTAATTCAATGGCGGCGTCGTACTGCGTTGCGTCGAGAAGTGCGAGTGCGGTCATTGCCCCGTTCTCGTTTTCACACAGGCGGCGTTTCGCGTTCAGAACCGGGCCGATAGAGAACCCGATTTTCTCCGCATCCAGATGGTTAATCCGGTTCATGTTCAGCAGAGCAAAAAGCCCCGCATTGATCTCAGAGTGTTCAGAACCTTCCAGACTGCGATTGATGCGCGCCAGTGTCTCAAACACGAAGACAAAATTCTCTTCGATAAGAGGGACGCAATCGCACACAGTCGCAATTCCGGCAAATACTTCCAGTTCGCGGCGAAGGCGGAAGTCATCCGGCAGGAGATAAGCCGCCAGTTTGTAGGCGATCCCCGCGCCGCAATATCCGTCAAACACCTTTCCCGGATTGTGTGCTTTCAGATCGATTACGACATCTGCCGGGTTTTTCACCGGGCGGTTTTTCTCATAAGCAGGCTCGTGGTGATCCGTTACGACTACATCGAACCCTTCGCTCTTTGCGTAAGAAACAGCCTCGATTGCTGCAATACCGTTGTCACAGGTGAGTATCAGACCTTTTTGCTTAATGCGGTCGATAATTGCAGCGTTAATTCCGTAACCATCCGTAAACGGGTGCGGAATCTCGACAGACACGTTTTGGCAGCCGTATTTTTTCAGTGCAGCTTCCAAAATGTGTGTAGCGCACTGTCCGTCGACATCATAATCGCCTACGATGGTAATGCTTCCGTTTTTATGCTTGTCGATATACTTTTTGGCTTCCGCAAGACCCGGAAGGGTATAACCGTCCTTCCTCGATTTTGAAAACCATGCGAGAATATCCTTCTTGCCGGACACACCCATCTTTGAGCAGATAAATTTTTCGATCTTTTCTTTCAGTTCCATTTTGTTTCCTCCTCCCCTTTGGGGTAAAAAAATAAAGGGGAGGTTGTGTTTTCCTCCCTTTGTCGATTGATAAAAACAGTATGAAAAATTTGCGGATTTTTGATAAAAATAAGCGAATCGGTAAGAAAAGACGGTGGGAGAGGAGTGCGCAGAGGAAAATTCTCACGGTGAGAATTTCTGATCCCCGGAGGTTTCTAACGTTGTGAAG
>Ga0326513_10000466_pt1 | contig 34328 bp, 51 predicted proteins | sample 2_2465_0518_D_FD_203654 | JGI IMG/M metagenome (GOLD analysis project Ga0326513, IMG submission 203654) | Bovine rumen microbial communities from UC Davis, California, United States - 2_2465_0518 | ecosystem: Host-associated > Mammals > Digestive system > Stomach > Rumen | place: USA...
ATCAACATCAGCATAAGTAGTTAAAACACTTATATTTTTATTGCCGCGCATCATATCAACCGCGCCATCATGCATTACTTGAGCTTCATTTGGCTCAAATAATAATGCACCATCTTGTAAATGTGGAATTTTCTGAACGATGATTTTACGAATCTCTTCTAAATCACGTTCTCTATTAATATCAACAGCTTCATCATAATCCATTGTAGCTGGAATCACATCTAAGAAAAAAGGTCTATTGTCATCAGAAAAAGAAAAACAAAAACCAATATCTGTTGGCACTCTAACCCAAGGGGTTTTTACCTAAGACTTTTTATATCTACGATAATGATCCGCCAAAACCTTCGGGTAAATCTTTAAAGCTTGTTGTCTTATTTTCTCGTCTGTAATTGTATTAAAATACAATACATTAAATTCTATTACATCATTGCCATGAAAGTCACGAAAATTAGAACGACAATATTTAGCTGGCAAATCAAAAATTACGAAATCACTTCTACTTACATTCTGGAGCACACCATAATAGCAACCATCTATAAGTGCTTTTGTCGAAATTCTTGTTAATAATTCTGGTAAATTTATCTTATCAAGATAATCCAGCGCATTATTATAACGCTTTTGTATATAAGGGGTGGAGAGTTCATTGCCCGCACTTGGATTTGGGATTAATATACCTATATACTTTAAAAGCGTAGCATAATAAAAAATAATACGTTTATAAAAACCGTCTTTATAAAAGAAGTTTCGAGAAAGCTCTTGCTATTTCCATAAAGAACTACTATTAATGATCTAGTCTACTTCTTCTTTTGTATACTCTTTTATTCTTTGAGTTTGAAAGGAGTAGCCTAGAGACTCATTCCAAGATTTTTCACTTTTTGCGACCATCTCTTGAACTCGCGCTCTAAAAGTGCTTAAATCATTAATTCGTTTAGTCTCTTCCATTAATTTTGTCCTCCAGTAAAGAAAATTAACTGTCGCTTCTATCCATTTCCTCGACGAACAACTTTTTTATAGTTTTCTTCCTCAAGTTCTTTTATTCTCCATAGCCCATAGGCAAAAGCAGAATATTTATCTTTAGGAAACCGAGGATTAATCTATTCAAGTACAATGTCAAGTCCACTTTTCTTAAGCCGCAAGTTAGACATTTCTTCAAATAACTTTGTAGTAAGTTCATGTGGCATGAGACGTTTTATACGTTCTTCTGTTTTCATTTTCTACCCAGTTTTAGTTGCAAGTAAAGCAGTTCGTGCATCTTGCTCACTAATTAAAAAACGAACCATGCCGCTGTTAATACGAGAGTAGGCGTTACCATGTATTTTTGAATTTAAAGGACCATTAGCCTTCAAAGAATAGAGAATTTGTGGTGCGTCTTTTGGTTGGATTTTCTTATAATCTTCATTATTAAAAAACCCATACGCAGAAAGCTCGTTACCATTTTCATCTAACTAAGTCCGAATCATTTCATCAGCAAGACCGACACCCAAGCCATTACAGTCTATTACCACTTCTCGTGGCCGATAAATCGCAATAAGCTATTTCAAATCTGCGGCCTGCTATGTAAATGTTTTTGTTTCGGCTTGGCGGCCAAGGACAAATAAATTTACAAGAGTTGCATAGTATTTATTATCACGAATATTCACACGCCATATACATGCGACAGTCTAGTCGTGTAATCTACCTACGTCCACTGATATTAAGTAGAATACATTTTTTTCTTCTCTAAATTTTTGATTCCACTCTGGATTTTTAATTTTTCGATATTTTGTAAGTTTAGAGTAATCAAACCAAGATTCATCGCTGCCTCCGAGCCAAACTCCAAGGTACTCGGCTGCGAATGTAGTTTCATTATATGATGGAGAAAGTTTTAAGTTCCGCACATATGTTGGATCAATAAGTCCATGCGCTGCAGGAATCCTATAATCAAGCCCAATACAAAAGCTCGTTTTTGGGTCAATTATAGATTTCTCAAAGGTGTCAATAAGAGCTTCGTATGCATATGATGCTTTTGTCCCAGCAGAAGTAGCATAGATAACCTATGTATTTATTTTTTCATATGGGTTTACTAATCCATTATCCATTCTTCGGGATACATTCATTTGCGGCAGAACGATTTCTGCAATAGCGTCACCATCTTGGTCGCGCACCTCATCTATAAGAGTTGCGTGGGTACGAAGACCACGATCGCTATCAAGAGCGCCGACGACTGTTAGTCGTGCGCCGTTCTTGAAGAATAGCTCTACGTAGTCTTTACCAAAGTTAGCATGAACTCCATCAGTCACACCTGGTTCTAGCTCATTTTTAAGCAGAGGCCAAATGCGCCAAATCTCTTGAATCTTTTGTTTACTGATTTTCGCGGCCTAACCTTTATTTGGTGCAACAATAGACCCAACGTGGTTTGGTAAAAACACACATTGGAGGTATTTTGCAAGTATTGAAAGAAAAGTTTTCGATGTAGCACGGGCCGCGGTAATATATATTGAAGTATATCTCATGCACGCGCGTAGAAATATACGTTGATAAGGAAATAGAGTAAAATTAGAATTTTCTGGAGTAATTAAATCAAGAAAAACATCTGGATAAACGCTAAATAGCTAAAAACACTCCTAAAGAAAATCCTAATTTTTCTCTAAAAAGTAGGGGGTAATTACAACTCCTTTCTCTAATTCTATACCCCCATGATACAATTTCTCTTGAGTATTAAATTGTGAGGTATTTGGATCAAGCAATTGGATTGCTGCCATTACTCTTCACCACCTGGGTCAAATTCGTCTTCTTCGCCATCTATAATATATGCTTCATTGTCATACTCGTCTGGATCAAAGTCGGGTTGTATGTCATAAATTCCATTATTTTGCTCAATAGTATTTGCCATATTGAGCGCGTTCAGGCGCTGAGTAATTTCTTCGCCAATTCCGCCTTCATTTACATAAAGACGCTGGTTATAATTTTCAATATTTTTAAGCGCTTCGTCTATGACATCGCGCGTAACATTATCATAGAATTTATTGATCTTCCCATGTTTTTCAAGCCAATATGCAACCTCGGCGAAGGAATCAAAATCAGTTGCATTTTTCGCATTCTTCGGTGTAAATTCAGCATCTTTGATAATTTTACTATATGCTGACATAAATTTATCTACTTCTTTGTCTCCAGCACGAATACGATTATCTATCTCAAGAGAAAGTTTACAAAGTTTTTGGGCTTGGTCTATTTGAAGCGCGCCGCTTATATTTTGAGTATTCATAAGACCTTTGTAGAGATCTTCTAAGCGATTTAATTCTTCGTCGTCGTAGTTTTCGCCCCATTTGCGGCGAAGCTCAATGTAGCGTTTCTCACGAACTTCGGGTATTTCCTCTTCAATAAGACCAGTCTCTTTTAACTTTTTGTACTGCCTATAATAGTCCCCCCACCCAAGATCTTCATAGTCTTGAGTAGAGAAAACTTTTGCATAGGTTGCCCAGGTTTCGGTTGGTAGTGTTATCTATGAAATACGGTCCCATTCTTTTACTACGAATGGGATGTCTGCCCACTGGCAAATTTTGTCTATAGTTTTCCAATTATTATCCTCTTCATTTATCATGTTAGAGATGCACTCATTACATAAAGGTAAATAACCATCAGAGTAAAATTTACTGTGAGTGATAGAAAACTAAGAGAGAGGAAGTGACCGGCCGCATTTTTCACATCGTTTTGATGCACCGGCCGCCCTCTTAGGAATCTGCGGCATTACTGGCATCAGGGTCACCTCTGCGCGCAGCATTAGATTTCTTTAATAGCTTTAAAATTTCTCTTTTGCGATTGCGATTTTGCTTTTCGTACTTCTGCATTACTTCTTCTAGTACATCAGCGAAACTACGTGGTTTAAATTTATCTTTTTCATCAACCGCTTCTTTGTTCTCTTCTAATACTTGTACACCTAATAATCTAGCTAATCCAAGGAACTCAACTGGTTCCAGCTTACAGATCTGCTCTATTAGCTACATACCTAATTTCATATTTGTTTTTCTCCTTCTCCCGTTTAATTTTCTAACACCCCTTACATCTTGGAGAAAAGCCATCTGGCGCTTTATGCTGACGCATAAAAAATTCAGGGGAGCGCAAAAGCATACGGCCACAGTCTTTACAGCGTTTAAAATTCTCTGGATAGAAAATATTATCCATAATCATTTTATGATAGGACGCGGCTTCTGCAATTGTTGGAAGAATTTTCTTCCTAAAGATAGTAGAAATATAATTATCATTATAAGTCGTACCATATTTTTTATTTATATATAAAGAAATATCTAAATTCGGCACTTGGTCTATTTTCATATGTAATATTTCTCTCTATAAGTCATTTAGTTTTGCGTTCTCTTCATAAAATTGAAGAGTGCGAATTAATGAGGCGGCCGCACCATAGATTTGATCTGGGTCTTGATCTGCTTCAAATTTTATGTCTTTATATGACTTATAAAGCGCAAGTAAATGATCTGGATTTTCAAAACTAAAAGATTGGCGATGCTCTGGCTTTTTCCAAATCTAATTACTAACTTTCTTTAGATCTTCTTCTGTAAAAGAAAGTGGTTCAGGTGCCATTTGAAATACTTTATCTGCCCATTGAGAGCCATCGTGGAGGCCAAACGGCAATATTTCCATATCGGCATCAAATCTAAATGGTTCTTCCGCTTCAATAGGGTATATATCAGTATGCGGCAGTATAGTATTACAAACGCAATCACGATATGTATATTGCTCAGTGCGCAGTTCCACTAGGTGGTGCCGCATCTTGAGGTATTGTCTTTGCGTTAGCTCGGCCGCCTTCTTCATACATTTTTGTTGTTTTTCTTCACTAAAACGCTTCAGTAGTGCTTCGCGTGGCGGAGTTTTACGCTTTCCATTCTACAAGTCATAATAATTTATAACGAGTTCCATATAGTCAATCTATGCAAATAAATCTTCAAAAATCTATTTTAGATTTTGTGGGGCTTTCTTTAAGACTTCGTTTCTGTCAAATACAACGCGCGCAGTTTTATAGTGCGTGCCGCCAAGCTTTTGGAAACGCTATTCTTGGAAGCCGGGATTTTCGATGAGGCCATCAATTGATTCGACTTTGGAGGCAGCCCATTCTTTTAGGGTGACATCACCTTCTTGTTGCGCATTGAGGCCACTTTTATTTTTACCCCAAAGTACATAATCTGAAAGTGTTTCCATTTCATGTTCATTCGGTTTAAAGTTGATAGTGGGGAGATATGAATTTAAAAAGTTCAGACGTTCTTCTGCGGTCTATAAAGAAAAATCTAATCTTAGTCTGTTATTTGCCAATTTATGTTGACGGCGCGCGTATGATAGTGCCAGGGGTTAGGTTATACGAGCGCCACTCCTTAGTTTTTCCCCTTACAAATATATTATAGCATAGGTTAGAGAAAATGTCAAATTTTAGGACATATTATAAGCGCTCTTAAATAAAGTTTTATAATTTAATGTAACATTATATTCAATTTTTGTGCTATTTGCTCTATAGTCTATTCTTGCTGGCTCTCCATATGTCCACATTTTATCAGTACCAGCGGTCATTTTAAATTTAGTTTTAATATTCTAATTATTAATTAAAGCCTATACTATATCTGATGCAGCAATAATTTTATCTTGCATAATAAAAAAATTATTAGTTAATGTACTACTTCCAGAAAATATACCTACATTATCTCCTTGAGTTTGTGTAGATAAACGTATAATATTTGGTGCAAGACTCTAAAAAACACTAGCGAATACTGAGTTAAAGTTATTTTCAAAACTTGGATATGTAACTCTTTTATATAAATCCCAATCATTCCAGTCTCCTTTAACTTCTTTTGAATCTAAAGGCTAATTATAACTAAAAGCTCCATAAAAATCTCGTTCTTCTGGAGTCATAGTAACCTAAAGACGCTAAATATAGAATGATGCTGCGCTCATTTCTCCTTCCCAGCTATAACTTGTGTCAATTGTGTTTTTAACTTGGAAACCATATATTTCATTTAACGCTTTAACAACAAAGTCAATTGGAGCTTCTTGTAATTGTCCATTTTCTGAAATACGAATTTTATCATGTAAACCAGTACTTACTAACTACATGGCTCCGCTTTCTCCAAAAAGAGCATACATTAATAAACTGGCGCGCATTTCACCTAAGAAACCACGAATATTTGAAATTGAACGACCAATAGCAATCTGTTCAGCAAAATGGTCTACAACATGTGCGTATGAAGGTACTAGCTCCTTTATAATAGAAACCGTATCCTATTTTAACTAATCTATACTTGCGTTACCAATTGGGATGGGGCCTGTATACATAGCCTATACTTCATTATTCTATATGATAGCCATGTAATTTTGCTCGCCTAGTACTTCTTTTGCAATAGATAATAAATAACTTGAAAGATTTTCACTAATTTTATCAAGTGGAATAAATTTTCCAGTCGCTTCTGTTTTAATTATAATTTTTTCAATAGTTCTATTATCATCTTTAAATTTTGTTTCAAAATCAGATGCAGCCTGAGAACCACGAATTGAATTTGACTAAATATCTAATATGGCATAATCAAGTGTTTGGTTTGGCTCTTTTAAAAATGGGTCAATAGTTATTGGGTCTACGATAGATTTTTTATCTGTAATAGTTATACTATGAGTTATACCTGACTAGATAGCTGCAATAAGCCTGTTTTTAATATCGGATAATCGTGTTGCAGAAGCTCTACTATTAGTAATTTCATGTTCTATATATTTTAATCCCTCATCAGCGAGTTTTTGCATAACTGCGGTGATAACCTATCTGTCTTGTTCTGATAAACTTTTTTTACTAGTATCAGATAATATATATTTTTTACTAAGTTCTTCTTCTATTTTTCCACGTGGTAGTAATGAGCCAATATTCATTTGTTTATCAATTTCAGCAATTATACGATTTAAATCCGCAGTTGAATTAATTTTCTTTCCATTAAAATTTATTTGGCTAAGGAAAGCTTTTTCTTGTGCGCGGAGTGAATCAGCAAAGGCTTGTAACTGAGACATTTCTTGCCGATGAGTTTGAACTGAATCGGTACCAAGGGAAACAATATTTTGTACTTCATCTAAAAAAGGATGTGCCATAATAACCTCCTTTTAAGCTTTATTAATTTGAATTTTTTATTTCGTAAGACTTTGTTTCCAGAGCCAAATTGTAACCACTTTGTAATTTTTTGTAATCCTATAACCTACCCCGGGCCTGCTGGAAACGAAAAGATTACAAAAGGGAGGCAGGTGATAACAAGAAGCCCAGCTTAAACAAACCCACCCCACCTTGTTACAATTTGAAGCTATATTGTAACTATTAAAATTGAAGCTATATTGTAACTTTTTGTCTTCTGAATGTAAGTAAAAAAAAATAAATAAAAATAAAAAAAAGTATTGACAAGCCGGACTTTATGTGCTATACTGTAGTCAAGATAAAGGAAGGGAGTTCAATCCAATGACTAAGACCGAGTACACCATCAACTTCAAGTTCGCTTTCGACCCCGCGCATAAGGGCGCGCCCTACACCCTCGACGGTGAGCACTACATGAACGGCGGCGAGTTCGCTGAGGTCGCTGACAAGATGGTTAGGGGCTTCGGTAGCAAGAAGGATGCTAACACTCCCTTCGACAAGGGCAGCGACATCGAAGAAACCAATACCAGCGTCAAGTCCAGCAAAGCCACTCTTACCAGCGCACAGATTGGTTACGACTTTGAAAGCATCAAGCGTTGCTACTTTGCAAGAGTCCATTCCACTAATTGGGATTATGTAGTGATTCTTGATGATACAGTGATTATCTACAATATGAACGCTTCCGAGTTTGAAAGCTTCCTTGATAATTGGGCAACGTACTGCAAGGATAGAAACGTCATTAGAATGAAGGCCACCAGCGGAAAGATGTTGAGATGGTTCGATGAGAGGATTGCATAAACAATCCTCTCTTTTGTATATTTATGCACTTCAATAATTTAATGTACTAAAGTCTATGGCCGGCATGGGACTTTAGCACATTAAAGAGGTAAAGTAAAACTTTGTGCATATTGCACAATTGACAAACTCCCGCTCTTGTGATAGAATACAGGTAGAAAAGAAAAGGAGAATACAGAAATGAAAATCTGCTTTGATATGGATGGAACTATCGCCAACCTTTATGGTGTTAATAACTGGCTTAATTATCTTATTGCAGAAGATACAACACCGTATAAAGAAGCAAAACCAATGATTAATATGAACGTACTCGCACGCCGTCTTAATACACTCCAGCGCAAAGGATATGAGATTGGTATCATCTCTTGGACGAGTAAGAACGGAAGCGCGCAGTATAACGCAAGAGTCGATGAAGTCAAGCGTGCATGGTTGCACAAGCATCTTGCAAGCGTTCGTTTTAACTTTATTGAGATTGTGCCTTATGGTTATAGCAAGAATAACTTTGCAAAAAATATTGATGATGTCCTTTTTGACGATGAAGAAAATAATAGAAAAAATTGGGGTGGAAAAGCATATGATGTAAATAATATTTTAGAAATTTTAAAAACTTTTTAAAAAATAGTTGACATAAATAAAATTTTGTGATATACTTAATACAGAAATTAAGAAAAGGAGATATAAAAAATGTACGCAGATAATCCTATTAGTTGGGCAGTTCTTCTGATTCTCGCCGTGTTCCTTGGCATCTGGTTCGCACAGAAGGTTATTAACGAACTGGACAGAGAGGAGGATGATGACAAGTGGTAACACACTTGTCATTTTTATACATAATTTAACCCTTTAATGTGTTAAAGTGCGGGCGGTGGGAGGACTTTAACATGGTAAATTGTAAAAGAAAAAAATTTTTTTAAAAAGTACTTGACAAATAGCCGGATTTGTAGTATATTATATATAGAAAAAAGAAAGGAAGTAAAAGAAATGAAAAAGTTTGTTTATCAGGTTGCAGGTTGGGAATTCGTTGATACTGTCGCTTTTGGTGAGGCATGGCGTGAAGCCAAATTTAGAGCCACTCAACTTCACACCGCGATTTACCGTCTGGTTATCCAAAATGGGCAGGTAAGACAGGACGTCTTCACTCGTGGTGGTTGCTTCCTCCCCGTAACGTGCGCGCAGTCCTCGCGTGTGATGGTCTTCTGAGGCCATCACCGCGCGGGCGCGCAAGACTTTAATGATGTAAAGTATTAAAGTTTTATGCGGCGCCGGCGCGCAATTTGCACAGATTCGAGGCATAAATTTTGTGCACTTTGTATATTGACTTACGCACGTTTATTTGATATACTACACACAGAAAGAAAAAGAAAGCGGTTCTCAAAGGTTCATCCTTAAAGCCTTATCCCAATGGCGGTTCTAGTGAATAGTCTCCGCCCTGTGCCCTTCGGGGAATCAAAAGCTAACTCTCCGTTCAAGTGGCGGACAAAAATCATCTACTGTTTAGACTTTCAGGGTCAACAAAAAAGTCTTGACAAATCAAAAAACTTATGTTATAATATACGCAGAAAAGAGAAAGGAAGATAAAAATGTACGATATTTATCCTTGTGATCTTGACCCCTTTGGCGAGTGCCCCAAACGTTGCCAAGACTGCGCGCATTGCGTGGGGTGGTTCATGAACGAACCAGAAGAGGAAGAGGAAGAGTAACTTCCTCTTTTATTTTTAAAACCCGCTTTAACGAAGTAAAACGTTAAAGTCTGCGCCGTGCCCATACTTCACCACACTAAAGTATTAAAGTTCTGCATGACCGGCCACCGTCAAAATGCACAACCAATTCACAAATTCAGGCTCAAATTTTGTGCAATATTACCACTTGCAATTCAGCCAAGCCTATGCTATACTATAATCACAGAGAGGGAAGGGAAGCAAAGCCCTAGCGGGTGCGACCCACGTGAGTCAGTAAGCCTTCCACGACAAAGTCCTCGACCGCACGGAGTCCTGTTGTTGCGGTATATAAATGTGAACCAGCATCTGCGGGCGTCTGAGAGGTAGAGCGCAGAGGACGGCAGGACGGACGCAAAGCCCTCGCACCTAAGCGGTGGCGCCGTAAGGCGAGGGCAAAATCTTAATAAAAAAGGAGACCAAAATGAAAGTTAAGATTCTGTATTCCACTGACTGTGCTATCACTATTCATTTCTGCAAAGGGCATGAATTGGCATCTGCCGAATGGGGTAGCCATTTTACTAACTTGCAAGATGCCATTGACATGAGTAAGTACATTTTGCGTTATGTTTATCCTCATTCTGCCATAGGCGTGACGATTTGGGATACCAATACGGGCGAAATTCTCGCCGAGATTGAGTGGGACGAATAATTATTCGTCTCACTTTAGTATATTAAAGTCCCGCTCCCGGGCGCGCCAATTGTTAAAAAAATAACTTTTAAAAAGGGGTTGACAATTCCCGAAAATGAGCGTATAATACTAAGTGTCAGGAGGGGAAGAGAGAGTCGAGTCCCAAAGTGTGCGCCGAAAAGAATTTTTCGGAAAAGCCGAAAAAAGACTTGACAAACTCGAAACTCTATGATATAATATAATCACAAAAAGGGTGGCGACCGAAACGCCGATGAAGAAAGGAGTCTACAATGACTAATCGTGAGTTCTACCTGTCCGTTATTAATGGCACTGTCTCTGACGAGACTATCAACAAGGCTTCCGAACTGCTTGCCGCACTCGATACCCGTAACGAGAAGCGCAAGTCCACGGAGTCGAAGGAGAAGAAGGAAGCCGCCGCAAGGCGTGATGCCGTCCTTGCTTTCCTCAAGGAGCAGACGGAACCCGTTACCCGTGATACGATTGCGGGAGTTCTCAACATGACTCCTGCGCAGGCTTCCGCCGCTTGCAAGTCCCTTGGGGACATGGTTGTGAAGGTGGAAATCAAGGTGGATAAGGCGCGCAAGGTGGCGTACTCCATCGCCTAACAGATAGAGGTTGCATAATATGCAACCTCTTTTTATATTTATTTACTTTAACGATTTAACGTGCGAAAGTCTTCGCCCGGGCGCATCCTAGCGATTTGCACAATTTTTCTCCTAAAATTTTGTGTAAAATAACAGTTGACTTTTTTGAAAATTTAATGTATACTATAATCACAAAAGAAAAGAAAAGAAAGAGGTACTAAAATGAAGACTTTTCATTCTATCAAGTTCGTTTTCACTGAGGAAGAAATCGCGCACGTTCGCGCAGTTTGGGAAATGTTGCAAGACATGGAAGATTATGATTACAATGAATTGTGTGACCAGATTGAGGGTGAGTACAACTATTATTTCCATGAGTTTTTTGACAGTCTGGATAATCTTCTTCATTTTATGGAAAACCATGTAGATTTGCAGGATAACTGAAAGGAGAATAAAAATGAAGACTTTCCGCAACTATATTCTTGACGAGTTCAACATCGAAATGCCGCAGGGCGAAATCTCTGGCGCATGGTTCCGTGAAAACGGTTTTCCCATGATTGTCGCTTGCACTTGTTGCGGCATGACCATGAGCGCGCCGTCAGCACTCATCAACCATAATGGTCAGGTATTCTGCAGCGGTTGCGGCGACCCCACCGAATGGGAACCCCTTCCTGAAGATGCCGAAGATTTGGGAGATTGGGACGTTGACGAAAGCGCATACGACCCTTATCTCGGTTGTGATATGTGGGAAACAGAACCATTTGATGGCATGTGGTAAAAATTAGCAAGACTTTATTACTTTAATGTGGTAAAGTCTTGTGGCCGGCCGCCACTTGTTAAAAAAATAACTTTTAAAAAGGTATTGACAACATCATTTTTATATGTTATACTGATACCAGAAAAAGAAAAGGAGATATAAAAAAATGGTTAATATTTCTGTTGAAGACTGGAAACAGGTCCCAACCGCAACGATTGAAGCATTTATTAATGATGGTAATCGTGAACTTCAGCGCCGTCGTATGGAAGAGCGTAGTAAAGCAATCGAAAATTTCAAAACTGCTTTTTACGCATTACAAGACATGGGTGTAAGAGTTTATGGAGTATATGACTACTCTGACCAACTTACTTTTAACACATGGGATGATTTTAATTTTGATTAATAAGGCTTTCACGCTTTAATGCGTGAAAGTTCTGACCGGGCGCCGCGGACGCACGGGTGTGTGGATAAGAAAAATAAAAAAGTGGTTGACAAACTCCCGCTCGTATGGTATATTATATACAGAAAGGAAGAGTGATACAGATGATTAAGGCAATCAACTTCGATATGGACGGTACACTTGCCGACTTCTATGGTGTGGAAAACTGGCTTGAATATTTGATGAATAAGGACGCATACCCTTACATCGCCGCAAAGCCTTTGGTGAATATGTCTATTCTTGCTCGTTATCTCAATCGGTTACAGCGCAACGGTTACGAAATCAATATCATTTCGTGGCTTTCCAAAAACTCTAATGAGGAATTCGACAAAATCATCACCGAAGCGAAGAAAAAGTGGCTTAAAAAGCATCTTCCGTCCGTAAATTGGAACAAAATCACGATTGTTGCTTACGGTGTGAATAAATCCACTCTTGGAAATGGTATCCTTTTTGACGATGAGGAACCGAACCGCAATATGTGGGGCGAAGGTGCGTATGACGTACACAATATATTGGGAGTTCTGAAAGAGATTGCATAAAAAATCAATCTCTTTCATGCTTTAACGTAATGAAGTTCTTGCCCGGCCGCCCTCGACGTTCTGCACAAATAACACATTAAATTTTTGTGCAACTTGCCACTTTACAACTCGTTTTTTATATGGTATACTACGTACAGAAATTAAGAAAGGAACTAAATCCCATGAAGTACATCATTCTTGACACTGAAACCACTAACGACATTGATTGCCCCCTTGTTTACGACTTTGGTTTTGCCGTTTTCGATGAAAATGGTAAGGTATACGCATCGTATAGTTATGTCAATGCAGACATTTTCTGCGATGACGAACTTATGTCTACCGCTTTCTTTGCGGAGAAGATTCCCCAGTATTGGGAAGATATTAAGAGCGGAAAGCGTATTTTGAAGTCGTTTCGGTCGATTGAGCGTATTTTTCGCCGTATTTGCGCCGATTGGAATATTGACACTTTTGTTGCTCACAATGCCCGTTTTGATTACTGTGCGTTGAATAATACAAAGCGTTATATTACGACTTCTCGTTCTCGTTTCTTCTTCCCTTATGGTGCAAAGTTTGTTGACACTTTGAAACTTTCTCGTAACGCTTTTGCAAACGATGAAGATTACAGAGAGTTTTGTGTAAGTAACGAATATGTTACAAAGCGTAACGAAAATCGTTATACTGCGGAAGTTATTTACAGATTCCTTACAGGTAATAACGATTTTGAGGAAGAACACACTGGACTTGCTGACTGCATGATTGAAAAAGAAATTTTTCGTCACTGTCTTGTAACCGAAACGGTAGAAAGTGGATACCTTTGGTAAGGTATTCACTTTTTATTTATATTATTCACTTCACCACTTTAGCGCGATGAAGTTTCGCGGCCGGCCATTTGTTAAAAAAATAACTTTTAAAAAGGGGTTGACAAATTCAAGTTTATTTGATATACTATAATCACTCCAAGGGGATGGCAAGAAAGTGACTGAGTCTGTGAGAGTTTAGTTATTGGATGGGTGCGCAACGTCCATGATTAGACCTCACGCCAGTCGGTCAACCTTGTTGTTGCAACTCAACCGCGGAGTAACATCTAATAGGGAGTAGCTTCCCCTATTATACAAATTAAATATAGGGAAGACATAAGAAAGGAGAAAAGCATGGTTTTGCTTCTACGTTTACCGCATCTGTAACACCATGCAGTATTATAAATTGAGAGGCACTACCCACCTATTGGTACGGTGGGTGAGTGCCCGGACACTTTCTTTAACGCACTAAAGTATTAAAGTCTTTCACCCGGCCGCCCGCAAAGTGCACAAATGAATCACAAAAATTCGATGCCGATTTGTGCATTTTACCACTTGTAATCCCGCAAAAATAAGCGTATAATACAAAGTGTCAAGGGGGAAAGCGGAAGGCTCCCGCAATATAAGTGCCTCAAACGGTGACGGCGCCCACCTGAAAAAATTTGAAAAACCCCTTGACAAACTCAAAAAACTGTGGTATAATGTAGTCACAAAAGAAAAGAAAAGGAGAAATCAAAATGAAGCTTTCTATCGCCAATTCCGCACGTGCCCGTTACATCTCTTCCATCATGGAATATCTCACCGCACAGGGTGAGGACGTTGCCCTTGTTACTTCCAACTCTTGCAATCTCCCCATCGTTGAGGACGGCGAAGAGGGTGTCCTTGAGGTGGTCGTCAAGGTCGTCAAGAAAGACTATGACGAGTGTATGCAGGAGCGTGAGGACTACAAGGCCAAGTGCGCCGAAGCCATCGCCAAGAAGGCGGAGCGTGAGAAGGCCGCCGCCGAAAAGAAGGCGAAGGCCGAAGCCAAGGCCGAAGCCAAGGCCGCAAAGGCCGCAGAGAAGGAGGAATAATTTCCCCCTTTGTTTTTATATTTATTCACTTTAGCACTTTAATGTGTTGAAGTTTGCGGCCGGCCGCGAGATTGTGAAAAATTTAATTATCAGAAAGGGGTTGACAAAAAAGAAAATTTGATGTATACTATAATCACAAAGGAAAGGAGAATTAAAATGTTTAGAACTGAAAGACAGAGAGAGCTTTCCCATTTTGTGGCAGAACTTAAGTGCATTATTGCGGAAAAATGTTTACCTGAAATAACTGACGAAGAAATTGAATATGTTTATTCTGCACTCGCGGCAAGTCTGATAAACGAAGTAAGCAGATGGACTTATGAAGATTTGAACAAGGAGGATTAAAATGTACGATTTTCTGTTTATGTTAACTGACAAGAGTGAAAACGAAGGTGAAGGAATCCTTTACGAAGGATACAATCTCCAGGAAGCGTGGGACAGTCTTATTAATGACTACGGGTTCAGGCGTGAAGAACTTACCTTTATTGAACGTATGGAAACATGGGAGGGTGAACTGCTTGGTCTTGATACTTATTAAAAATTGCTTCACCGCTTTAACGCGGTGAAGTCTTTGCCCGGGCAGTCTCGGCGTTTTGCACAAAAAGGACTACCAATTTTTGTGCAATATCCCATCTTGATTCTGTGCTTCCCATATGGTATATTATATACAGAAAGAGAAAGGAGAACAAAAATGAATGAAATTATGAAAATCCTTGCGGTAATGTTTCTTCAACGTGAACAGGTTGCAGACAATGCCAAAGCATACGGCACCGCGTGCGCATATGCTAATGCCTTTGATTTGCTTTGTTATGCTCTCAAAGAAAATACAGACTGTATTTCTCAATTCAGTGGTTACGAGCAAGCAAAGGCTTTCATTGACGAGCATCCCAGTCTTGAGTTTTGGGAATTGGAAGATTGTATAAAGGGGTGGTAAAATGAAAGGAAAAATTGTCTATACTGCAACAATTGAAAAGGAAATTGAAATTCCTGATGAAATGATAAAGATTGCAGATAAAGAATTTTGGAACAGATCCTCGGAAGAGGACGCAATATTAGAAGATTTTACCGAATCTATTTGGGAATCTGTTGATTATCTTGATCGAATTGGTATGTATTATGAGCAAGATAATCGTGATTGCTGGATAATCGAAGAATATTAAATTTCACTTCACCACTTTACTGTGGTGAAGTTTCCCGTCCGGGCGCGCCGGCAAAATGCACAAAAAATTTGCGTTATGTAAACTAAATCTTGTGCAATATTCCATATTGCAATCGCGTTTAATTTGGAGTATACTGTATACAGAAAGGGAAAGGAAAGAGTCCCAAGGCCGCAAGAAAAAAAATAAAAAATCTCGAAAAAAACTCTTGACAAACCGAAAATCTTGTGGTATAATAAATACAGAAAGTGAGAGAGAAAGAAATCTCCACTAAATAGATGCCTTGCCGTCACTAAAAGGCATAAGAATCTGGTGACACACTTAGGGTTGCGACCAACGCAGTACGCGCATGACGCGAGAAAGGAAACACCATGACTACTTCCACCATTACCGCTCGTCAGTATTTCCAGAACGTGCTTGACGCCCACATCTCCGATGAGATGGACGCGCTTTCCGCCAAGTATATTGCGGGACTTGATGCCCGTAATGCCAAGCGCAAGAGCGCCGATACCAAGGAGAAGCGCGAGGTTCGCGCTCGTGTCGAGTCCGTCAAGGACTTCTTCGATGCCCACAAGGGCGAGTGGTTCACTCGTGACCAGATTGCCGATGCTGTCGGTATCTCTGGTGCGCAGGTGACTGCCGCTTGCAAGGCTCTCGGTGAGTATGTCACCAAGGGCGAGGCCAAGGTCGACAAGGCCAAGCGTGTTGTCTACTCCCTCGCGGAGTAAGACAACAGAAAAGGGTTACAAAATGTAACCCTTTCTTTTTTTGAAATTTCACTTTAACGATTTAGCACTTTAGCGTGGTGAAGCGCCGGCCGGGTGCATACTTTAACGATGTAAAGTATTGAAGTTCTCTCCGGTCTGCCCGGGCGTTATGTAAACCATGTTATGTCAACCAGCGCAACCATGTTATGTCAACTGAAGCTACTGCGTTATGTCAACTGCATTATGTAAACTATTTTATGTCAAGCTCCGCCCTGTGTCAAATTTTCTCTTAAGCTGCGAATAAGCTGCGAAAGCAGCTGCAGCTGTACCAGGAGCTGCGATTTCCAAAATTTTCCAGGAGCTGCGTTAAGCTGCGCAGCTGGCATTTTGCACAAAAAATCCATGAGCTGGGACCTAAAATTTTGGTATTTTACCATACGTAAAAACTCTTGACAAAATTAAAAATTTATGTTATAATATTTATAGAATAAAAGATAAGGAGATAAAAATTATGACTAAGAAAAACGTCACAGACCAGCTGCGCGCCGACTTCACAAAGGCTTTGTCAAATTTTCTCAGCGAAAAATACGATGTAGATGTTTGCCAGACCGCCGCAGGCACGCTCATGATTCCCACTGTCGATTCCGAAGGTGAAGACCGCTGGGTTAAGTTCAGCATCATCATTCCCAAGGAAGCTAGCGAAGAGGAAGGCACTGATGGTTACGCGCTCGCGCATGAGTACCAGCTGAAGCTGGAAGCTGCGGCCGCTCGCAAGCAGAAAGCAGCTGAAAAATCTGCAAAAGCTAAAGAAAACACCAAAAAGGTAGAATAAATATTCCTAAAATCCTACTTTAGAAAAAAACGCATTTTAAATTTTGACTTTTCCTTAATTTTAGTGTATAATATATATAGAAAGTGAGAGATAAAGAATATAAAGTCTCTCAAAAATAAAAAATTTAATTTCGGGTTGCGGCCTACCGCAAGAAAAGGAGAAAAATTATGACTAATCGTGAATTCTACGCCAAGATTGCTGCTCTTACCAATGTTGACTCTGAGCTGGTTGAGTTTGCTGCTGATTCCCTCGCAAAGATGGACGCTCAGGCTACCGCGCGGCGCGCCAAGCAGGCTGAGAAGGCTGCTGAGAAGCAGGCTGAGAAGGCCCCACTCCGTGATGCTCTGCTTGAGGTTATGGGCGATGCTGAAGAGCCGAAGACCGCTTCCATGCTGATTGAGGAAGCTGGGCTGACCGATACCGTGAAGCCCGCAAGCGTTCCCTCTCTGCTGCGCCCGCTCGTTGAAGCTGGTCTGGTGCTGAAGGTAGAGGTAAAGGTAACCGGTAAGGGTACTCAGCGTGGCTACATCAAGGCATAAAGCCCTTACGTATACGTAATACTTAGAGGTTAGACTTCAAAGTCTAACCTCTATATTTTTATATAAAAGTAAAATTTTCATTCTGAAAATTTGACAACTCATATATTTATATGTTATAATATATATAGAAGATAGAAATTATTTCTGCAAAATTTGACAGCTGCAAAATTTTTGGAAAATCTCACCGCTACAATTTTCCTCAAAAAATTTCTGGAAAATCTCTTCCCATATATATAATATATATAAATATATATAAAATTTTACCCAAAATTAAAATTTGATTATTAGTAAAAGTTGTGGCCAGGCACACAAAATCCTATAATACCCCTATTTTTATACCCTATAATGCCCGCGCCACGTCCTCTCCATGTCCCCGACAAAATACCGCTCTAGTCGTATACAATTTACGTATACGATTTATTTATACGAATACTTATAAGTATACTTATATGTATATTTATAGATATACTTATATATAAATTTTTAGATTTTTTCGTGGTTGCCCCTTTATGCCCCTCTTATCCTACCCCGTTTATCCCATTTATATATAAGTTATACATATACGTTATACATATATATATTATGTATACGTTTTACTTATACATTCCCCGTTCTACCCGTTTTTTATTCCATTTACTTATAAGTTATACATATACGTATATATATAAGTTAAACGTATAAATATTATATATATATTTAATATATAGATATACTTATACGTTTTATATTTATATTGAATATTTTCCTTATCTTTTTGTTTATATGTGGAACTTACTAGATAGTCCCTATAAATTTTTGGAGAAATTTTGCAACTGAAATTTTCAAAAAAAGTTTAAAGCGGCCAAGCCATTAGTTCTGCTCGCCGCCATTAGATCCCATTATATAATATATAGCTACATTACCCTCTTCACGTCTTACACTATCAACTGACTGCTAGACATACATATTTTCTCCCAGCTCAATCTCCATGTATACTCGCGCGCTGTCATCGGTTTCAGGGTAAGTATTGATGATTGTTTTGAGTTCTTTAAGCGTCATAAACGCTAGACCTCACTTCGTCAAGATAAGTCTCTGCATCTTTAAGCTGCGCGACCGCATCAAGATAATACGTAGTAGTTTTTTCAAAAACATTATTAGCTTCTACAAGCTTATCATGTGCTGCCCAATACTTATTCTGCGCGTTAGCTGCCCGCTTTGCCGCAATCTTTGCATTGCATCGAGCCGCCGCGAGCTTACGTCCAAACTCTACATCAAAAGTATCATTCGGATGGCACTTAGCTACACCGCGCACTGTCTTACCAGCATAGGTAGAAAGCGCAATCACTTTATTCGGGGTCTCGATATACTTATAGTTGTTATACATTTGTTTTACTCCTTTAATATAATTTTCATTTTCAAAATTTTTTATATCATCATCCATTGCCATCTGTCGCTTCTTATCCATCATCCCATAATTAATAGATGGAGCGTAGTTCTTTGTATTTCTATGCCGTCCTTTATTACGAGTGCGTGGAGAGCACCAAGGACAACTGCAATGGATTTTATTTTTGCTGTACTGATGGAGATTTTTATACATTCCACGATTAGGGAATACATATTCTCCATCGCTATAGCCAGGCCAAAAACTTGGGTACCAAGAAACTGCTATATCTATTTCTCTTTTACGCTTAGCTTTCGTATAATCTTTATATCGCCGCCAAGCTCGTGTTCTAGCCATACTTACTCCTTTCGATTGGCAGAGGATCCCGGTGTCGATCCGGGGCTTCCTGATTTAGAGTCAGGTGGGCTACCGTTACTCCAATCCTCAATATATAAATATCAAACCTATGAGAGGTCTTGCCAATCAGCCCATTCAATTACCGCATCATCTTCGTCAACACCGTTTATTTTTGCTTCAGCATATATCCAGCTTAACTTACACGGCGCGCCGCTAAATAAATCAATTACAAAGTCCTAGTAAACTATGCCTTCTTTATATTTATCACCGCTTAAATAACGACATTGCATCGGCCAATCATACCAATATTCCACTCCTTTCTACCTCTCTTAGTTTATATAAATATTATAACATAAAATTTGAAACTTTTCAAATTTTTACTTCAACATTCTCCCAATATTTAATCCAAGACAAAATGTTGTAAAAGCAAAAAGCAAAACATTCCCAATAGTCATTCCTCTATTTCTCCTTCTTGAATCATATCATTATAATCTTCAATTAGCTGCGCTTTACTAGTATACCACGTATTAAATGTTTTCTTTGACCAGCCGCATTTACATAATGTCCGCATTGCTTCTTTTAACCCATCTTCAAAATCTACATCAACTACAACAATTACTGTATCTCCACAATACGGACACGGCTTTAACAAATTCTCTTTAAACTACCTCTTTACTCTTACCATTTAGAATATCCCATCATCTGGCCCATATAATGAGCCAACCAAAATTATAATCATTACAATTAATATTAGTTTCATTAGTCTCTAAACCCACTTACATCAAGAATTATAGGCGCGCCGCTTATAGTATACCCAAAGTTAGCATCATGGAAATCGCAGAGGACATCACTACAATTAGCCTCAACCCACTCCATAAAAGTTTCAAAATAATCTGCACCATACATATCAATGGCATAGGCGGCCCAGCGAAGGTCAACACTATAACCACGATCTGCCGCGATATCCATTGAATTTCTACTGGGATTAATGGGCTGCTTTCTCTCAATCTCAGGGACTACTTTTTCCTGAACATAAACATTATAAGGCTGGTCACTATCACAATTAATAGTCATAAGCCACTTCATATCAGGAACAAATCGACCAAAGCCATTTACCTGTGCATTACTTATATTGCAAAGTTCATCATAGCAATAGTCATAAGCTACAAATTCATTCGCCTTTTCAAAAGGAGTGAACTCAACCCAACCTTCATCGTCATCCCACGAATTATACTCACGAATCCAGCGGCCAGTAAAAGGAATCTTAATTACGAAAGGAAGAGAATCAATAATGATAACTGCCTTCGAGATGCCACAAGCCACATGAAAGTCTTCATCAAGAATGTTTTCGAGCTGGTCATACAGAATAGGAACTTCTAAATCTTCATCCATGCCAAACTGCGCGGGCAGCTTAAGCTGAGAAACTATACCGCGCGCCTTCAACAAATCTTCGGTTCTAAATTCAAACATTATTTTATCCCTTCTTTCATTTTCTATATATATTATATCATAAAATCCTAAAAATTGCAAATTTAAAAGAGAGATTTCTCTCCCTTTAATTAATATGTATTCTCTTCAATCACAGCTTCAACTACATCTTCCGGTACATACACAACATCACATTTCTCAAAGTTTACTTCTTTCATTTCAACTGAATTAATAAACTCAAACTGACAAGAAATCCTCTGCATTGCATCATTCCAATCATCAGCAAGAATAAACATATGACTTATAGAATCTTCTTCCTTATAAGTATCAAACCAATTTACTTTTGCGTAATACATCTCTTCACTCCTTTTCACTCCAAATAGAATCTACGATTTCAGCGGCTGAATAATCATCGCCGACAGCTAGATGCCAAGGGTTCGCAACACCAGCCACATAAAGTTCAATATTAGAAGAACTAGGAGAACTTACAGTAGCAACAATGCGGTCGGGTCTTACACGAAGGGTAGCGTTCTTAGAAATTTTAAAAGATTTGTAGTTCATTTTCATTCTCCTTATTAATCTTCAAAGCCACAAACATTTACACAACCAAAACCAGTAATCACATAAAAATAATTCATATCCTCAAAAGCTCGCTGAATATATTCATCAGAATTATCACCGGCGATATTAAGAAACTTTTGCCAAAGGAAAGCAAATGCGTTATCTTTATCTTTAAAGAAATATCTATCGCCAGCACAACAATCAAGTACGACCTCATAAAATTCATTCTGCATAAGAAAATACCCCTTTCTCACTTTCTATATATATTATATCACAAAATTTTATAAAAGTCAAAAAAGAACTAGATTTCTCTAGTTCTTTTTCTTTACCCTAAGTATGGGTCTCTATCAAATCCAGCCCAAGCATTAGGGTCCGTATTAATTTCCACACCATTCACAATCATTGGGGTTGGCGCGGGAGTAGGTATTGATGTAGGAGATGGCAAAGCTATTTCAATACCATTTGTATCTGTATTAGAAACAAGCATTTCTTGTTTTGCTTCTATTGGCTCTTTTTCTCCACAACCACAATTGCAGTTGCAAGAAATACATCCACATAAACTAAAAGCTAAAACAATTACGAGAATAATAGAAATAATTTTTTTCATAACTATTCAACTCCTATATGTTTCTTACATATAGAAGTGGAGCTTAGTATTAATAACTCTAATACTAAGCTCTTTTATTTTTACTTAATGCAAGCGTAACGGTCACTGTCAAGCTTATCGAACATTAGGTCATATGCGGTCTTACCCTTCATAATCTGCTCGAAAAGAACAGGGCTGAAACCACTCACGAGAGTCACACCATCCTTAACATCCATAGGGACGTTATTCTGGCGGGCCTGCACGTTCCAGTATACCAGATGAGGCATCTGGTATCCATACTGCGCCCACTTAGCAGAGATATTCTCCATAAGAGTATTATCTCCTCGACCATAACGCCCACGCTGGGAATCAAACTCCATATCGCTGATAACAATGATGCTCTTGGGGAGATCGTCCTGAGCACAGCCATTGCGGATTGCAGTATTCAGAAGCATATCGAAAGCAGCTTCAATGTTGGTATTCTCACACAGGTTGGTCTTATAGATTCGCTGTACCTTATCGCAGAAGTCAACACCAACAGTCTCAATCAACTGAGGACGAGAACTAAAACTGATGTAGTGTCCAGCGAACGGGCCGCGCGCACGCTCAGCTGCGTACAGACCAAGAGAAATTGCAACGTTAATGGGCGCGCTAGCTTCTTCACCCCACATAGAGCCAGAAGTATCAATCATACATAGGGCATCCAGAGAGCAACCGTTGAAATAATCTTTCAGATTATCCCAATACTTATTAATTGCATTACGCTCAACGGAATCAGCAGTATAGAAGTTTGTGCTACGACCCCAACCCCAACTATCAACTCTATTATAAGTCAGGTTATATGCCTTTGCCACAACTTCATAAGGATACAAATCCTTGGCATTAACCGTAGTCTTTTCATCCTTCATAAAGTCCTCATAAGTCCGAACGGGCTTCTCAGACTTCATACGCTCAATGTCATGGCGCGCGAACGCATTGCGATAGATGAAACCAGCCTTAGAAGGAATCTTATCAAACTCGATCTCATCCCACTTTCCTGCACTCATAAGACGTTCAACAATATTAATGCGAGCGCGCAGAGCAGACAGCATCTTACGATACTGGCGATGATTCAGACCAAAAGCTGCGCGAGTCTTATTTGCCAGCATACGAGAATCTTCACTAGAAGTATTCTCAGACTTGAGCCACTTAGCAAGTAGAGAAGGAGTCTTGCAAGTCAAGTCAAGCTTGATCTGCTCTTCCATCATCTGAAAAGCTTCGCGCTCCAGTTTTGTGCCGACGAACACATACAGGTCATCCCAGCGTCCGAACTCAGGCACATACTTGAGATTACGCAGCATAGCTTCAGTTTCATGCGCGGCCAGCCACTTGGTTACAACACGGAAGAATCTACGCTCACCCTGGCCACCACGAATGTCACGCAGATAAAACAGACACTTCAGCGCGTAGATAGGATCTTCGGCAAAAGCCTTTTGAAATAGAACAATGCAATCTGCATCGCTACGAGTACGATACGCCGCGCCCATACCAAACAAATCCAGCAAACCAGACAGAGAAGTCTTATGAGTCAGCGCGCCGTTCTCAGTGCGAGTAAAATTAGTGGTCTTCTTCATTCCATTAAGCATCTTATTCATTTTATTTCTCCTTTTTCTCATTATGAATCCTCTTAGGCAAGAGGTAAAATCCTTTAAACTCCTAAAATTAAAATGTCCTAATAAGTTCTTACTTTCTAAGCTCCGCTTGCGCTACTTAGACCTACGTCCCTCGGTTTATATCCAACCCTCAGAACTTATTAGTAAGATTGATATAGTATTCATCTATTCTCCAGCGCTAGTTCTGCTGTTGATCGCACCCCTATTACAATCATCTGGGCGGAACAATCACCTTTGACGTAACTACTTTTAATTTACTTTCATACACGTCGCTATAACATATATAATCCCACAATTTCATATCCTAGCATTTTGAAATTGATCGGTAGAGCTTTGTTAACTTTGTTCCTCTACAAAACCGAGATCCGTCTCGCGCAATCCCGACTATTTTTTATTCATCCAAAGTTTGGGTATCTAATTTGTACATACATTCCTCAGAACATACATACCTTTCATAATTAATGTCAATATACCTTGTTGGTTTGCCACAAACACAAAGACCAATTTCTTTACTAATTAAAAGTCCATCTCGAAGTGCGGCATTTCTATCGCCATTATATTTCTTGTTAAAATCCATATTAGTTATGAATAGATATACCGTCGTTTTCGCTCAGGGGCATAAACTCATAAACAAAAGAAGGGAACTTGCCATCCTCAGTTTCATTCACAAGGAACATGTTATCAGCAAATTCTGCAGAAGCATAAAGCATACCGAGATAAGAACGAGCATCTACACGATGACGACCTTCGCTATCTTCTACAATGTACTTATCAATACTACCATCTGTATTGAGTTTCTGGACAAAAGCAGTAACTTCCTTGTTAGTTTCAAGTCTAATCTTAGTTCTTGTCATTTTAATTCTCCAATCTTTTTAAGATATATGGCAAATCGGATCGAACGATTTATTAAGTCCTGCTGTTTCGCAATATAATGCAATTTCCACACAGAGAACCAGACACCATATTATGGCAGGGCCGGAAGGATTTGAACCTTCAACGACGGAGTCATGGTGGAGCGCTTTAGTACCGCCCTAATGCTTCAAGGCCCTTGCTCTCCTTGCGTGCTCTTTACACCATCGCCCCAAGTCCGGTGTGTTACCATTACACTACGGCCCTATATACTAGGCACATAATAAATTCTTCCGTTCTACCCAATTGAACAATATGTAAAAAGCTACATAACTGGACTTGAACCAGTAACATAAAGATTATATCTTTAATTTGCTGCCTGTGCCTAAATTTTCTAATGTTGTCAATAATTACAAGATGCAAAAATAAATTTTTATAAACAAAAATCATAACAATCTATTTTCAATTCATAAATATCCATAAATATTTGCTGTATGCATCTTTAATGGTCCGAGTGGGGCGGTTCGAACGCCCAGCCTCCACATCCCAAATGTGGCCGTCTACCAGTTGGCGTACACCCGGATATACGAGACACGTAAAAACATCAAGCAGAAAGTAAAAGTTTCTAATATGTTTTAAGATTTGCTGTATGTGTCTCTCTCAACTTTCTATATATATTATAACATAAAATCTGAAAGATTTCAAATTTTAAGTGGTGCGCCCGCGCGGATTTGAACCGCGGACTCCTTGATTAAAAGTCAAATGCTCTGCCAACTAAGCTACGAGCGCATATTGGAGTGAGATACCAGATTCGAACTGGCCCTTACGGCTTGGAAGGCCGTCGTGCTAGCCGCTAGACACCAATCCCACATTTCTATTTCTCTACCTAACGCAACCTCTTAAAGAGGCGCGCTTTCATAGGCAGACATCTTTCCGTTATACCATTTACAAATCTTTTTTAAATACTTAACTTGTTCTTTTGTATCACAATAACAATTGAAAACTACTTTCTTACCAACTGCCCCAAATAAACAGTCAATATCTTTTTCTTTAATCATGTCTCTAATTCTATCAGGTTGAACATAATATATTTTAGGTAACGCCATTTCTATCTTCCACATAGATATTGGTTTATATTTTGCTTCTACGCCTTTTACAATTGCAACACAAAGTAAATTACATGTAAAAGTAATTAAACATTTTTCCCAAAGAGGAAAATCAGCTACTGTATAGATAACTAAAATATTATTAAAAGCGTTATAAATTGCACAAGATAGCGCGGCCACCCATTTACTGCCATTAACTGTTAACAATTGCCGTGTTGTAGACAAAATAACATTAACAGCAGAAATTATAATAAATAAAAGTAGAATCTTCAATTAAGAACCTCTGGATGACTTAAGAAAAATCCAAAAAAGTATTTTTCATCATTTTTATCATCACAAAAGAGTTCAAGTTCTGTCCCATAATCTTTAATAAGTTCTGCAATAGCAACATAACGAGAAAGAGTAGATTTTAGATTGTAACGGTCTCCTTCAACAGACACTAAATAAACAGGACGTTTTGCCCTATTTACAGCATTAAGAAAATCGTTAATCTCAATTTCATTTTTAAGTTTCATAATCTAACCTCTTTTTATTTATAAGTAGATATTCCCTGCTTTATTTTCTACTATCTCCCAATAACCGCATTTATATAGAGGTTCTTTTTATCAGTTTCGTCAGCCAGGAGATGGAGCCGGCGCTCGGACTCGAACCGAGAACCTAGTGATTTGTTCAACAATGCTTATTGATTACTAACCTCTTTATTTAAAATTTTTTCTAGTTCATAATCACTTGCCATAGAAATCATATATTTCTAACCATTGGCTGGTGGTTTAAACCATAAAGTTTTTTCAGTGCTACATTCTTCAACAGGTATTAAATAACATTGATTATCCCAATAAGTTGCAAAATAATCTATTTGTTGTTTATTATACCTATGATAAGTATTCCCATGAGCATTAGTATTTGTACTTCTACAAGCAAAAACAATAGCATCTTGTGGATTTTTTATACTTAATTTTAATCTACTTGTCTTTACCTGTATTTTTAATAATTTTCCATTTAAATCTAAAATAAAATCATAACGAGAATTTTCTCCATAAGGAATACTAACATTATATCCTAATAAATAGCAAGCAGTTATACATTGTAATTCTGTTAAATTACCTTTCTATTTAGTATTCAATTCCATTTTATAATTTCATCAATAAGTTTGATGGACAAATCACTTGCGCTGCCAATTGCGCCACGCCGGCAATATAATGCCTTTCTACGATTAAGGCTCACGGTTATCTCGGATTTATCCTTAACTAAATTAAGGGGATTTTCCGTTTCCCTTTTCGCTTAAACCTTGCTACTTAATGGCGCCGCACGTAGGTCCTGCCCCCAACTGAGCTCCCACCCAGCCAACCGATTTCAAGTCGGAGCCGGCGCGCTTATCCGGTTCATGCGGCATTTAGAAAGTGACCATTAAGGCCACTCTCCTAGAGGAATTTCAAGTGATTCATCTGCTGGGTCTGTGCAAAAATAAATACCATCTTGCTGACCAAAAACTTCTTTAGCAATATCTGCATATAGAGTAGTTTTTAGTCCGTTGATGTCGTCTAGCTGGTCATTAAAGAATTGAACCACGATCGGATCGAAGGCAATATAATTAATGTCCTTGCAAGGGCCGCATCCAGTGTAAAAACAAGAGATTGCTTCATTTCCTTCAAATGCATCTTGAAATAACAAAATCTTACTTGGTTCCTCTATATTTGCTGGAATAACATTTATAGCCACAGTAATATTTCCATATTCTTTTGAAGCTGGCAGAAGTTTTGTTAATGCATCAGCTTTGCGCTGGTCTTCGACATACAAATTAATTGCATATGTCTCTTCATCTTGCTCAACTTTTACTTCTGGGTCATACTCAAAAAGTTTAGAAATCATATGGTATAGTGTTACCCATGGAGGAGATAAATGAGTTGCCATATTTCTCACCTCACATAAAATTAACGGTTATAAAACTTTAACCATTTGACTGGTAAATTGGAACTGAGCCGTTACAGTTTGTACGGCGCCCGCAGCGTGTGCCGACCACGCTCAAGCATTACTGCTCCTAACTCCTTAGCAGGGAGTCCCCTTTGCCAACATTGGGTACACGGGCATATAAATAGCAGTTATAAACAATAGAAAGCCATATAGACCGTCTATTTCAAACTGAGCTGCCGCAGTTTAAATTATATAAAACATAAAGAAGAAGGAATATATAATGGATGGTCGGCGGGAGGGGAATCGAACCCCCAATCCCATTTGGGCACTGGTTTTTAAGACCAGTCTGTATACCAAGTTCCAGCACCCGCCGATATTTCAAGACTCCATTTCCAGTACAAGCAATAATGGCGCTCATTAAGGGAATTGAACCCTTACGAAAGTTTTGCTGCTAGAGCCTTTTGGTGTCGATGACAGGACTTGAACCTGCACGTCATAAACACTAGTTCCTAAGACTAGCGTGTCTACCATTCCACCACATCGACATATGGAGGCCCCGGTGAGACTCGAACTCACGACATCATGATTATGGAGTTAAATATCAGAATTGAACTGATTATAACCTTGTTCGTATAATTCTTGGTGAATCTCTGCATGGCAATTTGAACATAATAAAATACACTTATCCACTTCTCGTTTTAATAATGACATATCCGTTGTTAAACAATTTGATACCCCAAAATCTTTCTAAGAAGGATCAAGATGATGAAATTCTAATGCTCTTATACATTTATTATATCCACATCTTTCACATTTTCCGCCTTTGTATTGGACTAGCATTTTTTTTATTGCTCTTCTTTTTACTGTTATAGCTTTTGCATGAGTCATATTTTCATCTTCATGCGGCGCGCAATCATAACAATATTTTCTCGCCCAACCATATGGCATTATTTCAAATTGCTACCCACAAATTTCACAAATCTTTATTTTACCCAAGGTACAACCTCCTAAAGGTATCTAACACAGTCATGCGCTCTAACCAACTGAGCTACAAGGCCATTTAGTGGTGTCCCACCTTGGATTCGAACCAAGAACTACTCGGTTATGAGCCGAGGGTTCTACCAATTGAACTAATGGGACAAATACAAGACAGCCATTCCTTTTAATCCACCTGCCGACTCGCAGCGGCTGGTTTTACAAATTAGAATTAATAAACTCAACCATTTTGGAACGACAAATATACCTCTGTCGTAATCAGAATCTTGTTATTTCTAATATCAAGCACAGGTAAGACCTGTAAAAAAAGTTTGCTGTTAGACTGTCTTTATAAAATTGCACTATAAATTGCTTATTCCGCCGCAGCGCGGTCAAGCGAAACCGCTTTGCAAAGTTGCTGGTTTTCCTCCTTTTAATGTAGGGACTAACCACGCCTAAACGACAACAATATAGGACATCTTTGGTTTCCTCTTGAAACCAGTGAGGGTTATACAACCATCTCGAAAGTCACAGTTCCTGGTTTTTATCGTCGATTGAACTTGATAGTGCGGACGCATGAAAGAGAAAGTTTCCACTAGCGGCCAACTATATTGTTTTCTTTCTCACTTTCTATATATATTATACTATAGATTTTAAGAAAAATCAAATTTCTTATCTATAATATTTTAAAAATGAAATGGATGGATAGATTGCATAAAATTATTGTATTGTACTTGACTCATAATAGAACTTTGGCATTGATTCAGCCAATAGTCCTGCGCCGCTTGCATATTCATAGCTTGTATTCGATTAAGTTCATCCCTTACACTACATATGTGCCTATAATCTAATTGATTTGGTTGGATATAAGTAGATGAAGGCTCAACCATGCTCTAAGAAACAGATGTCTCTTTAGAAGGTTCTACTTCTTCTATGACAACATTTCCAGAAGATTTTATCTCAAACTTCTTTAATTTTTCCATCGCTTCTTCGGGAGTATCTGACCAAGCTGGAGCTGAAGTCTGCGGCTCCAAAGTAAGTTGGATTTCTTTCTGCTTTTCCTTAGTCTGCTCGCATTCTTTCTTAACCTGTGCTTCCAGTTCTGCTATCTCTTCTTCTGCGCGCTTGCGTTTCCTTTCAAGATCTTCTTTGATAAACTTTGTGAGAAGCTTCATGCTTTTATCACGCGCCTGCTGATATAGTGCGGCCTCACCTTTAGAGAATTTCTCTTTTACCCATTCTCTATATTTTTGCAGATCTTCACCAGTTTCCCAAAAGAGAGGAATTTCTACACCATCTTGCGCATAAATAGGAAAATATATCTCATTACTATAATTATCATCAGTAATTATCCATTTTTCAGGACTTACCTCATAAAGTTTTAAAAATCTTTCAAAAGAAACTTGAGGTATTTTTTTTATATCTGTATATATATGATGTATTAGCACTGATTTGCTAAGAATATTTTCTCTTTTTGTATCCCATATCTTTTTATTATGCTTTTTTGTAAGCCATTTACTAATCTTCCTACCTAGCCGCCATCCAATATATATACCACCTAAATGCATAGCTATCCTAAATATAATTCCAAACATAATTATCCCCTTTAATAAGAATCATAAAAGATAATTTTTGCATCTGGATGCCGCTTATACCAAAACTCCAACATATATAAATCCCAAATCTGTTGAATAAGCCCTTTTCTTGTATACTTATCATACTCCCAATAATCATTATCCCAATGACTTGGATGTACTAGATAATCAATAAGAATACTTCTCATAATTCTTATTTCGTGAGCACCCATATCAAATTCGCAATTATCATCTTTATAATTCGGGTAGGCCGCACGCAGAAACTTATCGCGTAGACCCCACCACTTACGCCAATAGCATATATCAACGTAATCATAATCCATATTAAAAGGATAATGAATCCATCGAGGCAGCTCTTCACGTATCACATCCTTTACTAAAATCCCATTATCCAAGCCGATGATAACACACCCTCCTTCTCTTTCATCTTATGTATATATTATACTATAAAATTAAAGAAAAATCAAATCTTAATTTATAAAAGGCTTAACTGGATTAATTTTTCTATACGCATTAATATCATTAACAATTTGATCTATACTAACAGGATAACAATTATGCGCATCAACAGCGACATTATACACACAATCCTCACCATTATCAAAAATATTTTTTGAATGAGTATGACCAGATAAATTCCATACAGGATGTTTATCTTTATAATTACCCATTTTCATTGGATAGTGAGAATACCAAAATATATATTTATCATATTTCATGCGCCCACCACATTCAATTGAATGAAAAATATTAGCTTCTTTTAGTTTATTAATACGAGCACTACTGTCATGATTCCCTACAATTAAGTGCTTATACCCAGGAAGTTGCCTAAGACATTTAATTCCAAAATCATCATCATTAAGCATCACATCCCCAAGAATATAAAAAGTATCATCCCAGGCAATGACTTTTTGACAATTTTTTATAATTCGTGCGGCCGCGTCATAACAATTATCAAAACCGCGCGGGCCATAAATAAAATCTTTATTATGCCCAAAATGAAAATCACTACTAAACCAAATCATTTTAATTCTTCACCCTCATAATAGCAGTATACTTATATGGGTCTTTCGCTGGGTCACTTATACTACTGTACATTCTACGAATTGTCTCTTCTGGCACTCGCGCGCGGCCATCACGAAGTTTATTACGTTCGAGAATATCTTCCAGTTTTGCATCTATAACTACAGGAATTACATCTACATCTTCCAGCACACAATTCTTACTAAGAGCTTGCAAGAGTTTACGACGAGAACCCCAATTTAAATGTGTAGCATCTGCAATAACATTATCATGGCCCCAATCAAGTGCAATTGCAATTTTTCCAACAAATTCGTTAAAAACTGCAGTTTCATGACTAAAATACTCTTCATCATTTTTAATTATAGAAAAGCGTACTTCATCACGAGAAATATAATCCCAGCCATAACCTTTCATCAACTTATTCTTTGCAAACCAGCTCTTACCCGAAGCCGGCGCGCCGCACATCAACCAGAGCGTTTTATTCATAGCCATAACTCCTATCTACTATCATTTTATTATTCCTTTTATTTTCTATATATATTATAACATAAAAATAGAGAAAAGTCAAAATACTTTTCTCTATCGTATATTAATATTCATCTTCTTTCATAGACCCAATACTTTTCTTCTTGTTTTGCTTCGTCTATATGTGGAGTATAATATTGACATAGATTAGCTCTAATCGCGCGAATCCAATTAAAATCACCCACTTTTCTTCCAGTGACTTTACATGTCGGCCAAGTATATTCTCTATCTTTACAGAGTTCGCATGTTACACAATTTTTATGTGTAGATCTATACTCTTCCTGACAAGCTTGAAGATATAGAGCTAAAGTCTTTTTATAATCTTCAGTCATAAGTTACCTCTTACATATGATATTTGAGCAAAAAACTATTACTTACTGCTTTAAAAGACTTAATGCCATCGACAGAACGAAGAACAAAGCCCTCACGAGGGAGTCCATCAATAGCAGACTTACCAGTTGCCATATCAAGCAGGCTATCAACCTTATTCTCACCTTCAATCTCATCAAAGTAGAAATCATCATTTACAACAGGAACACATGGGACTCCGAGCCCCTCAAGAAGAGTCTGCATTTCAAGAGTTCCATAACGACCGCAATGAGAAAAGATAAGATTGAAAGCACGAAAATTATGGTCTGCACTACTATAATCTCTCTTCTGGACACCACTACCATAAGTCTCGCCCTGAATAGTTACCCATTCAGCCTCAGGAGTAATCTCTAAAAGTTTGGAAAGAATATTATACATATCATACTTCTGCGCCATTTCCCAGTAAATATTGGTATCATAATAGCAAGGCTTATCTACACTATCAAAGCAAACATTACGAGAGCAAACATAAAATTCATTCTTACCACGCTTGCCACGCTTCATAGTGAATGTAGTAGAACTACCATCAATTTTCTCGGTGATAATCCAACGCCCAGTATCATTAAGAATCCAGGGCATATTCTGGATACGCTCTTCATCGGTCTTTGAAACCCAAGCCGGCCAGCCATTTTTCTTATCTTTCTTCTTACCGAAGAACATAAACATGAGCTTACGACCCCACTCGCGCTTCATCATCCAGCGCGCCCAAGGCTTCTTAAAGATATTAGGATGCCGCTGAGCCATTTTCTTATACTTATCAGCAGAAGGAGCTTTACGAGCATTATCTTCATCATCAGCATAAGTTACACCGAGAATTTTGGTAAGAAAACGAGTTTCATCATCTGCATAATGAACTTTCTCTCCATCATAAACATAAGGAGTTTTAGTTCCATCAAAGATAATTTTCCATCCAAAATCATCCGCATGCATAAGAAGCCCCTGTGAAATGCTCTTACACATCTTTTGAGTCTTAATCTTATAATTTCGCTTTTCAAGAAAAGCAAAAGCAGGATTGTCAGACGGCACACGGCTATCAATCTCAAAGTAAATACCAGGGCTACCTACATGAAACTGCCCCTTGGGCACAATACAACGCCATCCACCAATGCGCGCGCTCTCAACTCGATCATACCCAGGAAGCTCTTCAATTCCATCTACAAGAACCACATATGCCAGCTCGCGCTCACCATTTTTATTAAGCATTTACTACTCTCCTTTCTTTTATTATATATATATTATACTATAAAATTACTTATTTTTCAAATTTTTTCTTTGAGTTGCTTTATCAATCGTAGAACGATGCAGCGGCGTAACCTCTTTGAGGCGGCCGCTCTTAACAAACTGATTAAAGTTCACCGGCGTATAATTAATCACATCACTACATACACACATATGGCCAGGGCGGTCAAACGAACTCAGATGCGTATGGCCATGAATATTAAAGGCCCAACTAATAGCCAGCGGCTCATGAGAAAGAATAATACGTTCTCCAATCATGAGTGGACCGCCGTAAACTTCTTCAAATACATCCTCATAATTTGATAAACCACCATCATGATTTCCCTTAATAAGAATTTTATGTCCTCTGAGCTTCCGCGCGCACTCAATATCTCCAACATCACCAAGAAGAATTAGATGGTCTTTGCGGCCAACCTTAGAGTTAATCATTTTAATTTGTTCCTCGGCAGAAGGGCGGTTTGGAAATGCCACACGGATATCACTATCTTCATTAAAATGGGTGTCACTGTAAAGCCAAACCGTACCCTCTCTATGCCAATGTTCAAAACATTTATAAAGTCCTTCAATCATTTATAATCACCATTAATATAAGAATAAAAAGTATTAAACCAAAAACAACATAAATTGCAAAAATAGAATGATTATATATTGCTAAAACAGTACCCATCACAATTAAAAATAGGCTAAGCAATAAACTAATATATAACAAAAACTTCATTTTTACTTTCTCCTATAATATTTCGCCCAATGCTGTTCCATTTCTTCTTTCGTCTTATACTCTTCCCAAATATGCCACCATGTATCAGTACGTTCAAAATAATGCCAATGAGGATGCTCCCATTGATGTATTGCTTCTGCTTTAGTCCATCTACTAACCCAATCATGAATATCATATGAATTATAAAATCTTTTATACGACATTCCATCAAGAGGAAGTATATCTTGATAATTTTTCTCACGATATAAATATCCAGAAACTATGCGTTTATTACGCCGGCGCACACAACGATTTGCAATTTGTTTCATTTCTTTTGGTGTACTTTTGCGGCCGTCTGTATAATATGGACTTTTCTTATAACTTCTGGACATTTATAT
>Ga0326513_10000467_pt1 | contig 34284 bp, 59 predicted proteins | sample 2_2465_0518_D_FD_203654 | JGI IMG/M metagenome (GOLD analysis project Ga0326513, IMG submission 203654) | Bovine rumen microbial communities from UC Davis, California, United States - 2_2465_0518 | ecosystem: Host-associated > Mammals > Digestive system > Stomach > Rumen | place: USA...
ATGGGTTCCGGTATGTCTGGGCTGTATGCGTCTGAAAAGATTTTGCTCATGTACACGATGTCGTAGTGGAAGAGATCCCCAAGCCACCATTCGACTTCGTCGCCCTGCGCTTTGTGCCATGCGGAGATCCGCATCAGAGCGAGGTTCGGGAAGTTGTGGCCGTCAACGTCAATTAAACCAATTCGCATTCGCTATCATCCTTGTTGAATGCTTTCAGAAATTCATCATCCGTTTGCAGCCTCATCACGTCCCATTCAGCAACGAGCTTTGGTCCGTAATAGTCGTGGTCTTCCAGATCGAAATCGGAATAAAATCTGTCTCCTTCTTTGAGCGGGTGCTTGTTGAATCCTTCGTATGCCTGAAATATGTTTTTGTCGAGGTCGATCACCCATACCCACTCGCAGAACAAGCCATCTTTAGCGAATTCAATGCTGTTGCAGAGTTTCATATTTCCACCGTGTTGGACGATGAGATCAAGGATCTCGACACCTGTGTCTCTGCTCAGTTCAGGATAATACTTTTTCAGCCGGTTGGACTGCTCTACGGTCAGCCACCCGTCCTCATCAACGCCGAGCAAGCCGTAAATCTTGTCGAGTTCTTCTTTGCTGTACCACGACAGATTCCGAAACATTTCCCGTATATCCGGCTCGCTGTATTCGTGGTAAAGATTGCGCAAGAAACGCAGGCACTCAATCCCGTTCCCTTCAGGATATCCGTCCCATTGGCTGTACTGCGCGACCTTGTATTCACCATCCAGATAAACCGCAATCAGATTCCGCGTCCCCATTGTTACCTCCAATGATACAGTTCGTCTTCGTGCTGTCTGCCATTACAACGTCCGCATTCAACAGTTCGGCGTCAACGGATCTGGCAGTGACCCCCATCCATACGACTGGCAAACTATCAACTGACATCGCGATCTGCACATCCGTCACGCCATTGACGGGTTTTCCGTCAAGTTCTACTGCATAATGGACAGCGTCAAGCGGTGTGATTTTTACGTTATGGAGCATGCTTTACCCCTCCAAGTCAGAAGCGTTTCCGTCAATATTGCGCTTCAACTTCATCCCGTCCGTATCCCCATCCGCACTTATGCTCAATCTCAATCGCGCATGTGTTGATGCCGTCGAAGCACTCATCGAGATACTTCTGTGTAAACTTGGTCGCGCAATCGACTGAGCAGGCGTGTAAGTGCTCATAACTGTCTATGCTGTCGTTTCCCCAGTCATTATGGTGCGTTGTGATACTGAAAAACGGATGACCCCCGCCGTATACGTTTTCGGACCTCGGTATCTCCTTTCCACACACGTCACACTTCTTGGCTATAACCACATCCGCGTACTTCGTGTATGTCGTTTCTTTTCGTTTTGTGATGTTCATGCTATCCCTTCCTCTATATCTGCCATTAACTTAAAGAAGATGTAGAACTGCTGCGGGACGACAGCGTTGCCGAGGCACTTAATTCGGTCCAACCGATGGGATACCCCATCAGCCACTCGTAGTATTCCGGATTCACTGGGCCAATCCGCCCAAGGGGAGTGCATTCGAGCAGTTCTGGCAGAAGGTGCCTGTACCCCCCCCCCTGGAAAAATCTGGTTGCCGGAGCGCCCTTCCAGTCTCTCGCCGTAGGTGTCGGCAAAAGACAACTGGTGAACTGTTTCTCGTACCCCATCAGCCATTCCAGAAACTCCGGGTTCGTTTTCCCGCCGTTCCCCTGGCTCAGTTGCCTGCGCTCTTCCTCCGAAATCTTTCCGATCTCCGCAAGCCGTTGCAGCGTTTTGAAGTTCCCGGTGCCTCCGCATAGCGCTGCCCCCGTCGATGGCGTTGGCCAGAATGCACACCCGCTCTCTTTTGTGTGGGGCATCGACACCGCAAGCCGGAATAACAAACGCTTGCGTGGCGTATCCTTCGTTTTCCAAGTCAGAAAGCACCGTGTCGAGTGCCAGATTGATGATTCCAGGCACGTTTTCACCAAGGACCCAAGCGGGAGCGATTTCCCGAATGACTCGTAGCATTTCCGGCCAGAGGTAACGGTCATCATCCTCGCCTCTTCGCTCCCCGGCGAGGGAGAAGGGCTGGCATGGAAACCCTCCGGAAATAACGTCAACTGTTCGTAGCCCTGTCCGATCATAGAATGATTCTCCAGTCAGCGATCTGATATCCCTCCATCTCGGGACGTCCGGCCAGTGCTTTTCCAGAACGGCGGTCGGATAGTCCGCCCACTCACACTGTCCAACGGTCGTGAACCCGGCCATCTCGGCAGCCAGATCCAGACCGCCGATGCCGGAGAAGAGCGAAAGATGCGTCAGCGGCATGGGTCTCCGCTTCCATCAAACAGACTCCCGAGTTTCAGCCCGCTCATTGCCTGCGATCTCCTTCGTTTCCATTGTTTTCGCCTTGATCTCCAGATACCTGTAAATCTCATGGATCATTGCTTTGCCCAGCTCATTGTCCCCCATGTCGGCATACGCCACGGCGCAGATCGGGTGGGCTTTGCCCTGAAAGTATTCGACCGAGTCTTCCGGCGGCCAGCATCTGGTCAGGCAATCGAAGGCAATCCGGAACACCCGCTTGTGGGTTTGAGCGTAATCCAGCTTCGAGGCTTCAGCCATCAGTTTCTCAGCGGTTGTCATGTCTTCTCTCCTCACTCATGCTGACCATCACGGCCAGGTCTTTCTCGATCTCGCGCAGTTCCTCGCGGACCTTGAGCGCTGTGCAGAATGCATCGCTCCACTCCTCACTGTAGCGGCGGGGTCTGTTCGCTTCGATCATGTCATCCAGTTCCATTTCGAGGGACAGGGCGTCCAGCTGTGTGTTGTGCAGAGCGGTTCGCTCACGCTCCTGTTCATGCTGTCTTTCGCGGCGCCGCCGTATTGCCCTCTGTACGGCCTCGTAACGGTCTCTGCCGTCGGGCGAGTCAATATTCAACCCGAGATGGAAAGCCCCATCCAGCCACGCTACAGCCCCTCTGAGATCGGTTCCGTTGACCTGCTGTACCAGGTCGATCACGTCGCCACCCGCATGGCAGACGAAACAATAGTAACCTTTCTCGCCGGGGAACAGTTTGAGGTTCCGGTCACGCCCACCGTGGATCGGGCAGGCGCACCGCCCGTACCGGTTCGGCTGGAGGCCGAGCGCACCGGCCACTTCCAGTGCGCTCACGGCCCCCTTCGCCATCTGGACGGCTTCAGTCAGACGCATTGAGCAACCGCATCATGGTGAGGGCCAGTTCAAACGCCTGGTCCTCGTCGAACCCGACACTCATGAACGAGTCATAGACACAGCGCGTGTCCTTGGCGACCTCCATCGCGGCCTCCCGGAACTCTTCCCTTGCGTCAGGCTCTTCCTTCTTCCCCTTGTTGCCGCCGACAGAGCACTGTTCAACCAGGCGGTCCAGCGCTTCGAGGGCTTCACGGAATCCAAAGTTGTCGGTGAACTTGTCCAAAGAATTCTTGTCCATGGTTTTCCTCCGTCAGTATCTCAATGATTCTCCGTCCGGTGCTCCGCTTGTCACAGAACAGGACGGGCACATGGTAGGCCATTTCAAGGGCGAAGATTGCGTCCTGAAGCTTCCGCCCGGTGACCTGGCCGTACTTGTTTTTCCACTTGGGCACGTCGTTGAACGTCTTGATGTCCCCGCCGTGCTCGCACAGGATGATCAGGCGAACCCCTTCGTCATGGGCCTTCCGCACCTCGTTGTAGAAACGCCGTTTGTCCGGTGAGAGAAGGTTGCTTGCGACTTCACCGAGTGACTGCTTCCTGTCCACGATCAGGTCAGGCTGACCGTCCAGCATGTAGTCCCCGATGTCCAGTTTCTTCTTCTCCCACTCGATCTCGTTCCGGTCGAAGTATGCGAGGATGCGCTGTATGGCCTGGGGCTTTTCGCGAGTATCAATCCATACCTTCATCAGAAGGGCAGGTCGTTCTCGTTGGCGGCGGTGAAGCCCTGCGGGATGGCGTCCTGCTTGGCGGGAGCCTGTCCGGTCTGGCCGTCCTGCCGCTTGCCGCAGAAGTCCGCGCCGCTCACGTTCAGCACGATCCGGGAGCGGTGCTCGCCCTGCTGGTTGTCCCACTCCTCGGTCTCGAGCCTGCCGGTCAGCAGGACCTCGCTGCCCTTGGCATGGAAGAACTTGTCGAGGAACGTAGCCAGTCCGCGCCACGCCTTGCAGGGAAGGAACAGCTTAACCTCGCCCTCGGTGCCGTCGGCTTTCTTGAACTTCTCGCTCCACGCCACCGTGAACTGCACGCTGTCGATGCCGCCTGCGGTGGTCTTCTTCTCCATGTCCTTGGTGAGTCGCCCGTGAATGGTCATCTGGTTCAGCATTCTGTGTTATCCCTCCATGCTTGCTCTGAGCGCGTCAGCCACGCTCATCGGTTTGTTTTCGACGGGTTCGGCATCCGCCTTCAGTGCGTCCGCGAGCCGCTGTGCGGTGCTCTTGGGCTTGGGTGTCACGTCCTCGATCTCTTCGGCGGTCTGGAACCCCATCATGGCGTCCGGACAGTGGAGCCTTGCGAAGAATGCGGCAGCCCTGTATCCGAGCATCTGCTCCGGCATGTTCTTCCACTTCGTATTGGTCAGCCACCCTTCGGCCTTGGCCATACTCAGCGTGACTTCCGTGCCGGTCACGATCTCGCCATCCGAAACACGCACAGCCTCCACGTAGCACCCGCGATTGTCGGTTCCCTTGTTCCCTGTGTACACCAGACGGACATCCGCAAACTTCCCGCACCCCTGGATCATGCTCATGCACATCTGTCCGGACCAGCTGGGCTTGCCCTTCACCACATAGAGGTTTTGCATTACGGTGATCGGACTCATGCCCATCCGGGCGGCGACGTCCAGCGCGATCAGGCAGTTCTCCGGCTTGCCCTGATAGTTCTGCGGGACGATGTCCGTCCGGGCGAAGGCCGATGCCACGCGCACCGCCTGGTCGAAGCGCTCCTTGTCGAGCCAGATGTCCGCGACGCCGGTGGCCGGGACCTTGTTCAGGCTGACCTGTACGTCTTCCTGCGGGACGGTAATGGCGGTCTCACTCATTGGTCTTTTCCTCCTGTTCCTTCTTCAGCCATCCCGGCAGGCTCAGTTCGTTCGGCTGGCCGCTGAACCCGGTGTAGCCGTACCAGTTCCCGCTCTCATCGCATGCCTTGTAGATGCCGAGCAGTTCGCGGAACGTGTCAAGGCCGTAGTTCATCACGTCCTCCGGAACGGTGATGACATTGACGGAGAAGGGTGCCTGTTTTTCCTGCGTCACGAACGCGAACATCGGTCTTTCGGTCAGCTTGAGGCACCGCATCACGGCTTCCGTGTACATGGCCGCTTGCAGATGATACCCGAACTGGTACACGTCCCTCTGGAAGTCATGCATGGCCGCGCTCTTCGCGGTCTTGTAGTCCACAACCACCGGGATGTCGTCGAGATAGGTCAGACAGTCCAGCTTCACCTTGCACAGAATTCCGGTATCCGGATCGGTCCAGAAGTACGGAACCTCTTTCCGCCCGGACATAAGCTTTGCCACGGTCGGATTGCTCATCGCCTTCTCTCTCATGGCGAGGATCTGGTTGAACGTGTCGCGGTCAATGACAGTCTTTCCGGCGTTGCTCTCGAGGAAGCTGGCCCATGCCGCCTTGCCGTCCTTGGTCCTGCGGTCGATGCCGTCCGGTGCCACGGCGAACTCCTCCGTGAACTCGTTAGGCTCCAGTAGCAGCTTGTGCGCCGCCTGCCCGAAGACGAGGGCCGGTGTCGGTTCTTCTTCCTCCGGATGATCCATTGCCCAGCGGAATTTTTCCGGACTGTCGTGGATCAGCCACAGGTCTGACCGCCGGATGCCATCGGCAGCGTTGTACTCTCGTTCGTTCATATGATCTCCTTTCGATTGAGTTTCATGAGAGGCGGTTTATCGTGCCACCGCCAACGTTATAGTGGAACCGGGTTGTACAGGCTGCCTTCAGTGCGGTCCAGGCAATGGCTCCCCTGCGCTGGGGCACAGGCAACCACGGGTGATGAGGTTAGTCCGCAGTGCCTTATAGACACACCCCGGTTTTGTCAGTCGTCGTCTCTTGCGTTCAGCGGTTCGTCTTCCCACTCGCGGATGAAGCAGACCGTGTCCACGTTCACGAAGATTTTGCCGTCCAGCTTGTTGAAGACGTCGCTCGGGTTCGCGCACCCGCCGCCGAATATCACCTTGCTGAGTTTGAACTTGGCTTTGTTGCCGTTCTTGAAGTAGATAACGATCTCTTTTTCTTTCACCGTTCAGCCTCCGTTGCTGTATTCTTGTTGCTTGTCACCCAGCGGTTGACTGTGTTCCACGTGTGTGTCCGGACGTAGTCTTTTTCCCAGCCAGCCCTGTCCATGTAAAACTGATCGATGGCGTGGCACAGCAGGTCACGGCACAGCTCGTCCGGTTTCTTCTCGGCGATCCGCGCCAGTTCCGTGATGCCGTTTAGGTAGTGCTGGTTATTGATTTCCATGGAGATCATCATTCCGTATCCGCCCCCAGTCCAAGGCTCATGTCACTGTACCGGCACATATTGGTATCCTTGGCCACCACTTCGTGCGGCAGCGCGGCGTCGAACATCTCCCGGACCGGACACTTCTTCGCCTCGTCCGGCGTCTTGTCGCACAGCAGGCACTCGTGGTCCATCACGTACAGAAGCAGATCATTCAGCGCCTTGGTCGGGACGTAACTGAACCCAGTCATGTCCACGCTCGGCACACAACCGGGCGGCTCGATCTTGACGTAAATCTTTGCGTTCTGTACGTCGGCAAGCACGTGGCGAAGCTTGTTCTCCGGGATGGTCTTCGGGATCTTGTTCAGCGCGTCATCGGTCAGGCGCTGTGCCTCGGTCAGGCTCTCCCATACACCCGGAATCATCTTCGCCCGCTTCTCCAGGGTCGGGAGCAGGACCATGTAGTGGCTGACTTGTGCGAACATACTCAGCAGTGCGGCGTACTCCCGCCCGGTCAGGTATTTGCGCTCGATGTTGTCCATCCGTGGGCCTCCAAGTATTCCAACTCCTTCCACCTATGTAGCTTGAGATTCGTAATCGCGGCCTCGCTCTTCAGTCCGACCGCGTGGATTGCGTCAATGGACGTTATATTATCGCGCTCAACCATTCTCAATGCCTTATAGGCTTTTGACTCTTCTACTTCCTTGACCCTCTTGAGAAACTGGCGGTTCTCATAAGCCCTGAGGCATTTGCCGGAGCAGAACAGGATCAATCCGTTACCGCATCGGCTGTAATATCCCCATTCGTCCCGGCGGCACCGCCGCATGTATTCCTTCCCACACTCTGGGCACTTGTCCATCGGCATGGTCGTCGCCAAAAAGTTATTGATCATTTATCCTCACCGCTTCTCGGGCTAGCATGCTTCCCGTCCGTATATCCGTCGGCGTATCCGTCGTCATACCCCTCGGACCAGTAGGAACTCGGCGGTCTCTCCCGGTCCCCGTAGGTCACGACCTTGAACACGCAACCACCAATGAATCCCACGAACAACCCGAGCGCCACGCACAACACATAATTCATCTCTTCACCTTCCTCCCGCATTCCGGGCAATACTTGTGCATCCGTGCGATGATCCCCGTCACATAGCCGCACTTCTCGCAATGGTAGTGGTTCGTGCGGTCTTCTTCTTTGATGAACGTGGTTTCCTGCTCCCGGAGAAGGGCAAGAGCGTCATCAATGTATTCCATAATGCCTCTGTAAGCGTCTCTTGCTATATCCAATTCGTCAGCATACGCTATGAAATCCCTTGCCCATTCTTCGACCTTCTCCCTGTCAGGCATCATGCCACCTCCTGTTCCACCGCTCTGCAATCTCTTCCGGCGACAGCGGGTTGTCATCGTCATCTTCCGGCTCGATTACAAGCCATTGCAATGGACACCCGTTATCGTGCCAGCCGTCTACGGCATAGTTCCAACTGAGATTCGAGTACACCCTGCGCTTGATGATCATAGAGCATCCGCAGAACGGACACGGCTTTAATTCAGGCATCCAAGGTCACCGCCCTTCTGCAATGCGGACAATAATCATGTGTTCATCCCACTTCACCGCCCTGCCACACTGTGGGCAATACTTCGGTCTGTACCCGTCCCCGGTATCCAACATATCCATCCCGCAGACCCCGCAATGGTAACAGTCCGGCAGTACACCGAGGACGCGCTTTGGTTTCACAGGCTCCTGCTCTTTCAGCAAATCTGCAATCGCAAGGGCATCCATCGCTGGCATCTTTGCCAATTCACATCCTGTCGCAATCGCAATGTCAGCGGCGGCTTGCAACCGCGCAATGGCCTCGTTGTTATTCATCCCACTTCACCGCCATTCCGCACTTATGGCAGTACCTCGCCTTGATCTTGAGCGGAATCCTGCATCCGCAAGCACCGCAGTAGGCGTGGTATGGGTCTTTATACCGTGGGACAACAGGCTCATAACCTTCTCCCTGTCCATCCAACCCCATCTCCTTTCGTGCTTCTTCCAGTGCCTCGCTTATGGTTTCCTTGTTCGCATCTGTCATATGCCGAGACAGCTTGTTGCCCATCAGTGTGATCGCATACACCGGGTGTACGCCCTCCGTGTCGGTGTGGGTGACGATGACACGCCCGTCCATGAGGACGCTGTAGGTGTGGTCAGGCATCCCACTTCACCTCCGCACGATTAGGGTTTATCCCAGTTATGTATTCAAACCATTTGCAAAACAGTTTCGCCTTGTCCTCGTTCCCGAACGATGCTACCTTGACTATCTGATTCGGGTTGTTCGTTCCGATCCACAACCCCGGATTTTTCCCGAATCCGTCTATCTGCTCAACTGAAATGCTGACATCATTGCGTTTGTATACAGGCATCCCCGATCACCTCCTTCAGCCTCTTTCTGCGTTCTTTTTCCAACTTGCGGATTTCCCTTCTCAACTTCCGTCCTGTGTAAACCATTTTCAGCAAACGGCGAGTGAACCTTATGTATCCTGTGGCTGTGAAGGTCATGTTGGTGAAATCGGTCGGGTAAGATTTGTATTGCTTCACCTCTTCATCTGCCATTATGAAGCCCTCTTCAATAACCGGGATAGCATCGTATGGCACAAACCCTCCGCTTGGCGTACCGATGTACAACTTCCCAACGCCACCCGACAACCAATCACCGTTTGTTTCCTTCGGCGGCATCCCCGGTCACCTCCCGCTTCACGGCCCATGAACACCAGTCGTTATCCGACACATGGATATTATGCAGACAGCAGTCGCTCCACGCATCCACCTCGTTCTCTCCTGTTCGATGAAACGAGCAGTTACGACACATGACAAGGTCATGCTGTCCTAACGTAATTTCTATACGGTGCTCTATAAGGTGCGGCTCAACGATAAAGACATATCCGTCCGGCAGTTTAGCCATTCCCGCTCACCTCCTTAGTATCCTCCATGAAGTTCCCGCACCACGGGCAGTAGATGTAATCGCATTCCTTGCCATAAAAACCAAGATGTACCGACCCGCCACACACGGAACAGTCAAACTCGTCTGTGTAACCACGGCTATCCGGTTTCACTGGTATCCATCTGCCATCTGGCTTGTCTCTCTCAGGCATCCCCGCTTACCTCCGCTTCTTTTTTCTCTTTCGCCCGCTGCCTGTACTCGCGTCGCTTCCTGCGCCGGATCGCGTCCTTCTCCGCGAGGAAGCCTTCCCGGATATCCTTGTAATGGACGTGCGCTTCAATGACGGTTCCGACCAGATCACCTGTCTTCCCGTACTTCCTGTTCATCAGATGGATCATAGGCTGGAACAGCCTCGCCACAATGTTCCACACGGGCGCGTCCGCGTAATATTTCAGGAGCCGTTCAAGCTCCGGCCACTTCCCGTCCTCCTCGGCGAAGGCGTTTTCCGTCAGCACCCATTCGCCGCCAAGGTTCGCGGCCTCCTCGTATTTGAGCCAGGCGTCACCCATGACCACCCGGATGCGGACACGCTCTGTCCAGCGGTGACACAGGGCCAGAAACTCATGCAGCGGAATCTTCCCCGGCTCGGATTCAAACTCTTTAAGCGTCATCCCCGCTCACCTCCTGTTCCGGCATTGGTGGCAATGGCATCCAATGACTTACGCTGTCCGTGTGAAAGTTGTATTCAAGGTCATACCATCCAAACTCTTTCGTAGCCCACCACGCAATCGTCACCTTCGGGAGCGGCGGTTTGAACGCGACGAGATACACGCCCTGTTTTTCCGGCAGTCTGTCCTTGACGCTGATCCAACCGTAATCAATCACAGCCATCTCTATGTCTTCCGCAACTGTTTCAAACGCTTCCGACCAGCTTGATGGAGCAGCATGCTTGTTGTGCTCAATCGCAGCTTGCTCTTCGTATTTCCTTTTCATCGCGTCCGCATCAATCATCCGAGCCATACTGCAACTCCTTCGCTTTATCGTCACAAAACTTCAGAATCATGTTCACCACGGCATCGGTCGCTCTTTTCTGATCTGATTCTTCCAACCATCGCGTCCCGACTGATCTGAACTGCCACCATCCCTCGTGCCTGTCCCATTCAAGGAACGCAACCGAGTAACAGCACCGGGTTATCGTCTTCTCCTCACCAGTCATCACGTCAATTGCACGGCGCGGCTCAACGTCATACCACCTGACAATGTCGAACGTAGGCGGCGTATCCTTCGGCGGCAGACCGATATAGATCACATCCCTGATTTGGAAGCCATCTACAATGTCGGTGTAAGTCATTCGCCCGCCTCCATCCGCGCCCCGCATTCTGGGCAATACTCTGTTTTTGCAGTTTTGGTTTTTCCGCAGTTGCTGCACTTCCAAGCAGCAACGTATTCACCGGGAGTACCAGTAGGAATTCCGCCATCGATTTCCCATTTGGCGATCTGTTCTGTCCGCTTTGTTTCGTCCTCGCTATCATCCGCCTCCGTCTTGCTCATCCAGTAGGTCATGTGCGCCGTCTCAGGTGATGAAACAATCCACGACACTAACCCCCGCGCACCTTCATCCGTCAGGTTTCTAAAATTCACGGTCAAATCGTACAGCGGCTCATTCATTTCACGTCATCCTCCATCCGTTCATCTTCCCGCATCATTTCGACCGCATCCAGTGTCCATTGTGCGATGTGATCCAACTGCATCACGCCGACCGTTCCGTGTTCCATGGCGAACGATGCCCATGTGTGGATGATCTGAAGGTGGCTGATAACTTCCTCGCGCCGTGGCCTTTTTCGTTTGCCCTTCATACATACCTCCGTTTGAATCAGCGCCCCCGCCATGCGCTGTACAATGGGATGGCCAGTCCCGCCCCCTTCCGCCGTGGTACGCTGTACTCCTGATTGTGGAGCCTGAAGCGTGGCCGGATTGGTCGCATCCTTCTCAACAACTGTTGGATGCCCTGATGGCCTTTTGCTTAGTCCAACCGGATACCGTATCTCTGTGCGGTCCTTTAATCCGGATTTCATAGCCCCCTGCGTTTCCGCTTCATGAACCATTCGCGGCTCTCTCTGTCCCACTGGTAACGCCAGACGTCGCCCTCGATCATCTTATCCTGCCGGATGGACTCACGCTCGGCCTTGTACGCCAGGTACCGTTCGCAGTGATCATGGCATGCCTCGTGGCGGTCTGGGCAGCCCTTGCACGGGGCGGTCAAGCGAACACCTCTTTCGGATGTTTTGCCTTGTAGTTGTTGACGCGATCCAGTGTGATGATGCCACGGCTCTGTAGCCACTCAAGCCACGCGACAATATCAGGATAGACCTCGGTGTGCGCATCACCGTCTTCGTCCTCGACCCGCTTGGCACGAACGAACCGCTGCATGTACGTGCCGTCCCGGCCAAGCACGCCGGATTCACGGATGCGTTCTTCCACAGCTTCCCGGTCCAGTTTGGCCTGCGCTTTCGTCACGAAGAACTCGCAGTTTCCGACGTCATCCCAGCACGGTTTGGTCAGGATCGAACAGTCTGGGTTGCCATTAATGATCCTCATGTGTGCGCACCCCGCGAAGTTGCAATGACTGGTTGCCATCTATGCTCCTCCTGCTCACAGTAGGTCCGGAAGCCTGTTTGTGGAACGCCCAGAGTTGTAGACTCTAAGGATGATCCTCGCATAAGTAGAACTTGCGGTGCCGATACTTTTGCCTTCGCGAACGATCTGGACAGGCGACACTTTGCTCAGACTCTTGACAAGGTCCTTCAGCTTGAACTGCGTGTAGTACGCCTTGAAGAAGTCCGCCATCCCGACGAGCAGTTCGCGTGAGAACCCCTCCGGGCTTCCACCCCATGCTTCACGCAAGACAATCAGCATGTCGATATACTGCTCACGCGAAAGCCGCTTGTAGACCTTAAAGAGCGTACTGATTGCGGTCACTTTGTTGATTGCCTGAGACGTTCCGAAATCGACACGAACACCGGCGAGTTCTGCTGCCTTCACCATGCTGCGCACTTGCTCATTGTTACTGTTGTACATTGCGCGGAGCCGTTCATTCGTAGTGAGTGACCGTTTGTCAGGACCCTCCTGTGCAAGAAACAGTTCGACCTCTTCCTGCCAGGTAAGTCCACGGTACACTTTGCAAAGGATTTGCGAATCTTCACCATCGTGAATTTTGTATGCAACTGCGGTGTGCTGACCGTCAAAGATATACATGCTACCATCTGCCCGAAGCGACACCTTCGGCGGATTGACCAGGTCAGGGTTCCAATGCTTCACGATGTTCTTGATGCGCGGGTCTTTGATCTGGCGCTGATAGAGATCATCTACGTCGAGCGCACGAACAGGAATCCACTTGTACTCAAAGCTGTGCCCAATGTTTTCCTTTTTATTTTCAAGAGAGACGTTAGTCATTTCAATTCCTCCATAATCTTTTCGATCTCATTCGTGATTGTTTGGACGATGCACTTTTTAACGTCATCATTGTTGCTCTTGGCAATGTCTTTGTGATCTGCAATGGCGTTTCTAATGGTGTTGATAAACATCCTTGCTGTGTTTGTAATCTCTGCGATGAGGTCTGAAAGCGTGTACGTCCGTGTTGATGTTGCGTCCAAGAGGTCTGCGACCGCGCCAGCGATCCTGTTCATCTCATCCCTGTGTTCACGCGTGCCGCCGTTGTAAGTTTTCGGCTTCTCTGCGGTAATCTTGTCACCTGGCTGAGATACTGTCACTCTCTCTCCGCGTTCAATCCTTTGAATCATCTCTTTACGTGCTGGCGGAGATGCCTTGCCTGCGGTTGCAATATCGGTTTTCTTGGGAGTCAACTTCCCGGTTAGAATTGCATCCGCTGTTTCCGGCGATTCTTCCCTGATGGCATCAATGCCATTGGCATATTTTTCAGCGCGAATTACCGTATTTTTCCCTGAACCAAGTTCATTGGCAAGTTCTTCCGAGACACGTATCATGTTCCCATTTTGGGAACTTGATTTTCTGTCCCCTCCATGACTGTTTTTCCTTGCCTCGTATAGTTTTCCAATCAGGTACGTTCTTTGTGCATCTGTGAGATTTCGCCGCCCAAGCTGATTCTTGTACATCCAGTCGAAGGCTGCCCACTTGTCAGCGAAGTTCATTTCGCGGGTACGCCACTTGACTTCAGGATGCTCGGTTATAATCTTGTAGCGGTTGTGCCCGTCCACAATGATGCCATTCCAGGTGACGATTGGCTCATATACCTCGCCTGCGGTCAGAATGTTTTCTTCAAGCTGAAGGTATTCGGCTTCGGTCAGCGGAGGAATCTTGCCCTTAAACTCAGGGTCTATTCTCAACTCTTCCATTGCTTACTCCTCAATCTCCGGCATCTCTACCGAGATATCCATGACGTCTTCCTCGGGCCAGTCGATGTCGCGGCGGTTCAGCTTCGCAACGATCTTGCCGACTGGGTTGCCCCAGTAGCGGGGAGCGTTCTCGGCATCGTCTTCAAAGTCCGGCGTCAGGAGAACCGCGATCCGCTCCTGTCCCTGCTGGTTCACGAAGACCACATAGTCTCCACTGTGTAGCCACTCCCGGTCCGGCAGTTCGCAGAGGACACGGCTGTCCTTGGTAATCGGTCTTGCAATCGCGTAAAACATTCACTTGCCCTCCACGTAGTTGTTGTAGCGTTCGCGCACGTCATCCTGCGTTGCCCAGTCCTTGATGCACCGGGCGGAGAACTCTGCGGGCAAACCGGTAAAGATGATCTCAGCGACGTCCTCGGTCAGGTCATCATCGTCCAGCCCGAAGGCCCTGATAACGATCTCCTTCACGCTATCCGTGTCCCAGGCGAACCTGTCCAGGTCGCGGACGGTTGCCTTGTCCGCAGGGGTGTCCGCATACATCAGCGCGTACTCTCTCTCAGCGCCTACAACCATGCCGTTCTCAATCAATTCCATCTTCGTAAACCTCTCTCATAAACTTTTCCAAATCACGCTTGTACTTGGCCTTGCTCGTGTACTCCCACGGAACGGGGCGTCTCTGCCAGTCCTGCGCCGGATGGCCTAGATGATCCCGAGGAGTATCATCCAGAGCGGCATCGCTACCACCATCGCGCACCCAAAGGCCGCTGAGAGTGTCATTGCTACCTGCGGGAGACGGCTCCGCTGATGCTTTGCCCGGGGTCTCCAAACCGTCAGGCACTTTACCGAATACCGGAGGAACCGGAATGCGTTCATCATTCATCTCATGCCCTTCTTTACAAATTCAGTTGGTTGTGTTATAGTCTCGTTGTGGTTAATCGCGAACCATCCGACCGTCACTCTGCGCCAACAGGGTGGCGGTCATTCTTTTTGCAGGTCCGTCCCGTCCATCCACGCCAGAAACCGCTCTCTTGGAATCTTCGTCCGGGTTCCAAGCTGCACGTATGGGAACTCCAGCGTGCCATTCTGCGCCGCAATCCGGATGGCGTGAGGGTTGCACCCGAACACCTCTGCAACATCAGTCGGGATCAGGTACGGCTTGTCGCTCCTGCGGATTTCATCCAATGTCACCGTTGCGTCTCTCCTTCCAACGGCACCCGTCGCAGGAACCAAGGTGCTGAGTCTTGTACTCGCCGCACTTCACACACAGTTCGTTCACGGCGTCCTTGAACTCGCTCTTGTAGCGCAGAAGTTGCGCGTCCTGCTCCGCGAGTTTCATTCGCATCTCGTCATTGCTCATGTCATCACCTTCCTTTCACATGTCCAGCGTCCAGCCGTCGGCTTCGATCTGGTAGTCTTCTCCAGACTGGAGCTTGTAGAGCTGAAGCAGGGCGACCAGTTTGGGGTAGTACATGGATGTTTCAACGCCTTCTCCAAGCTTCATCAGCATTTCGCGTTCCTTCATCCACTTCGGACCAACTGTCATGATTGCGTAGTTGATGACTTCCAGTTGCGTGATCTTGATCGGTTCGGCCTTTACCTTCTTAGCCATGTCAAGTTTCCTCCTCATTCTTGTCGGCATGTTCGGTCTTTCCGCTTACGTTCTTCGAGGTTACCCCAGCTGCGTATCCAAGCATGAACTGCTTCTTGTCCTCGGGAAGGCTATTGAGTGCTTCCAAAATTTCAGCCTTCTCTTTTTCGGCCATCTTGTTTCACCTCCTATCTGCCAACACATCATCTTGTGTTCCGTAGCACATTATAGACTCTTTTTGTGTGCTTGTCAACATCTTTTTGCAGAATTTTGTGCTTGACAACACAAAACTTATCGCTTATAATGAAACTCGCAAGGAGGAAACAAGCATGAGTAGCATATCTGAGAGAATAAAAACGATCAGGTTGACCGTTGGAAATAAAAAAATGTCCCAGGAAGAATTCGGACAGCGGCTCGGGTTGAGCAGAAGTGCGGTCGCGAATCTCGAGGACGCAGAGAACAGGTTAAAAGACGGAATACCTGAGAGCACCATCAACCTAATCTGCGCGACCTTCGACGTCCAGTACAGATGGCTTGCCGAAGGAGAAGGGGACATGATCGCGCACCAGGACACAGACGCGCTCGTCGATAAGTACATGGAAGGTGAAAGTGAATTCGCAAAGTCCATCATGAAGGCGTTCGCGAGGATGCCGGACGGTGAGTGGATCAAGTTCAGGGACCTGCTTGAGCAGATAAAAAAAGAAGGGGACTGAAAATTCAGCCCCCGTTTTTCATACCCTTTTCCCGACGAACAGCCTGTTGATCAGCAAAAGTATCTTTGCCAGAATTTTTTCGTCCTTGATCCGGTCCAGATACCAGTCGATCTGTTCCCTCAGTGACGCTCTTCTTTCTTCTTGAATGCTAGACATTTCCGGTACCTCTCCTCCGCACAATAGTGGGAACGTCTGTTCGCGTCTTATATTACCACCAACAGTTATATTTGTCAATGCGAACATTCTGTTAAGTTATCCGTTCCACATGTTGTGGTTCGGACTTGTCTCATGACACCACGGATTGTAGCATAACAGCAGGGGAAAGCAAGGGATTTGTCACAAAATTATACTGAAAATTATTTGGGAAAATTCTTCGCGGGACATCCAGGCAACCAAATGTCTTCGCAATTGTTATAAACCATGTTATAAACCTGAGAATTTTTCTTAATTTTTTATAGTATTTTTTAGTTCTTTCCAGAAAATGTAAAACCCGCCAACCCTTGAAATCATTGGGCTGGCGGGCATTGTGTGGTACACCATTAGGGACTCGAACCCTAGACACCCTGATTAAGAGTCATTGACAAAATGGCTTATTTACTGGGCTGAAGCCGTGTCCTGTTATAAACATGTTATAAACCCACGGAGAATTATTTCATCTGGTCTGTGATCCTCTTCTGCTCCTCCAACGAGGTGCTTTGGTAGTGTTTCCGGGTGGTGTCGTAGCTGGCGTGACCCATCAGCGCGGCCTTGTCCTTCTCATCTCCGGTCAGGCCCTTCATCTTGTTTGCGTAGGTGTGCCTGGTTGCGTACGGAACCTTGCCGACGATGCCTAGCTTGTCCATCATGGGCTTCCAAACATACTTGTTGAAGTACCGCTCTGGCATCTGCGACAGCGTCCCGGTCAGCTTGCCCTTCCGGTTGAGATCGTACCGTGGGAACAAAAGGTCGGTGCCCTCCACTTCCAGTCTGGCCTTGATGATCGGAAGAATCTTCGGCGGGATGGTTACGGCCCGGTTCTTCCCGGCCTCGGTCTTGATGCCACCGACGATGTACCGGGTCTCCCCTTCTTCGTGGTAGTCTTCCTTTTTGAATGCAAAGAACTCGGTCGGCCTGTGTCCGAGATAGCACATGGCCACCACGTAATCAGCGTACGGCAATCCGGACTCGGCCACCCGCTTGAGTTCGTCCTCGGTCAGCGGTTCGTAGTGCTTGGTCTCGTCATCCCCGATGTAGAGGTTGGCGGCGGCGTTCCGTGTGATCTGGTTGTCATCAATGGCGTACTTGAACACCAACCCAGCGACGATCTTCATGAGTTGCTTGGTACGTTTCCCGGCGGTGCAGCTGTCGATACACGATTGTAGGTCAACTGTACTAACTCTGTCGATCCGTACGCCGTGGAACTTCTTGTAGTGCTTGAACGCTCCAGCGTACCCTTCCATGGTTTTCGCAGATACGCGGTTCTCATAGGCCGCTTTCCACGCCTTGTAGTTTTCCTCAAAGCCGACCGGAGGGTGCTCGTTGATGGTCTCTTGCTTGAGCGTTGGCAGATAGTTGAGCGCGTCCCGCTTGGCCTTGAAGCCGCCTTTGGTCTTCCAAACCGGACGAAGATATTTTATGCCATCGGCCTCGACCTTGGTATAGTGATCCACCACCCGGGCGGTCCATGTATTCCCACGCGGATAGACATTCCCTGTTCCGTTGGGCCGCTTGGTGTGCTTGCGTTTTTCCGTCCCGGTCTGTAGTTTTCTCCCGCAGTAACAGCAAATTACAGCGTCATCTGGAATATCTCGATGACATTTCTGGCAATACATGCCGATCAACCCCTTCTGTAGGGATTATAACATGAGTTTATTACACAGACAACCGTAAAATACAGCACTGTGCATGCGGTTTCGCGCACACAAAAAGACGGGGCTCCCGCAAGCCCCGCCTTGTCGGTACGATTACTCGGCTTCTTCCTCTTCCTCGAACGGATCTTCGTCTTCCTCGAACTCCGGGTAGGCATCCTCGATCACGTGCGTCACGGTCTGGTTAGCCGCCGCCGCGTCGATGAGGCCTTCCCCAACGATGTATGCGATGACTGTGCCACCGGCCATTACGATTGCTGCGATCTGCGTCGCGGTTTCCTGTTCGCCGTGGAACGCGAGGATGAGCATGCTCACCAGACTCGCGATAGCAGCCCACAGTTTTCTAGACGTCAGTTTCTTTTTCCAGTCGATCATGTAAATCCTCCTTCACGCGGAGTGCCGTTCCGTGGCTTCCAGAACCGACACCCGAGACTCGAGGTTGTATGTCCTCTCCACCATCTTGTTGTGTTTATCCACCCGGTCGGACAGGGTCTTGATGTCGTTGGTGATCACATTGATCTGTCCTTGGATTTTCTCGTCCGCGAGTTTAGACTGCTCGCTCATTGCCGCCAGAGTTGATTTGTTTGCCATCACCACGGTGATGACCGTTCCAATCAATGAAACCCCAGCCGTGATGATCGCAACCAAAACCGTATTGTCCATTCCCCCTCACTCCTTTCCAACGTCCGCTGTCGGACAGATTTCCCGAATTTTCTGCACCTGTTCAAAAGTCATGCCGTAACAGGTGACCTTGTAAGTCGGCTCCTTGGGATCGGATGCTTTTACCAACTCGGCCCACGTCAAGCGACCTACAACGCCGTCATCTGTCAACCCGTGCTTACGCTGAAACTCCTTAACCGCCGTCAGTGTCTTAGAACCAAACTTTCCATCGGCTTCTCCGCAGTCATAACCAAGCTCATTCAGCCGTTCCTGCAATTCCTTGACGGAATCCCCGGAATCGCCCTTGCGGAGCGTGGGCTTCACAACCACCATTGGAATCTCCTCCTCTGTGTACAACCCTACGGGGATTGCGTAATGCGTCCATCCCGGCATTCCGACAGACCGAACATTGACCGAGCAGTCTACGACCACCCCGCCGCCAATGTGCATCCCTGTATGCTCCATTGACGTACCCTTCTGCCGGAAAACACAGCAGACTACATCGGGCATTTCGCTTATCTTCCCTCGCCGCATCCAGTTGGAAGCCGTGTTGTATTGGGATGTCGCGCCCTGTCCTGTAATGTCCAGTCCGACTTGTCGAATCAGCCAAGCTGTGAACCCTCGACAATCGTACATCCGCACACGTTCGTCCTGCGGATACCACTGACAGCCAGCACAGTCAGATTGTCTCCCGGACAATACTTGGCACTTGCTCTTAATCGTGGGATGGGAATCCCTGATCCGGCGTTTTCTATTGGATGGACTACACTCTTCGCCCCATGCACCAAACACATAAGGCCAACCAATACAAGCCAATGCCACTTGACGAATGATGTCGGGCTTCTTTGCGCCCTCCGCGAGCATCTGGTCACGAATCGCCGTCACTTGATTAGCTGTGTTCATCTTCCTTATCCTCCCTCATGCCATCGTAATCATCGGGTGGGTGCATCCGTTGCCAGCGGGCCTCCATTCGGTCTGAGATGTACACCAGCAGGACAATCACAGCGCAGATGATCCCGAAGATGACCCACAATTCAGCGTCCATGTTATCCCTCCGTTCGTGCTTAAAACTCCTATTTAAGTCATATGCCTTTCTCATATCTCCGCAGAGGTCGAGCTTTCACGGTCAGTCCGAAGACCCCGAGGGCAATGCTTCTATCAAGACAAGAGTGCAAGCAACGCTTTCAGTTGCGCCGCCGTCAGGGTTACCTCGTCCGCCGTCCCCATGCCGATGGTCAGGCTCCCGGCGAGTTTCTCGTTGCCATACCAGTCGAGAGTTCTCGCATTGGAAAGAGTGATGCCTTCGGTTGTTGAAATGTCTCCGTTTCCAACAATCTCGACGTAATTTCCAAGCCTGAATTCGGCCAGCTCGGAGTCGTCCGGAATGTTGAACCTCCCGAACACATGTTGTGCTTTATGGTTCGCCACGGTGTTTTCTCCCTCAGCGTGGCAATACGACCCGGACGCGACGGTCTGGGTCCCTTCCGCATGTGCTCTTGCACCGGATGCCGTAGTTTGACCTCCTTCGGCATGGGCAGCAGGGCCGGATGCTGTTGCGGACGTGCCTTCAGCATGGCTGCTCGATCCGCTGGCCGTTGTGCTGTTGCCGGTAGCCACGGCGTTACTCTTGGTTACCTGAGTGTTTGTGCCTGCAACCAGTTTTCCGTCTCCGGGGAAGTGTTCGTCATCGGAGCTGCGTTTCTCTATATACTTTTCTACATCCGCGCAATACTCCACCGTCACCTCGCCAGCGTCACACCAGACGGTGTTTGTGCCGAGGAGCGTTTCAAGCTGGGTTGCAGTGAGAGTGTAGGTGGTGGGGGTGGTAAGTTGATAACAGACTTGAATATCATTATTAGTCACAAAGTTTTTGTAATCGTTCAATGACGCAAGACTGCTATCTTTAATCCGAATCTGATTCCATACATACGGCGAAACGCATTTATCATTATTCCAAGGATTCTGGCCCCACGGTACAGTTTTGTAATGACTGCAAATTGGATTGATCGTAGTTGCACTATTGGCTGGAGCGCCAGCCGCCGCAACACAACACATTTGAGTGGCAAGACCGGAGTCCGTAAGCGAAACCATGTCACTTGCAGTCAGCTTTTTATACGCCCTATCTACAACCAGTTCTCCCGTCCCATCCGCATTGACCGTCAGCGTCCCGCCATAGACGGTGGAGCCGGTAAGGGATTTCACGTTGACAGAGAGGGTGGCGTGGTTGTAAGGCTCGTAGGCTGTGGCGGCGGAGCCGAGTTTAAGTTGGGCGTCTATATTCTGAGAAGGATAGGACGCGCGTACATACTTTGCTTCATTCGGAACTGTAAAATCAACGCTGTATCTCTGATTTGCGTTCGGCGTAGACGAAACAACTCCAACCTGTCTTATCCAGTTCCCGCTTTCGTCATACGCATGAACCCGCCGCGACCAAGTATCTGTGCCGGAATCTGTATTGAGAAAGCTGAATGTATATACTCCGCCCGCATTCACGCGAATCAATTGTGTGTAGCTCCAACCATATAACTGCGTGACGACTCCGCTTACATTTATTGCGTAACCACTTACATTCGTAGACTCGTCCAGCAGATTCTTCCCAACCCTCGTCACCTTCACCTCATCCCAACCAGAGATGGGGCAGATGTTGGAGTAAGGTTCATAATCGGCGACAGTTAATGCCGTACTTTGTTTCGCTAACATGGGATATACCGTAACGGGAGTCGATATTGCAGTGCCGCTTGCGACACGTAATCTCGCTACAATTGTTGTTGATTCACTAATTGTAACAGTACGTGTAGTTGTTGTCGCGCCACCCATTACATCAGAACCAGCAACACCACCAATGCGCAACTGCATTGAAACGCCAACATTACTATCGCTTAACAACGATGTGTATGTGCCGGGAGAAAGTGTTAATGTGCCAACATTCCCATTATCTACTAATAAATAGAAATCTGAATAGTCCGTTGCCGTTCCGCTCACTTTAACCGAACCATCTGCATTTGCAACCCATGTTATCCCATTAGCAGAAACCGTTTCTCCAATTTGGTCGTTTCTTAATATGTTCTTCCCACCCCCGGCAGGCCACGGCTTATCATACCCGTGCAAGTCTTGCTTCGGCTGAATATCCACCGTCAGCTTCTTCATCGGCAGACCGTCCGCACCGTCCGTAAAGACAGCCGGGTCACCTGTTGCCGTGTCGGAGGGCAGGGCCGCGAGGAATTTCTCCAGCTTCGCATACTTGTCAGTTTTATAGCCGACCGTAAGCGCACCATCCGTATCGGTGATGACCTGCGTGTAGCCGAGGAGGGAGTTGATCTGAGAGGCGGTGAGGGGGTAAGTTCCTATTGTTTTCAGATTGTAAGCGATGTTTGCATTTGCGCAGGCTGCTTTTAATTGCGCCACATCTGTAAACCGATGATCATGAACATAAATTCTGGCCATACTGCCAAAGTACGCGATGCCGTCCCAACTGGCATCCATTGGTTCTTGGCTGTAGAGGCACTTATAGGAATCTGAAACGCAATAAACAGTTCTCGAATTATCCCCGCTGTTGCCCTTCGCGTAATATGGCGACGGCAGATTATCGCAGTAAAAGCGATTGTATACATCTTCGTAATTCCAGTTCAAGTCGCCAAGATTCTGTAACCGTTTATCCACCACCAGCTCCCCGCTCCCGTCCTCATTGACGGTCACCGTCCCGCCGTAGACTGTGCCACCAGCGGCGGAGGCGAGGTTGAGAGAGATGGAGGAGCCGAAGGGTTCGTAGGGTGCGACGGCGGAGCCAAGCTCGAGCTGAATTTCTGATGCAGTAACTACCGATGAGTTCCCAGAGCCATATGTCATACCAACCGTGTCCATTTCGCTCAAAGGAACAAAAGTCAACGACGATGTTCCGGTCTGTCCGCTCGAAACTACAGTCCCTAAATGATTGACACCGCCACTAACCCAGTTGACCTTCATGTTTGTAAGGGTACTTGGTACTTCAAATTTGGCAGACAATGTAATAGTTTTACCGACAAGCTGTTTCGGTATCGCCATAGTATATGAACCCAAATTTTTAGCAGTACCCGTGACTTTATCATTTGACCATGTGAATTTGGTTGTATCTGAATATAAGCCTTTGGCGTTGAAGTAATTCTTCCCCGTACTCACCACTTCCACCGCATCATACCCGGTGATGGGGCAGATGTTGGAGTAGGGTTCATAGGTTGGGTCGGTTTCGATGGCAAGACGGAGCATTGGCTTGAAGGTAAGGTTATTGACTGTTACCCCGTTATGAATGACCACCGATATCTGCTCAAGATACCCGCCTTCACTTATGGTTACTGTACCATCACCGCCATAGCTTGCACGCCAAGAGCCGTTATTATCTCTTGCGACAACTGCATAAGCGTTTGCGGCTGCACCGCCAGCAGGACAACCGGATAATAGATATGACCCGGCGGGCAAATATAGTTTTTCATTTCCATGTCCTGTGCCCATCAGATAGAAATAAGCATTTGCGGTGGCTGTTCCGTTTGCGGTTAGTGAAAGATCGTCATTAACAGTAAGCGTCACACCGTTAATTGTTTCGGTACTACGCTTCATCGGTAGCAAATTCTTCCCGCTACCACCGACCCATGGTTTGTCATACCCATGCAAGTCCTGCTTCGGTTCAAGCTTGAGATTGAGGCTCATAGGTTCGTCCAGCGCGTCGGGGAACTCCACCTTGCCTGTGCCGCTGATCGTGCGGTCTGCGGTGACGCTGGATCGGTTGGCCTTTTTCTTGACCTCGGCGGCGGGGTCGGGAATATCCGTAACCGTCGTGCCGTTGACATCCGTAACTGTCAGGTGATACGGGCCATCCTGCTCCTTGGTGACCGTCGCAGTGGGCTCGACCACTGTGGTGGTGGTGCTGGTGCCGTCCCTGTCCGTGGTGGTGATGGTGATGGTGTTGCCGGTCTTGGAGGATACGACATTGACGTTAGCTGCACCGGACGCCGCTTCATTCGCTGCTGCAGCCGCGCTGTTTGCTTCCTCCGCCGCCGCGTTGGCGTTGTTGATGGCCGCTGTGATATTCGGGACCGGAGTGCCGGGGTCGATGATGTCGCCGCTCATATTGCGCTCGACGATGCCCTCAACCCACAGGACGGTACGGCTCTCATTGTTCGACGCGATGTCCATGGTGAAGGTAAACCGACCCGGGACGTTGTAGCACGATGCCGGGAGGATGACCTCGCAGACATTCCCGGTGACGGTGCCGTTGATCGGGGTAACCGTGGTGTTGTTTCCGGAGCGGAGGAACTGCGCGGTCACGCCGACTCCGGTCAGGTCAGCCGGGGATTCGGACCCCTCGGCGAGGACGGTGAACCGGAAAGAATGAGCGCGGCTGTTGCTGTAAGCAAGCGGCTCGTCTAGCCGGACCTTCCGGGTCGGACTGGACAAATGTCCGGTCTGGTTGACAATGCAGAAAACGTTCATTGATTAACCACCTTCCTTATGGAGTGATGATTGTTGAGGAATTGCGCTGTTCGACGGTTCCTTCGACCCACATGAGTGTGCGGTGATCGTTGCCGGATGTCACGTCCATCGTGAACCGATATCTACACGGTGTACTGTAACAATCCGCCGGGAGGATGACCGTGCAGACGTTGCCGGAGACCGTCCCTGTGATCGGCTCGACCGCCGTTCCGTTGTCCAACCGGAGGAAGCGTCCCGCACACGTCACTCCGGTCAGGTCAGCTGGCGTCTTGTCCTCGTCCGCGTACACGGTGTACTGGAAGGCATGAGCGCGTTGATTCCCGCAAACCAACGGCTCCTCCAGTCGCATCTTCTCGGTCACGTCCTCCAAGTATCCGTCGAGGCCGACCGTGCAGTACACGCTCACGGCTCGTCACCGCCCTCGCTGTTCTCCGGTTCGGACTGTTCGCTGTTCTTCTCAACGGTTTCCTTCAGCGCGTCGAGAATCACCAAGGCGGTCCTCACCCTGTTGGCGTTGTCGCCGTCCCGGATCGGGAGCACCACGCCTTCAAGTTGTTGTATTGCGGTGTTGATGGCTTCGTAGATGGTCATGTGGTGGCCTCCTTTTAACCAATAGCTACTTTGTACCATTTCGTCCCGGACACCCCATTGAGTTTGGCCGAGAACCTTATGTATCCACGGTCGTTCTTGTGCGCTTGGATCATGGACGCGAGGGATGTAAGCGATGTTCCGCTCGGCGTCGGTGCGGTTGAGTCGTACCATGTTATGGTGTCAAGCAGTGAAATGTCGTTCACGGAAGACGAACCACCTCCGCCAGCTTCCACGGTGACCGAGGAAAAGCCGATGTATCCGGTCGGCGGGGTGACGGTCTGTTGGCTACTTGTCGGTGTGATTGTTTGAGTGGTCAGCTTACTGGCCGCACTGATCTCATAATTCCTCGCGTCATACAAGGTCGCGCCTCCATTGATTGTGGCCTTCATGACCCCGTAGTACGTTGTCGCTGTTTCTCCGTCTGCTGTGTTTCCCCAATGTCCGGTCGGGGACAAGGAAGTTGTGTTCGTTGCGCCTTGGGGCGATGCGGTCACGGTATAAACGCCAGTCGGACCGGACGCGCCACTACCCCACACCCCCGACAGGGTAGTGGCTTTGCTAAAAGTTATTGAAGGGCTTGACGAAGCGTCTCCCTTTTTCCACAGTTGCAAGGTGTTCCCAGAAACTGCGGCCTTTACGATCATCTCGTCAACATCGTCGTAAGTCAACGTAGCGACATTGGCGTACTGCGAACCGGACGAGCCGACTAACTTCAGCGAAGTAGCTTGTATATATTTATCTCCTTGCAATCCGGCGTAGACGTTTCCGTTAATGTACAGCGAGCCGTTTGAAATGGACATGTCTCCGAGCACTTCAACCTTGTCATTCAGCGTGACAGTCGTTCCGCCGGAAGAACTGAGGATGACCTTGTCGGCGTTGATCCCGCCCGTGGACGTGTTGTCTTGGTTGATTGCCGCGTAGAGACTTGCCGACGTTACGGCGGTGTCGCCTTCCCGGAGCAAGACGCCAAGTTCTGCTCTGCTCGCTTGAATGGTGAGATAGCCTTGCAAGGTTTGGTTGAGCGAGTTTTGTGTAACCCTCTCGTTGATCGCGTTATTGATGACTTCAATTTCGCTCTTGTGCGTCAGTTGCCATTGCTCTTCGATATCGTCCCATTCTTCCTCGGTTGCCCAGAGGAGGATGCGTTCTTTGCTTCGTTCAATATCAGCGTCATGACGGATCAGTTCCTTCTCGGTCTCCGCCTGCGCTCTTCCGCCCGCGTAACTTCTTCGCTTCAGCGCCGACAGCGGCGGGCGTTTTTCCGACCCGGTGGACTGGATCTCGGTCCGGCTGTTGCCCTTCCACGTCGTGTCCATCCGGTAGACCGGGACGCGGTACGAATCCTCACCGGACTGGACGGTGACCACGTCGCCCGGGTCGAGGAGCCAACCGTCAAAAAGGTTGACCGTGGCCGGGCGGAAGCTGTCCACCGCCGCTAGCCTGTTCTTGATGGCCGTATTGGCTGCCGTTGTCGCCACGCTCTCACCCCCTCATGCTAGGAAAGGATTCCCCGCGATCACGTATGGGTTTTCCGGGTCTGTGCCCACCGTGCTCTCGCTCGTCTCGTCCTGATTCCGGACCTTCAGCCCGTCGATCTGGGCGACCTCGTACCACGTCTGTGTGAAGTCGCTGTAGTTGTTCTCATCGTAGGCGACCGTCTCGGTCAGGTCGTTGAGCCACGCGATTTCCAGTTGACCGTATCGGTTGAACCTCGCGATGCTCCCGGCGGCCTCGGCGATCCACTTGAGCACCTCCCGCATGGTCCGGCTCTCGAAGTATTTGCTAGGCCACGTGCTGAACGAGAGGTCGCTGTTCATGAACCAGTTCGGAGCGCCGCTTGCCAACGCAACCCCAACATAGTTGCACATCGCCGAGAGGAGTTCGCGAATCTTCACCGGATTGGACGTTGTCGGGTTCAGTCCCAACGTTGTCTTGCTCGGCATCTCCACATCGAACTTGCTCATCCGGTCGTTCGCAGTAATCTGGATAATGTCACGCTGTACGATGTCCGGGCGCTCAACGATGAAGACACCGATGGGAGCAAACTCATAGAGAACTTCTACGCCATTCTCTGTAAATGTCTCGGTCTTCGCGTCCTGATCCGGTGTGCCCTCGTCGATCCTCGCCCCGATCCAGACCGCGCACTCGCCGAACCGGAAGTCCGCCAGCTGCCGCTCGTCATTCAGTAGACTGAACTGCACCTCCGCAGAGGGGCACAGCCCGACCGTCAGTTCCTCGTCACCGTTGAACGTGCGATTGACCCGCAATCCGTCCGAAATGTCGATGTCCTCGTTGGAGAACGCCTCCACGTCTCCGGAGTCCGGGTCGGTAAACTCCAACAGGATTCTCTGCGGATTCCCGGCGTCCAGTGCCGTCTGGAGGGTCTCACTCGGTGTGTACATCGCGATCCCTCCTCAGTACTGGATAACGCTGAAGCTGAGATTGACATACCACACGCCGCCTTCCGGCCACCACACCGCTTCAAAGTCCCGGTCGCCCACATACGCGTCCATGGTGATCAGCTTGCCTTGGTACATGGAGAACCAAGTGAACTGGAACTTGTCGCTCCTCAACTTGTCGCAGATGTCTTGCGCGACCTCGGTCGGGATGTTTTTGTAGCTGAGTTTCAGCGGGTACTTCGTCGCGACCTTTTTCCGGTGCAGATAGCCCGTCGCGTCGCGCTCGCCCATCGTGTCAAGGTCGCTCTCCTTGCCGGAGAACTCCGAGCAGTCCGGGATCGGTTCGCCGTTCACCGAGAAGCCCATCGAGTACCGCAGCGGGAACACGTTTGTCAGTGCCATGTCATCTCACCTCGCTTTCATGTTCCGAATGCCTTTTCCGCCATCCGCATTGACTTGTTCACGAAGTCCCCCCACGCGGAGCTTGGGGTTGCCCGGAATTCCTTGTTGGCGATCCTCTGCAAGAGCTGGTTCTGCTCGCGCAGGAGCCGGTTCTGCTCGATCATATTGGCATCCTCTTCGTCGCGTTCGGTTTCGACGGACGCGGTAGCGCCTGTGTTGATTATGCCGTTGTTTGTCTGGACGTATGCGCCGTAGGACACGCCGCTGGTGTAGAATCCGCCGCGTGCGGAGACCATTCCGGTGGGTGCGCGGCGTCCGCCCGCATTGCCGAAGATCGCGTCATAGTCAGTCCCAAAGTTTACGAAGAAGTCGTCTCCGAACACCGCATGCGGATCGGCGGCGTCAATGCTATCAATATTGAACGACATGTCATCGACAGGAATGCCGTAGTAATTCCCATTCGCCTCAACAATGAAGAGGTCCTGACCTGCGATGCTCTGAAGCCCAATGTAGTTCGCATCAAGATATCTTGCCCAAGCTTCGCCTGCTTGCTGTTCAGTATAACCGCCTTGTCCGTATCCGTACGAATTCACGTACTGGTACTTGTCATCGGCGACCGTAAACGGCGCGTTGTAGTACAGACCCTGTACGCTGAACGAAAGACCAAGGCTAGCAGCCCACCGCATTGCTTCGTCTGTGCTGCTAAACTCCTTGACAACTCCGTCCTTTTGCCATTTCTTGTATTCGCTTCCGACCCACGATTGCCAACCAGCGTCCTCAAGAGCCTTAAACCACGTCCTGCCAAAGTACTCCATCTGAGATTGATCAAAGTATCCGGCATAGTTTGGATTTCTGCGCAAGCGCGGGTCATAGTCACCGCTGAGTTCCCTGGACAACTCGGACATCACGTTGTACAAGTCAGCGATAGACGTTTCGCTCATGCCCGTATAGCGCATGGCCTGATAGAACGCGCCGCCCGTCATGCGGCTATCGTACTCAAGACCCGTCGCTTCTTTGAACAGAGTCTTCAGATCCTCGAAGTACATCTGCCTTCCTTCAGCAGACATGGACTCTGTCATTTCTCTAATGGTGTCGCTGTAAGTCGACTTCGCCTCTTCGTACTTCGATGTATAATAATCGTACTGACTGTCAACGTAATCCCTTGTATACCCTACGAATGCGAGTTCGTCATCGGAATACGACTGATACTCATGGAAGAGTCTCGCAAGTTGCGAGTACACCGTCATCCGGTTCGCCGCGATTTGCGTCGCGCCTGTTTCAAGCGAGGCATACGCGTTTCCATACGCTTTCTGCAAGGCGTCCAACTTCTGCGCCGGGGTTCCTTCAGCCTTTGCTGACGCGCCCATGTATTCAGATACGAACTTGCCTGTAACCTCGGACTCAAGAACAGCAGCCGTCACACCACTGAGCATTTCCATCAGTCGCTCAACCGTACCGTTGTATCCCTCGACCGTCCCGTCCGAAAGATACTTGCCAATTGAAGCGCCGATCTTCTTGATGATGTCACGTTGTGCATCGATTTCAGTCGACATCGCAGAAGTTTCTTCCGTCATTCCGGGATTGCTTTCACCGAAGATGGATACGCTGAGGCTCAGTAAGTCTTGCTCTTTTTTTAGATAGTCGTTCAATTCGGAGACAAGAGAGTTTACCTGATCCAACAGTTCGGCTTTTCTATCGTCAGTCAGCTTTTCGACTCCTGCTTTCAGCACCAACGTCCATGTTCCGGTAAGAAGTTGGAACTTCTCAATCGCTCTATTCCGTGATTGTTCTAGCCCCTTAAACTTCTCATCAACGACATTGAACGTTAACGTAACGTCTACGCCAAAGTACTTTTTCTCGACTTCACTTTGAATCTCCTGACGGATTTCTTCGACTTTATCGTCAAACTCTTTCCGTAGTCTTATTCTGTTTTCTTCTTGACCTTGCTTAAATCCTAAATAGTTAGCAATAAGCGTAATCGCGACACCAGCAGTCAGTCCGATAATCGCACCGAAAACAGGGTGACCAAGCGCCAAGCCGAATTTTGCACCGAGTAAGAGTCCGCCGAATCCACCAAGGAGAATGTTCGGCAAGTCTTCCACAAGAGCCTCAACCCATTCCTTGCCAGAACGTCCGGCCTCTCTGCCCCTCTCATACGAGAAGATGACGCCTATCGTCAGGCTAGCGGCACCGAGACTCATACCAGCCAGCTTGAGCAGAATGACGCCAAGCGCCGCTTCTATGAGATCGAGATTTTCCTTTACGAAATTTACAAGGTCTCTGATTTTACTGTCAAACTGGTCAACCTCTTCAAACATGTTCTTATACGCCGACAGGTTTTCGACAGCGCCAACGCCGCCTCCACCACCGGGTTGGCTTTGGATGATATTCAGTTCATCCCATGCTGCCAGTAGGTTTTTTATCGCCTTCCCGGCACCGCCAGCGGACTTCTTCAGTTCCTCGAACTGTTCAGCATCCACGTCAACGGCCCTGGTCCAAGTGGTCGCGCCATTCATGAGTGCAAAAAACTGGTTGATTGCGTTCGCTGCCTCGATAACCCAGTGTGTCAACGTCTGGAACAGCGGGATCATGGACAGTATCGCCTGCGCCGTAGCCGCACCGATGGAGTTTTTCATCTTCAGCAAGCTGTTGTCAAGGCCCTTCATGTCGCGATAATACAGACCGTTAATGGCTTGGCTGTACTTGCGGACGTTTTCAAGACCAACGGAGAAGCCTTCGCTGACTTCTTTAAGGAGCGTACGGAATATCCTGTACTTTGCAATCCGCGCAAACTGCTTAAACGGATCGAGCACACCGGTAAAGGATTTTTTAAGCCCTTCCATAGCGCTTTTTACCTTTTTAACGGTTTCAGCGTGTTCTTTCAGGGACTGCTCATACTCTTTCTGCGCCTGCTGTACCCGTTTCATCTCTTCGGCTTGAAGCTGAAGCTGCCGTCTCTGTTCCTCCTGTGCCGCAATTTGTGCCTTGTATTCCGGAGAACTCCTGTATCGTTCCTCTTGCTCTTTCGCAATCAGCTTGTCTTGCATATCGACAAGTTTCTTGATTGCGGCAATACGCTTGAAGTACGCCTCGCTTCCGTCCTCTACTTTTCCGGACGCAATATCGTTGGCCAATGCAGCTTTCAGGTTTTCAATTCGCGTTGTCAACTCTTCAATGCTTCCGCTTTTTGATACAGCGTGATCAACGTCCTTTGCAAACTCTTTGAGCCTTTCAGCCGCGCTGTTGCTACCAGAGGAGGTTTCTTCGTTTAAGCTTTTAACAAGCCCACGAATCCAATCCCCGGCTTCACCTTCGCTGATGGCCTTTCCTGTCGGACCAAGCGCATCTTTCCAATTGACCGTTCCGATTTCCTCGTAAAGACTACGCCACAACGATGTACCGATTTGCCCATCTTGGAACATCTTGTTCGCTTCATAGCGAAGCCGAGCGGCAGACAACGCACCATTCTTCACCGACGTGTCATCAACCCAATTGTATGCTCCGCTCCCATGCCGACCTGTTCCAACTTGCGCGTGGCCCGTAGCCCGGAAGGTTTTCTCCGCAATCCTGCGAACATGTTCGGCTTCCGTTCTCGCACGTTTGAATTCGTCAGCAAAATCCCGAGCGCGGTCCATTCCGTCAGTTATCCTTGGTATACTCTCGCTCGCAATTCTTTGCGCTTCCGCCCGAGCACGGCTCATAGCGCCGACGGAAAGGTCCGTGCTCCCGGCACCGATACCCTGCCCTCGCTGAATGACGCGTGCGCCGTGATAGTGTGTTACACCGCCGGACATCCTAGCCGTTCTCTCCGCGAGTCTTCTAACGTTGGACATCCCGGCAGAAGCCCTTGCGATGTTGTCTGCCATGGTTTGCGTCTGCCTCGTTGCAGATGCAAACCCGGAATCCTTAATGCCGCCTTGGCTCGTCGCTTGCCTTACCGCACTAGTCAGACCGCGCACAGAACTCATGCCCTTTGTGGCGTTACAGATGCGTTCTAATACAGAGGCAAGTCTTTCCAGCTTGTTCAGGTTGTCACTGCTTGTAACGCCGCTGATCTGCTTGTTGAATGTCGTAAGCTGATCTGCCGATTTTTGCAGCCCCTGTCCCAGCCCCTTGCCAATGTTTCTTTTGATCTCACGAAAAGCGTCGGCCAGTTTTGTCAACCCACTGGCCGCTTCTCCTGCATTATCTTTAATTCGCAGTTCAAGCGACTGTACGTATTCTGACATAACCGACCGACCTCCTGTTTATATCACCCTTCGATAAGGGATTTGCCGGACTTGTACTTTTGCTGTTGTTGAGCCTGAATCCGCTTCTTCGCGTTCTCGGCGTTAGAGCGGTTCATCGCGGCCATCATCATGGCTTTAATCTTGTCTGATTTCGCCTTGGCCTCCCTATCCTCGTCCGGCACTTTCGCTGTTTTCTTCTCAGGTTTTTTGAACTCATATGGCTTATCCGAATACCGTCTGGCGCGAGTGCCCTTCTTGGCGAATGGGTGCAGGACAGGCGCGATATCCGAGATGGCCTCGTATATGTACATGCCCTGCAACCACGCTTGCCAATTTGCTTCCTCGCGCCGGAGTTCATGCGCCTTGCGATAGTCCTTGACCAACCAACTGTCGCCTTCCCAATACTGGTCATAGGTCATACCAATGGACAAGTAGTACGGGAACGCTTCATCGAATAAGTCGGCGTAGGTCTTCAATTCTTTCGCAGGCTCCGGATCGCTCAGTAGTTCACTTTGAACGTAGGGTTTGCGTTCTCACCCTCGCCCGTATCCTCGCCCATCAGGTCCAGCGCGGGTGCGGAGAACATGTTGGCGAGAATGCCAAGCAGTTCACCACGGTTGTTCTGCTGCCTGAAGATTTCTTCGCAGTCCTCTGCCTTCATCCAGGGATGATGCATCCGGAAAGCGCCTGCAATCAGGTCCGTAGCGCACATGTACAGACGGTCGAAGTCAAGAACGAACCCGTTCCGCTGCATCTGCTTGACAACCTTGCGGTTGAACTGGAGCGTGTACTCCTTGCCTTCCTTGTCGGTCAGGACGACGCTCTTCGGGACCTTGTTCTTTTCCGACTGGTTCTCAGTAGCGGTGTTGATTTCCTTTGCCATGGGAATCTCCCTTCATTATTCAAAGCGCATCAGCGCCGGTATGATGGTGTTATGCGAGGATGATCAGGTGCCAGCGCTCCAGGTGGTATCGGTGCTCGGGATGGCCGTGATGGTCATCTCCTGAACCTCGTCAACGCCCTTGCCAGGGAAGCCAACCCTCACGTCACCAGTCCACTCGAACTTGCCGTTGTGGCCGTCCGGGGTGCCGGTGGTGGAGCCTCCGAGCCACAGCGCATAATTGTACTGATGGCCCTCAAGCGCCTTGACCGTGGAGAAGTTCGTGGGCGTATAGTTCGCCGTGAACTGGTAGCCGTCTCCGAGGCGGATGATGCCGGGGATCTGCTTTTCCATTCCATCGGAAAGGCTTGTGGCATCCAGCATATTCGGCGTTTGGATCATGTCCGGGTAGTCTTTAATCGGGATCAGGTTGGTGTAAGTCCCGGTCGAGGCCGTCCGGTACATGAGGTAGGTCTGATAGGTGCTGTACGCAATCGCAGTCTCAGACATATTGCTCACTCCTTGCTGATTGATCTGCGCGGTCCAAATGTCGAGATGTTCCGTGGACACCTGCGACCGCAGCGGGGTTCCAAAGTATTGTTTATCGGGGTCGATGGTCGTGTCGCTGGTCGGAATCTTGAAGTACCCCGCCATGTCCCCCGGGTCATCTTCCCACCACCCGAGGGCGGAGGGATTTGTGTTCGCGGGATAGGCTGAGGTGTCAATCGGACCCGGCAGTACAACGACCTCTTCTTCGTCGTTGGGCATCTGTGTTCACCTCGCTCAGGTCGGTCTGTAGAGGTCGCCGCTTTGGGTCACGCCCCGCGTGTACCTGGCGACAATCCGGTAGATCATCCGGTCGGCGAGGTTCGGGACGAACTGCCCTCCGGTCTTGCTGAAGCCCAGCGTCTCCACCATCGCCTGGTCCAGCGCGGACTGAATCAGCCTGCATTCCGGCTTGCTCCTGGCGTAGACCTGGGTTTCGTACACAAGGATGCTCGACCATTCGCGCCGCGCAGAATCGGAGGTGCGCTTGTCCGGCGTGTTGTCGATTTCCGTCATGTAGACGTGCGGCAGCTTCGCCGGTTGCGGGACGTACTCGCTGACGAATTCGCCCTCCGGCACCAGCGCTTCGATGAACGGATACACCGCGTCGAAGACCTGAGTTTCAATGTCGATCATTCCGCTCACCGCCCTTACAGTCTGCCGAATATCGTTGCAACATATTTCTCCGCTTCGTTTTTTACGGTCATCTTCGCGTTGTACATGAACGGGGTAGCACCCTGACCGTGCGTTGTGTACCACTCGCCAAATGCTTCGCTGAAGAACGGCCATCCGGCTTCGCCCTTGCCCTTCTGGTTCTTTTCCCATCCGACACGTGACGCCTCCGGGTGTTCCGCTCCCTTGATTCCGGTTCCGTATTCCACAAAAACGGCGTACTCGCAATCTGTTCTCACGAAGAAGACGCGGTTGTCAAATGTTGCTTTGTCGCTCATCGCAAGGCTGTCAATGAGCTCCGATGATACGACCTTTGCGTTTGATTCAAGCGTCAGCGTTGCTGTCCCATAGGCTCTCAATCCGAGCGCGTTGATGACTTCCGCCATGGCTTTGAGCATATCGATCTTGAACCGTTCGATCTCCTCAATCGCCTTGTCGATTCCTTCCGGGCTCAGTTCAAACCTGATAACGCGCTTGCTCAACCGTAACCACCGATTTCTTCGGGGGTCACATCGCTTTGGAAGTCTCCCTGGTCCGTCAGCTTTTTCAGCGCGACGGAC
>Ga0326513_10000468_pt1 | contig 34266 bp, 59 predicted proteins | sample 2_2465_0518_D_FD_203654 | JGI IMG/M metagenome (GOLD analysis project Ga0326513, IMG submission 203654) | Bovine rumen microbial communities from UC Davis, California, United States - 2_2465_0518 | ecosystem: Host-associated > Mammals > Digestive system > Stomach > Rumen | place: USA...
CGCAGTTGGAAAGAGTTGCCGCCCCCGGTCATTTTCCTTCGTTTTTTTCGCCGGATGAGGTGGGGGGGATCGTCTTCCGGCGCAGCTGCTCCCCGATTTCCGTCAAGGCTCCGCTGGCTCTGTCGTGCATCATGTTGTGGGACGCCTGGGACAGAGCAATCAGGTTCCACGGCTGCCATTGAAACTCCGGGTAATCTTCAGCTGGGTAGATGTGATGGGCAACTGTCGCCTGCTCCCGCCTGCCGAATCGCTTGGCATATTGGCAGCGATAACCGGCAGCACGCAGCACGGATTCCCGCAGCCGCACCCATCGTCTGGATTTATAATCAAAGCTCATTGGTGAATATATAAAACAGGCAGCCCCACCACTGCCTGTGATCCCTCAGCGCCAGCACGGTAAAACAAACAAAACCCGTCCGGGCGCACATACCCATTACGCAGCAGGGCAACGCCATGCGGGAAGGTTAAGACGCATGAGCTTTCTGAAGCGGCTGCCCTTTTACCGCCTTGTCTTTCAAGTCTCGCCGCATGGACATCTGCTCCGCCAGCAAATGGGGCGCGGTGATCGCGCCCGCAGCGAGATGGCGCTGCCGGTTGGAGTCGGACCAACACCCTGACGATTACAAATCGCCTGCTCTGCCATTTGAGCTACAACAGCATACTTGCCGGTTTTCACGGCAGTCGATGTTCCATCCCTGACGCTTTTTGCGCTCGACTCGTGGGGAAGTTCAGAAAGGAAAAAAAGATGAAGAAAGGATTGGGAGTGGGGCTGCATACTGGATTTGCACCAGTCACCTACGGCTTACGAGGCCATCGCTCTACTTGATGCAGCGTAAAAGGCAGTTTTTCGGACCTGCCAACCGTCCACACAGCACAGGCATCTCTGCCCTATGCGAGTTTCGGCCCCATGCCGGGATGAGGATGGAACCGGCTTGACCAGCTGTGCAGAAAAATAGAATAAAGGCAAAAGGGTATACCTCTCGCCTTTATTCTACTTTGCATTATATCAGCTTTGAAGGGGGACATTCAAGGCCAACTTTTTAATTTCTTCTTCTATCTCCTGCACCCCGTTTCTGTGGTATCGCTTTACCTGCCTATAAGAGTAGTTCATTTCTACTGCGATTTGCTCCATAGATTTTCCGTTGATGTAGTATTCAAAAAGCGCTTTCCTCTTTCTGGGATCTCCAACCGTATAAATTGCCTCTGCAATCTCCATTTTTACGGCAAATAGCGCCTCCTGCTTTTCCCGGATCATGTCCGCGTACTCGGCCAGCCTATCCAGCTTGTGAGGGTCTTTTGAGCTTTGCGCCCCATCGCTTTCATAATTTTGCGTGATCTTTGTCGCCGCGTCTCTGGCGTCCTGAAGCGCATTTTCCAGCATATCAATCTCGCGGTTTATGCCTCGCGCCCGTCCAAGCCACTGGCGCGTCGTCATTTTTTCACTTTCCATCTTACCTCCCTGTACTGCCAAAGCTGCCATCCGCCCGCTCTGTTTCTTCCAGCTCGTCCACGATTTCAATTGTTGGAATCCAGCACGGCAGGATCACAAGCTGCGTAACCTTGTCACCCGCTTTGATCTGGTAGCCCTCTGTCCCGTGGTTGTAAAGAACCGCTTTGATGCTCCCGGTATAACCGCTGTCTATCGTGCCTCGGCTGGTGATGCCTTTAAGCATCAGACCGCTCTTGCTGGTAATCAAACCAACAAACCCCTGCGGGATTTCCACATGCACACCGGTGTCGATGGATAGATGCTGCCCTGGATGGAGCCACACAGATACCGGCGAATATAAGTCAAGTCCGGCATCGTATTGATGGCCTCGCGTCGGTATCAAAGCGCCAGGATCAAGTTTGATCTTCATTTCCGGTTTCCTCCGTTTCTTCAAAATGCACACAACACTGCGGGTGTGCGGTGCTTGGGCAAAAGTCCGCGCAATATGGGCTATCGGCGTTGACGCATACCTCATCGATGATCCACTTGCATTTCATGGTTTTTCTCCTCAAACAAAATCTTCTTCCCTTGGTATCTCGCGTACCGGACCTCAATCCGCGCTCCGCTGCTTTCCGTCCAGTTGTCCAGCGCATACACGGCATCGGCCACGCTGACCATAGCGAGGCAGATCGGCATGTAACTGGTCCCCGGCATACCGTCCGGCAGCTCTGCCGGGTTCAGGACAATGTTGCCCTCATCCCGGAGCCGTCGTGCAGCGTCTGCGAATTTGGCACGGCCCTTGTCCGGCAGACCGGTCATTTTCCCGGCGATATAAACAATCATGTTATCTCCCCCTGCAGATAAATTTCGATGATTTGCGCGGCCTCGCGCCAGCCACAGGCGACCTCCGCCCGGTACCCCTGCCGCTCCAGGTCGGAAAGCCACCGGCGCTGTGCGTCGCTCACGCGACCGCCTTTCTGCCGTTTCATTTCGATGAACAATCCGTGCCACAGGCCACGGGCGACCGGGAGAAACATGTCGGGCACACCGGATTTTACACCCTGATCTTTCAGGTGCTTGGCCTCGATGTGGTCGCGGGTTCCGCCGTTCGGTACTGCGAAAAGCAGGCGGAGCTCCGGGTATTTTCCGAGCTTCATCCGCGCCCAGGAGAAGAGCGTTGTCTGCTCCTGGGCCTCGGTTGGATAAACACGTTTGTCTCTTTGCGGCTTCCGGTTGTTTGTCTGTTTCATGTTGACCCCTTTGCTGGCCGCGTCCGCCATGTTCTGTTCCTTTGAAGCTCTGCGCGAAGGCACCCGCACGATCTGGTGCTCCCGTATCTCAAATTATTCCCGACAACGACAACCTCGTTACCGCAGTCGCAGCGGCAGCGCCACGTCGGATATTTTTTATCAGGGTCAGAAAAAGAGCTGTACGTCCCGGCGCGTTCGATCACGACGAGCCGTCCAAAGCGCATGCCGGTCAAATCAATCAGCTTGCTCATTTACTACCTCCTGTTTCAGCCAGTCGAGCCAGCATTTCTTGCAATTCTGAATTGTGTCTGTATAACAAACATCACACATGCCCGGCAGGTCATTCCCAAAAAGCAGTCTGTCCCAAACATCGTTGATAAACTCTGCCAGTTCCTCATCCGTCATGGCGCGGATGCGGTCGGCGTTGGTTATGTCAGTTCCGACCCTCATTTCAGCACCACAGACAGGGCAGTTTCCAATTATCATCACTCGCCCTCCTCTGCCTTGAACGAGCATGACGGCGTAGGCGTATAGAGCGCATCCTTGATGTCGCGTTCATGCCGATAGGTTAGGCTCAAAAGGTAGCTTATCAAATCGCGCTTTACGCTAAACGGCATTTCGATTGCCAAGATGTACACGATGAAATTGGCAATTTGCTCATCGTAGGTCATTTCTCTTACTGCTTCGCTCATGCTCATTCCTCCTTCGGCTTAAACAGGCATTTCTTTGGGAACGAGCGAATAAAGCCGTTCTTCTTTACGCACCAGTAATTACTTACCGTCCGCTCTCCCAACTTATTTCTATTGCCGTGATACTTGACGAAGTATTTGCACCCGGCACAATCGCGGATGTTCATGTTTCCTCCTTCGGCGGCTCTCTTTGATCTACCATCGGCAATTCGTCAAGTATGCCGCTTGCTTCTTCAAGCCGAAGCACAGCCTTTTGCAGTTCCTCAATGACATCGGCGGCTTCGTGCATAAGGTCAGCGTCATAGCTTCGGCTCTCTCCATGATGCGGGAATAGGAAAACGCTTCGTTCTCTCAGCCGCTTTACCAGTTCGTCATACATCAGCTTTCCTCCCTCAACAAAGCGAATTTGTGTTCTTGCAGTTTTCCACGGCGGTAATAAGGTCGCGCCCATCCACCGTGTAGAGTTTGCCATCCACCTCCAACACGACTTTCCGTTTTGAAATCCAGCTGTTGTGAACCTTAATGCACGGCATAGCGGGAGAAGAATAATCTTCCAGTTGACAAGTCACTTTAATCATCAGCTTTCCTCCCTCATATCCGCGCCGCAGTTGGGGCAGAAGTTCTTCCAAATAATAGGCGCTATCAGTTTTTTGCAGACGGAGCACCGTACTGTTGGAAGCGTTATTGAATCGCCATCCTCAGTAATTCCGCAGCAATAAGAGCCATTAGCCTTTTTCCATTTGCCTCGACACACAGGCCGCACATCGGCGGCGTGATATGTTCCATTGTTGGAATCAAGGATGTTTCTGACCGTTGTTTCACGTTCTCTACCTCTTATGTCGGTCACAACTATCTTATCGTCAAGGTCGATGTATTCAGACATCTAACAAAACTCCCCCTCCGAAAACCGATACCCGTCCACGTTCCGAGCATAAGCAAAATTGTCTGTGTTGCTCAGGCAATGCTCGTCATGCTGTTTGTCCTCGACAAGCCGGATGAAGTCATCGTAAGAAATGATCTCATCGTATTCGTTCATGATGACGAATTCCTGTGTCTCAACGGTGTGCTTCTTCAGCCAATCCTTAACCTGAGGATACGTGTTCCAGACAACCGGTGGATCTTCCCAAGTATCATTCTGCGTCTGGAAGTTGAACAGCCAGCCAGCGGAGCTTTTCCCGATGTGGTAAGGCTCAGATACGGTCGGCCTGTTTCGCACCGCGTAGTAGTTAGTCCCCATCCGCATTCTCCATTCTTGCGCCGCAACTCGGGCAATACCTCGTACCGCACCCGAGCCCACTGCACTCCGAGCAGAACTGCACACAGTCGTCTTCCCCGATCCAGAGGCCACTTCTTGGTGCTGTCTCTGTGCTGTTCTCTTCTTTCATTTTCCTCACGGTTACCGACAGATCTGGCTCGTTAAACAGATGTTCAAATACAGCCTTTACAATCGTCACCGTCCACTCGAGCGTTACCCGACTGGCGATAACTACCCCGTCGACCAGGATTTCGTAGTAATCAATTCCCACGATCATCCCCCCTCTCGCTCTGCAAATGCCGCTTTGCATTTCTGGTAAACGCTCACCACGTTGCATAGCCAGTTCATGCTGTCGATGTCTACGTCGCCTCGGATGATGTCAAACAGGCTGCTTTCTATCATGTCAGCCAGAGCCGATGCCTCTTCCATTGTGATTTCAATCATTTTTCTACTCCTTTTCCATCATGCTGCGTCGCCTATAAAGTCCTTCTCGTCCTCTCCAGTCTTTGACCGTGCGTGGTGCGCAGCCGATTTCTGCTGCAATTTCTGCGTCTTTCTTTCCTTCGTGGTACAACTGTCTAGCCCTCTGCCAGTTGACCGCGTTTTTCTGAGGGTCGTATTTTGTCGGAAGTCCGAGCTTCTTTCTCCGCTTCCAGATGCAAGTAGAAGCCACTCCAAATACTTTCCCTATCTCCGCGTCGCTTAAGCCGCTCTCCCAGAGTTCCCGGAGTCGAACCTCGTCAACTTTACTTTCCACTTTTTGTTTCGACTTCTTCGGCTCCTTTGGCTTCTCCACCTTTTCTCGTTGATACAGCGGGCAGCTTTCCGGGTGGAGCAGTTCCCTTGCCCTGTTGTTCATCTCTTTGATGCCAAGCAGATCGTATACCGCTTTTACTCGGCTTGTTTTGGTTATCTCCAAATATCGGCAGCCGTACATATCGCATGCCCATGCGCCACTTGTATTTCTGAACACGCAGTCTCGGTTGCACATTCCGTTTCCGCTCATTTTGCCTCCCGATACATGTTTTCATCCATTATGGCTACCGCTTCCTCATACGACAGTCCTGTTTGCGCTACGACGGTTCTCCCGCTTTCAAACACAGCTACGCGGTAGCTGCCGTCAGATTGTCGTTCCAGGACGCAGCTTTTGTTAACACACGATGCCGTACTCATCTTCCAGCACCCGCTCCAGGTCTTTCAGGGACACCCGGTGTTCCATTACTTCTTCGGATAGCTTATTGATTTCTGCCCAAACATCCGCAACATAGTCTCCGCCTGAGAACTTGTCACAAAGCACCGTCAAAAAGATCGCGCTCGCGCTTCTGACGCCGTCTCTCACGCCTCGCTCTAAAGCTCGGTCTACATCCGCCTGCGTCGCTGGGATTTTCATTGGGTTTGTCCTTTTCTTTTTCACCTCGAGCCTCCTGCCTTGTTATTCCAGGTAGTTTTTTCCGAACTCTCGAATGAAGTCCTCAACCGTCCAGCCGTTTTCCCGCATGGCTTTCCGCTGCCCATACTGACGCACCCGGCGCATCGCTTCCGCGTTGTTATGGACAGCGTCCCGCCCGAAAATGTGGCAGCTGCTGTGGCAAAGGTAAACGACCAGCCCGTACTTCTCGGACTTCTTTCGGTAAGCGCCGCCGAAAATGTGGTGCTTATCCAGTGGGTCAGTTGCTCCGTTGGCCCCGCAAAGAAAACATTCATGCATCCTCGCGCACCTCCAGCCTTATTCCAGATGCAAGGTCGTGCACGTCTCCCGGTTTCGCCCTCGCGCACCATTTCGCTGCGTCAATAGCGGTACAACGTTCCTCCCCCATGAACAGCAGTTCACCTACGATTTCCCAGTATCGCCAAGTTTCAAGTGCTACCGGTTTTCTCTGGGAGCGGATTGTCACGAGGACTTTCCGCTCCGACTCTTTCCTCGCCATGATCAACCTCCAGTCAAGTCCTCGGCGATCTCGTTGGCGGTAATCTTGACAGGGATCAATGTCTGCGGCAAGAACTCCAGCTCGTAAGAGTATGGGCTTACCTCCGTTCCATTTAAATCCTCCACGGTGTACATTGTGTACTCGTTCAGGTAAATAAAATGTTTCTGGTAAGTTCCTTTCTCCACTTCAACAAGCACAACAAGCTCGTTGCTTGAGTTGTTTTTCAGCGACATTTTCCCCGTCATCTGTAGCAGAACGGTGTCCGTTCGGATATTGAATACCGTAATGCGGCGCGTTACATTAAAGTTGTCGGCCTGAACGCTTACATTCTGGTTAACACGATCTGCTTCTGTTACCCAATTACAGCCGCACAGTGCCAGTGCCAAGGCGATGAGCACAAGTCCGCAAACGAGCGCTTTTTTGTTTTTCATGATTACTTCCCCCTCCCGCACACGAGATACTGCTTACAAGCATCTCCAGGACGTTGACAGCAGTTCTCGCAAACAGCCTTCTTCTCGGTCATGGTCTTTCCGGCAATGAGCGTCACTCGAAAGCCGCCGATCTTTATTTCCTCGGCACACGTCTCGCAGAGCGTCAGGATTTTATCTGCCATCGTCAACCCTCTCAAAACGGAGCGGGTGTACACGGTACGTCCCCGCACTTGCATGTGGTCGGCGCATACTCATTTCCCGTGGCCTTTTCCAGCCGTTCAAAGCGCTGCCGGACTTCCTGACGCAGATCCCGCATTTCACGCCACAAGCTCTGGCGAAAATCTTCGACTTCCCGGCGCTGGTATTCTTCCTTCTTGGCCTGTTCATAGCCGCTCATTTCGGCCTGCTTGATGCGCTCCTGATACTCTCTCTCGGTCATGATCTTCATTCGGTGATCCTCCTTTATCGTTTTCTAAAATCGTCCGCGTTCGGGCAGGTGGCCCAGTGCGGAATCCTCGCCATGCCAGTTGGCTTGCCGTCGAATTCCAAGTAGCAGCGGACGAGCTCCCCGTCCTGGGTCACCACATAATCGCTGCCTTCCTGATCCTGCTGGTAGGCAACCAGCCCCTCGTCGGCTGGCATCCATTTGCCCTTCGGCGTTTTTAGCCAGATGATTGGCGCTCCGCATTTGCGGCAGGTTGACGCCATACTCTTGTCCTCCTTTTGTTTTGATTCCTATTCCGCATTCCACGGTCGTAGTCTTTTTTGGGAAAGCAGCGCGAGGTGCATGTCTCGCGCCGCTTGCACTTATCGCACGGGTTGGTCATGTTTCTTCGCGTCCGGCGAGATGCATATTCTCTTCCAAAATGCTCACCGCCCGGAGAAAGGACACATTCCTGACATTAACGAGGATTCTTCCATCCTCCTCGTTGATTCTCAGGTCATACAACCCGAGGTTGTTCTTCTCCAGCACACAGCTTCGTGTCACTGTGCCACCGCGATCCAGTACCGTTTCCACTTCTTTTCCACCTTCCCGTCTTTATCAAGTTTGTATTCCCAGCCGCTCTGGACTGGAACGCCGTCACGGCGTAGATCGTATATCCTCGCTCCAAGGCGTGTGCAATCGAACAAGTCAGTTGCGATCTGCTGTGTAATCGCCATCCCGGACAGCATCCAGTTGAGGATTTTCCGTTTTTGTGCTTCCCGCTCCGTCACTGTCCCCACCTCCAATACCGGCAGTTTCGGCCTTCCAGCCAAGTGTCCCGCAGGACAATATCTTTCTCCGTCCAACTCATGTACACATAGTCTGAGCTTACAGGCCGGTGCCCGCCATCATGCCAAATGGTCAATTGCTCCCGGGCCAATTGGAAAAGCGTCTCGAGGACCGGGTTTCCAACGTCGTACCGCATCCATTGATTCGGTTGGGAAATAACCGCATCCAACGAATCGGAGAAGGCGGGATTGTCCACTCTGTTAAACACGCACCAGCAGTATGTCTTGAGATCGTCGGTGCTGTTGTCCTTAACTCCGTAGAGAACTCTTGCCAGCATCTCCGCTTCCGCATCCAACTTCCTCGCCGCAGGATCGGCGTTTACCGCGTCGATGGCCAGCCGCTCCACCTTGTACTCGTCAAACCAGCTCCGGTAAGTGTCCAGGGCTTTCTTCTGCCCGTACCGAAAGCACCCAAGCGTCCAGATGGTCAAGGCCCCGACCGCCAGAAGAACAACCGCCGCGATCTGTACCCAGCGCACCAGCTTCTGATTAGCGCGTGCTTTCTCGTAAAGGATTCTTGCAGCCGCCGAAGAAACTATAATGGCTTTGCTCATGTTCATGCTCCTTTCTTCACTTCGTCAATAGCCTCAAACACCGTCGCCAGCTCTTTGAGCATCGCGTATTTCCTCTCAAAAGCCGTAAGCTCCAACAGCGCCGTTCTAAGCAGACTTTCCGTTTCATCCCGGCTCTGCAGGATGCTCTCGATGTGGCTGTATGTCGGTTCGCTCCGCTGGATGTTGAAGAAGGCTCGAACCGGCTCTTTCTGTTCTGCCTTGATAACCAGGCACCCGATAATGTGCCGTGCTTGATGCTCACGCCAACTGTCCGCCGCCGCATCGTTGTTCCACTCGAACTCGTTGTGCAACGGTGCACTTTCCGGCCTGTTTTCCTCGACCAGATCCCTGGCGGTCAGCCTTCCCTCTGCCGCCAGCTTCTCGCACATTTCACCGGCTGCTTGGGCATCAGCCTTGATGTGCGATCCGCTCTTGAATGAATAAACCATATTCTCCCTCCGTTTTTTTTGATTATTTCAAGCCCTGCCTCACCATGCCTTAACTCACCGCGCCGTCCCCGCCTTGCCTGCCTCACCTCACCGCTCCTCACCGCGCCGCACCATGCCCAACCAAACCCCGCCTGCCTTGCGTTGACTCGCCTAAACATGCCTTCCGCAACACGCCTAACCTGCCAAGCCCCGCCTTAACATGCCGAACCTTACCGGTCCTCGCCCAGCCACGCCTTGCCTGCCATACCGTGCCAGACCGTGCCTAATCTCGACTTACCTAACCTTACCTGCCGAGCCAAACCGTGCCAAGCCATGCCCCCCGGGCCATAACATACCTAACCTGCCATACCTTGCCACAACTCACCCAGCGCCGCCCCGCCTTGCCGGACCTGCCTTACCATGCCAAACCGGGACTTACCCTGGCTTACCCCAACGGGCCACACCATGCCCAGCCTGCCAAACCTCGCCCCGACGAGCCCCGCCAAACCTGGCCTTGCCAAGCCTGCCGTACCTTGCCGCGCCCTAACACGCCATCCCAGACCTGACCTAACCACACCTGCCTTACCATTCCATGACTTGCAACACCATACCTGAACTCGCCAGTCCGTGCCTAACCGAGCCCCGCCTGCCGAGAGTTATTTTGCAGCGACGTGGTACATCCCGTATTGTCCGTCACGTTCCGGCCTCCACTCGCCAACTCCGCAAACAAAGCCGCCAGCATTCAGAACATTGATAACCTGCTCCAAACCGTACTGACCGTTCATGTTGAAAGAAACCGTGAGGTCAGCCCACCAATTTCTGAATTCTCCCCGGTAGCGAATATCCGCCGTGCCCATGCCGACACGGACCATATCCTCCCGCATAATCGGGGGATCGCTGTGAATCTCGACCATCTGGTTCTCATCGCCTTCGATGAAGAACACACCACGAAGGCTCATTTTGTCTTTTGTCCAAGCCTGCCTGTAGGCCGCGCTGATCGCCGCCTGCTTGAAAGCCGTAACCGGGAATCCAAACCGTGCGCCGCTTTCGATGGCCTTGGCGAAGCCTTCCTCGGTCATCTCCTCCGGCATCGGAGTCAACCAGTACATACTGCGGATGAAGTCCTCCACCGGATTTTTGGCCTCCCTGGCGCTGGTCTTGGTCTTTTTCATTTGCTTTTCGAGCATCTCGCGCTTGGCCTTTTCCGACCAGGCATGCATGATCAGCGGGGTGTCGCCAACAATGCGAATGGTGGTTTTCTGGATTTCGATGGGCTTGATCTCGAGGATTTCGGTAGTAGTTGATTTCTTAGCCATTTTGTGTTATTCTCCTTTTGTAGTTGATTTTTGGGCTTTGCCCAGGGTCTTGTCTCCGCTTCCCGATCTGGTACATCGGGAAGCGGTTTTTTCATTTTCTTTTGCTCCTGTGGCGCTTGGCAATTGCTTTGTACGTTCCCTCGCAAAGCAGCTCTACCGCTTCTCTTGAGCGGTCCCGCGCCTCACGCCGCTTTGCGTATTCAGCTTTCAATGCCTTGTATTTCTCGCAGGTGGAATGGCATAGCGGCTTGCGGTCCGGGCAGTTCAAGCATGAATTTTTCACAGCTCAGTCTCCAATCAGCTTCATACCTTCCGAGATCCCGCCGAGCATCTGTCTTACTTCTTGCGGCAGCATGGCGATCTCTTTATCTTTTGCGGTCTGCGCCCGGTAGCTTCTCATGAAGTTCGAGGCGACCACGCTCTCCAATGTGTCCGCGTCCATTGCGGCCCAGGCTCTCAGCTGCTCCGCCGCGCCCACGGCCTCCTGAACCGCAGGCGGCAGCTTGTCAAACTCCTTCCGGTATCCGTACAAGCCATTCCGGCAGGCCTTGCTGACCAGCGCCCAGGCTTCCGTTTCCGAAGGGGCATCAGACACCGCATAATCCTGCAGCTTTTCCTTGACCTCGCCGATGGTCGGCGAATATCCGGTTTTCCTGCTGGCGATCAGGGCACACACGGAAGCATTGACCGCCGGATAAGGATCGTCGGCAAACATCATGGCCCACAGGTTCACGGTCGCCTGAATATCGTCCTGGCCCATGTCCTTGAACGAATGTGGGAATGCCGCCCGCAGCGTGGCCAGGATCTGCACCGTTTCCGCCCTTGTCATTTCAGCCCCTCCTGTTCCAGAAGCCGGAGGAACGGGTTCCCTGTGGTTTTCTGCTGTGCAGCAGGCTGCGGCTGGTACTGCTCCCAGGTCAGCAGTTTCTGTTTCCAGTTCCGCACCGGGTTCCCCTTGGCATCTTTCCAGCCTCCGGCGGTGAAGTAATCGAAAAACTTCTGAGGATCAACCGGGCTGCTGCGTTCCTTGCAATACGCCTGCACATCCTCCAAAGTGGGCGGGGTGAATCGCGTTTTTCCGCTTCCGCTTGGATTCGGATTCTGTATTGGATTCGGATTGGATTGGATTGGATTACGGGAACAATTGCAATCATCTGCTTGCAATTGTTTGCAATTGATATCATCTGAAATCATTTGATTGCAATTGATATCAGATGCATGCAATTGCTCACAATCATAAGGATCAACAGAAATCACAGGGATTTTCTGCTCAACGACTTCTGTTGGCGGTTCCGGGTATTTGCGTTTCTTCGCCCGGATCTGCTGGTGCTTATTCCATTTCCGAATCCATAAATATTTCCTGCCGTCCACAGCATACCGGGAAATCAGACCGGCAGCCTCCAATTCATCCAGCCACTTCCGAACCTTTGCCACGTTGATTATGCTGTCCGGCTTGAGCGGATAACAGGTGTTCTTCACTATGCTTTCGTTGGCGTAGTATGTTCCAAAGTCATCCGCCCGAACCATCAGCCTGTAAAAAAGGATCTCCGCGCCAGAGGAAAGCCGGTCAATGTCCTCGCTTGTACAAATGCTTTCCTTCAAAATCCTGTTCGGCATAATTCCCTCCGTTAAAACGGAAGCTCCACCTCATCACCCGGCAGCTCCGTCAGTTCCGGCTTTTCCAGCTCCTGCTCCGGAGCGGCTTTCCGGTCGGCGTCCAGATCGTCCATCTTCGCCTCAAACGTGCGGCTGTCACGCACCTTCTGAGCGATCCAATCGGGAACCTGGGCCAACACCGCCGGATCGTCCTGGTCGATGTCGTAGGTCAGCAGGGGAAGCGTGGCCTGCGGGGCCGGATAGCCGCGGGGGATCTTCGTCACGGCTGCCAGGTTCATGTACACCCGACTGCCGTCCGGGCTTTTCTTGTGGACGATCTGCAGAAAACAGGGCTTGCCCAGGATGTTCCGAAGGTCAAACCGGCGCAGCTCCTCCGGTGTGAAGTCCCGACCGCGCCAGGACACCAGATCCTTCCGCAGCGTCCCCTTGGAGGAAAGGCTGGCGGTGTAAGTGGTGTAGAAGGTTCTGGGGACGGCCTGGCCGTCGATGGTCACGGTTTCGCCGATGATCTCCCAGCCGATTCCCACCTTGCGGCTCCACTTCTCGTAAGCCTGGGAATACTGTTCCCCCATGTCGATCACGGCCACGCAGACGGCCGGGTAACTGTCTTCCGCCAGGGGCGGGATAATGTTGCTTCCACGTTCTTCAACAAACAGACTCATTTTCAATCTCTCCTTGTTCATTCGTTTCAAAATTCAGGGGACACCAGCGTCCCACTCCGTACTTGGCATCCAGGATATACTCGCCGGTTCTCCGGCATTGGTTCCGTGCGTAAGTCTCCAGCAGCGGGCAGTAATTGCAGGCGATGTGTTCCGGCTCAAAGAACAGGTCAACCCGCGCATGGATGTATTCAGTCGTTCCGTTCGTCATCTTCCTGCTCCTCTTCGTCTTCTTCGTCGTCATCCAGCAGATACCGCGCCCGGAAACTTTCGTCTGCCACAATGTCCGGATTCGTCTTCCAGGCAGGCTCCGGTATCCACCACATCAGCTCACGCCTCCCGTCCGCATGAATTGCAGAAACGGCTTTTTGGGGATCTTCACCCGGCTGCCGCAGATGATCACCGGGAAGCCCAGCAGCTCCGGCCGCTCACGCGCCTGGCCCCGGATCGTGTCCGGGTTCGCACCGATCACCGGCGCGATCTGCTGACAGGTCAGCACCTCGCCCGGCAGGGCCTCCAGCTCTTCAAGTGTCGTCCTTGCCATTTCCGCCCTCCTGATCCGCGCCGCCCTGTTTGGCTGCCATCGTGTCCAGCGTAATTGCCGCAATGTTGACGTACTCCACAAATTTGTCCTGGAGCTTGTCCGGCAGCTTGGCGATTCCCTCCAGCAGCGCCTTTTCCTTTTCGCTCACTGTGTTTCCTCCTTTCGTAAAACTGATTAACGGGCCGCCCCGTTAACCGGACGGGGAACCGCCTGGGTTCCCCCGCTCTGGGCCTGACCGGCTGTTTACCCTCGCCCAGACGAGCCGCGCCGCTTATCCGTCATATTCCTCGAAGTCATACCAGAGGATCAGCAGCATTTCGATGATGTATCGGATCATTTCAGCACCTCCTCAATTCTGTAATTCCGTTCCCGGTCTTTATCCCGGCCGGGAGGGCTTTGAATCAGCAATATTCGTAATAAACGCCGTGGCGCTCAAGAGCTTCCATATCCCGCTCCATGGCCTCTTCTTCTGCGTCCCGCTCAACCGTTTCCCAGATGGTTTTGATCTGGGTTTCGATCTCGTCCAGGGCCGCAGATTCGGAGCATACCCAGATGGCGATTGCCACGTCCCTGGCGGTGAATTTCTCGGAATTCAGCATGTAAAACATCCGGCTGTACTGCTGGTTGTCGCCCATGGTGAAATACTGCTTTTCGTTGCAGAGGGCATACACTTCATCGATCATTCTGAATTCGTTGGCTGATTTCATTTTTCGTTGTCTCCTTCTCAATTCTGTAATTCAGTTCGCCGGGCTTCGGAAGCCCGTGCGGCGGGGCCTGATTGAAAAACTATCAATCATTGCAACCATAATATCGCAAGCTTTACGATATGTCAACAATTATTTTATCAATCCTTGATATTTTTTTGTTGCCTTGCGTCGCCTGCTGTGGTATATTTATCTTGGGAGGTGTCTCTGTATGAAAAATCGAATCAAAGAAATCCGGGAATCTATGAAAGACAACAACGGCCGGAAACTGTCCCAGGCTAAATTTGCTGAACGGCTCGGCGTATCTATTTCATCTGTACAAAAATGGGAAATCGGTGCGGCTGTCCCTAATAGTTCTGCCATCAATTTGATCTGTGAAAAGTGCGGAGTAAATGAAACGTGGCTACGCACCGGAGCCGGTAAGATGCATGAGGAAAAGACCAGGGAGGAGGAGCTGGGCGGCGAAGTGGCCAGAATGCTGGCCCGGCCGGACAGCTTCAAGGCCTCCGTTGTGGCGGCCCTGCTGAAGTTCGATCCTGACGGCCCGGAGTGGTCGATTCTGGAGCGGATTTATAACGACATCGCCGATCAGTGGGCAAAAGAAAAAGCCGGTGAATGACGAATCACTCACCGGCCTGTTCTACTCTTCTGTCCATTCCAGAAGGAAGCTGTAAACAAATCTGATTGCCCGCTCTGGGACTTTATTCAGTAAATCCATGATGGCCTGTATCAGCCGTTCCCGATCTGTCATCATATCGCCCTCCTGTCCTCGTCGTGTCGTTGGGGACATGATAGCATTCCGGGAGTCCGATAAACAGGCCTGTATATCCGAATCAGAGAAAATAGTGTGTTGTTCTATCCTGCCAGGATAACAGCATACAGCGCCATGCGGAGGGGAAAGTGCATGGAAAACTGTAAAAAATGCGGCTCCTCGCTGCCGGAGGCCGCTAATTTCTGCCCGCACTGCGGGAAGCCGGTGCAGCCGATCCGTGGGAAAAAGAAACGTGGAAACGGCCAGGGCTGCATAACCCAGATGCCAAACGGGAAATACAAGGTGCGGGTTACCATCCGATATTTTACCGACGAAGAGGGAAAACGGCACAGGGAAAGCCGCTGCCAGACCTTTGTCCGGAAGACGGATGCCATCGCCGCCGTGTCAAAGCTGCTGGCCAGCGGCAGCCGGGAAAGCAAGCCGCGCCTGACCTTCGGCGAGCTTTACGAAAAGTGGCTGCCGACACACAAGGCCGGGAAATCCACCATTGACGGATACAAGGCAGCTTACAAATATTTCGCGCCGATCAAGGACATGCTGATGGCGGACATCGACATTGATGACCTCCAAGAGTGTATTGACGAATGCCCGCACGGGAAGCGCACCAGGGAGAACATGAAAGCCCTTGCAGGCCTCGTTTACAAATTCGGGATACCACGGCATGCCGTCCCGGAAAACCTCAACCTGGCCCCGTTCCTGTCCGTTTCCGGGGATCGCTCGGCGCACCGGGAGTCCTTCAACGATATCCAGATCGAGCGGCTCCGCGCGGCCTGCGGCACTGTGCCTGGTGCGGAAGAGATCTATTGCATGATATATTTGGGCTTCCGCCCGTCAGAGTTTCTGGCCCTGAAGTGTGCCGATTATGACGCCGCCCGTAATTGCCTTGTAGGAGGCGCTAAAACGGCTGCAGGCAAAGGGAGGGCTGTTACCCTGTCCCCGAAGATAAAAGCGATTGTAGCGGATCGTGCGGCCCGTGGCGGCCTGTCTCCGCTGATTGCTGACCGTAACGGGAAACCGTGGCCGCTGAAGAAATTCACGGAGGATCTGTTTTACCCGGCCCTGGAGGCCGTTGGGATAGATAACCCGATTGTGGAGATCGCTGGAGGGAAGAAACGGCACAAATACACCCCGCATTCTTGCCGCCACACATTTGCTACCTTATTGAAACGTGTGGCAGGCGCGGACAAGGATAAGCAGGAGTTGATCGGCCACGCCAGCCCGGAAATGCTCCGCTATTACCAGGACGCCCCCGTGGTTGATCTGGAGAAAATCACAAACGCCATCTGATTTTCTATTACCACCCGGTTGCCACCAAAATGCCGATTTTTGGCTTAAATACTGGGCTTTCGTTTGTATGGCATTCAAGAGGTCAGCGGTTCGATCCCGCTTATCTCCACCAAAAAAACGGGAAAAGCCTTGTAAATCAAGGCTTTTTTCTTTTTCCCAAAAATTGAAAAATCTTCCGAAAAACGGGGAAATACAGTGCTATTACCACCCCGGTTACCACCCGTTTTGAGGCATAAAAAAGCCGCCCGCAGCCACTTTCAGGCCACGGGCGGTATTTCTTTTATTCGCTTTTTCCTAGCTGTTTCCCGATCTGGTGCGCTCCGGTAGCAGCCAGACCGGACACAATGCCGATTGCAATGGCGGTCAGAACATCAACCGCCGGGAAATCCGGCATCACCTTCAGGGCAACCACGCCCAGACCGGCCCCGCATACACCGCACAGCACCGGCAGCCACTTATTGTCAAGCGGCGTGCATTTTACTGCCTCGGCAATTAGGTAACAAATAACGGTAATCACAGGGATTGCCACGATGCCCATTACATCCTGCATTTTGTCCTCCTTAAGCGCCATGCGCTTTCTCGTTCAGGTGTGTTTCGATCTTATTGATTGCTTCCGTTACAGGCCCATTGCAGCCCTGCTCAGACAGGCCTTTAAGGCAGGCAAGGATTCCCATTGTCAGAATGGCCTGTTCCGCTTTAATGTCTGCCTGATCCTGCTTAATTGCCGCAATGGCCTCCTCCTGATCTTCCTGCTTCTTCACCCAGTCATATCCTTTGTTATAAGTTTTGAAAAGCGCCGCAAAAGCTGACAGGACTGCCGCAGCCGTTATAATGGTCTGCCAGGTTACTTGCATAACTCATCACACTCCCAGCAAAGCCCGGAATGTTTCCGGGCCGATTATTCCGTCCTGCGTCAATCCCCTGCTGCGCTGGAACCGCTGCACAGCGCTTTTTGTGTCCGGCCCGAATTCCCCGTCATTGGCCCAGGGGCCGCAGCGGAATCCCTCGCTGATCAGCATGGCCTGCACTGTCTTGACAGTCTGGCCGACATCTCCCTCCTGCAGCTGTGGCAGCGTCAGGGAGAACATAACCGGCGCAGGATCTGGTTCCGGCTGCGGATCTGCAGGAATCTGACCGGCGTCATCATCCTGCTCCGGCTCCGGTTTGCTATCCACATTTTCCACGACATCCCACCTGGGACGCCCAAACCCGGCCAGGCGCGGCGAGTTCAGGGGGTACGTATTCCGAGCCACCATGTCGCCCGAATTGCCTTCTACCGTCGTGATGGCTCCCATGCCAACCGAGGTCACGATCCCCGTGTGGTTGATCGCCCCGTTCACCAGGAAGAACACCACGTCCCCCACCTGTGGGGAGACGAACCAGCGCCCGGCCTGTTTGAAGTTGCCCGCCCCGGCGGAGCACAGCGGTATGGACGTGGGCCGGGAAGAGCACTGCAGCTCCAGCGCCGCGTCCACGCCGAAGCACTCCACGAAGGCTGCCAGCACAAACTCCCCGCACCAGGGCTGGTTCTGCTTCGGTCCCCAGGTGAGGCCATCGATCTTGTCCAGCTTATCCGCGTACTGGTTCCAGTTATTTGGCCCCTCCCGGTACCCCACCTGCCGGTTGCACCAGGAGATCAGCCGGGCCTTCGCCTCGTCAATGGTCATCGCGCACCTCCATCAGCTCCACAGCAGCCAGCGGCGCTTTGTGGTCTCCGGGTCGGGATCTGGTTCCGGTTCCGGCGTGGTCTTGTCATAGGCCGGGTCATATGGATAGGTCACCGGATTGACCATGATTGGATTTGTAAAAAGAATGTCCTTGTAAATGTCCGACTCTTTGTAAATCCAGTCCGGGTCATCGTCCTTGTCGATCCAGGCCTCGGCCCGCACATACACCGCATCTGCAGGAATGGCCTGGCTCGCCGTGCTGCCGCTGTAATTGGTGCTGACGCCGTCCACCACGATACGGATGCCGTCCGCATTGGGCGCGGAGATGGAGTAGACGCCGCCGGTGTAGCTGACGCTCCCCAGCTGCAAAGCGGAGTTGCCGAAGCGGGAATAGAATGCCCCGTCCCGGTAGGCCTTCAGGCAGGCTCGCTGCTTCTCCGTCCGGCTCAGGCCAGGCTGGATCAGCAGCACGTTCCGTCCGCGCCCGATCCGTTTTTCCACCGTCAGCCAGTCGTCCTGGCAGAAAATCCAGCAGCGCCGCCCGGTCATCAGAATCCGGTCGATCCACGCCCGGTTGGCCTCGATCCGCCCCTGATTGCCGCTCTCGATCATGTCGGTCCCCAGCACCCGCGGGTCATAATCCAGGCAGTCTGCGATGAACCTTGGCACGTCATAATTGAATTTCCGATGCTCCTCCGTAAACTGCATGTGGTTGATGATCACGCCGCCGCCTTCCGGGTACAGGAGGTTGTTCAGCATCCCGTCGATGGCTTCGGTATATCCGATATCCAGCCCGGAATCCTTGTACCCGGTGTCCGGCTTCGGCACGGTGGAGGACTCAAACAGCGAGCCCATGGCGTTGATGTGGACGCCGTTCCAGCGCTTGGTCACGTTGTTGACGTAGAGCAGCGGATAGATATGCTCCGCGTTGGGCGCCCCGATCACGTCGTTCGGCATGGTCACCGTAAAGGCGTACTCCTGTTTCAACTGCTCCAGTGGAAGCTCGGAGCCAAAGGGATTGGCCACGTAAACAAATGTGTTGTTGTCGTAGTCAAAGGGCCAGGTAGGGATGCCTGGACGATACCGGGAAATGGCGAAATGCCTCACGCCTGTGGCGTAGATGTCGTTGAAAATTTTCTGGGGCGTATAGGTTCCCGTCATGCTGTGGGACAAGTGCTGGTGGCTGACGCTGACGATCTCCTCGCAGCTTCCCCAGTTTACGCCTGCGTACGGGTTGATCACGGCAGCCTCACCCCTTTACGACCGCCCAGATGTCCAGATCGCCGGTGATGCTGTCCCCGGCGATCTTCGCGCCGATCTTCAGCTGCGCCAGCCACTGCATGGCGGGGATGTCGTCCGGCGTGATCATCACAAACTTCTGCCCGGCGGGGATGGTCTTGGCGATGTAGCTGCCGGTGGCGTCCCGCATGTAATAGTTGTGGTTGTAGTAATCCGTGTAGAACACCAGCTGCACCGGCACGTTCAGGGCGTTGTCCACCCGCAGGCTCACCGCCCCGGCGTTGGCCAGGTCGATCACCGTGCAGGCCTTCGTCCCGGAGGTGGGGTCTGTCACGTCCAGAATTTGGACGATCTCATTGCGCCACTTCCGGCCGGCGATCACGCCGCCCTCGTCGTCCACGGCCACGCCCTTGACAATCGGGCTGCCGCTGTTGTCAAATTTGCCGCCAATGGGCATCACGTTTACGCTCATTGTTATTTCCTCCCTTTACCAGGCCGATCCTTCTGCCTCCATCATCGAGTTGATGGCCTCATACACGCCGCCGCTGCTGACCGGATTCGTGCTGCCCTCCGTCGGCGCGGCGTCAATCATGCTGTCCTTAATCAGCTTCTGCCAGGGCGTCCATGCGCCGATGTAAAGGCTACGCACCCACAGGTTATAGCCACCGACCGCCGCGCTGACGGTGGAGATGTAGAGCTGCCACACGGTGGTGGTGCTGTACACCCGCATGACAAACAGCCTCCCGGCAGTAGTCGTCGGGATGTTGTCGATGGTTCTGGCGGCGTCGATGTTGTTCACCCGGTAATTGCCCGGCGTGGTGATGTCGTCCAGGTCGATGTGCTCGGCCGCCGTCCCGGCCAGGGCCTTGATGGTACCGTAGGCAAGCGCCGGAGGCACCACGTCGTTCCACCCGGTCGCCGCCGTGGCTGCGGTCACGTCCCCGGCCGCCCAGCCCCCCGCGGCGTGATCGCGCCGGAATCGGTAGACAGCGCCATCGTAGAGGACTACGTCGCCCACCTTGTAATTCGCCGCCTCGTCAAAGGCCGGGGCGATTCCCTCCCGGACGCCTGCCGCCTCGGCGGCGCTCTCCGCCGCATCCGCCGCGCTGGCCTCCGCCTGATCCACGGCGCTGTTTAGGGCCGCGATGGCCTGATCAATGCTGTCCTGCTGGCCCGGCGTCGGATCAGGATTGACCGGCATCGGCCGCCGGTTAACGTAGCACGTTACGCGGTATTCGGTCTCGCCGTCCGCCTCGCCGGTGTGGAGATAGACGAAAGCATACACCGGCTGGCCGCTTTTCAGCAGCTCGTTGGGGATCTCCACCAGACCGTCCGTGGCGATGGCCGTCACGGAAAAGCCGCAGACCTCCAGATTGCTGAAATGCACCTGGCAGGCCGTCGGCAGCTCAAGCCCTTCGATCTGCAGCTGCTGGCCGTAATCCCACTGCCACAGAAACGGCGTGGCGTTGGCGTAGCGGCTGCCCGCCTCGAAGGTGGCGGTTATTACATTGCTCATACTTCAGCCCTCCTACAGGACGATTTTCCCGATAATCACATAGCTGCCGCCCACCTGGGCCACCAGCACACGATCCCCGGCGGAAAGCGATTGTCCGCTGATCTTCCGGAACCGCTGCGTTCCGGCGGAGCTGTCCCCGTCGATCTTCAGCGTCGTGCCAAGCCCGTCGGAGCTGGCTCCCACGGTGGCCAGCAGCAGCTGGCCGGAGCCGCCGCCCCCGGTTTCATCCCAGATCAGATCATCCAATGACGTTATTCACCACCTTTTCCAGTGTGTGCTTCATGGTGCCGCCCACCTGGAGCGTCATGCTCCACGCGGTCTCCCGACACAGGCTGTTGATATCCCCATAACGCAGATGCACCGCGTCATAAACGCCCCAGCCGGGAAACAGGGCGGTCTCAACGGTGTAGGTCTCGCCTGTGTACATCGTTTCCCGCAACAGTTTGTTGGCGTAAGCCTGCAGGCTGGCGCTGTCGTAGATGTCCCGCACCTTGACCAGCTTGGCGATCACACGCCCCCGCCGCACCGTGGACAGGGGGCTGTCCGGGTTGGTATTGGTGGCCCGCACCGTCAGCACGCTCCGGTCGGGCGTGCTGCAGGTGCAGATGATCCGGTTCGGCGTGTTGAAAATGTCCGCCTCCGTGGTGATGCTGGGCAGCAGCAGGTTCTTGATGTTCGTGCTGTCCATCTCGTGGGCGATGTTGCCCACGTCCACCTCCTCGGCAGGCTCCAGCACCGCAAGGCCGGAGGAATTAAACCACAGGGGATTGTAATTGATGGCCTGCAGCAGCTCGTTGATGATGGTCAGGTAGCTCGTCCCCAGCGGCCAGCTCCGATCGGAGGGCAGGTTGGCGTCTTTCGGCGTTGCGGAGATCAGACGCACCCCGCAGTTGTTCAGCAGGGTCGTGATCTGCCCGATGTAGCTCGTGCCGGAGGAGATGTATTTCGTGTCGTCCGGCATGTTGTTCTTGATCCGCCAGGCGCGGTCGTAGGCTTCCACGCGAACGGTGGTAACGCCGTTCTCCCGCGTCCGGCTGACGGTGGTCGGCAGGAAAACACCAAGCGGTGACCACGTTCCGTTGATACGGATTTCCGGCCGGATTTCATCTGAGAGCCAGTCAATGTCGGCAGGCTCCCAGAATTCGCCGGACAGGCTGGTCTTGATCTCCCCGGACGCCGTCATGCGGATGGTGGGGGCGCTATCGGGCGAGGCGTAAAGCTGCCCGAAGTCCGCCCCGCCGCGCACAATGATATAGCGAAACTCAACCTCTCGAATCATCGACGGTTTCCTCCCAGTGGATCTGCTGGACTGTGAAGCTGAACGACGTGTAGAAGTCCGTCTCCCGCTTGCTCAGCGACGCCAGCGGCCCCACGATCACGTTGCCCCTGCGGCTCTTGAGGATCACCACCTGGCCGAACAGCGCCTCAAATGCAGCTGCCTCGGCCGGGTCTTTGAAGCTGACGTCATAGCGCCCGGCTTTGTCCCTGAAGGGTGCCATCTCCAGCACCGGATATTCCGCCCCGGCGTAATGCCGATAGGTCACCGTGCGCTCGCTGGAAAACTCCTGCACCGTTGCGCTCCGGTCGGACAGGGCCAGCTTCAGCCACTCGCCGCTGCCGTTCAGCGTCCCGATCACCGGCTCCTCGATGCTGATGGTGCCGGTTACGGTGTTGCTCTTTTGGTAATTGCCGTCCGCCAGCCGCCGGACGACATACCAGCTGTGTTCACCCAGGGCCATCCGGTCGTTATAGCTGTCGCCGGTCGTGTGTCCGATTCGGACACCATCCCGATAAATCTGGAATTCCGTGGTCTCCGCCGCGTTCAGGTAAAGCAGCGTCTGCCCGTCCTCCAGCGGCGTCGTGCCGGATATCAGCCGGTAAACCGCGCGGATCTTGGTAGCTCCCGCCATGTAGATCGGCCGCAGATCTGTCAGCTTGCCCCGGCGGGAGTCCGCCGTGCCGAAGCCGCCGCCGTTCCAGATGCCTAGATAGCCGTCGCTGCCGTAGCAGTAAAGCGACAGCGCCAGGCTGTCGGATTTCTGCAGCGCTTCCACGCTGGCCGGGATGCCGCCGGCAACCGTGCGGATGCGGTCACCGTTGCTGATGTTCGTCCCGTTGCTCGGGCGGATGTTGCCCCGTTCCCAGTCGCTGAGAGGGGAGGGGCCGCCCGAATAGGCGTCGCCTGACCACGTCAGCGCCGCGTCCGTGCCGAAGCTGCCGGTCAGTGTCAGCGTGCCCGCCCCGGCGTTTCTCACGTCGAAAACCAGCGTGCCCGGCTGGCTCCACAGCCCGAATTCGTTTTGCACGATAACGGACGCCGTGTGCTGCCCGTCCTCCAGCGGCTCCGGCAGCGTAAAGCTGTGGTCATATCCGTAGCGCGTGCCGTAATCCACGCCATCAACCGTCAGCTGCCAGGCCTCTTGCCCTTCGCTCTGCCAGGTAATTGTGGCATACGGTGCTCCATTCGATGTTACTATTGGGGCAGGCGGGGCAGCGCGGTTGACAAACGTTATACCGGGGCTCCATGCGCCGACAGCGCCGTCCAGGTTGTAAGCCCGCGTCCGCCAGTAGATTGTTCCGGCAGGGAAAAAGTCCGCCGGGACGGTATAGGTCAAAGTATTTCCGGTGACACTGGCTAGATCCTGATATGTGCTGTTCGGCGGTCCCCACTGGATTTCTGCACCGTTCTGCTGCCGCCCGGAGGAGTTGTAATACCGCCATCTCAGTGTGATTGGCTTGGAGCCGTCTGTGATGGTGTTTTTCGGGGCCACTGGTGTTGCGCTGCCAAGAGGCTCGGTTGTGTTGATGGAATATTCCGCTGTGTAAATTGTCTCCGTTCGGCTGCCGTCCGTCACGGTTACGACAGCCCGCCAGACGATGTCGCCTGTTAAGGTGTTCGCGGGGATGGTATACTCGTTTTCACTTACATCGATATGAGTCCATTCCGCAGCATCAGTGTATTTCCACTCAAATGCTTGTCCCGATACTTCCCAGCCTTTGAAAGTATAGTATTCCGGCGGCATGGTAACGGCCCAGGTGAAACGGTTGTCCGACTGCTTGGGCATATATCCGCCGCTTGGGGAGCCGGAGACTGTCGGCAGCAATTCCTCGGCGGCCATATCGATCTCCAGAACCGGCTGGTTCTGGCTGGTCGAAGTCCAGAAATTACGGTTGCCCCAGAATTCAACGCCGTTATTCCAATACAGAACAAGATCCTTTGAGAATTGACTTACAGAGCTATAACTGCTGTAATAATAACCTTCTATTTGATATTTTGGGGAAATTATAAGTGATGCCCCCGGAACGGTCTCTGGCTTCGTGTTATAGGTAACACCCGTTTCAAATCCAGCTGACAGCCATTCTCCAAACCCGAAACCGGTTATAGAAGGGTCTGGTGTGAAATCGTATTTCTCCATGTACAGGCCCCAGCGGTACTGCACAAGCTTTCTGTGCATGTATTCCGCTGGGATAGTGAAATGTGCCAGCGCTTTGAGTGAGGATCTGATGTTATAGGTGCTGCCCATCTTCTCAGCGGTATAGCCAACATGATCAGGGTTATTTTGATCGACGATCAGCACCTGATCCGGATAGAATCTAACAACACCCATCGCCTCATCCCTCCATTCTTCGCCGCACCCTGGCGCTCTGGGCAAGCTCCACGATGTCATTGAATTCCTTCACGCTCTTGGCGTCGATGGTCACATAGAACGTGTCGCCGCCCAGATTGCGGCTGTCCTGCGCGTTGAGGATCTGCGTCCCGCCCGGCAGGCTCACCAGCTCAGGCCCGGCTTCGCCCACCCATGTCAGGCCGCCGCGCCAGTTGTCGTTGCCGGTGGCGTTGTAGTTGTAGCGTGGATCATACTGCACATAGTTGCCGCTGCTCTTGTCGTAGTATCTCCCCGTGTTGCTGTCGTAACCATAATTCTGCTGCCAGCCGCCATAAAAATTGTCATACTGGGCCAGGGTGCCGTTCTGCTGCATGGTCACTCGCTGCACGTTGTTGGCGTTGCCGTTCTTATAGCCGAAGCCCAGCGAGTTTTTGACGCCGTTCCAGTCCATCGTCACAATGCTGGTCACCAGGTTGGCGAAATCCGCAATAGCTGCCAGCAGCTGGGCCACACCGTTCAGCGTGGACTGCAGCCAGGTCATTTTGTTCCCCATGGCGGGGATCGTGGTCTCTGTCAGGCCTGTGGCCGCCTTAATGATGTTGGCCAGAGATTCGACGATCCCCGCGACGGCCTGGATAATGCCGGATTTCTGCAGCATATCCGCACCCGCCTTGATGGCAGCGGAGAAGGTGTCCATTGCCGCCTTGCTGGCCGGGGCGAAATCCGCCGCCATCTGCTTCTTCGTGGCCTCGATGGTCAGCTGCATCCGCTGATAGCTGTCGTCCACCTCGCCCAATTTGGCGATCTGGCTTTCATCAAGCACATACCCGGTGGCCTCCGCCTCGGCGGCAAAGCCCTTCAGGGCGTCAGCGCCCTGGATGATCAGCGGGTTCAGCTCCTGGGCGTTTTTGCCCAGCACGGCCATGGCCGCCGCGTCCCGTTCCGTCTCGTTGGGGATCTGCCCCAGGGCCTCGATCACGTCGTAAAAGACGTCTTCGGCGTCCCGGAGCTGCCCGCTGCTGTCCGTGATGGAAACGCCCAAATCTGCGAAGGCCTGCATGGTTTCCGCGTTGCCGTCCCGGGCCGATGCCATGTTCCGGGTCAGCTTGGTCAGGCTGTCCGTCATGGTCTCGGTGGAGACGTCGATCAGGTTGGACGCGTATTCCCACTGCTGGAGCGTGTCCGTGTTGACGCCGGACTGCATGCTCCTGGTGATCAGATCGTCCGCCTGGCTGGCGGCCTCCAGCGTCAGCTGGTGAAGCTGCTTCACGGCCTTGATCAGCGCCGTCACGGCTGCGGCCGTCACGCCCAGGGCGGCGGCAGATCCGTTGCTCATGCCCTTCATGCCGTCCAGGGCTTTCTTCGCCCCGTCCGGGATCTGGATGCCCAGGCTGCCGGCGATCTCCTCCACCTTGCCGGTCAGGGTGTTCATCACGTTGCCCTGATTCTCCAGCTGGGTGTTATTCTCGTCCACCGCGTGCTCAAGCTCCATCTGGGCCGCTTCGGCGTCGTTCAGCTTCACGATCCAGGCCTGGGTCTTTTCGGAAGATTCGCCATACTGCTGCGCCGCGTTAGCCACAGCCTGCCGCAGGGTTTCCACCTTGTCTTTCTGCTGCTGAAGCTGACGATCCAGCACGTCGCCCTTTTTGGTCAGGAATTCTACAGACTCTGTGTTCCCCTTATATTCGGCCTGTAATTTCCGCATTTCGGAGGCCAGAACCTTGTTCCCGCTGTTCAGATTGCTCAGCGCCTGACGGTATTCCTTTTCCCCGTCCAGCGCCACGCGGGCCTTGACTGTCCTTGTCGGCATCCGGTTAACCTCCTCCCATCAGATATGCGGACAGGCTGCCGCCGCCGTTTCCGGTGGCCGGTTTGTGTTCCGCGCGAAAATAAGCATTGTAAAGCGCATGCAGCCGTCTTGGGTTCTGTGTTCTCCAGAAGTCCCGTTCCGGCTGATGCAGGCTGAAAAGCCAGATAGAAAGATACCGGGCGAAGTCAAACTCCGCCCGGTTTCTCAGTTTCCCCGGTCGGATGCACCTTCCGGTTCTGCCGGGCTTTCCTGCTGGGCCTCCGGCGGGGTAATGGCCCGCACAACAAGGCCCATGATCTCCTCTCTGGGGATCTGCGTCAGGTGCAGCTGGCGGCCCAGGTCACGACTGCTGAACCGCTCCGGCCAGCCCTGCTCGTCCGCGTAGTCGTTGAGCATGGCCGCCAGAAAGTCCAGTACGCTCCGCATGCTGTGCCCGGCATCCAGAGCCGCGGCGAAGTCTCCGCCGTACTGCTCCTGCACGTCCGCCAGCACGTTCATATTGCACCTGAGCTGGTACTGCTTGCCGCCCAGCTCAAAGGGCATGGTTTCAAGCCTGATGTCCATCATCAGCCACCAAGCACCAGGTTGATCCAGGCAATGGCATTCGCTTCGGTGTCCAGGGTGGCCACCTCGACCAGCTCCTTGTTGGCGGTGTCGTCCGCCAGGAATTCACCGGACGTGGTCGGCGTATTGAACGTGATGTTCTCGCCTGCGGTGGCCAGGTTGAAACTGGGAGGCCCGAAGAGGCATTTCTTGGCGAAAATGCAGGTAAACTTCTCAACACCGTCCACCATGTCCGGGGCATAGCACGCGAAACCCACATATTTGCCGGTGCTCTTGCCGCCCAGCACCAGGCCGCTGACGGTCGTGCTGCCCACGGTGCGGCTCTTGGCCGCGCTGCCGAACATGGTCTGCTGGGCCGCGTCCGGGATATACTTAACGCCAACGCTGATGGTGCCGCCGATTGCCTTGCGCATATACTCGGCAAGGGTAGACTCGGCGTACAGCCTGCCCTCGGCAAACCGCATCTCCAGGGTGCAGGCCATCGCGTCACCCACGGTCTGGACGCCGGAATAGGTAACAGTGCCGTTGCTGGCGGCGTACTGGGCAATTTTCATTCCCCTTAAGTCAAACTGAGGCATAATAGTTCCTCCTTATTTGGAAAATTCTTTTTCGATCCAGTCGCCCAGCACGTCCATGCCGGGATCAGCGATCTCTTGCTCATTGCGGGTCATGGCCTGCCCAATAAAGGGCCGGGCCGTCTGGCCCCGCTTTCCGTATTCGTTTACAAAAGCAATTTCTGCGTTTCTGGTGGTGGTCTTCCCGCGCCGACGGGAGCCGGAGAAGGTGACGTCCTCATAACCTCCGGCTTCCGTGGTCTTGGCTTTTGTGGTGGTCAGCTTGTCCAGGATGTGGACACTGCTGCCAGGATCTCGGACGCCCATTGACTCGCCGGTTGCGCGGATTTTGTCCAGGGCCACGGCTGCCATCTTGTCCAGGGCTTCCGCTTTCACATTGGTCGGAACATTTCCGATTCGGCGCAGGGCATCGTTCAGCTCGTCAAAGCCTGTAAGTTCAAGTTTCGCCATAAACAGCTCCTGCATTGACGAACGTACACTCGAAGACGTACTGCTGCCCGTCCTCGTCGCTGGCGTTGGTCACGTCCGGCCAGCTGAAACCGGCCTCAAACAGCGCCCGCGCAATGGCTACCTTGCCCCGGCTTGGATTTTTCCCGTGCGGCAGGAACCAATGGATCTGCGCGATCTGCCGCGCCGCCGCAGGCAGCCGCTCGGCGTACACCTCCGGCACCGTCCAGGTGTTCCAGGTGACGTATTCCAGAGCCTTTCCTGTGTAAAGATGAGGCACAGCCCGCCCGTCCTGGAAAATCGGCTCCAGGGCCGTTTTAATGGCTTTCTCCGCGTTCATCGGATCACCTCCGATAAGATCAGCGTTGTACAGTCAAAGCCGCTCTGAAACGCCCGTATGACCTGAAAATACCGCTCAGAGAACAGTACAAGCTGCTCCCCGTTATAGTCCGCCGTCCACAGTTCCACAGAGGCGCTGGCCCGGAGGCCGGATTTATCAGCCTGGTAGAATTCCGATTGGCTGACGCCCTCCTCGAAGGTGCAGAAAACGCGCCGTCTGGGCATCCGTTCCGGGATGTTATAGCCCTCGTCATCCGTCTCCGGGTCGGGAGCCAGCAGGAAAACAATGTCGCTCCATGGAGTGTGCATCATGTCCCGCATGGCTTACACCTCCCCGGCAGCTTTCCGGGAAAACAGGCGGTTATTCAGGGCATAGCGCAGCATGCGCGGCATCCCTTCGCCGGTCACCCGCTGCCGCCAAAGATAGGCAGCATACATGATAACCAGGTCTCGGTCTGCTTCCGTATCCTCCAGAACAATCCCCTCCTCCGCAATCCGGGCCTGTGCAGCCCGGATGCGAGATAGGAGCCGGGGATCAAATGCGGTGGCTGAAATGCCAAGGTCAAGCTTCAGACCTTGCAGCAGCAGCTCCTCGTTCATTCGATCCCCTCCTCAATCGCAGAAATGATTTCAGCCTTTGTGTTCCGACTGTTGACGCCCTCCACGCCGGTCTCCGCAGCATAATTCAGCAGCTGTGCTTTCGTCATGCCAAGGAGATTCGGCGCAGAGGACGGGCTTGCTTCAACCGCCGGGGTTATTCCCCCGCTGCGGCAAAGGTCATGGTCGCAGTGGGCGCAGAGCCGATGCCGACGGCCACGAAAGCCTCGGCAATGGCGGGGCCGCCGTCATAGCGGGCAGTACCCTTGAGGACGGTCTGATCGGCCAGGAAACGGACGTGCTCGGAAGTGCCGAACTGCGGGCCGCGCCGCTCGCCCAGGATGTACAGGTCGAAGTAACCGCCGATGATCACGTTGTCGGGGATGAAGTTCAGGACTTCGATGTCGCCGCCCAGAACAGGCATGGTGCCGTTCACGCCGGAGACAATCGCGCCGCCTGCGTCGATGGCCATGGCCTCGGCAACCAGCTTGGTGTAGGTGACCTCGTTCATAACCCAGGTCTTGGGGCCACGGGAATAAGCGCCCTTGGCAGCGCCGGAAGCGATTGCCAACGCTTTGAAAAACTCCACGCCGGTGGAAGCTGCGGGGATGGTCTTGATATTGGTGGTGTGCAGGTCTGCCCAAGCGCGGGCAGTGGCAGGATAGCCGGTGGGCTGCTCGGTCTGAGCCAGGCGGGAAACGATGCCCTGCGGCATGCGCTGGGTGGTGGTGGCGTTACGGCCGTACAGGATCGCCTTATCCAGAGCAAGGCCGATGGCCTGCGCCAGGGCTTCCATCAGCTCGGCAACCAGGTCAAGGTCGCTGTCCTCAATGTTGGCATTGCAGACGGCAAAGTAACCGGCCACGCGGTAGCAGTTGATCTCCAGGTCGTTAAATCCAAGGCTCAGCTCGTTCAGGTTGGCGCAGCACTCAGTCCAGACGGCCTCGGGGACAACGCCCATGATCACCACACGGCCATCGCCCTGGACGGGGCGGACAGAGACATGGCGGTACAGTTTGCTGTAGTTGATCAGGTTCTCCCGCAGGAGGCCCAGCATAACCTCAGGGATGGTCAGGCCGACGTTGGTCAGAGCACGCTTTTCCTTGATGGCGGTGCGGACTTCGCCCAGATAAGCCTTGACGTCCTCACGAGCCAGGAATTCAGACCGTTCCTGCATGGTCATCTTGTCGAAAATTTTGCTGCGAGTGTTCATAGGGATTTTTACCTCTCTTTCTTCCGGCGCTTTGACCGGCTCAATGTTAACGGGGTCGGTGTTCTGGGCTGCCTCTTCGGCGGCAAGCTCCGCCTCCAGCCCTTCGATTTCGCGCTCCAGGGCGACCTTGCCCTCTTCGTGGCCGGTTTTCTCCGCGTCAAAAGCGGTTACCATTTCATCAAGGGCGTCCCGCTCTTCCTGCGTGGTTTCCTCGGTCACGTCTTCGATGGCGGCGGCAAGTTCCGCCTCACGGGTTTTGAATTCGTCATCCTTCACGGCAAGGGCAGCCAGTTCCTTGCGCTTGCCGTCCAGGCGCTTCTTAATCAGCAGCGCTTTCAGTGCCACGGTTCAGCACTCCTTTCAGTCTGGTTTTCCATGCAGCCAGCTCTCTGGAGCGGGCAGCGTCCCGTTCCTTGCTTCTGGCAGCAATGTTGGTTTCCTGGTATGCAGGGAATGTGCAGGCCGACACCTCGAACAGGTTGACTTCCGTAATCGTCCAGTGGACAGAGCCATCATCGTGGAATTTGGTTTCCTCGTTGACGATCTCAAACCCAAAGGAACACTGATCAACATCACCACGCTTCACCCGTTCGTAAAGGTTCATCGCGTCAACATCTTTCGGATTGATGCTGATGCGGCCCCACAGACCGTGTTCATCCTCGCGCAGCTCCAGCGTGTGTGCGCTGGTGCGGCCCAGGACAAGCGTGGTGTCATGATTGGTCAATGCACGGATGTCCCCGCTCAAAGTGCGGGAAAAAGCACCGGGCGCGACGGATTCCGTCATGCCGGGCGCGATTTCATAAATGGAATTGAAAACGGCGAAGTAGCCCTCAATGGTCGGGTTCTCCCCTTCCACGGCATCCCTCGCCTCAAAGCTTGTGGCCATTGGCCGGACTTCACGATATTTTCTTTCGGGCATTCCATTGTCCTCCTATCTTGTCTGCATAGTTTTTGTGCGGAGATCTTCCGCTGTGCGACGGCGTACAGGGCATTTCGGCGCATTGTCCGTCAAAGCCCACCAACCTTTACAACGCCGGAAATACTGATTGCCGCACCAGCCATTCATGGCTCGGCAGTAAATCCGCATCTCTTCGCGGTATTCGCCGTGCGGGCAGTCAATGGTAAGCTTCATCTTATGCCCCTCCGTTCAGCTTGCTCTGATTCCCGGACTGGTCATAAGGGATATAATTCTCCAGCACTTTGTATTCCGTCAGCCCGGCGGGTGCCATGTGCATTCTGTCACGCCACTCGTCGCCGCACACAAAGCCACGGTCAGCACCGGCAAGCAGCACCTGACTCATGGCCTGCACGTCATAGTCCATCAGAGACCAGTAATTCAGGAACACATACCAGTTCGGGCTGGTGATCAGGCAGCGGGTCATTTCCTGCTGGATGTTCAGCACAATGGCCCGGACTTTGGTCTGCACAAAGCTGTTCCACTCATCCCGGTTGAAGCTGCCGACGCCCAACAGATAAGGCGGCACACCCAGCACGGAGGCAACCGTCCGCTTGTCAAGCTCCACAGTGTCCTTGATAGCCAGATCGGCCAGGGACAGGGGCCGCACCTGTTCCACTTCAAACTGTTCGGCAGGGATCAGCCACGGCTGCCCGGTCTGGCTCGGCTTTACATAGCTCTCAAGCAGTTTCTGCCGCCCTTCCGGGCTGCTGAATTCATCCGTCAGAGCATCAACCTTGACAATAATGCTGGGCTTCCACTCGGACGCCATGAAAGCGTTTTCCGTCTTCTGGGCCTGCTTCAGATTGTTTGCAATGTCACGGAGGGTGACCGTCACGCCCTGGCCGCGCCAGAGATAAACCGGATCGGGATTGTAAACAAAGTGCATCAGGTTATCCGGGTTCCTGGCCACGCCGTCAATCAGGACATTGTAATCCCGGTAAGAGCCGCTGACGGGGACAAGGGACACCCGGCTGACCGAAATCGGCTCCAGACTCCGCAGCATGCCCTCGTATGTGTGCGGCACACAGATCCCGTTCCCGTTGCCGTAAAGCAGCATGTTCATGACATTAACTGTCATCCAATGGCTTCGGGTCATGTTGCCGTTCGGCGTGATGTCCAGCATCCGGCTCAACTCGTTCCGGATTCGGACATCGCCCTTGTCCGTGTTGGACATCAGATAAATGGTCATGCTGCCGATCAGCTCCGCAATCCGCAGGCAGCCGGTCTGGATTTCCGGGTTATCAGAAAGTCTGGTGTACCCTGCACAGCAGATGTCACCATCCTGCAGCCACAGGGCAACCGGGCTTTTCTTTGCTTCATCGCGGCGCTCCATTGCCCGCCGCTGTCTTTTTTTCATCCGCTTCCACCTCCACGGGCTTTATTCATCGCCAAACCACTTTCTGGCCCGTGTGGATTTGGCATTCCCCTCCAGCATCCGGATACAGGCAAACACACTGGCATCAAACAGATCTATTCTGTGTTCCGGCTGGACTTTATCGTATTGGATCATGTCATCCGTCTTTTCAATTGCCCGCACATTGGCCAGGCAGTATTCGTATGCGTCAGAATGAAGGTAATAATACTTACCATCTTTTGCGGCTTTCTCGATGTGCCGGAAACCCTTGCTTTTCAGAATGTACAGCTGAGGCTGATGCACAATCGTGAATTTCGCCGCCCGCATCAGGGGGATGTATTCCTCTCCGGCGAATTTTTCATCATGGCCGACCTGCTTGATCTTAAAGCCTGCGGCCCGCATGGAAATGAACCAATTGACGATATCCGCATAGTTGACGGTCGGGCTGTTGCATAGCGTCAGCCAGCCGTCATCACGCCAGCCGAAGAGCGGGATGTTGTCCTCATCCGCTTTCCTTGCGGCCTCCGTGATCGGGAAGAATGCATGCGTGATGCAGATGTCCACGCCGTTGTAATTTCCATACAGCGCAGCTGCCGTCAGGTCATGCACTCGTGACAGATCCGCGCCGCCGTACCATTGGATCGGCAGCTTCGCCAGCTCGTCAAACGTCCAGTTATATTTCCCGTCGCTGGCCTTGAATTCGGCCAGATCGAAGTAAGCCTGCATGGCGCTGGTGTAGATGCTCATTGACCGGCTTAGGAAGTCTTTCCTTTGCTGCGGATCATTCTGGGCCTGAATGGCCTCCTGCATGATGTCCTCCGGCCGGATCGTCACGCCATAACTGGGATTCGCTTTCTGCTGCTGCACGGGATCAGTGTAGTCCACGTTTCCCTTTTCGTCCTGATCAGCACGGGAAACAAACACAAAAAGGGAATCGTCCTGCAGCGCTCCGGTGACCACCTTCACACCGTACTCAAGACGCCGATAACAGAAACTGTTGATATTGTCCCCGGCAGTTGTGATGCCGATCATTAGCTTATTGGTGTAAGCTTTCATGGCCTCCTTAAAGCGGTTGTATTGTGCAGCCTTTTTAAAGGCATGCATTTCATCCGCTATGGCCACGTTGCAGTTGAAGGAATCCTGTGCGTCAGGATTGCTGGCCAGGGCCTCAATGTCAATTGATCCGTCCGGGCGGCCGTTCGCGTCCGTGAATGTGTACTGTGCCGAATGCTCGGCGTTGTTGTCCCGGATGCGGAATTCATCGGCCATGCCACGATACCGCAGGGTATACACAATGTCGTTGAAGCTCTGGCAGGCCTGCTTCTGGCTGGCCGCCACAATGTAAATTTTCGCGCTGCTGCGCCGCTCCAGCAGGGAGATGCCGAAAGCCAGCGCCGCAATGAACATGGTTTTGCCGTTCTTTCTAGGAATAAAAATGAACGCCTCCTTAAATCGGCGTTCGTTCCGGCCCTTGTAATAAAAGCCCAGCAGATTGTAAACGACGAAGATCTGCCATGGCTGCAGGAGTAGGGGCTTGTTTGTCAGCGGTTCCCCGGTCAGGGATTCGCCCTGGTTATGCACCATCAGCCGTTCGATAATGCCGATGACAAAATCCGGTTCTTTGGTATGCAATTCCAGGTCATCCCGCTCCAGATCCGCCAGGAACCGCTTTGCCGCTGCTGTCACTTCCGCACCGCAGATGATCTCCCCTGCGGCAGCCGCTTTGGCATATTCCATGGCAGCGGCTTTGTAACTCTTCTTAGCCGCCAAGGGCAGCCAGAGCCTCCGCCAGAGCAGATTTTTGCTTGGGTTTAACAAGCTGTTCGTCAATCTTCTTAAGCCCGGCAGGCGTCAGCCCCAAATCCCGCCAGTATGACAAAGCCAGGTTGTTCAGGTCAGCCCACATCTGGAGCCGTGGGTTTTTCGCAATGTTGACCGCACCCCGGTCACTGGTTTTTTCAATGCAGGCCTCGCCGCCGGAATCCAGAAATTCCTTGTAAGCATTGTCCCGCTGTTCCAGTATGTCCGCCAGGGCATCGATAGCCGGATCGAAAGCGCCCTTGTATGTTCCGGCCGCTTCACATTGTTCCTTGATCCGGCGTTTCCATCCGCTTGCTTTCATCGTCCTCCCCTTCTCTGTAAAATAGTCTCTTAACCCCTTATGAATTGCCCGGCAACTGATCCCTAATTCCTACCGGTTTACTGGGGAATGGCCCGCAGAAACCCCGCGCAGTTGGAAAGAGT
>Ga0326513_10000469_pt1 | contig 34258 bp, 55 predicted proteins | sample 2_2465_0518_D_FD_203654 | JGI IMG/M metagenome (GOLD analysis project Ga0326513, IMG submission 203654) | Bovine rumen microbial communities from UC Davis, California, United States - 2_2465_0518 | ecosystem: Host-associated > Mammals > Digestive system > Stomach > Rumen | place: USA...
CCTGCCGCCCTCGCGCGTTTTTGCTCTTGGCAGGGGGGATGTCACAGGAGCACTCGCCCCATCGCATCCGCTCGCCAGCGCTTCGTTTGGTGCTGTTCGTGGTGGCAGGACTCGCACAGCGCCATCAGGTTGTCAGGGTTGAGGCTGATGTTCGTGTCACCCAGGTTGTCCACAGTCAGGTGGATCTTGTGGTGCACTTCTGTCGCTGGTTCGATCAGTCCCTTGCTCAAACAGATCTCACACAGCCCGCCGCGAGACTCCAGGAATGTTTTCCTGCACTTTTTCCAGGCTCGTGTCGTGTAGAAACGCTCAACCTCTGGAGAACTATGCACCCAGGACCACCTCGCCGCTTATTTCAGAGTGCGACCCGTCAGCCGGAAGGGAACAGCTGACCCCCCAATAAAAATAGCACCAAGCTGCTCTCCCTTGGTGCTACCCTTTCACACTATAACAATACCATAAAGTTTTCTGAAATTCACTGAAAACTTACTTTGCCACCTTGTCCGGGAAACGCCTGGCCAGCTGATCCTCTGCCCTGCTCAGGTAGTAGTACACAGATCTGTCGGTCCGGTGGATCGCCTCAGCGATGTCCTCCGGGCTGAATCCTTTAATATACCTCAGTCTCATCACCGCCCGGTCATCCGCGTCCTCGAGCTCACTGATCAGAGGATCCAGCGCTGCCTGTGCGGTCTCCAGCTCCTCCATGATCTCCCTGTAAGCGTCCCTAAGCTCTGCGACACGGATCGCTCCGTCCTGCACCTGATCATGCTGTCCACCGCCTCGAGGCATCCCCGTCAGCACCGTCGTGATCTTGGTTGCCCTGGCTTCCTCCTGTTCGATCCTCCATTGAACTTTGACCGTCTGCCGGAGCAGCTGACGCATCCGGAACAGATTAATCATTAGCACCACCTCCATCAGTCCGGATACTCGACATCGGTGATGTCCGCCCCGCACTGACTGCACCGCTGAGGCATGTCGTACTCATCGTACTGTTCATGGGTCAGCTCATGGCCACAGTAGGAGCACTCGGCGAATTCATAATCCGTGCCGATATTAAACACAAGCCACTTGGCTTTTGGCCTTTCCTGTTTCCGCTTGAAGATCTTCATTTCGATTCCCTCTCTTTCTTCAGTCTCATCAGCGCACCCAGCAGGTATTCTGGGCTGACATATCCTCCGCGGGCCTCCCAGGCCTCCCTGATCCTGACCGGGTCGGTTGTGTTGCAGTCATCTACCAGAGCTTTGATGATGTCATATCCTGTGACAGTTGACTGTTTACAGACCATGTCCATCAGATCGCCCCTTTCGTATTCGCTGTACTTCTTCCCTCAAAATGTGTTTGAGCTGAACCAGGCTGACCAGCCTCTCGCCATCCTCATCGCGGATGGTCGGCAGCATATCGATCAGCTCCTGATCGCTTAGTTCAATCATGATCTCCGCGATTGATTTCATCCCACTTCACCTTGAACCTTTCTTTATCTGCATATGCGACCCGTCCGCATTCATCGACAAGCAAAAGCGTTCCGTCATCCTCTATTGCCCAGCCGTCTATATCGCAATAGCAGAGATGTTTTGCCCAATCCTCATGTAATGCGATTTCGTACGGGTCTGCTTCTTCTCCTGTTTTGTTGTCAATAACAATAAACGTTTCGCTGTGTTCCTTCTCTTTCAGCAGGGAAATGGCATCAATCACAATATTCCGATAGTGCATCAGCGCCATTACCGAACTATCGTTATTCCCCTTGAACGCTTTCCGCTGTTCGCCTATTAGAAAGTCCCGTAACAAGGACATTTCTTCGATTACTTTCTCCCTGTCCATTCACTTCACCGACCTTCCTGCCGTTCTTTCACATAGACAATCGGCTGACCATGTGGACAATACGGTTCGTATTTCTCCCAAGGTTGAACTGTAAAGGTCATGTTTTCTTTGCCGTATCCATCCGGTTCAATTCTCAATTCGATTTGCACTTGTTTTTCATGAGCGAGTTCACACAATTCCTTTATATTCATCTCGTAAAATTCTTTCATTACCACTTCACCGACCTTCCTGCGTTGGTTTCCCTGTGTATGATGTCATTCTTCTTCCGCACCTTGGGCAATATCCGTAGAACCTTATAAAATCAATATCATCAGTAAACTCGTAAAACCATGGCTCGAAAAAGTCGCACTCTGAACAATACCATCCGTCTACGCCCGTTTTGTCTTCTCCATAAATCCATTTCGCTTCTTCTTCCTGCTCTTTCAGCAGTATTTCTACTTCTGTCTTTATCTGGTCTATGTAATCGCATAAACTGGAATACACATTCCAGTTGTCTGGGCTAACTACAGGATGAACGGTCACATCTGCGAACAAGCGCAAATCATCCAGATGAGTTATAACCATTTCTCTGTCAGTCATCCCACTTCACCGCCTTTCGCTGTTCGTCCGTTGGCATCCTGTTCCAACAGCGAGTGTTCTTCCTGTCCTCTTCATCATCTACCAGCAGGATAAATTCTTTGCTTGTGTTCATGTCTGGGTTCCACGAAAGGCAACATCCATCATCAACTGTAATAATCAGCGGAAAGATATTCTTCACGCCTTTGAACTCTCCATAAACAACCGGGTAGTTTTTGATCTCGTCCCAGTCAAGCACTCTCGCTTCCTGCTCTTTCAGCAGTTCCAGAGCATCGTCAATCCACTCTACAGTCTTTGCTTTTTCCTTCCTGTCGGACTCATCAAATGCGTAAGCCTTGCCGACCTCGTTCCATGTGCGGATGATACGCAAATGGTCGATAATCTTCTCCCTATCAGTCATCAGATATGCACCTCCTTACCCTGCACCAGATCCCCAGCAGCATCCGCATACTCGCACCGATATCCAAGTATCTCGCTGGGCGGCGCGACCTCCAGCAGGACCTGCCGGATCGGGCACCGCTCGACTTCGTTCCCGGTCTTCAGGCACATCAGGCACTCGCTTTCCATCACCGTCTCGCACAGCCAGGCAAGATGGATGTCGCTTATAAGTACCATCCGCCCCTGCCGGACCGGGCCTTCGATGTCCAGGTGATACCGTCCGGATCTGGCCAGTGTGCTGTAATACTCCCATCTGGATTCCGGCATGGTTTCCATCAACTGCTCCTGCATTCGGTGCACCAGCGACCACAGCAGCCGGAGGTCACGCCAGGCGTTCGGATTGACCCGCTGCAGCCGATCCCGTACCGCTTTCATCCGGACAGACAGCGAATTCTTCAGGATCATCAGATCCATCATGAAAAAATTTTCTTCGCGGTTCGGTTTTGTCCGTACGACTTCCGATTTCGGTACATTTTGTACCATTTCCGGCGATGATGCGGGCTGTTCCGGTTTGTTTATGCCGTACTTCTTCTGCATCAGTGCGGCGAATTCAGCCATGTCCATACATCTATCTCCCCCATATTAAAACGGCAGATCCTCTTCAGGGATGTCCACAATCTGGAACTCCGCGCCTGGCTTCCAGTCCGCTTCCCATCCATAATGGATGTACTCTGTAGGATCATTCTTCAGGCGCTTGGTTTCCTTCTCAAAATACAGAGGCACATACACATCCCGGTTGCCAAAGTCTCTGTCCTTGCAGATCTCAATCACGTTATCCGACTGATAAAGCGGGTTCGTGGATTTCCACTGGAAATACTGCTGTGTCAGCTTCTGATAGTCAGCGTCAACCCGGTGGATGATGAAAACATTGTCCGCAGCGTTCGCCAGGTCTCCGGATCCTGAGATATCATCAACCCGCAGATACCCGGAAGCCTTCCTCGGATGCGCCACAAAGAGCACATGCACATTCATCGTCTGGGCCAGCCGTTTCAGTTCCTTGACAAACTTGGTCTGCCTCACGTACTGATCCCGGTCAAGATCCTCCACGTTGAGCGCCATCAGGTTATCGATCAGCACCAGGTCAACCTTCTTTTCTTCGATTACCTTGATCAGGTGCTTTTCCATCTCGATGAAATTGTTCCCGTAATCGTTGTTATAGATGAACACAAAATCATCCAGCCATTTGGATACCAGTTCCGCCTCTTCATCGTTCGGGTAAAAGACCTTCTCATACTGCGTCCCGTGCACATGGGCCTTGCCAGCCGCCTGCAGCGTGAGCCATTTCAGGCACTGCTTGTCGCTCATTTCTCCGGAGAACAGCGCACACTTCAGCCCCTGCTCCCGGCACTGGATGACAAGCTGACTCAGAATTGAACTCTTGCCAGCGGACCGCAGGCCGGACAGCACAGACACATATCCCTTCTTCAGCCCGATCATCAGCTCATCAATCCGCCTGATGCCGGTCTGAATGTGAGCTTCATCAGGGACCACCCGTGTCCGGATTTGTTCAGTTGTCCGGAATGCCGGGCCGTCCGGAGCCGGATCAAAATCCGGAGCCGCTGGCGCCGCCTGGGGCTTTCCGAAGTCGGCGGGCTTGCTGGCCAGATAGTTCGGCATGGCAGGCATAACAGTCTCATGCTGGTAGGCATCCGGCTCGTAGAACTGCCGGAACTCTTTCCATTTCTTGTCAGCGCATGACGCATGGAAGCAGTTGTAGCAGATCTTTCCGTCCTTCGTCTGGATGATGGCGGCGTCTTTGTGGTTGTGCTGCGGATTAAACGGACAGCATTCAAGGATCCATTTTGTGCCGCCGATCCAGTTCACCTTTTCAGTCACCGGCACATGGTGGTCATCAATCCACTGCTGCAGGTCGAATCCGTTCGGATTGTAGCTGTTGTATGTCTGTGGAGTTTCCTGCTGCGGGAGAAGCTTCACCAGCGCTTCAAGGAATGCCCTCGGCACTGTTTCGATCTTCTCCGGAATCAGCAGCACCTTGCTCATGCGGTGAGGGCGTTCAGCCGTGTTCGCGCCCTTCCGTGCCGGCGTCCCGTACAGCTTGCAGATCCGGCTCGGATTGAATGTGGTCAGGTCAATGTCCATGCTCTCATCGTCATAGAGCATGTTAAAAACCTTCAGTACGTTCTGCAGCAATGTTTTATTATCCTGATTGTTTTCCAGGCTGATCCTGTAAAGCAGGTGTGTGCCGTTCCCGCTGTGGCAGACGACCGGGTCACTCCAGCCCTTGTCTTTCAGCCAGGCAAGGATCCTCTTCGCGGTCTCCCTGGAGCCCTTCAGCTGCTCATTGGTGGAACTTGTGCCTGCCGGGCGCTTCGGGTCCACATCGATCAGCAGCCAGTGATACCCGACAATGTCGTTATCGCTGACCGTTGGGGCCATGTACTCAATAAATTGATCATGGTGCTTCCGGTCGTAGCATCCGTCCTTCAGCTTATTCAGCGTCATGTAAACGTTGGCGTTCGGTCTGGCCCGTACAGTGTTCAGCTCGCTGATCAGTGTGTCAGCATCCTTAAAGACGCCGGCGGCATTCCATTTTCCATCAACCAGGCGGACTTCAAACTCCAGCCCGTCCGGGTGAAATGTGGCAATCGCTTTTCGGATCTCATCTTCATTCATCTGAAAAGCCATTACTCAAACTCCTTTCTGATGGGCCGTCCGAATTCGTCCAGCCCATCGCTTTGGTTGTTCGCGGAGGCGCTGTCATCATGGGATATCCATTTCATGAGCAGCGGCCTCCAGTCTTCCACATTCGTCCTGCCGATCTTCCAGCCCATCGCACTGTTGTACTGGATGAAGGCATCGACATCGGTTGTCAGGCCCTGGCTCTGGCAGAACTCTTCGACCTCCGCCCGCGAAGGTGGCGTGTGTACACAAACATCTTTTTCATGCTTACCATTCTTTTCATTCTTACCATTCTTTGATTGTGGTGATTTGCCGGTGGCTTGCCGGTGTTTTGCCGGGGCTCTGCCGGTGCGTTTGCCGGTTGGAACATCCTGATAGTCGCTATACCGAAGTATTGTAATTACTTGATATTTGGGCCTTGCTCTGCTGGTGATTTCGCCGGTGCTTTTTAGGTGATTGAGAGCTGTTCTGACCTCGTTCTCTGTCAGACCTGTGGCGGAGCTGATTGTATTCCGGCTGGTGGCAATTTCGCCGCGATGAATGGTTTCGCGCTCGAAATCATGGTCCTCTATATTTGCGTTCATGATCAGCCAGATCCAGACAAGGACAGTCTTCGGATTTTTGAACCACCGCCAGAACCTCATATTCCGATCCAGTTTAATGTAGGTGCTCTTCTCAGCCACTGCCACCAGCTCCAGCATTCCGCAGCCTCTCGGCATTCCGGCGGACTTTGGTCATTTGCGCTGCATTCAGCTTAAAAAACCTCTGCACATCCACATCGGTGTATCCAAGACTCATGTAATGGTTGTACCCCTCCGCGATGTACTCTGTAATTCTGGTGATAGTCCGCTCTGCAAAAGCAACACCGTAGCCCATAACCGTCATGCCTGCCTGGTATTCGATGCTCATTCGGACAATCTCGCCGATTGGCTTCAGCACATCCAGATTCCGGAGGTTCACCACGCCGCAGTCATCGTCGAGCGTGCGCTTCCAGATCTGGAAGCAGGTTTCCGCAACAAGCTCAGCCTCCGCACCGTAAGCGGCGTGCTTGATCTTGTTTTCAATCTGGATCTGTGCAGAAATGCCAGGCTTCACCATGAAGGCAGGCACTGAGATCTCGATGGTCTTTGCCTTCTTTACCGCTTCAGAAACGATATGGTGGCATTTCCGGCAGAGCGTCACAAGATACCGCATATTAAAAAAGTCGTTTTCCCCGCGGTTATTCTGATATCTGATGTGATGGACCTGCAGGTTCTCAGTGCATCCGCAGAAACGGCATTTATTATGATCCCGATTGAGCACCGCCGGACGCACTTCCTGCATCCATTTGGCGCTTGCCATTGCTGTATAGTAATCTCGGTTCTCATCCATGTTAAAAGGTTTAATCAACAGCACCCCTCCTTTCTTTATCCAGATATTCATAGACAGCCATCGTCAGGATTCCGGCCAGCGGGTGCCTTCCATGCTTCAGCACAAGTGTTTCCATGGTCTTCGCGCAGCGCGTCCACTCTTCAGTAGTGTTGCCCATGTTCTGAAATGTCGCATGGAATCGGAAGGCATCCGTCCAGATGTCGCGGAGCTCCGTGCTGAGATTGTTCTGCTTTTCGTTCATCTTCGCGCCCCTTCCAGGTATTCAATCAGCAGTTTTCCGGTGCTTCTCCCGTCGCAGAATCGGAATCTGACACCGTATTCCCGCTGCATGGTGATCATGGCTTTCCTCAGCGTGGACGGGTCGAACCGTGTCAGCGGCAGGCCGTCGCGTCCGACAGGAGACCGCCATCTGTCCAGACGGCCTCCCGGCAGCGCTTCCTCAATCAGGATGATGAGCTGGATTCCGCATTCCTTCGCTCGAAGGCATTCGGCGCGGAACCGCTCATGCTCCTGGAAGACATTCCCGGCCAGCTCAATCACGCCCTGCTTGGTGTCCACGCTGATGTCGCCCTTTCCGGCGATCTGGTAGTCACCCACATTCAGCGCCTGCCGGATAATCCGGATCCCGGCCTTCTCGCAGTAGGCGTGAATGTTCTGGTGCTTCCCGACCTGCTGCCGGGTGTCTTCGTAGAGAACCATCAGAACGGGATTTCCTCTTCCACGACAGTGAAGGCAGGACCGCTGGAAGCCGGAGCTGCATCAGCACTCTGGCGGGGCTTCATGTCATTCATCACTTTAACCTTCCCGGCCTGCATCATCTTGGTGGACTCCAGCCTGCCGATGGTCGTGTAGGGCGTTCCGTTGAATTCTCCCTGGCGGACATTGATCCCGACAATCTTTCCCTTCAGGCCCTGCTCATTCCAGTCCCAGTGATATCCGTCGTTGGAGTCCTCAATCGCCCAGATAGCCCCGCTGAAGGTCTTATAGTCCCAGTCATAATGCTGGCGCTTCGGGTTGCTCTGATCCGGGATCTGCAGACGATAGTCACCCTTGTACTTGACTTCGTACCTGGAATTGCCCTGGCTCTCGCTGTTGTAGCGCTTGGTGTAATACCCGGTATACGGTCCTTCGATGATGTCCAGCCGGATAACGATCCTCTGGTCCGGCGCCTCGCCTTCAATCCGAACATTCTGGATGCCAGCGACATACAGGCCCTTTGGCAGCATTTCAAATCCGGCGGCGGGTGCTTCAGCTTTAAATCCATTAATAGGTTTCATGTGGTTTATTCCTCCTCATATTCTGTAGGTTTTTGATTTATTCCAAGGGGACAGTCTTCCCCAAGGCTTCTGTTGTGGTAGGGCAGGATCCGGGAGTTCAGCAGGCACCGGAAACGGGTCCCGCTGTTCTCCGTCCTGCAGAAGTCGCAGATGTCACAGATCAGCATGTCTTCCGGGAAGCAGACCTCAATGGTCACCGGCACCCGGATGTACTTCAGGCATTCGCCCGTTGTCTTCCTTGCCATCAGACCGCCCCCATGCCGTAGTATTCTCTGATGGTTTTATCGACAAGCGCCAGATCGTTCGGAATCCGCTCCGTGAACATGCCCTCCGGGCTCTTGACAGTGTCGAAGCCGTCCGACTGGGTCCGGAACCAGTGCCCTTCCTGGTTAATCTCCGTCCGCAGCACGATGTCGAAGAGCCCCTCCACGGTCAGCTTCTCATCCAGCAGTTTGCCGACTGTCTTTGCTTTCACCTTCCCGGCCTGATCCGTCTCTGTGTGGTGCAGGAAGTAGACGATGGTGTCGTCTGAAGTCCCGCCAATCACGAGATGGATCAGGTTCCGGAAGTTCAGCGCCATGTCCGTGAACTTCTGATATCCGACTTCCTTCGCCCGGTCGAAGAACTCATTCACCAGCAGGTACTGGCTGTCATCGACAACGTAACATTTCAGGTTCCCTTCCTTCAGGCTTCCGATAATGCTCGGATATCCGGCCTTCTGTTTGATGAACTTGAAAGGTTTCCTGAATGGCAGGCGCGGTTTTTCCACCAGGAAGATCCCCGTCTTTTCCGGGTCCATGTTTTTGATGGAATAGGTCTTCCCGCTGCCGCTCTCGCCAAGAATCAAAACAGGTATACCCATTTTCTTTTCCCTTTCTTTGTGATAGAATAATTACGGTTCATTTTCAGATCACCCCGTTTAGACCGCCCGCTGCGCCAACAGCCCGCGGTCTTTTTACATCCTGTAGCCCCATGAGCCATCCCGGCCTCCCTCGCGCCTGATCTCAATCGGCTTGTCCATCACGCCGTCGAGTACGACCGCGGTCTCAATCTCCCTGGCTGTCACGGGCTTTTTGCCAGGCTCGAGCCTCTCGCCGCGCTTGTAAAACGGGCACGCCCGGTCGCCGAAGTCTGTGTCAAGCAGGCAGTCGCACCGCCCGTCCCTGATGATCGCGAAGCAGTCATACCGCTCCTGCAGGCATTTCGGATACGCTTTCCTCATCTCTTTTCACCTCCAATCAGCTCTTCAGCCATTTCTTGATCCTTGCCCAGATCCCGATCCGCTCAGGCTCCAGCCAGTGCCGTGCCTGAGGGCTCCGCGTCCAGCTCGGGCTCGGATCGCCCACAACACCGTCCGCCGGGATCGCCCGGATCACCCGGTCGGCCATGGAATACCTCGGCCCGGCTGTCCATGGCACCTTGCTCCCGTAGTAGGTCGGGCAGTACTGGTAGCCAAATGCATCCGGCGCCGGGAGCCTCTGACAGTGTCTGCCTGGCGCGGGGATGTCCTCCCATCTGCCAAGCCATTCAAACGCATCCATCAGATCACCCCCATGGCCATGCAAAGCGCAATGCCCCAGAGCATGACAACAGTCGTAAACGCGACAGCATAGCCCCAGCGCTCGATGGACTCCTCAGTCCCCATGAAGTACTTTTTCATCAGTCCCGCTCCAATCTGCCGCTTTCCTCCGCGGCCTTCTTTGCTGCTGCCAGCGTCCAGTATTCCTTCTCCGTCCCGTCCGGCTGGATCAGGAAGTAGGATGTGTGCAGCCAGCACCCGCTTTTCCCGCTCCCGGCTCCGTGAGGTATTGCTCTTTTCCGGCTTTCGATGATGCACGTGTTCCGGAAGGATTCGTACCTGATTGTCTTCTCGCCGCTCTCCTCAACCTTGACAGACGTCTTAACCCATGGCGCCATGCTTGTCTTCCATCCTGTCGTGTTCGGCGTGCCATTCGTCCGGCTCCCACATTCCCAGGCATTCGGAGCACCCGACCGGCTCGCCGTCTCTGGTGTAAATCGTGCTGCAGATCTCCCCGCAGACCGGGCAGCGCATGTCAGCGTCGTTATATCCGTACCGCTCCGCCTCCAGGATCCATGGCGCGTCAGGTATGCTCACGAGGATCCACCACCATGCTCTCTTCGATTCCGGCCATAAAGTTCAGCACGCCATCAATTGCAGAAACCTTCTTTTCGTCGGTATAGCCGTCCCAGTCGTTCAGAATGCAGGAAATCGTATTGATTGCCTCTTCCCTGATCGCTGACAGCATAGCCTCTTTGTCCGTGTATTCCTTAAGCTTCATCTGTTTGATCCTTCCTTTCTCTTTCTTTCCTCAGTCTTGTTCTATCTTCCAAGTCTTCCCTGTGCTCGGCCTTAAAGCGAGCGACTGCCTGATATAGGCTGCGCTCAAAGTTAAGCGGTAAGTCTGTCACGCTGCGCCACCCCTCTGCCATAACTTGAATTTAATTCAAGCTTTACGGCAAAAAATAAGATCGTCAAGGTGCACCCCATACAGTGAGGCAAGCTCTTGCGCTTTATCAACGGGAGGCAAAGTTTTACCTGCCTCCCAACTGATTAATGTTGGGACAGAAACGCCAAGCCGTTGACTTACATCCCTTTGAAACAGGCCAGCATTTACGCGAGCTGCCTCTAAAGTGATGCGCAATCTTTCTCCCACAGCATCACACTCTCCTTCCATGATTAATGCACATTGTCAGTGGCCACCAACAACATGAATTTTAATCTAATTCAAGTTTATTGTCAATAGTTTAATTCAAGTTTTTTTGAATTAAAATTGATTTTATTTTATTTTGGTGTTATTCTATAGGCGGAAGGGGTGATATACATGACAGCACGGGAATCTTTCAAGCAGGCGCTGGCTAAGTATCTTAAGAGGGCCGGGATGAAACAGCGCGATCTCGCTGCTGCTGTTGGTGTATCCGAATCTACGGTCCACTGCTGGATGTCCGGGAAAGCTTTTCCCCGCATCAATATGATTGAGAAAATTGCCGAAGTGCTGAGCTGTACTCCGGACGATCTGCTGAATTATGAAGAACCTGTGCAAAGTGAAACCAGAGGCATGAGATTGCTTGACGCATTTCCAGGCGCGGCTCGGCCACTCCATCCGGCGGTCCTTGAAATGCTTGAACCTCGTAAGAGCCAAACGCCAAAAGAAGACGCCGAAATGGTTGTACTTTGGCGTAATGCTACCCTGGCTGCAAAACGAGCTGCTATCGCTGTCCTTAAATCTATGGAGGAACTCAAATAAATGAACGCAGTCGTCTACGCCCGCTTCTCATCCTCCGCCCAGCGTGAGGCATCCATAGAGCAGCAGATCAATGTCTGCATGGCATACGCTGAGCGAGAAGGCTACAATGTACTCCAGACCTACTCAGATCGCGCCATGACGGGTCGCACAGACCGCCGCCCACAATTCCTCCAGATGATAAAGGACGCGCGGAAGGGCCGTTTTTGTGCGATTATCGTGTATGCCCTTGACCGGTTCTCCCGCGACAAATACGACAGCGCCCGCTACAAGCACGAGCTGAGGCAGAGTGGCGTCCGTGTTGTGTCAGCCACAGAACCGATCACAGACAACCCGTCCGGCATCCTGATTGAATCCGTGTTTGAGGGACTGGCCCAGTATTACAGCGCGGAGCTGGCCCAGAAGATCCGGCGCGGTTACGAGGACAATGCGAAAAAATGCCTGGCATCCGGCTCTGTCCCTTTTGGCTTCCGACGGTCCGCTGATGGTCACTATGAGATCATGCCAGAGGAGGCGGAGATTGTCCGGGAGATCTTCCGCCGGGTCGGATCCGGAGAGACATATGCCGACATCTGCCGGGACCTTAATGCCAGAGGCATCAAAACCCGACATGGCGCCGAATGGAATAGATCCTCTTTTAACACGCTGCTGAGCAATCAGAGGTATATTGGCACCTACATCTCGAAATATCATGTCCAGGAAGACGCCATCCCTCAGATCGTAGACAAAGACCTGTTTTACAAGGTGCAGACTGTCAGCCACACAAAAACAGGCCCGCGCCGCACTCCAAACGGATATTACTCCCTGACCGGGAAGCTTTTCTGTGGACTTTGCGGGGATGCCATGACCGGCACCAGCGGGACATCAAAGTCAGGCAAGCTCTGCTATTATTACACATGTCACAGCCGCAGGCAGCACAAATGCGAGCAGCGGAGTTTCCCCCGTGATCTGCTCGAAGATACGATCTGCCGGGCCATCTGGGAGGATGTGCTGTCCGATGATTCCATCCGATGGATGGCACACCAGACGATCCTTGACCAAGATAAACTCCGCCCGGATTCGGATCTGGATCTTGCCAGGATGTCACTGGCCGAAGTCCAGACCCAAAAGACGAACATTCTAAACGCCATTAAAGCCGGGATCTTTACCACCACTACCAAGGATGAGCTGATCCGACTGGAGCAGGAAGAAGCCTCCCTGACTGACAAGATCCGGCAGACTGAGAAACTGCTGGAAGAGCAACCGACAGAGGAGGACATCATCAGCTTTTTGGAGATCTTCCGGGAAGGATACGTTGATCAGGAGTTTACCAAATCCGGCCTGCTGGATGCCTTTGTGACTCGCGCGGAGGTCTACGCTGATCACATGCTAATATATTTCCGCATAAAAAAAGAAGACCGACTGAAATCAGCCGATCTTCCATCCGTACCAGATGAGTGTTCGTTTAGTACGGTCAAGTGGACTTGCAGGGACTCTAAACGAACACTCTACCATGCCGGCGATTATTTCATTCTTAAGATAGCAGCATAAAACAAAAAACACCCCTGAGGAACATTTCCCCAGGGGTATCGTATTGCTTATGCAATATTAAATTGCATTAATCAATTATTTTTGTAATTTCATCAGGCGGTTGCTTTTCGGGTACTTCCGGCAGGCCAGCAAGGCTTGTGAGTATACTCAGCACAAACGCCACGCCGGAAACCGACAAGGCCCGCAGCCAGTCGATTTCCGAAAATGCCGCGCCGACCGCGATCATGGATACAAAGGTCTGAGCGAAGGTTTTGATTCCGCGCACCAAAGCGGCCAGTGCCCACTGTTTCCAATCCCAATTCATGGTCCATCCTCCTATCTAATATAGTTCATTCCAGGCGCTCGACCTCACTGCACCGTCCGCGTCTGCTCCGCCGGTGCTGTCTTCGGAGGGTCCGCTGGCAGCGCGAGAAACTTATTGTGTAAGTCATCCATCACGCCGTTGGCTCCCAGATTGTGATACTGCACATAGACATTTTCCAGGTTCGAACGGTCGTCTTCGTCGGCCCATCCCTGCCGCCGGTAAAACTTATACCCTTGCAGCAGTCTGTCTCGCAGCAGCGCCTGCACGCCGCGCTTGACGCTCCGGATCTGCACCCAGCTGGATATAATCACACCCAGCAGCAAGGCTGGGACTCCAGCGGCCTTGACGATATCCCATATCATCCGACTCCACCTCCCTCCACGTTCATGATCGCTCCATCATAATTTTTAACCAGCGCTTCGGCATGATGCTTTGCGAGGTGCGGGATGGTCACGATATAATAGGTGACTTCATCCTGATCAGCGTCAACGAGGAATCCGGACATCATGTAGCCCTTTTTCCACTTCCATTTGACCCGGCTCCATGTGCCGTCATCCTCGTAGACCGTCACGGTCTCACCGATGGGCACCCGGTCAACCAGGTCGCCGTCCGGTTTTTTCCGCAGGTTAACGGTGGATCCATTTTCGGCATGGACAATCTTGGTGGTCACCGGCTGGGGCGCTGGCTCAGGCTCCGGAGCGGGAGCAGGCTCGCTGCCGTAGTCCACATCCTTCAGCCGGCCATAATACGCCCACTTGCCGATCTTATGATCCTCAGTGACACAGCCCGCGGCGCTGGATGCGTGGATGATCCGGAGCGGATTAACGCTGGTCACATATCCAATGTGATGCAGATCTCCCGGCTCTTTTCCATACCACTGATTGCCGGCATCGTCATCGTCCCATTTGGAGCATTTAAAGACCGCCATTCCTGGAATCAGCTGAGACACGTCTGTCAGCTTCGCCGTCTCGCTGCAGTACTTGTGATAGATGCTGTTGCTGCCGTGGGCGATCATTGCCCCCTGATCCCGGTACATCCGGACAAACAGCCCGCTGCAGTCAATCCCCCGGTTATCGTTGGATCCAGGGCTGACATACGGCCAGCCCTTCGCCGCCTCAGCTGAGGCAGTCATCTGCTTGATGCTAAGCTTACCCATCAGGCCACCCCCTCAAAAAGTCGCCTGCGATGCGACATTTTTTAATCATCTTCTGTGATACAATAAAGGCGTAAAAAAAGCGCCAGACGGCTGGTACCCGTCTTAGCGCTGGGCGGAAGATGTGCTTGGGACATCCTCCAGGAATGATATTATCACATCCTTCCGCACAAAATCAACGAAAGGATGTGTTTTTATGTCGTCCAATTCTTCCAATTCTTCCGAAGCTTTCCGATCTCAAATGGTTTCCCGCCTCTATGACACTATCCCGCAGGATCAGCTGCAGAGCGTCCTCGCTGTGCTCGACTCAGCCCTGCAGGACTATGACATCACCCGCAAGCCGGTAGCACTGGTTCCCGCGTCCGGCCTGCCGGAGGTGGTCAAGTACTATCTTGCCAGCAAGGCCGTCGAAAACATGAGCCCGGGCACGCTGAAGATCTACCGCCTGAGGCTTGAGGACTTCTTCCGGCTGACCCGGAAGCCGTTCTCCGATATCCGCGCAAACGATATTCGGATGTACCTGTATTACTGCAAAAGTGAGCGGCACGCCTCAGACGCATACCTCGACAACATCCGCCGGATCCTCTCCGCCTTCTTCGGCTGGCTGGTTGCAAATGAGTACATTGTCCGCAATCCCTGCGCGAGCATTGACAGCATCAAATACCAGGCACCGGAGCGCACTCCGCTGACATCCTACGAGCTCGAGGAGCTTCGCTGGGCCTGTCAGACGATCCGGGAGAAGGCCCTGGTGGATTTTCTCTTTTCCACCGGCATCCGCGTCAGCGAGTGCAGCGACATCAATCAGTCTGATATTGACTGGGAGCTGAGATCAGTGATCATCCGTCACGGCAAGGGAGACAAGCGCCGGACCGTGTTCTTCAACGCGGAATCGGAGCTTACCCTCCGGAAGTATCTTGAATCCCGGAAAGATGATAACGGGGCCCTGTTCGTAACCATCCGGGCCCCGCATCATCGTCTGGGCGTCAAGGCCATCGAAAACGAGATATCAAAGATCTCCCAGCGCTGCGGAAAGCATGTCTTCCCGCATAAGCTCCGGCACACGTTCGCGACCTCCGGCCTGCGCGGCGGTATGCCCCTGGATAAGCTCCAGGCGCTCATGGGCCACGCAAAGCCGGAGACCACGCTGATCTACGCCAAGCAGGATCAGACCGACCTGCAGCGCGAGCATAGCCGGATCTATGCCTGATTATTCCACGCGGCGGTCGAAAATCACGGGCTTCTCGGTGAAGTTGCCGGCGTTGTCCAGGATCGCGGTCATCTGGTAGACCACCTCCGGATTCTGCAGGTCGGTCGTGATGATGTTGTGGAACCGGGCCTCAGCTGCGCGCAGGCAGGCGTCCTGGCTCTCATAGTCGGACACGTTGAAATACTGGATGCTGTTGCTGTCCTGGTTCGTCCGGAAGATTCTCACTACCATGTAGAACATAATGGTTTACCTCCAAATAATTATATTTCATCCGGCATTGCCGGGTGATTTTTTGTTCGTTTTTTGGGTCGGTCGGTACTTCGTAATACAGCAAGATAAATACTTTGATTGTTGGAGCATCAAATTATTGCAAATTGCCTGACGGTACTCTGATTATTTATGGTGCTGTCGGTCAATATAACAGCGGAACTATTGATTATAGCATTACTTTTCCTCAATCGTTTGTTAATACAGATTATGCGGTCGTGGCACAGAATGCCCCATTAAACGATACGGAAAATTATAGGGGATGCGTGACAACTATTATTGCACAAACAAAAAGCGGTTTCCGTGTACGTGTTAAAAACCTAAGCAATTTCGGGGATACGCATCACATTGAATTCATGGCTATAGGCAAATGGAAATAATGCCTGTTCCGCCACCGCTCAATTTATCGGGATGGTTTTCACAGCCACCAATTATACCAGCCCGGGCTAATTCGTCCTTACTGTACTACTGCTGGAAACCCATTTGAAGTCATCTATAGTACGCATATAGAACAGTAGTCGAGCTATAATCTGTGCTTGCTAAACTGGCGTGCACAAATGATGCTTGAGACATATTTGTAAAAAATGTAACGAGAACTGGCGTGTTTAATGTTGTATATCCGCCACTGCGCCACCATGAAGATTCTCGCACAAATTCAGCCTTTGGTATTACAACAGACTGTGCATTTCCACCACCGGCGATTCTGGCAACAAGCATCAGTTCGTTAAAATCAGATGGTATATTGATATAATTATCATCACCAGTAACAGACCCTATCAATTTCCACGCAAACTTGCTGTTTAACGAAGTCAGATCCTCGTTGATCTGGCTCAGCGCGCCGCCGATCCCGTCCTGCTTGGTCAGGTAGGTTGTCCAGTTCGCGCTGGTCACTGTTGCGTTGATCGTCGTCTTGATCCGGTAGATCTCCCCTTTCCAGCAGATAAACCGTCCCTCCGTATAATTGGCGTTCGCGGCGATCGTGTCCCCGTTCTCGACATAGGTCAGCCCGCCCCGCGCTGCCGCAATGGCTTCGTCCGCCTGATCCATGCTGTAATTGTAGTAGTCAAATACATTTCTCCAGTTTTCGCTTCCGTCGATCTTCTTCAGTCCGACATTCGGAGTCTGCGTCACGTCAAATCATCTCCTTCTATTTGCTTTTCAGCTGATCCACCGTCAGCCCGACAAGGTACTTTGATTCTGCCGCCTTCAGCGTGCTCACGCTCATCCCCACGATGTCGTTCCCGTCCAGGGCCGTGATCTGCTCCTGCAGGGTCGGTGCAATCTCCCAGTGCGCCGCCGTCCAGGCTTCCGCTTTTGTGATTTCGGTGACGCACTCATAGATATAATCGCCGTACCGGACCTTGTCCCCGACAGCATAGGTTTCGCTTGTGCTGTAGTAGGGGCAGATAGTCCGGTTCGCCATGTTGTACAGTGACGCCGGGGTTAAGGCCAATTCCGCCGAATTTGATCCCGCGCCGGTGTACAGCTTTGTGCGTCCGTAATAGGTTGTTGTCGCGAAGCCGCCGTTCAGGATCAGGAAGTGCGTCCCGTCATACAGGAAGATCACCGTCTCCCCGGCGCTCCACTCATACCGTGCGGCATTGGTCCCGGACAGCCGCTGGATGGCAATAGCGCCCAGGCCGTTGATGTTCATCTGCGGGGCGCCGTTGTAGGTCTGGGCGTTGCTGAAGGTGATCACGAACAGATCCCCGGCGCTCAGCTCCGTCAGTTCCGCAATGGTCACCGCCTTCGCCCTGGTCGCCGCGGCCGTGCTGCTCGCCCCGTGCCAGATCCGGGCGTTCCCGACCTTCAGGGCCCCCGTACCCTTCGCCCCGCTGGCCAGCGTGAATTTTAATCCTTCCAGCACGTCCGCCTCCGTGGCCGTCGTGTCTGTCACGTCCATGATCACGGTGCCGTCCGCCAGCTCAACCTTATTCGCGAATGGATTGCTCGCCATTCAATCACCGCCCATCTCAGGCGGCGCCGATCGTCACGGTTTTCCCGCCTGCCGCGTTGTCGGTTTCCACCACGGTGATAGGCGCGATGTTCACCGCAGCCAGGTAGTCATATCCCGCGTCCGGCAGGATCTCCTGGGCGCTGAAGGTGGGCGTGGCGCTCTTCGTCTGGGCTGCAATGGCCTCGCCGCTGTAGGTGCCCGTCACCCCCAGCAGCTGCACCCCGCTCTTGATGTTCCCGGGGATGATCTTGGCCTGCTCCGCGGATGCGATGCTGACCTTTCCGCTGCCGTCGTGGTATCCCTGCGGCACGGTATACTGGCCGGTCTTTGTGCTGATGGTTCCGGTCACGCCGCCCCGGTTCGGCATCGTGCCGGTGATCTTGCCTCCGGCCTTATAAGCGGTCTTAGTCTCCAGGATCTCCGCAGCCGACGCCGTGGCGTCGCTGGTATCCGCGTCATAAGTGCAGGAGCCGGTGCCGGCTGCGCCGCTGGGCAGGTGAAACTTTTTCCCGCTCAGCACGTCGCTCTCGCTGACATCGTCCGCGGTCAGGTCGATCAGCACCGTGCCGTCCGCGAGCACGACCTTGTTTGTGAAAGGATTGTTTGCCATTTTTCATTTCCTCCTTTTTGTAAAAAATTATACGATTCCGATTGTTACGGTTTTTCCGCCCTGTGGATTGGATACCTCGGCCACCGTGATCTGGTGCACCGTCACATCGTCCGGCATCCGCATGTCCCGGGTCCGCAGCGTCTGCTTCGCGTTGATCTTGGGCGTCACCTCGCAGGGGCCGTCGTACTCGGGGATCACTCCGCTGATGATAAGCTCCGTGCCCATCTCCAGGCACGCCTCGGTTTCGTCGGTGATCATCAGCGGGATCTCTGCTTCCGCGCCGATCTCCAGCACAACTCTGCACAGACAGATCTCAGCCATAGCTGATCACATCCTTCAGCAGCACCGATCCGACGTATACCTGCGCCTTTTTCGTCGCGCCGCTGGATCCGTCCGGAAAGATAAACCGGGCCTGCACATCGCAGTTTCCGGGGCTCAGCCCCAGGGTCTGCTCCTGGGTCAGCCGGAGTGTGCCCACCGTGTCCGTCCCGTCGAATTCGACGGTAAAATCGTCCCCGGAGGTGAAGGTGATCATCTTCTTTTTCCGGTCATCCTCAATCGTCAGATAGATTTTTGCCTCGCTCAGATCCACGCCGACGAATTTCAGTGGGATAATCGGTGTCGTGCCCTGATACATCCCATCACGTCCTTCCCATCAGCTCGTCCAGCGTCATGCTCAGCTCGGCGACGTTTCTTTTCAGCTTATCCTTGAGGTTTGTGCCATAAAGTACCTCACAATACACCGGCACCGTCGTCCCATCAAAGAATTCAATCCCGTGCTCGCTGACGGTGTACTCCTCCTCCAGCGTGATCTCGGTCGCTTCTTCGGTATCGCGCACGATGTAGATATAATTCTCATCGAACTCATACGCCAGCCCGCTGGCTTCGGCGCTTGCCCTGGCTTCCTCGCTGTACACGATCCGCTGGATCCGGCTGATCGCCTGCTTATGCCGCAGATCGATCTCATCCCGGACATCCCCAACCCGGCACAGCCCATACGGGAAAACGGCCGTCATGATGTCGCTCAGCGTCACGGCGTTCTCGTTGTACGCCTCGAAGTCGCCCTCGTATCCGCTGACCCAGTCGCTCCACGTGGTGTAGATGTAGGTGTCAGTCCCGCCGCCCGTGACGAACACAAAGCCGTCGCTCGGTACCTGGAAGAGCCCGTTGCTGTCCACGCTGACAGCTGTCTGTGTCCCGGTCAGGGTCGGCGCGAACTTCACGGCGCTGTAGCTGCCGCCGATTTTATAGCCGAACAGATCGGAGTACCGCACCACCCGCGCATATCCCAGCGCCCGCCGGAAAAGGTTCCATCCGGTCGCGACCAGCCTTGTGGGCGTTGCCACTGTGATCGTCCCGCGGACCTCTTTGGTGTATGCCACGCTGATCTGATCGTCGACCACCGGCACATTTTGCACATCAATGCCGTAGGCCGCCGGATCCTCACTCCATCCGCTCGCCCCGTAAACCAGCACAGTTTGTCCACTGACCGCCACGTACTGCACAAAAACAGCCCGGTCAATCGTTGCCGTGATCGCCGGAGGCACCACCCTCGGCACGGCGTTGACCGTCATCACGGCATCATTGGTGCCGTCCCAGACGATGGTGATGGAGTCCCCGTCCACCGGATCATTGCTGATGGTCAGGCCAAAGGAAGCAGGATTAGCGTCCCATCCGCCCGCATCGTAGTAGGTCATGGTGTATGTGCCCGCGATGCCTACAAACGCCTCAAAGGTCTCCTCATCCAGCACCGCCGTGATGGCTGCTGGCGCTGTCCTCTGCACCGGCGTGATGGTCATCTGGATGCGCTCCTGCACGTATCCTTCCCGGGTCCGGTTGCCCTGGATGCTCTGTGCCCATGCGCTGCCGTCGCTCAGGCTTCCGCTCCCGCCGGTGGTCCGGGCAACAAAGGTGTCATCCACCTGATCCGCGTCCTCGCTGTACAGGTTGTCCGCGTAGGGTACCCGCTCCAGGGCGATATTACCGTTCGCGTCCGGGCTGATCTCGTTGACCGTCCGCACCCGTCCGGCATTAAGCGCGTCCACGTGCTCCTTGATGCTCTCCGCGCTCCCGGCCTGATACGGGATATCCGCGCCGGTCTGCTCGATCATCTCGCCGACGGTCTTCTGCAGTCCCGTGATGGCTTTCTCCTGCGCGTCCGCTCTGGCCTTGACCGTAGTCGGATCTGCCGCGCTCATCGCGATCTGGTCCGCCGTCCTGGTCGCGCCGGATGCCATGGCCTGCTCGATGGTCTGCGCGGTCGGAGAGGAATTCATCCGGATATCCTGCGCTGTCCGCCTGGCGACCGTCTCAATCGCCTCCTTGACGGTCGTGCTGTCGTTTTCGCTGATCTTGGTATCATCAGCTGTCACAATGATCTGCCCCTGGGCGTCCGCCGCCTGCCCGTTGACCGTGATCGCGTTCGCGAGCTCGCTCTTGTCAGCCTTCAGTTTCAGCGCATCCCCGACCGCCTTTGCTTCCGCGGCCTCGTTGCTTCGGGTCAGCGTGGCGTCAATCGGCACGGTGATGACGCCCGCATCCTGTACCGTGACCCTTACCGCCTCATTAAGTTCGCTCATTTGGGGATCCTCCTATCCTTAAATCGTCCCGTAGATCTCTTCGATGGTCAGCGTGGAGTGGATGGCCGTCCGGACAATGCTGCCTTCCACAATGGCCGCATCCGTCCGCAGCGCATCTTCGCACCGTCCGGTTGGGGCTGTTCCTTCCCATACAGGATTGATGTCAAAACGGATCTCGACATCGTACATGCCCACTTCCCAGTCGTCGGTATCGTCGTTGTGAAATTCAACCAGAACCATACCGTCGCCCAGCCCAAAGGCATCATCCAGCCGGTAGAACCTCTGCAGCACGATTTCCTTCTGGGCATTCCGGATCGTGTACAGCATCCGGTCGTCCGCGTTCCATTCCGTCCCGCTCTCACGTTCTCCCTGCACAATATAGCTTCCGGTGTCTCCCGCGTTCATTTTGATATCCATGGTTTCCAGATCAATCTGAAACCCGGTCGCCTTAGCCATTCGCCTCGCCTCCCTTTGTCATGCAGACAGCGATCTGTCCGTCAAGATCCATGCGGAGGATCCTGCATTCGGTCATACCTTCATAGACATCTTCCATTTCGCCGTACTCAAACTTGATCACGGCGGTCTTCTCCGGGTCCAGGAAAAGCGCCCCGGCCTCGGCCATGCTCAGCCCGCGGAGGTAGCACCAGAGGTAACCCTCCGCATATCCGGCATAGCTGTCCTCAAGCTTCGTCCCGTCCGCCAGGATCAGCCGCTGTCCCGTCTTTTGCTCCCGCATTCTCTGCCTCCTCAAGCTCTCTGTAGATCCCCCGCAGGGTGAAGTAGACATCGCCCATAATCCCCACGTTGTGCGGCGTGGGCTTCATGTCCAGATCCTGCAGGGAGTTGTATACGCTTTCGATCCGGTCTTTTATCCCCATGTCAACACCTTGTTTCCATCAATTGTGCTTAAATGTATTAGCCAACTGCCCAGATAAAGTTTCGGCGTCCTCACGCTTTCAAACGCCGTCATGCCGCCGATAAGATTGTCAATTTTCGCGTTCGTTGACGCAAGCTCAGATGCCGTCACATATCCGCTCAAGTTAATCTTTCTCGCGCTGATCGTAACAGACTCAGCCGTCTGATTGATCGCGCTGATGACGCCGTTCTTCTCGACCTTCGTGCTGATCCCGTTGGCATTGACCGTGATCCTGGAGCTCAGCTTTCCTTCCGCGGCGCTGGCCCGATTGACCTCCGCTGTGATCTCTCTGGACGTCTGCGTGATCCGGCTGGAAAGGTTCTCGCCCTGCTGCTGCCGGTTCTTGACTTCCGCAGTGATCCGGTCAGCCTCCACCTGGATCCTGGCGGTCAGCCGCGCCTGTCCTTCGTCAAAGCGCTTGGCCTCCAGTTTGATCTGATTCTCGTTCTGTTCGATCAGGGTGCCGGCCACCTTAATATCATTCTGTACGCCCTGCACTTCGCCGTAGATGCCGTTCTCGTTGACTTCCAGCCGGCTCAGCCTCTGCCAGTTCGGCTTGCCCTGGGCATCCTTTCCGATTATGCCGACCGCGCACATCGCCACGTGGCTGTTGGTGTCCTCGAACCACGCGTGGTCCTCTTTGGACTGCTTGGCCGCGCCCCGGCCTCCACGCCCGCCCCGGCCTCCGCCGGTCTTCATTTCTTCCGCAATCAGGCGGAGGATATCCCGGTCGGTCTGCTGGTTGCTCATCGTTATCCGGATCTTTTCCGGCTCCCGGAGCTTGTCGGTATATTCGATCTGGGTGATCCGCTCTTCGATGGTCGTGCCGAATTCCTGCAGCGGAATCCGGCAGATCCGGCCAAGGGTCAGCCTGTCCAGGCTCTCCCCCGTAGCGTCCGCAAGCTCCAGCCCCTCCGCCGTGACGGTGACAATCGGATGCGCGTGCTTCCGCAGCATTTCATTCGCCCAGCTTGTCAGCTCTTCGACGGTCTCAATCTCCTGATCGACCTCGACCCGCTCCCGCACGCCGTAGGCCTCTTCATTCCGGCTGATGTAATTGGTCGGGATGTGCAGGTCGTCCTTGCCGATTGGATAAAACCGGGTGATCATCCCGCTCGTGTCAATCTGTCTGGACAGCGCCGACAGGTTCCGCCCCGGCCTCAGCTCGCAGGCCGCCCCGGCGGGCTTGCGGATAATGTTGAGCACAAATGGATAAGTGCTCGTATCCAGATCCCACCAGGATTCATCGAGCGTCCCGGTCACCTTGGCGATGGCGTCATAGATGCTTTCCCCGTCAAACTTGTAAGGCGACGAAAAGTTGTACTCGCACCGGCCCAGCCGCCAGTCGCTCTGGCCCTGCAGCGCGTACCGGATCGCCTGCTCGGCGGTCGCCGTATCGCCTCCGCCCATGTCCGACGGCCCGTGCTCACCGAACAGGATCCTGTCCTTGAGACTGCAGATCACATGCTCAAGCTGGACCGCCGGGGTGTCCGTCGCGTAGGCCGTCTGGATGCTCCGCACCCTCCACACAATCCCGCGCCCGGGCTCTGTGTCGTCCACCAGCCAGCTGTCAATGCCGATGCCGTCCATCGTGACCGGCACCATGCTGGCCGTGCTCTCCCGCTCGCTCAGTCTCAGGCTGAGCGATTCCAGCGGGACTTTTCGCGCCTGCGTCAGGCTGTGTCCGCTCAGCAGTATCATCAGGCATACCTCCCATAGCTCCGGACGGTCAGAGCCCCCGCGCGGTCAGCCTGGACCGTCACGATGTTGCTCCCCGGCATCACGTACAGGTCATCCGATCCCGTCCGCCTGTCCAGCACGCTCCGCCCGCCCGCGGTGATCCGCAGCAGGCCGTCCGTCCCGTGATGGATACTCAGGGTCTCCACCCCGCCCAGCCCCAGCGAGCTGAGAACAATCTCGTTTCCGCCCGCCGTCACCCGGAAGTTGTTGATCGTCATGCCGCTGCGGTTCCGGAATTCTACATCCAGCACGCTCTGCACCGTCCCGCCGACCTCAATGCCGACCGTGCCGCTGGTGATCAGCTGATGCACCGCCGTGACCGGCATCTCATCCTGCCAGAATGGCACGCTGTACGCCCTGAGGGTGAGGGAGTAGGTGTTGGTCCACTCCCACATATCCCCGCCGTTTGGGAGTTCAACACGGTCCACCCACAGCCTCCTGTTCGGCATCCAGTTGACCGTCAGCCATCCGCCCCGGAGCGCCCACGCGGCGACCATGTCAAAGATCTGCCGCCGCAGTTCCATTTCTCGCTTCGGCAAATTGATTCCGAACTCAATCACAACATCCAGCGTCTCCCAGTGCTCCCCGGTGATCCGCTGGCCAGCCCCGCCCATCATGGATACGGTGCTGATGTTTTTCTGCGTCGTGCCGGGATCGATCCGCTGGATGACGATGGCCTCATGCAGCTCATCCAGCTGGACCCCGCCCAGCGCCGCCCGCTTCGATAAGATCATGCTGCCACCTCGCTCAGTTCAAAAGATTCATCAGGCTGGTGCCCATCCCTCCGCTCATCCGGCGGCCGATGGTATCCACAGCGCTCTCATTGATGACGATGGTCACGCCCGCCATCCCGGTCCGGATCGCGTTCTCGACAACCGCGTACATCTCCGCGGGCATCTGGCTCAGGGTCTCCGCCGCAGCCGTCATCTTGTCGCTGGATGCTGTGGCTTTGGTCGTGGCTTCCGTGCTCTCTTCCGCCACCCGCGCCATCTTAGTCAGGTGTTCTGGCACTCCAAAATAGTCCCCGCCCATCCGGTTGGGCGTCCGGTCCTTGTAGATCAGCTCCCCGGTGCCTTCCAGATTCGCCCGGTGCGTCTGGCTCTGGAAGTCCAAAAGCTTCAGGTTCTGCTGCAGGTATTTCTCCCGGTCTCCCGGCGCTATAAATCCGCTTGCGATCTGAGCATCCACCCATGCGGCGATGCTGTCAGCATTCATGCCGTTCTCAAACACCCTGGCATTCCGTGTCAGCGCACTCGCCTCGCCAAGCACATGGCTGGTTCCGGCCCCGGTCACAGCATTGTTCAAAAAACCAGATAGTCCTCCGGACCCCCCGGACGCGCCGGTCTTTCCGCTCGCCGCCCCCGTTCCTGGGAGAACGCCCTTCAGCCCGGATATAACTTTTCCGATGTTCGCCGCCAGAGATCCCAGCTTCAGCAGGCCAAAACCGCCCGCGATGACGGTCAGCGCCGTCTTGACGCTGTCCTTATTTTCGATCAGCCAGTTCAGCCCGTCCTTGATAGCATCCAGCGCCTCTTTGATCTTTTCCATGATCTCTTCGGGCTTGATGGTCTTCAGATCCTCAAACATCCCGCTGACGGTCTCGCCCAGGCTCTTGAGCATCTCCTGACCTTCATCGCTGGTCAGATAGGTGTTAAACTCGTGCATCAGGTTGTTGAGGATTGTCATGACTTCAGTCAGTGCCGGAGCCAGCGAAGCCTCAAACTGATGCTGGAAATTCTCCCACTCGGTCTGGAGTTCCATCTGCTCATCGTTCATCTGCCCGAGCTTGTTGAACTGCTCATCGCCCATCCATGTCCAGCTGTTGTAGGTTTCCTCGTAAGCCTTCCGCCCGGCCTGGAAGATGGGGATCATCTCCGACCAGCTTCGCCCGAACAGCTTCATGGCATATTCGTTCTGAGCGACCTTGTCCTCCATCTGCATCAGGCCTTCGCCGGCGGTCCAGAAGACATCCTCAATGTTTTCCTTTGTCCCACGCAGGTCGCTGATGCCGAGCGCCGCAAAGGCTCCCATGGCGGCCTTGTCATCCTCTCCGCCCATGGCCTTCAGGAGTTTCTGGCGGCTCTGGAATATCGTCTCCGCGCTGGTGTCGATCAGATTAGCGGTCTGCTGCATCCTGTAAACATCTTCCGGATCCATTTGCCACTGTGTCGCCGTGGTCGCCAGATCATCCGCCCACTGCCCGCCGCTCAGTGTCGCCTGGACAATCTTCTTGCCCATGTTCCAGGCGGCCCGCCCGGCGGCCTCCATCTTCTCGGTGATCTTTTCAACCCCGCTGGCGATGTTCTCCCAGCTGGCATTCATTTTGATGCTGTTCAGCTGGCTTCCGATCCCGCTCAGGTCGTTTGCGGCCTGTTCCCCGGCGGCCCCGACATTTTCCAGCTCTGCCTGCATCGCGGACAGCTGGGTCTGGGCGGCAAGGCTCTGCTGCTTCATGTTCTGAAAAGCGGTTGAGCTCTCCTTGACGCCGTTTTTGCTCATGGCTTCCAGAGCCTTCTGAGCCTGATTGACGACTTCGGTCTGCTTTTTGATCTGCTCCTGCAGCAGTTTGGTCTTCTGCTCCATGTACTGCTGCTGATCGCCGTTGCTCCGCAACTGCTGTTCATTGAGCTTCAGCTCGGCGTCAAGGGTTTTGACGGCGGCCTGGCTTTCCTTCATCGCCTGCTTGAACTGCTGGACGCCGCTGACGCCCATCTTGACATTTACGCCCGCCATCTACTCACCTCCCCGGCAGCCAGTGCATGATGCTGTCATACTGCCGTCTGTATAGATAAAGATCCATGACCGCGCCGGGCCGCATCCGGTGAATCTCATCCACCCGCAGCCCCGCGGTCAGTCCCCAGCTGACCACCATCAGATAGGTCAGCCGTCCTTCTCTTTTTTTTTGTTCATTTCCTCAAGCGTGACATCCACCGGGCCTTCCGCCTCTTCCTGCGGATACTCGCTCGACATGCCCTCATTCAGCGCATCCGCACATGCGGCGATATAATCCGATATGGATGCCGGTCTCATGGCCCGCATGATCCACTTGTCGGTCAGATCCGGCTTTTCCCCGGCTTCCTCAAGCCCCGCATTGCCCATGATCCGGATCAGCCCGGCCAGAGCGCTCAGGTGCTCCGCGCTTCCGTATTTGCCGTTGTCCTTGTCGTCATCCGGGTTCCGCCCGAAGATGACGTACTGAAAATCTCCCAGGCTGCAGATCTCTTCCTGCACCTGCTTCATCTCGTAAACGGTATACAGCAGGGGAATCTTCCGCCCCCGCAGTCTGATTTCTGCCATTCCCTTCTCCCTTCATTCGCAAAAAAGCGGAGCGGAGGACTGCAGATCCTCCGCTCCGTGTCATGATCAGGTGATTCCGGCCTTGCCCTTCAGCCAGGTCTTCGCGGCGGTCAGAGTCTCAAAGCTCTGATGCACCGCGAAGCTCAGCGGACCGTCCGCGGCCAGCTGCACGCCGGCGCCGGTGCCGTTGAGCGTGGGCGTCCGCCATTCGATATTCTGCTCCTTCGTCCGGGTCTCCTCGGAGTTCAGGGAGAACTTTATTTTGTAATACCACCAGCCCTCGTAGCTTGTCACGCCCTTGTCCCGCATCACGCGGATATAACCAAAGCCCACATCCGGAGCCGCGGCGTCCGTGATCGTGTACTCATCGCTTGCCTTGACCTCGCCCAGCAGCAGCACCCGGCCGGCATCGCTCAATCCGGTCGGCTCGAAGTCGATGCCGTAACCAAGGATGCCGTTGTCGCTGTCCAGCTCGACATCATCGCCGAAAAAATGCCCGTCAGCCCGGTTCCAGGTCACGCTGGCCGCCCTGGCTTCCTCCAGCACCGCGCCGGTGCTGTAGGTTGGCGCCGTGCCCGGAGTGTAGGCGCTGATGGGAGACGCGACAGGATAAACCATTCCGACATTCGCGTTCATCGTTTTACCTCCATTACTTCAGGTTCTTCTCATCGAGTCTCTGCTCGATGGTTTTGATAATCGCCGCCTCCGCCGCTTTCGCGCCTGCGCTGGCGCCCCTGCGGAAAAACGGCTGTTTCTGCATGAAACTGGTTCCGGAATTGATCGAATTGGCAACCAGCGCGATAGCCTTCTGCCTTCCGGCCACATCGGCGTATCCGGCGTTCGCAAAACCAACTGAAGTGTTGACCTCCGCGCCGTTTTTGTCGAACTTGGCAATACCGATAGCGCCCCGGATCGCGCCGACCTCTTCAGGCGACGGCAGGCGGGTCCCGAACTTGGTGTACTTAAATGGTGCGGTTTTGATCCCGTCAATGCCGCTCTCAATCGTTTTGGCCATGATCCCGGCGCCGTCATACAGTCCGGCAGCCGCAGCCTTCGGGCCGTCCTCTTCCAGCCTGGTCAGCATCTCGCTGATCTCTTCCATGCCTTCCACCTTGGCTGTGATCGGCATCAGGCATCACCGCCGTCCATGACCTGACAGGTCCACTCCACATGGAAAAGTCCGGTGGCGTTTTCATAGGTGGAACTGTTCAGCTCCCAGCTGTCCCCGCAGATCTCCGTCAGGATCTCCTCGACGGTGCTGATCAGATCCTCGCGCTCGCTCAGCCTGGAGAAGAAGACGTCCACGCTGGCTTCCCAGCTCCGGTCCTGCTTCAGCCCGTCCCCCTCCAGCTGGCCGCTTTCAAAGTCCAGGCTGACCACGCCATAGGTGCCTTCAGGCCGATTCTTCCAGGCATATTCCGCAAAGGGGATGTCAGTCAGCTTCAGCGCGGCCACAAGGGCCTCGTACTCGCTCGGCATCGTCACACCTCCCCTGGTTTCGCGTTCCGCTGCACCCTCTGCAGGGTCAGCTCGATCCCGTCCGCCTCGGTCACGTAGGTCCTCAGGATGTCATAGCGCACGCCATTGATCTCGCAGAGCCTCTCGCCCTGATACTCAAAGTCATGCGCCAGAACCACCTTCAGCTCCGGGTTCAGTCCCTGAGCAAGAGCCATATAGGCTTCCTGCTGGCCAATTGACCGCAGCGTGCAGAAAACCGTCCGCCGGGTCTCCTCCGGATCCGTTCCGACGCCGGCCGCCTCAGGGCTGACCGTGATCAGGTCACAGACCTCCGCCCGAATCATTCGCCATCACCGCCCTCATAGTCGGTGTAGCTCCCCGCGTGCATCAGCTGGACCTTCTGGGTCTGGTAGGCCGCTTCGATCCGGTCATAGTCCGCCGGGCTTCCGAAGTGGGCCCGGACATAGGTCAGGATCGCCGTCACGCACAGCGCATCCGTCAGGGTGGAATTATCCTGGATTCCGTCATTCGTCTCCGCGAAGGCGACCGTGCCCGGAAGCACCACTCCGGCGATCTCCAGATCCTTCGCGCCCGCCTCCATCAGCCGGCAAAGCTCCGGCTCATACTGGGCCGCGGTCACCCTGAGCGCCAGCTTGCATTCCTTCAGCATCCCCGTTCACCTCGCTTCAATCGGATAAAAGAGAGGCGGAGGCCGAAGCCCCCGCCCCTGTGATTCAATTCCTAAGGTTCTCCGGATCAGGAAGCCGCCTTGGTGTAGCGCACCAGGCCGACGCCGGTGGGCTTGCCGTCGCCCAAGGCCATGCCGCGGAACACGGTGGAACCGGTACGGAAGGCCACGGAAGCGTCGCTCTCAACCTCGACGTCCTTGGCGAAGTTCCAGACATAGCCTTCCTTCAGGTCACCGAAGATGATGTCGGTGCCGACGCCGTCTTCGATGATCACCGGGAAGCCGAAAACATTGTACTTCGCGGGAGCCTGGGGATCCGCGACCACAACGGGCTGCTTCTGGGTGGTGGTCACGTTCAGCACGTTGCCGTAGAACGTGGCGCGGCTCATGACGAAGCAGGCGTTGGGATCATACTGCGCGGGCAGGCTGCCGATGATGGTCAGCAGGTCGGCATAGGTGATCGCCGCCTTTGTGTAGGTGCCGGTGGCGGTGATGGTGGCCAGGCCGGTGGGTTCGTTGGTGCCGGTGCCGGCAGCAACTTCAGCCGCAACCAGACGGAAGAGCTTGTTGGCCAGGCGGTCAACCAGCCAGTCCTCGAAAGCGGGGACGGCCATCGCCTTGACGTCCGCTGTGATCTCCACGGTCTTGATCAGCTTGTAGGCGCCCAGGGAAACGGGAGCCAGGGTGTCAGCGTCATCGGTGGCGGCGGTGCCCATGGCCACCACGGCGGCGGCGTTGATCGTGCCTTCAACGGGCAGGATCACGTTGCCGGGGATGTGCATCACATCGATGGCGTTCAGGATCGGGTAGAGCTCCATCTTGCCCCAGATCTTGTTCGCGGTTTCGGTGGGGATCGCGGCGGCAGCCGTCACGGCGGTGCGCTCTTCAGCGGTCAGCTCCTTGCCCTGCAGGTTCTTCAGGAAAGCCTCCCGGTATTCGGGGGAATTTACAGCGAAACGATTTTCCATTTTCTTATCCTCCTCAAAAATTTTTTCTCCAGGCTTGTTAGCCATTTCTTCAGCCTTCCGGGCCTCTTCAGCCGCGGCGGCCTTGCGGGCTTCGATCTCAGCCGTGATGGCCTCCATCTCCTTGACCCGCTCTTCCAGTTCATCGGTGGAGAGCGCGTCACGCTTCTCCTCACAGGTCTCAGCCTTCAGCTCCTCAAGGCGGGCTTCCAGCTGTTCCCCATTTATCTCGGACAGGTTCATTTCTCACTGCCCTCCTTTACAAGATTGTTGAGCCGCTCAATCAGCGCCGTCCGGCGTTCCTGATCTGCTTCTCTGGCCCGCTCCTCCCTCAGCTGCTCCCGTGCGCTCTCCAGCGAGGCCCTCGCGCTCTCCAGCGCGGAGTCTTCGGACGCAGCCTCCAGGCTCGTGCCCTCATACGCCGGGAAGGTCACCGCGGAAACCTCGAACACCCTGCTGATGGATGTGATCCTCCGCAGGGGCTTGTCGGTCTCCAGATCTTCCCATGCGTCTTTATCGACCGTGAACATGAAGGACATTCCGGAAATGTCCCCCCGTTTCACAGCGGAATAAAGCTCTTTCGCCCGCGGGTTTCCTTCGATGTCAAGGTCCACGCGGATTTCCATGCCCCTCTCCGTGACGGTCAGCTGCATGGTGCTGTTTTCGTTGTTGTTCCGGCTCCTGGCCAGCGGGATCATGCTCGTGTCATGCCCAACCAGAAAACGGACATCCTTCAGATCGGTGTTGTCCAGGGCGCCTGGGTCGATCATCTCCCTGATCCAGCCCAGGTCCGTCACCTGGTTGAATACAATCGGCGTGCCGGTCAGCCGTCCGGCCCGCTCTTCCTTCCCGGTCTCCTCCGCCCGGATCTCAAACTCCAGGCTCCGAACCTCTTTATTCATCATTCGTCTCCTCCGTTTCCGCTGCCGTTCCCATCGTCATCTCCAGGATCATCTCCAGATCCTCCGCTTTCGTTGTGCTCGTCAGCATCGCCATCATTCTTCCCCTCATCCACCATGTAGTACTCGCCGCGGATCGGCGCGTGCTGCCCGGCTCCGTCCGGCAGGGGATCGTAATTAAACATCTCCCGGATCTCATCGATCATCAGCACGCCCCGGTCACCCAGCTCGGTGGCCATGCTGATCTTGGTGCCGGTCGCCATGTACTGCAGCCGGTTCGCGGTGAACAGGATCCGGTTCCCGCCGTTCTGCTCCCGCTGGGTGAAGACCATCCGGGTCAGCGCCTCGCTGAGCTTGATTGCGAATGGTTCAATACAGCCATTAAAAAAGGCGTCCAGCTCATCGCCGACCGCCTTATTCTGGATGACCGCCTCGGATACTCCGAAGTAGTTGTACACATTCTCCCGGATCAGCTTCATCTGCTCCGGGTCGACCTTGTAGCCCTCCTGCCGGATCTGCTGGATGTTGGTAAACTGGTTCCCAAACAGGAGCAAACCACCCGGGCCGTGTCGGAAATTGTTTTCGTCGAACCGCTCCCGCTCTTTCCGTAGATCATTGTCAAACATCTTGCCGGTCAGCTGGGCCATGAAGCGGAAGGTCGCGGAGTTCTTGACGCCTTCCTGAATTCCCTGGTTGATCATGTCCACCAGTTCCATGGTCCCGCTCAGGGCGCTGTTTTTCTCCCCGAAGAAGTCATCATTCAGCTGGTGCTTGACGACGATGCCCACCCGGATCAGCTGGATCGAGCTCTTTTTTCCGCCGATAAAATCGAACTTCAGCCAGGGCTCAGCCCCGCGCCCGACCACCTCGCAGGAGCTGGGGAGCACCGGGAAGTATCCCTTCACCTCGCCCATGTCATCCAGCAGCGGGACGATAAACAGGTTATTCTGCGTCTCGTAGATGTTGGAGCATCTCTCCACAAACTGAGCCCAGGTCATCCATGGATTGGGTGCGCTCCTGGTCGCGGTCCACAGCTTTTCCCTCGCGGTTCCTTCCATCCGGTACTGGAGCTTTGCCGCGTGCCTGGCCTTCGCATCCACAGCCGCCCGCACAAGCTCGCTCTCATAGATCCGGCCGCCCCAGCTGCGCCAGGCGGGCTGATAGGCCGTCAGCGTCTGATAGCTGATATCCCGCCCCGCCTCCGGCTTCCGGCGTCCAAAGATCGCCTCAAACAGTCCCATCCTCTCACCTCACATTAGCCAGCTGTCCGGCCATTTCTTCGTAGTAGTTGTGCCGCATGCAGATCGCATCCGACAGCGCAGCCATCCCGTCGATATGCCCCCGTGGGTTAATCTTGATCAGCCTCCGCCGGTTCGTGCCCTCTTCAAACTTGAGGGCGCTGTCCAGCATGTGCACCTTCATCAAATCGTTGTCATTCGCGCACCGGAGCCGGCCGTCCTTGATCATGCCCTCCATGTCCACCAGCACGCCGGTCAGGTTGCTTCCCTGGCTGACCGACTCCATGTCGTAGCCGTCCGCCTGCATATCCTGCACCAGGTAAGCCGCGCTGTACCGGTCATATCCGACCTTGAGCGGCAGGATTTCGTATTCGCGCTCCAGCATCCGGAACCACTGATGCACCGCGTGATAATCCACGGTGTTCTCGCCGCAGACCGTCAGCAGTCCACGCTGCTGGTAGATCCGGTAAGGCAAGCCATCCCGGGCCGTGGCCTCATCCACCTTGTTCTCCGGCATGAAAAACTGCGTGAAAAACCAGCTCACGCCGTCCTTTTCGATGACCACCACAGCGGCGGTCAGGTCGACCGCCAGCGAGAGGTCAATTCCGCCAAGCGCATAGGAGTGCCGGAAGTCCTCATAAGTCAGATCACTGCCGAAGCACTTCCTGACATCCTGCACATTCAGCCAGGCCTGCGAGCTGTTCTGCTTAATGCACGCGAACTTGGTCATAAACTCGGCTTTGTTTGCCAGGCTTTCCTCCGCCTTCGCAATTTCTTCAAGTATGTAGGATGCGCTGACGGATACGCCAAGATTCGGGATGCTCTTCTGCAGCTCGCTCAGGTCGTTCCATTTGTCCAGGTCATCGATCTGGTACAAAAAAGGCAGCAGGCGCTTTTCGCGGCTGTTGCCCTGCAAAAATGATGTAGCCCTTCGGAAGAGTTCATCATAAATGCCGTCATTGATGTAGTTCGCTGTTGTGATGCTCAGGATCAGGGGCTGTTCTCTGGCACCCAGCGCGGATGTCATGACCCCGTACTGCTTGATTCCCTGATCACCGACCCATGCGGCAATCTCATCACATACAGTCAGATGCGGGTTGAAACCGTCAGATTTCTTCTCGCTGAATGGCACCTTCTTGATGGACGTGTTCGTGCTCTCAATGTAGATGTCCATCTTCCGCTTCTTGGTGATCTTCATCAGATCCGGCTCCGCGCTGATGCTCTGCCAGAAGTCGTTGAACACGATGTCAGCCTGGTCAAGTTTGGGAGCCAGGAAGTAGCAGTCCGCGCCTCGCTCCCCGTCAGCATAGGCCATAAACTCCGCGATCCCGGAGGCCAGCAGGCTCTTGCCGTTCTTCCGGCCCATCACCACGAACACTTCCCGGTATACCCGGACGCCATTCTCATCCACCAGCCCGAAGATGCAGCTGATCAGCGCCTTCTGCCATGTCTCAAGCTTCACCAGCTTCGGCGCCATCTTGCCCTTGCTGTGGTGGCAAAAGCACTCGAAGAAGCGGATCGCTTTGTTAGCCTTCTTCTGATCGAAGAAGTAGACCTTGTTTTCCAGGTCGCTGATGATCCGCTCATATAAAAGACGGATCCAGTGACCGACCGTCACGCTGCCGTCTTCTATTGCTTGGTAGTAGCGGAGGATCCAGTTCTCCGCAGCGGGCTTATTCATTCAGGAACTCACCCAGCTTATCACCGGCGGGCGCCTGAGATCCAAGCCGCTGGATGATGTCCAGCATTACGCCCAGTGTTTTGTTCGCCGTGTCGTTGTACTTTGGCAGCTGGACCGCCATAGGATTGGCTTCAATCTTTGTCTGCCCCTGAGATCCAACAGACTCAATCAGCAGGCCGCGGTCATCCAGGTCCATCTGGATCTTCCGGATGATTTCCATCTGGCCAGTGTACCGGTCGGCAGCAGAGACAAACAAAACGTTGTCTTCCACGCCGTACTGCTCAGCCATTTTCATGATCTCGTCAAAACTCAGTTTCTGTTTTGCCATCTCCTCGCCTCCTTCCCGGAAAATCAAAAACTTTTGATAAAAGAGCTAAATTTTTGAG
>Ga0326513_10000470_pt1 | contig 34229 bp, 33 predicted proteins | sample 2_2465_0518_D_FD_203654 | JGI IMG/M metagenome (GOLD analysis project Ga0326513, IMG submission 203654) | Bovine rumen microbial communities from UC Davis, California, United States - 2_2465_0518 | ecosystem: Host-associated > Mammals > Digestive system > Stomach > Rumen | place: USA...
ATTGTTTTGTTTTTTCGCATATTCGCTTGCCGCCGCCCGTCGTTTATCGCTGTACGGTTCGGTCAGACGAAAGCAAAACCGTCCTTTTGCGATCTCAAAAGACAGTCCACCGTCCTCTGTGTCATCAGTAAGCCGACACAGATCGGGATGCTTATCGGCATAAGAGGACAGTCTCTTTTTGAGGTCAGTGCTATGCGTATTTACCGTAATCCACGGATTTGCTTCATCAAAGAATATCTCGGTTGTTTTCTGCGATTTTTTCAGTCCCGTTTTCATTAGCCTCACGCTCCTTTCAAAACTTAGCTTATTTTCGTTGTTTTCGTAAGTAGGGCATTTTTGACCGATTTTTCACAGTTCAAGACCTATGAAAAATGCGGATTTTTCAATAGAAACGCCTCGAATGATGCGGACATCGTTAAAATCGTTTCTGATTGGAAAAGCACTCACTTTTACAGCTCAAGAGCATTTTTGCCGTTCTACCCGAATGTCGTTTTTCTATGCCTGCCCGGGAGTTTCACCCCGGCGTTGTCTCGCTCATTTCATCGCAAGATCATATTCCATTCGGACGGTCATTCAGTTGTAAATAAAGACAAAAAGCCGGTACATAGGTATCAAAACAAACGGAAGATAATCTTCCGCTATAGCTTTGATGAAAACCTATGTACCGGCTTTGAAATTCAAATGCCGCAATGTCTGTATTTATCCCGCTTCTGCACACAGACTGTGCAATGTGAAGCGTTTGCGGTAATTTCGGCTTACCGCCGCTCTCAATGTTTCATCGGCTATTCAGTTGTAGTCCTCGTATGAAGATATTCATTATACACCATCGAACAAATGTTTGTCAATACTTTTTGGCTCTTCACGACATTTTTTTGAATATTTTTTGAGAAAGTGGGGATACTATGTAGTTTAAGCACAAGTAAAGGCACCGCCTAAGCGATGCCTTTACCCTATATAGTTCTATAATTTACGCTTTCCAAACTGTTTTGATAATAGATCCGATTTTCGGGGTGGTACCGTATAGCAGAACGCCGACTCGGTATATTTTTGCCGCTATGAGGCCAACACCTACGGTTGTACCGACAAGAATAGCGATCGAAGCGGCGATTTCATAGGGAGCGACCGTACTCATACAAATTCTTGTAAACATTGCCATAGGAGATGTAAACGGAACGTAAGAACACACTTTCATTACTGTGTTGTCTATGTTTCCGCTTGCCATCGAAGCCATTACCACAATAAATGCAATGATAAATAAGAATGTAACCGGCATTACCGATGTGTTTATATCTTCAAGTTTAGAAGCAGTTGAGCCGATTGCCCCAAACATAAAAGCGTACATCAAGAAGCCAAGAATAAAGAACACGAGCATATAGACAAACAGGGTGACAGGAATATTGAAAATAGATTCAATAATCATATTATCTCCCCAAGCGGATTTATTGATATTGTAGAACACGAGAGCCGAGCCGAAAACGGCAACAAGCTGTATCAGTCCCGCCAAACAAGAGGCAAGAACCTTACCGAACATCATACTGGTGGGTTTTGCACTTGTAACGAGCACTTCCATTGCTCTCGAACTTTTTTCTGTGGCAACATTGGTAGCAACCATCTGTCCATAAAGCAGAATGACCATATACAATGCAAAAATCATAATGTAAGTATAAAAGAAGTTTTGCATTTGGTCTTTTCCGAGAGTTGTAGTGTAGCTCTCAATCTGAGCAGACATAATATTATCTGCCTGTTCGGGTGTCATACCGTATTGAACCATTGCCGTCACTCGATACACTTCCTGCAATACCGTATTAGCGATCTCGGTGTTTGAATCATACATCGAAAGATTGTTTACATAGTATGTATACGAGTCTGCACCGTCCATTACAAAAGCACATTCTGCACTGCCGGAAGTAATTTGTTTCTTTACCTCTTCAACTGTTCCGTCGGCAACCTTTACTTTGTATTCCGAAAATGCTTCATCAAAATACTGCTTTACAAGTGCAGAAAGCTCGCTGTCCTCTGCATACACAAGCATAACGGGGATATCTGCGGCATCTGCTTCGCCGTCTTCCGATTTGAAAAGCGATGCGATATTGGGAATAAACATCGCAACAGCGATTGCGATTACAAGAAACAGCGTTATGCCGACAAAAACCTTGTTTTTCAAATATCCTTTAAGTTCAAATTTAAGTATTGTTCCAAACTGTTTCATCACTTGAGCCTCCTTACACCTGCTCGCCCGCATACTCTACAAAAATATCGTTCAAAGATGGCTCGAACACCTTCACCTCATCAATATCGTAGTTCTCGACAAGGCGTTTCATCGCCGTTTTTTTATAATCAGGACTTGCAAGCTGAATCAGCAACGAGCCGTTGTCTGTGACCGTGCAGGCGCTGCCGAAATCTGTCTGTATCTGTTCGGGCTTCGTAGTATTGACGACCAAGCGGTCACGCACATAGTTTCGCTTTATGTCATGCAGATCTCCGTGAAGCACCACTTTTCCCGCATTGATAATGGCGATGCTGTCACAAAATTCCTCTATGTAGCTCATCTGATGGCTGGAAAACAGAACGATTTTTCCTTTTGCTATCTGCTCTTTTACAACGTCCTTGAGCAGCATTGCATTTACCGGATCAAGACCGGAAAATGGCTCGTCAAGGATCACGATCTGCGGGTCGTGGGCAAGTGCCGTAATCAACTGTATCTTCTGCTGATTTCCCTTTGAGAGAGTATCTAATCGTTTGTTTCGGTATTCGCTCATTCCGAGCCGTTCAAGCCAGTAATCTACTGCTTTCACTGCATCTCTATGCGCTACTCCTTTTAGTTCTGCAAAGTACACAAGCTGATCTATAATCAGTTTTTTGGGATACAAACCTCTTTCTTCGGGAAGATAACCGAATCCGATCTTATTATAATCAATCGGCTTGCCGTCCACCAATACTTCGCCACCGTTGGCGGGAAATACATTCATCAGAATGCGGATGGTTGTCGTCTTTCCGGCACCGTTTCTTCCGAGCAAGCCAAATGCTTTTCCGCTTTCTGCGGTAAAGGAAACCCCTTTGAGAACTTGCTTTTCTCCAAAGGATTTGTCGATGTTCTTTAGTTCAAGTATCATAATTTATTTCTCCTCTATAAACACATATTGCGTGCTCATTGAAGCTGTGTCCCATCTTCTTCCCAAAATAATTCATCAAGTGTTTTATTAAGAGCCTTGCATAAAGCAAGACACAACTTGATGGTGGGATTATAGTTGCCAAGCTCAATAGAGTTTATTGTTTGCCTTGATACGCCAACAATATCTGCGAGCTGTTGCTGAGACAAATCTTTTGCGGCACGGGCTGATTTGAGTCGTAGATTTTTCATTCAGCGTCCTCCTCATTGCCGGATATTTTCTTTTGGTGAATCAGAATTGCAGCAAGAATGACTATACTAAGCAAAGCACATAAGGCGTTCATCAGAAAAGCGCCGGATTTTGCGTCGCCATAAACATAATTAACGATGCCGGACGCAATGTTGACCACAGTAATCAAAACCATCACCTTTAGCTGTGTTCCTACTTTCGTGTTTAATTTCAAATAAGCATCGTTTTTGATTGCAATAACGGCGAATACCCCTGTGCCGAAAACAATTCCGGCAAAAATGAAATAGACATTGTACCTATTTATTAGTTCAAGCTCAAATGTGCTAACAACCATAAACCAAGCAAAATACAGCATCATAGAAAAGAAGCCTGCTCTGAATGCCTTGCCTCTTGCTGCTATCTGTCTTTCATCGTACTCGGCATTCTTGTTATTCTTTTTCTTTCTGGTAATAAAGAACAGAAACAAGAAAAAGACCAAGAAAGCAGCCGCACAACCAATCACGCTAAGAATCTGATTAAAAGTATTCATAAAAAACCTTCCTATAACAGCGATGTATTCACCAATAGTCACCAAAGCACTATTTCGGTGTATGTCTATTATAGCACGACAACGTCATTATGTCAAGTATATATGACAAGTTAAAATGTATAACTTTCTTTTTGCCAAAGTTAGTTCCGGCTATTCATTTTATAAAAATAGCGGCAGGGATTTCTCTGCCGCTGTGCGATGGTTATGTGTAGATTAAATCATTGTTGACAAATTCTGTTGCTGCTTGCCGTATCACATTCATCCGCTGCACCCAAAGCATTTGATTTTCCACTTTGAGTGTTTCTGTGATACCTTCCTTTTCGGCAAGTTCCTTTACCGCCCGAAAGAACATTTCTTCTGCCTGCTCATTAAGATCGGCAAGGTAATCGTTCAACTTTCCGCTTGTCAACAGATTCATATACAGAACTTTATGATACTTTTTTAAGTATCGTGCGTGTCGCTGTCCCCATATTCCGATAGGGCGTTCGTCAAGTTCGTCATCCCCAGCAATTAAATAATAATCACCGACAAGCTCGTATTTCAGTCCTGTTCTTTCGTCAATAATGTACTTATCCATTATGTAATCCTCCATAATAAATGATTTTTGATTTGTCCTATCAATTCAATCATTCCGGCTGATTACAAAAACCGAAGGGAGAGACTACTTCTTTACGTAGTCTCTCCCTTGTGCCGGCTTTTCCTTTATTGACGCGGTTTTTGTGGGATTGAGCGTAGAAAATCACAAAGTTTTCACAGATTGTTTACAACTTTTGGGGTTGCAATCGGCAGAGCTTTGTGATAGATTTAAATAAAAGTTACAGAAATATTAAATTATTTGCAGCCCAGGGGATCTGCTATGTAACTGCAGAGGGGCTATAAATAATTATTTTGGAGGTTATTGATTTGAAAAGAAGGGTAAAACACATCTTAACGGCGGGAGTTGCACTTTCTCTGATCGTTGCTCAGGCAACTCCGGTAAGCGCGGACACAGCAAGCGATCTCAGCGATGCACAGGCACAGAAGGAAGCTACATCTGCTGAATACGAAGCACTGCAGAGTTCTATTTCGGATCTTGAGTCTCAGAAGCAGGGAGTTCTGGGTCAGGTAGATTCACTGGAAGAGCAGCTGATCGTTTCCATCGCATCGATCCAGTCTCTGGATACCCGTATTCAGGAACAGGGCGTGAAGCTCCAGCAGACAGGGGAACAGCTGGCGCAGGCACAGGAGGATCAGGAAGTACAGTATGACGCAATGAAGGCAAGAATCACCTACCTTTATGAGAACGGCGGAGATAACGGCTGGGCGTCAATGCTTCTTTCCGATGAAAACTTATCGGACGTACTCGACAGAGCGCAGTCCACACAGCAGCTTTACGACTATGATCGTGACCAGCTGCAGTTATATATGGATTCCGTTCAGCAGGTTACCGACCTGCAGGCACAGCAGCTGAATGAGCAGTCACAGCTCGAGACCATGAAGTCAGAGCAGGTTGCGAACCAGCAGAACCTCGAGACCTTAAAGGCAGAGGCGATGGCACAGTATGATGATTATGAAGCACGAATCGCTTCGGCGGAAGCATCCGCAAGTGAATATCTGGCGCTGATCGAGCAGCAGAATGCGCAGATCTCACAGCTGCAGGAACAGCAGGCAGCGGAACAGGCTGCGGCAGAACAGGCAGCAGCAGAACAGGCAGCTGCGGAACAGGCAGCCGCGGAGCAGGCAGCTGCACAGACAGCAAGCGCAGCGGCATCCGTACCGACCTATGAGGATAACAGCTACAGCGAGCCGGTATATGAAGAGACTTATGATGACGGCGGAAGCTCTTATGAAGAGCCGGCTGCATCGAGCAACAGTGCTCCGGCACCGTCCGATACGTCCGGTACCGCGCAGGCAGTTGCAAACTACGCTTGCAGCTTCATCGGTGTAATTCCTTACATCTGGGGCGGCACAAGCCTTACCACCGGTGCCGACTGCTCCGGTTTCGTACAGGCATGCTACAGAGCATTCGGTTACAGCATCAGCAGAACGACTTATACACAGATGTATGACGGCATCGGCGTATCCTACTCCGAGGCACAGCCGGGCGACCTGATCCTTTACGATGGTCACGTAGGAATGTACATCGGCGGCGGCCAGATGGTCAATGCGGCATCTCCTTCCGAGGGTATCCGTATCACCAACTGCAGCTACGCTCCGATCATCGCTGTTAGAAGAATCATCTACTAATAAGAATTTTACAGAAGCAACTTTCAAGGGCCGCGGCAAATGCCGCGGTTCTTATTTTGACGAAATAGCCCGCCCATGCAGGATCGTGCCGGTGTAAAGAAATTCGGGATTGAGCCGCTCATAATAATAAGGTATGATAATACTGTCAATTTTTAAGAGAGGTGGGGCACTATGAAAACCTTTAAAGAAATGAAGAAAGGCGCGAAGCAGACGCTGAAGAAGCATTATCTGCTGGCCGTTTTTCTCGTACTCATCATTACGTTTCTCGGCGCGACGAAACCGGTGTCGAGAATCATGACGGAATCACTGATCGAGCCGTTTAAGCCGAATAACAGCCAGTCCTTCAGCCTTCTGCTTCAGCAGACGAACGGAAGTCCGTCGACGGCTGTTCTGGATGATATGGTCGCGGGCAATTTCGAGGCGGGGCAGGAGATCGCGGACGCATACAAAGAAGCCAGGATGACCGGCGTTGCGGAGAATGGATTTGGCGGAAACCGCGGCATTGCGTCGGAGGTTCTTGCGACCTTCGGTTCCGGCGCTGTCATGCTGAATCTGGCGAAAGCAGTCAGCGGTCTGTTGGGAAGCAATTCGACCGGCGCCGCTGTTGTGCTGATCGGATCGGTTCTCGTCAGTCTGCTCGTCTTCATTTTTATCCAGAATATTCTGGAGCCGCTTGTCGCCAGAATGCTGATGGAGGCACGTACATACAAAAACGTACCGCTCACGCATATCTTCCATCCGTTTGCGGTTGGCCGCTGGTTCCGCATGGCCATGGTCATGCTGGTAAAATCGATCTTCCTGGGACTCTGGTCACTGACGATCATCGGCGGCATCATTAAGTTTTTCTCCTATGCGATGGTGCCGTACATCACCGCGGAGAACCCGAATGTGAAGCCGCTGGAAGCGATCACGCTTTCCCGGCGCATGATGAAAGGACACAAGTGGAAACTTTTCCTCTTCTATCTGTCCTACATCGGCTGGTTCCTCCTGGGAATCCTTACCTTCGGACTTCTGAACTACTTCTTCGTGGATCCGTACATCCGTCTGGGTGGCGTGGAATTCTACGAGGAGGTCAGAAGACAGGCGATCGAGAATAAGATCCAGGGCTATGAGCTCCTGAATGACGAGTATCTGCATGAGATTCCGAAGCATCGCGTGCTCAACGACAACTACCTCGATACCGCGTACGAGGCGAAGGATCTCGAAGGCCGCGACCTGAAGCTGAAGGGTGTGCAGGGATTCCTCGCGAAGGCTTTTGGAATCTGGATCGGTTCGACACAGAAGCAGAGGGAGTATCAGGACTATATTATTGAGAAAAAAGGTCTGGAAGAGGATACCGATGCCATGAACGGCCTCACTTATCCGAACCGCCTGAATCCGCTGTATACACCGGTTGCCAAAAGGGTGAATCGGAGACTGAACTGGACACGTGTCTATTCCGTATGGTCACTGATCACTATGTTCATCCTGTTCAGCTTTATCGGCTGGGTATGGGAAGTATCCCTGATCATGGTAGAGTATCATGTATTCGCAAACCGCGGCGCGCTTCACGGACCGTGGCTTCCGATCTACGGTATTGGCGGCATTCTGATCGTGATCGTGCTGAGCTACCTGAAGAAAAATCCGGTAGCGGAATTCGTTACCGCCATTGCGCTGGCGGGCAGCGTCGAATATTCCATCGCGAAATACCTTGAGGATGTCAATCACATTCGTTACTGGAACTATAAGGGCAACTTCCTGAATCTGGACGGACGAATCTGCTTCGAGGGGCTTCTGGTCTTCGGTATCATGGGCATGGTCATCGTCTATCTGATCGCGCCGATGATCGACGATATTCTGACACTGATCCCGGCACGGATCCTTATGGTGGTCGCGCTCGTTCTGTTCGGCTGCTACATGGGGGATAACTTCTATTCCAGCGCGAATCCGAATGTCGGAAGCGGCGTATCCGAAGATCTGGCGATCGGCGGCTGGCCGACGACGCTGGGCTTTGAGGATAAACTGGACATGCCTGCGGAAGAAGAGACCGAGATCCGTGAGAATATCGCTGATGTTCAGACGCTGCAGACCGTCGGTATCTATATTAACAATATCGCGCTTCTGGATGAGGCAAGAGAGGACGGAATCGTAGACGCGATCGAGGAAGGCCGCTTCGATGAGATCAGCGACTCCGAAGAAGTCATGGAACTTCGCACACAGATCGCCAGCGGCGTCGTAGCGGAAGAATAAATGTGTCGCAAAGAGGGATGCCCGACAGGCATCCCTCTCGTCATATCTGAAAAGCAAAGCACAGATTCGAAATTAGCTGTATGAATAAAAAACAGCAGGACTACCAACGCAAAGACGCTCTCGCTCTACTCAGACTCGCAGCGGCACGTAATGCGCCAAAAGACGGCGCATAAGTGCCGGCGGCTGAGTAAGCTTTGCTTATGGTGAGTCCTGCTATTGTTTTTTTACGCCGGTTGCAATGAATATCGCGACGTATGCCGCCCGGCATCCCTCTTACAGGTAATCCTTGAACGTATCGGTGATCAGGAAGTCGTACTCGTTCCACGGGTCGGTCTGCTGCAGCTCCTCCGGCATACTGTCGGCGATGGTGCGGTAGTACCAGTAGTGCTCCATCGGGTCCTTCTGATTGAAGTGTTCCCAGAGTTTATCGCCGAGAACCAGGTAGGAGCGGTGAAAGGAACGAATATTGGAGAGCTTGTCGCCGAGCCACAGAATTTTTACGGCGATGTCGTCGGATGCCTGCATCCGGGCGATCGATTCCTCCTTGCGGATGCGCCAGGTCTCGGCCGCCGGGCGGTCACGCATCTTGTCCTCGGACTCATCGGCTACGAGCTCCGCGACGCGCTCGCCGAATAGTTCGGTGATCTCCTCGATCGTGGCATCGGTATCTTCGACGGTGTCGTGAAGCACGGCAGCAGCCTGGATCTCACGGTCGTCGGTGAGCGTCGCCACGATGGCGGCATCCTCAAGCGGGTGGAAGATATAGGGTGTATTGCTCGTTTTTCGAAGAGCGCCGCTGTGGGCCTTCACGGCAAAAATAATCGCTTTATCGACAATATCCATTGAAAAAATCTCCTCTCCGGTTAAAAACATGGAAAATACGAGGAACGCCGCTGCGGTGAGAAATGCGCCTGCGCTGACGTTCGCTGTGGGAATACTATACCATAGTAGGAATACGAATACGACACCTTTTCTTGATTAGTTTCGTGTTAAATACAATTCAACCAAAGGACTATGTTTTTTCAGTTGACATATTGTGCAAAAAAACGGAAGATATAAGTATAGATTTTGAACATGAGGAGGGCTTCCGCTATGGACCGGCAGTTATTTACGAATGAATCGATTATTTCCTGGCTTCAGTATTTTGCCAGAAATACCAGCGTGGATCTTGAGCGTGTGAAGATGCTCGATATTACCAGAAAGAACAAGAACGTCATCCCGACCGTTGAGTCGCATCGAGCGACGCTGATCTTCACCGAGGCGGGAGACGCGGATATTTTCTATCGCATGTGGGATGCCGGACTGGGTGATTGTGATGTCTGGTACAACGAGGGATCCGAGCCGACCGGCGAGATCGAACATGACAAGCTCGCGGATATGATCGACCGGGGCATCAATGCTTCTGCCGGTATGCTGATCTTCAATCCCCATGCACGCAATACCTACAAGATCGGCATGGATAACGAGAATTTCCGCCGCGGATCCGTTCACTATGTGGGAAGTGAGATCCGCTCGGTGATCATGAACAAGATGCATGTGGAGATCCAGGATGAGGTCTGCATCATCAGCGGCGAGAGCATTGCCGTGGAGGCTGCCCTGTCGGCCACGGAAGGCTCCGTGACGGCCGTTGAGTACAGTTCCGCGGACCGTACGACCATGGAGGAGAATATTGAGCATTTCGGCCTCAGCAACGTCCGCGTGATCGATCATGTGGATGCGGATACGATGAAGGACTGTCCGGTACCGTCTCTCGTATTTATGGTTGCCTCCGCGAGCATGGAGCAGGAACTGGACTATCTGACGAAGATCAATCCGGAAATCGAGATCGTGATCTATACGCTCGACTTCCAGGTTGCGGCCAATATTGATCATGTGCTCGACAAATACAATGTACAGGACAGGGATGTGATCCAGATTTCCGTTTCCCGTCTGAATGGCAAAAACACTTTCGTCGCGCAGCCGGCGCCGTGGATCATCACCGGCAGAGCTGCCCGCAAGTAAGAAATGTCGCGAAAAGCACAGCAGCTGATACTGTAAGGATAAGGGACGGATGCACGATGGACGAGAGAGCAAGGGTATATGCGCAGCTGGTCACGATGATCCGCCGCATGGGCTATCCGGACAGCTTCGGGAGAGCGATCGCCGACGGACTCGGCTCCGAGAAGATGATGACCCGCATGATGGGGTACCTTCGGAGCGCGAAGCCGCAAAGCGCGGAGGAGATCGCCGATGAGATGCTGGCGATCCTGGATGACAGGGATCGCTGGATCAAAAAGAAATCAATGGAGTATTACAACGCCAAATACAACGAGATGCTGTATACCGGACTCGGTGTCGAAGAGGACAGCGGGGAGCCGGATTGAGAAAAGAGGGGCGCCGTTTTTACCGGAAAGGTGAGCGGCGCTCTTTTCTATTTGATAATAAGTGAAAAAGATTCATCTGTAGTATGAAGAAAAATACATATTATCGGTTTACATCGTTCCTCTTCTTGCTATAATGGAATACGTTGAACTTTTATCATCACCAAGATGAATGAAATGAAATAGAGAGGTAACAGACATGAAAGATACACTGGAGATCAGATGGCACGGCCGCGGTGGACAGGGCGCAAAAACAGCTGCGCTGCTCCTGGCTGATGTTGCTTTCAAGAGAGGACTCTACGTGCAGGGCTTCCCGGAATACGGCGCCGAGCGTATGGGCGCGCCGATCACGGCATTCAACCGGCTGAGCAGAAATGAGATCCGCGTTCATTCCAATATTTATCATCCGGACTACGTGGCAGTCGTTGATGAGACACTGCTGCACAGCGTAAACGTGACGGACGGCCTGAAGGAAGAAGGCGCGATCATTGTCAACACGCCGAAGGCACCGGAAGAGATCCGCCCGCTGCTGAAAGGCTATCAGGGCAAGGTATATACGATCGATGCCCGCGCGATCTCCGAGGCAACGCTCGGCAAAAACTTCCCGAACACACCGATGCTGGCTGCCGTTGTAGCCGTTACCCGCGTTATGGAGAAGAACGAGTTCATCGGCGATATGAGAGAGTCGTTCGGCCATAAATTCGCAAAGAAACCGGAAGTTATCGACGGCAACATGAAGGCGCTGGAGATGGCTTATCTGGCTGTTGAGAGGAGATAATCATGCGGACTGATATTACCAAGATCAATGAAAATACACCATGGACCGAGATGCCGGAAGGGTCACATATCTACGCTGCCGGAACTTCGGCGATGTTCAATACCGGTGAGTGGAGAACCAACACTCCCGTTTTTCTCGAGGATAAATGCAAACAGTGTCTGCTCTGCGCTCCTGTCTGCCCGGAGATCAGTATCCCGGTAAAGGACGGAAAGAGACTTGCGTTTGATTACGACCACTGCAAGGGATGCGGAATCTGCGCGAAAGTCTGTCCGTTTGACGCAATTGTAATGAAGGAGGGCATTGAGCCGTGAGTGCAAAAGAAATCAAAGAACGTATGTCGGGCAACGAGGCCGTTGCCTACGCAATCAGACAGGTAGAGCCGGATGTCATGCCGGCATTCCCAATCACACCTTCTACTGAGATCCCGCAGATGGTATCGAACTATATCGCAAACGGCCAGATGGATACCGATTTCATTCCGGTCGAGAGTGAGCATTCCGCCATGTCCGCGGCGATCGGTGCGGAAGCTGCCGGCGCGAGAACAATGACAGCGACCTCATCCGCAGGTCTCGCGCTGATGTGGGAGGAGCTTCTCCTGGCTGCGTCCAACCGTCTGCCGATCGCGCTGACACTGGTAAACAGAACACTGTCCGGTCCGATCAATATCAACTGTGATCATACCGACGGCATGGGCGCAAGGGATACCGGCTGGATCCAGATCTATGCGGAGTCCAACCAGGAGGTATACGACAACTTCATTCAGGCATATCCGATCGCCGAGGATCCGCGAGTACACCTGCCGATCATGATCTGCCAGGACGGCTTTATTACCAGCCACGCGGTGATGAATATCAACCTTCTGGAAGATGAGGAAGTAAAGAAATTCGCGGGCACCTATAATCCGGAGGAGTTCATGCTCAACCCGGACAATCCTGTTTCTGTCGGACCGTACGCTGCGTCCTGCTTCGTTATGGAGCACAGAAAAGCACAGGAAGCCGCGATGGAGAATTCCAAGGAAGTCATCCTGGAAGTGGCAAAGAAGTTCGGTGAGATGTCCGGCAGACAGTACGGACTCTTTGAAGAATACAAGACCGAGGATGCCGAGTTCATCATGGTCATCATGGGCTCCGCGGCAGGCACCGCCAAGGAGGCTGTCGATCAGCTGCGCGCCGAGGGTCATAAGGTCGGCGTTCTGAAGATCCGTGTGTTCCGTCCGTTCCCGGAGAAGGAAATTGCGGAAGCACTGAAAAACTGCCGCGCCGCAGCGATCATGGACCGCTGCGAGAGCTACAACGGCAACAGCGGACCGCTCGGAAGCGAAATAACAGCCGGCCTCTACCGCAGCAAGGTATTTATCGAGGCGGTCAACTATATCTACGGACTCGGCGGCCGCGATTTCACCGTGGATACCGTACGTGAGATCTTTGCGGAGCTGAAGCAGGTCGCTGACGGCGAGATCGAAGCACCGCAGCACAAGTATATCGGCCTGAGACAGTAAGGAGACGGAAGATGAGTGATTACAGTTTAAAAACAATGATGAATAAACCGGAACGTCTGGCTCCGGGACATCGTATGTGTGCCGGCTGCGGCGCACCGATCGCCGTAAGAGCCGTTCTTCGTTCCATTCATGAGGGAGACAGAGCCGTTATCGGCAACGCGACAGGATGTCTGGAGGTTTCCACCTTCCAGTATCCCTACACCTCTTACTATGACAGCTATATCCACAATGCCTTCGAGAATGCCGGCGCGACCATGAGCGGCGTTGAGACCGCCTACAAGGTACTGAAGAGAAAAGGCAAGGTCGGCGAGAAGGAAAATTACAAATTTGTGACCTTCGGCGGCGACGGCGGAACCTACGATATCGGTTTCCAGTCCTTATCCGGCGCCATGGAGAGAGGCCACGACATGGTCTATGTCTGCTATGACAACGGTGCTTACATGAACACCGGTATCCAGAGATCCTCCGCGACACCGATGTTTGCCGATACCACGACCACACCGGCCGGAAAATGCTCCGACGGTAAGATCCAGTACAGAAAAGATCTGACGGCGATCATTGCCGACCACTATGTGCCGTACGTTGCCCAGACAACCTTCACCAGAGACTTCAAGGATCTGCACAGAAAATCGGAGAAGGCGATCTATACCGAAGGCGCTGCGTTCCTGAATGTCATGGCTCCGTGTCCGCGAGGCTGGAGATATCCGATGGAGGACATCATGGAGATCTGCCGTCTGGCTGTCGAGACCTGCTACTGGCCGATGTTCGAGGTCGACCACGGTGTATGGTCCCTGTCCTACGAGCCGAAGCACAAGCTTCCGATCGAGGATTTCCTTCGTCCGCAGGGCCGCTTCAAACACCTGTTTAAACCGGGCAACGAGCACCTGATCGAAGCATTCCAGAAGGAAGTTGACAAGCGCTGGGAGGACCTCCAGTACAGATGCTCCCGCTAAGCATGAGGTAAAAACTATATGACACTGCTTACATACCAGATCTTCAAAACGGTAGCCGACATGGGAAGTTTCCACAAGGCAGCGGATGTGCTGGGCCTGACGCCGTCAGCCATCAGCCATTCGATCGCCTCGATGGAAAATGAGCTCGGCGTCAGCGTGCTCACCAGAAGCCGCGCCGGCGTCGTACTGACCAGTTACGGTGAACACATTCTGCCGTATATCAATGCGGTTCTGAACAGTGATGAAAGTCTGCAGCAGGCAGTTGCCGAATTCAAGGGCTTGAAGCAGGGAACCGTCAAGGTTGCCTGCTTTTCCAGTGTCTGCACCAACTGGATGCCGTCGATCATTCACTCCTTCGGAGAGAAGTATCCGGCGATCAAGATCGAAGTTTTTCAGGGGACCTACGATGATGTGACCTACTGGATCAAAAACGGCATGGCCGATTTCGGCTTCCTGTCCACTTCCAGCGCCGGCGACATTCCGATCGTTCCCTTCTACAAGGATCCGCTCCTGTGCATCGTCCCCAAGGGCTTCCGGAGGCAAAAAAACAGCCCGCGCATTTCCGTTGAGGAGATGGCGGACCTTCGATTCGTCGTTCAACGGGAATCGACCGATGCCGATATTCAGAATTTCATGAAAGAGAACCACCTGGACATGCAGTCCGACTATCATGTGGTCGATGATCTGTCTACGGTGGCGATGGTGGCCAGCGGTTTCGGCATCTGCCTGATGCCGGAGCTTGTCATGGCGGATATTCCCTACAGCGTGGAGAGCTACCCGATCGAGCCCGAGGCTTATCGCATGATCGGCCTGGCCGCTCTCAATCCCGGCTCCATGGCACCTGCTGTCCGAACGCTGTATCTGCACATCCTGGACAAATATCATAATATTCCCATAGAAGAAGGCTGAGGACCCGGGTCCTCAGCCTTCTTCGGCATTGTGAATGCACCGGATGCGCGGGCTAACTGAGCAGGAATACAATAATATCGCGCTGCGCGAACCGGTGGGAGTCAGGATTCGTCGGAAGGCTTGTCCCCGGCCCGCTGCTTCTTCTCTTTGGCCTCACGCAGTTTCACAAGAATGTAGTTTTTGTAGATGTAATCAATGATCGCCGCGAAGGGGATCGCCAGAAGAATGCCGACGACGCCGAACATCCGGCCGCCCAGGATGATGGTGATCAGGATCCAGACGGAGGAGACGCCGAGGGAACTGCCGAAGAGCTTCGGCTTCAGCACATAACCGTCAATGGTCTGCAGGATCAGTGTGAAGATCAGGAACCAGAGGGCGTGCCACGGATTTACGAGGACCAGAATGAATGCGCCGATTGCGGCGCCGACGATCGGACCGAAGGTCGGAGCCAGGTTGGTAACGCCGACAACAACAGAGATCAGCGCAGGGTACTGCAGACCCACGATCAACATGAAGACGCAGTTGGCGAGACCGATGATCAGTCCGTCGAGCAGATCAAAGATCACGTAGCGCAGAAGGATCGAATTGCATTTTCGCCAGAAGACTGCCGTGTTGTAGTAGTGCGTTTCGGAAAGAGCGGTGCGCAGGAAGTTTTTCACTCCGTTCAGCAGGCGTTCTTTATCGACCAGGAAGTAGATCGCGAGAATAATTCCGATGACCCAGTTAAAAACATTGCGTCCGATCGAAACGGATGTCTGCAGGATGTTGTTGGAATTCTCGGTCAGCCAGGCGGTGATGCGGCTGAGGAGCGAGTCGCTGAAGCTCATGATCGGGGAAATATCGATCTTTGTGTCTTTGAGTTTTTCCTGCAGAGATGCCATGAGGTCGCTAAACGAGTTTACGTAGCTGCCCATGTTCCGGATGAACATAGATACGCTGTCGATCAGCTGCGGGATCAGCGCGAAAAAGAGCAGGACAATTCCGGCGCAGACGGCGATGAAAGCAAAAAGGATGGCAAGATTTCTCCGGATGTGCGCGGTCCGCAGATTCTTCAGAACGCGATTTTCAAAGAATCCGACAAGCGGATTCATAACATAGGCGATGACCAGACCCAGCAGGATCGGTATCAGAATGCGGAAGATCTCTTTGAGGCCGGAATAGATGATATTCAGGTGTGTCAGAAGGACATAGAAGAGAACGGCAATGCATGCAGCCAGCGCGTAATCTCTCCAGGTGCCTTTGAAAAAGTTTTTGTTGAATTTCATGAAAAACTCCTATTTGAGTGAGATATGCCGGTATGTGGCACAGGCTCTATTTTACAACAAACAGCAGGCCCGTGACAAGTCCGCCGGCCGGATCAGAGTGCCTTCCGGGACTTTGTTGAAGATTAACAAAAAAATAACGTTAATTTTATAACATAAAACATCGTTAAAAGATTGACACATTGATGCCGCACATGATATTCTGTTCAAGGATTCGCGCGACGCGGTCCGACCATTTTGATATTACCATATGGAGGAAAGTTACAATGCAGAGATTTACCAACCCGAGAGATATTTACCACGGAAATGGCGCACTTGAGGCACTGAAAACCCTGGAAGGAAAGAGAGCCATCATCTGTGTTGGCGGCGGATCCATGAAGAGATTCGGATTCCTTGACAGAGCAGAGCAGTATCTTAGAGAAGCTGGCATGGAGGTTAAGCTTTTCGAGGGTATCGAGCCGGATCCGTCCGTTGAGACCGTTATGAAGGGCGCTGCTGTCATGCAGGAGTTTGAGCCGGACTGGATCGTAGCAATCGGCGGAGGATCTCCGATCGACGCTGCGAAGGCTATGTGGATCAAATATGAGAATCCGGAGTGCACCTTCGAGGATATGTGCAAAGTATTCGGCCTTCCGAAGCTGAGAACAAAAGCACATTTCTGTGCAGTTTCCTCTACCTCCGGTACAGCCACCGAGGTTACCGCTTTCTCCATCATTACCGATTATTCCAAGGGAATCAAATATCCGATCGCTGATTTCGAGATCACACCGGATGTTGCTATCGTTGATCCGGAACTGGCACATACCATGCCGAAGAAACTCGTTGCACACACAGGAATGGATGCTCTGACCCATGCGATCGAGGCATATGTTTCTACCGCAAACAGCGATTTCACCGATCCGATGGCGATCCATGCGATCGAGATGATCCAGAAAGCACTTGTTCCGTCCTACAATGAGGATATGGAAGCGCGTGACGCTATGCACACCGCACAGTGCCTTGCCGGTGTGGCTTTCTCCTCCGGCCTTCTGGGAATCGTTCATTCCATGGCACACAAGACCGGTGCTGCATTTGCTGATTACGGCGCACATATCATCCACGGCGCTGCGAACGCAATGTACCTTCCGAAGGTAATCGCTTTCAACGCGAAGGATGAGACCGCCAAAAAGAGATATGGCGTAATTGCCGATTACATGGGCCTCGAAGGCGCAAACGATGAGGAGAAGGTTGCTTCCCTGATCGCTTTCGTACGCGGCATGAATGATCAGCTGAACATCCCGCACTGCATCAAAAACTATGGCGCAGACAGCTATCCGACCGAGCAGGGCTTCGTTCCGGAAGAAGTATTCCTCGAGAGACTTCCGGAGATCGCAGCCAACGCGATTCTGGATGCCTGCACAGGCTCCAACCCGCGTCAGCCCAGCCAGGAGGAGATGGAGAAGCTTCTCAAGGCTTGCTACTACGATACAGAGATCGACTTCTGATCACGCTCTCAAAAATACTTTCTATAAACAGGAGGTGCCCGGCATAGCCCGGGCGCCTCTTTCGTTGTATTTGGAGAGCAGTTTTGATATAATTACATGCAGTGTGCGGTGTGAAAGAATGCCCGCGAAGAAACAGGAAGGCAGTTTTTATCGATGAGCAAAGAAAAAGCAATGAAAAACAAAACATTTCTTTACCTGACGGAGTTTTTCTCCGGAATGGCCGTGATGGCCGTCGAACTCGGAGCGAGCCGTCTGCTGGCTCCGTATTTCTCATCGTCGCAGATCGTCTGGACGATCATTATTTCGACGATCATGATCGCGATGGCGCTCGGAAACATCTTCGGCGGACGAAGCGCCGACAAGAATCCGAACCCGGACCGATTGTACAGGAGACTTCTGATCGCGGCTGTCTGGATCGCGGCGATCCCGGTGCTTGGAAAGTATATCATTATCGCGATCACAGGCATTCTGATCGTGACGGTCAGCAGCAATCTCCTGACGATCGCGGCTTTCCTCGCCTGTATGATCATCTTCGTGGCACCCTGCTTTCTGCTGGGAACCGTAACACCGTCGCTGGTAAAATATACGGTCGGAAGCCTGGATGACAACGGCAGGACCGTGGGCACGCTGGGCGCGGCCAATACGATCGGCAGCATCATCGGAACCTTTCTTCCGACATTTGTGACGATCCCCGCTGTCGGCACCTCCGTGACCTTCCTGATCTTCTCGGGCGTGATTCTGGCACTCGCGCTGATCTACTTCCTGTCGGCACGCGTGAATCTGATCCGCTGCCTCATTGCGGTGATCCTCTTCATTGTCTGCATTATCTGCGGCAACAGCGACAGCTTCGCATTCTGGGAGAATAATCTCGCGTACGAGGGTGAATCGATCTATAATTACCTGCAGGTCAAGGAGCAGGAGGACAGCACGATCCTTTCCACGAATGTTCTTTTCGGCGTCCAGTCGATCACGAAAAAAACGGACGGCCTGACGGGCATGTATTATGATACGGCGATGGCGGCTCCGGTCATGAGCGGCGCGCTCGCGGACGGCTGTGACATTCTGATCCTGGGCAACGGTTCCGGGACCTATGCCAGGCAGTGCGAGCGGTATTTCGATAATGTGACGATCGAAGGCGTGGAGATCGACGGCAAGATCACAGAGCTTGCCAATGAGTATTTTGACGCGGCGGAGAATGTGCCGGTCACGACCTACGACGGCCGCGCGTACCTGCAGGCGGTCGATAAGCAATATGACGTGATCATGGTCGATGCCTACCAGGACATCACGATCCCGTTTCAGATGTCATCGCAGGAGTTTTTTGCGCTGGTGCGCGATCACTTGAAAGAGAACGGTGTGATGGTCGTGAACATGAATATGCGGACGACTGCCGAGAACAGTATCAATGATTATCTCGAGGATACGATCGCGTCCGTTTTTCCCTATGTGGAAACGGTCGATGTAGCCGGTTATACGAATCGTGAACTTTTCGCGAGCCGGCGCGATCCCTCGGATTCGTTAAGGGACAATGAGGCATCTGTGAAGAAAGACGATCTGCGGACGCTGCTTACCGATATGGACGGCCTTTTTGTGACCTATGAAGGCGGCGACCGGATCCTCACGGACGATCACGCACCGGTCGAACTGCTCGGCATGCGCGCTCTTGATGAGATCATCAATAACGAACTTGGCTATTACAAGGACCTGTTCAAGGAAAAGGGACTGAAGGGGCTGCTCGAAGAGGCAATCTGAACGGCCTGCGATCGGGTGATGATCTGCCCGGCCCGGCAATGGAATGGATGGCGATACAGTGGATAACAACACAGTGGATAATAAAACAAGGGATAATGATACCGGAAAAATCAGCACAGGACGCTGGTTTCTGAAGGGACTGCGGGACGGAATTCCGATCTGTCTCGGGTATTTTGCGGTCTCCTTCGCGCTCGGCATAGCGGCTCGCAAGATCGGCATGAACGGACAGCAGTCGTTCTGGATGTCCGCGGGCATGGTGGCATCGGCGGGTGAGTTCGCTGCGCTGACACTGCTGCAGTCGGGAGCGGGAGTGATCGAGATGATCACGACCTGCATCATCGTCAATCTGCGGTATTTTCTGATGAGCTCCGCGCTGACGCAGAAGCTGGACGAGAAGCTGCCCTTCCGGCATCGCTTCTTCCTGGCCTATTGCGTGACGGACGAGATCTTCGGCCTGTCGTCGGCGGTAGAAGGAAAACTCAATCCCTTCTATACCTATGGCATTACGATCGTCTCTGTTTTCGGCTGGACGACCGGCACGGTGCTGGGAGTCATCGTAGGAAATATCCTGCCTGCCTGGGCGGTAAACGCGCTCAGCGTATCGCTCTACGGAATGTTCCTCGCGATCATCATTCCGCCGGCGAAGAAGAACCGGTTCATCGGTGTCCTGGTCATCATTTCCATGGCTGCCAGCGGCATTTTTGCCGCAGCGCCTCTCCTGAAGGAGATCAGCTCCGGCTTCCGCATTATCATTCTCACGCTGGTGATCGCAGGGATCGCGGCCTTCGTGCATCCGGTAGACGATGACCCGGATGAAGCTGCGGCTGAGTCAGTGGCCGAGGCAGAGACAGAGGCTGAGACCGAGGCAGAGGCTGAGACAGAGGCTGTGACCGCAGCTGAGGCAGAAGCCGCGGGGAAGGCAGAACAGCGGGCAGATGAACGGACAGAACAAGCAGAAAGGAAAAGGAGGGCATGACAGATGAATAATGTATATATCTCGCTTCTGATCATGTGCGCGACGGTCTACGCGATCCGTCTGCTCCCGTTCCTGGTCTTTCGGAAAAACATTACGAACCGCTGGTTCCGCTCATTCCTCCATTATGTGCCTTACGTGACGCTTGCGGTGATGACTTTTCCGGCGATCGTTACAGCAACGGATCATGTGGCGGCAGGTGTGGCAGCGCTTGCGGCGGGGCTGATCACCGCATGGATCAGCGGAGATCTGTTTATCGTGGCGGTCAGCTGCTGCGCGGCTGTCTTTGTAGCAGGGCTGATCGTGTGAAGCGCATCAGTCCTTTTAATTTGCATATAATTATTTCTCAATAAGCAAAGATTCTGAAAACAAAAATTAAATATAAAAATATTCAAAATATGCTTGACAAACATAGGGAGATTTTGTAATATAAGATCAACAAAAGAAATCACTTTCAGGAGGAAACATCCAATGTACTAATTAGATTTTCATCAAAAAGTGTTCAGATCAGGACTTGAAGAGTACGCAGTATCGGAAATGGGATGCCGGATATCAGGTACCGGATGGAAAGCGGAACGAAGAAGATACACAAGGAAAAGCGTACGATGATATACTGATCGGACAAAGAAAGTGAACAGAATAAAGAAAGAGAGGTTATATAGTGAAACTTCGGGATATTCATTAAAAGGGCTTGCAGATACCGGAATATAAACGGAATGCAAGCCCTTAAATTTTGCACTGCGTTCCACGGCGAAGAGACGCAGACGCCGGAGCGGGAGCCGTTTTTGTAAAAATGCGATGTATGCGCACGAGGGAGATCGTGCATGTACACCGCATTTTTTTAGCCTTTTGGTACGTCCGGAAGCTTCGCGGCTTGATGGAATGAGATTGTTGCATCAAGGCGCAGCATGTGCGAAACATCCAACAAATACCCGCTTTACCGGCGATATATATCGAATATTGCCAAACTCCAATGTCGGGAAGACATAATAGTATGACAAATAATATATCGAATGATAAGTTATATGCTCTTTACTAGTGCGACTTGTTCAATTATAATAAGGTTAAATTGTTGATTTTATCATGCAACTAAAATAAGGAGGGTGCTTATGGAATTACAAATTCAGGACCTGGTTGCTTCCATTCGTAAGGAAGGCATAGATGCAGCCAACGCCGAGGCAGAGCAGATCCTGGCAGATGCAAAGAAGAAAGCGGCTGCTCTCATCGACGATGCCAAGGCACAGTCGGATGCGGAAAAGCAGGCTGCAAGCAGCGAGATCGCCGGAATGAAGGAGAGCGCGGCTGTCAGTCTGGAACAGGCAAAGCGGGACGCCGTTCTCGCCTTTAAGGCAGAAGTACAGTCCATTTTCGAGAGAATTCTGAAGACGGATATCCGGAAAGAGATGTCCGGCGAGGCTCTCGGCAAGCTGATCCGCGCAGCACTGGCAGATGAAGATGCAGGAAGCTATGCCGCTGAGGTTTCGGCGGTCAGTGAGGGTCTCAAGGCGGAATTGGCTGACGAGATCAAAAACGGTCTGGAGATCAAACCGACCAAGGGCGTCAACGCGGGCTTCCGCCTGGCGGCGAAGGACGGTTCCGGATTTTTCGATTGTACAGATGAAGCAATTGCCGAGATGATGATGCCTTACTTCAGAAATCTGGATATCTGACAGGAGGTAGATTATGGCTTCTTACTATTATCTGATAGCGAGTCTGCCTGACCTCAAAAGTGACGGAGAAATGCCTTTAAGCTATGAGGAATTTCTGGCTTCCTGCAAAGGCGTGGTACCGAAGCCGACCTATGATCTGCTGGAGAATCTGGATCTGTCCTCCACGAAGGGACCGCTCTTGAAAGAGTGGGCAAAATCCTACGGAGTCATGACCGATGAGCTCAATGAGCAGAGAAGGGCGCGACTCGGAAAAGGCAGCAAAGGGCAGGTGAGTGGTCATGATGACCTCGCGAGCCAGGCAGCAACGTCCGCGCTGGCGGCCAAAAACCCTTTGGAGGCAGAGAAGATCCTGCTGGATTACCAGTTCCGGCTGCTGGACGAACTGGTCGGATTTCACACATTTGATGACTATGTGTTGTTCGGCTACGCGATCAAGCTGAAGCTTCTGGAGCGGCAGGCGTGCTTCGTACAGGAGAAAGGCAGTAAAGAGTTCAGGCGCCTTCTGGGCGATGTACAGCAACGTGTTTACAGTATTTAAAAGAATGTAGAAGAATCAGGAGATTTTTATGGAGACAGTATTGGGACATGTAACCGGTATCAACGGAAACATGGCAAACGTCAGTTTTGACGGAGCTGTCCACAAGAATGAGGTTGCCTATATTCTTGTGGATGACAAAAGGCTCAAGGGAGAAGTAATCCGTGTCACCGGCGGCACTGCGAGTATGCAGATCTACGAGATGTCAAACGGCATCAAGGTCGGCGATCCGGTAGAATTTACCGGCGAGCTGATGAGCGTAGACCTGGGCCCCGGTCTGCTGACACAGATTTATGACGGACTCCAGAATCCGCTTCCGGTATTGGCGGAGAAGTGCGGATTTTTCCTGGAGAGAGGCGTCTATCTGGACGCGATCCCGAATAAGGACTGGGAGTTCACACCGACAGTCAAGGTCGGCGATTCGATCGAGGCGGGCGATACCATCGGAACGGTTCCGGAAGGTATCTTCACGCATCAGATCATGGCACCCTTTACCTTAAAGGGCAGTGACTGGACAGTAAAATCAATTAAAGAAAAGGGCACGTATAATGTGCGGGCTACCGTCTGTGTGATCACAAACGGCGCGGGCGAGGAGAAAGAACTTTCCATGGTCATCACCCAGCCTGTTAAGCGTGCCATCAAATGCTACGAAGAGAGACTTCGTCCGACGGAGCCGCTGATCATGCAGCTGCGCTGTATCGATACCTTCCTTCCGATCGCCAAGGGCGGTACCTTCTGCGTACCGGGTCCTTTCGGAGCGGGCAAGACCGTTCTGCAGCACATGGAGGCGAAAAACGGAGAAGCGGATATCGTAGTTATCGCAGCCTGCGGAGAGCGTGCCGGTGAGGTCGTTGAGATCCTGAAGGAGTTCCCGGAGCTGGATGACCCGAGAACGGGCAGATCCCTGATGGAGAGAACCATCATTATCTGCAACACCTCTTCCATGCCGGTAGCTTCCCGAGAAGCTTCCTGCTACACAGCCGTTACCATCGCAGAGTATTACAGACAGATGGGACTTAATGTCCTCCTTCTGGCAGACTCCACCTCCCGTTGGGCACAGGCCATGCGTGAGATGTCCGGACGTCTGGAGGAGATTCCGGGAGAAGAAGCATTCCCGGCATATCTGGAGTCCACGATCGCATCCTTCTATGAGCGTGCCGGCAAGGTAAGACTCAAGGACGGCAAGATCGGATCCGTAACGATTGGCGGAACTGTTTCCCCGGCAGGCGGAAACTTTGAGGAACCCGTAACACAGGCTACCCTGAAGGTCGTCGGTGCTTTCCACGGACTGGACAGAGGCCGTTCCGATGCGCGTAAGTATCCGGCCATCCACCCAATGGAGTCCTGGTCCAAGTACACCGGAATTATTGACAGTGACAGAGTGGAAAAAGCCAGAGGCGTTCTCAGGAGAAGTGTCGAGATCGGCCAGATGATGATGGTCGTCGGCGAAGAGGGAACGACGGAAGAGGATTACACCACCTATCAGAAGGGTGAACTTCTGGACGCAGTATATCTGCAGCAGAACTCCTTCGATCCTATCGATGCGGCAGATCCGCCGGAGCGTCAGCAGGTGGAGTTCGATATACTCTATGAAGCTCTGATGCAGGATTACGATCTCAAGGACAAGAATGAGATCCGTGCATTTTTCAACCAGCTGAGACAGGAATTTCTGGACTGGCACGGCACCGTATTCGGCGAGCCGGCTTTCGATGAGCAGAAGAGCAAGATCGAAGAGTTCTTCCGGTCCAAGAGAAGAGCTTAGGAGGGAACATGCAGAAAGTATATACAAAAATTGAATCCATTGTCGGTAACGTAGTTACCGTCAGGGCTGAGGGAATCCGCAACGGAGACCTGGCTCTGGTAGGTGACTCTTACGCGAGTGTAATTAAACTTGATAAAGACCTGGTATCTCTGCAGGTATTTGCCGGCGCACAGGGTGTAGGAACCAACGACCCCGTCCGCTTCCTCGGCAAACCCATGCAGGTATCCTTCTCCGAGCATCTGCTCGGCCGTATCTTCGACGGAGCCGGTGTTCCAAGAGATAACGGACCGGCCCTCAAAGAGAATATGATTCCCATCGGCGGTCCTTCCTTCAACCCGGCAAAGAGAATCATCCCCAACAAGATGATCCGTACCGGTATTCCGATGATCGATGTCTTCAACACGCTTGTCGAGAGCCAGAAGCTGCCGATCTTCTCCGTTTCCGGAGAACCTTACAACCAGCTGCTCGCGAGAATCGCTCTGCAGGCGGAAGTTGATGTCATTATCCTGGGCGGCATGGGTCTGAAGTACGATGACTATCTGTCCTTCCGTGACACACTGGAAAAGGGCGGAGCCATGAGCCACACCGTAATGTTCATTCACACCGCGGCGGACCCGACCGTAGAGTCCACGCTGGTGCCGGATATGTCCCTTGCCGTAGCCGAGCAGTTCGCGCTTGAAGGCAAACGTGTGCTGGTTCTGCTGACCGATATGACAAGCTACTGCGATGCGCAGAAAGAGCTTGCCATCACGATGGAGCAGGTACCTTCCAACCGAGGATACCCGGGTGACCTTTACTCCTGTCTGGCTTCCCGTTACGAGAAGGCCGTAGATATCGAGGGAGCGGGCTCCATCACGATTCTCGGTGTAACGACGATGCCGGGTGATGATGTCACACATCCCGTACCGGATAACACAGGATACATCACAGAGGGCCAGTTCTATCTGAAAAACGGACATATCGAGCCTTTCGGTTCCCTGTCCCGACTCAAACAGAACGTAAACGGCAAGACCCGTGATGACCACCGTGCCCTTATGGACGGTATGATCAAGCTCTATGCCCAGTACAAAGAATCCCTGGAGAAGAAGTCCATGGGCTTCCTGATGACAGACTGGGATGAGAAGCTCCTGAAATACGGTGAACTCTTTGAGACAAAACTCATGGATCTGGCCGTAAATATCCCGCTGGAGGACGCTCTTGATCTGGGCTGGGAGATCCTGGCCGAGTGCTTCGAGCCGAATGAAACCGGTCTGAAGACCAGTATCATCCAGGAGAGATGGCCGAAGAAGCCGGAATAATAAAGGAGCACGAATATGGCGATCAAACTCACGAAAAATGAACAAAAAGTGCAGAAGGATCACCTGAAACAGTACCAGCGATATCTGCCGACTCTGCAGCTGAAGAAACAGCAGCTGCAATCGGTAATCATGCAGATCAAGAATGAACTGGCGCAAAAGGAAGTCGAGCGTGAGCAGATGATCGGAGATCTGGATGACTGGGTTGCCGTTTTTGCCGAGAACAGCCTGTTCGAGGATGATAAGAAACTGGATGACCTGGTACAGCCCGATACGGTTATCGTCAAGACAGAAAATATCGCAGGAGTAAAGCTCCCGGCCTTTGAGGAACTGACCTTCAAGGATATTGAGTACAACGTAGAAGACTATCCTCTCTGGGTGGACACTGCAATTGTTAAACTGCGTGAGATTGCCCGTCTGGATGCTCTGGTATCGACGCTTCGCAAGCAGGTGGGACTGCTGGACAAGGAACTTCGTTCCACGTCCCAGCGAGTCAACCTCTTCGAGAAGGTCAAGATACCGGAAGCCAAGGAGAATATCCGAGTGATCGGTGTATATCTTGGTGACCAGCAGACAGCGGCGGTTGTACGCGGTAAGATTTCCAAGAAAAAACTGACGGAGGTGGTACGATGATAGAAAAAATGAAAAAAGTACACGTCGTAACAGTTGCCTCCCATAAGAAAGAAATGCTGGACGGCCTTCGGGACCTGGGGCTCGTCCATCTGGCGGAACGCAAGAGCGCCGATCCGAAGATCGTCGAGAAGCTGAGCCGTCTGACGGCACTGACATCCCGCCTGTCCGATTTTGAACCGGACAAGAAGAGCGGAACGCCGGAAAAACCACCGGTTCTGTCCGAAGCGGAGTTCACAGAGATGGTGAACGAGGCGGAGGCTACACTGAAAGAGCGGTCGGCACTTAACGATGAGATCGGTTCGGTAACGACAGAGATCGAGCGGCTGACCCCCTGGGGCGATTTCAAGCCGGAAGAGGTAAAAGAACTCACCGCGCAGGGCTATGACCTTCATTTTTACCGGCTGGGTAAGAATGAATGCCAGGCGGCGATGGCGGATCCGGAATGCAGGATCATCCGGCTTGCCTCTGTGGATAACCAGAATACGATCGCGGTCCTCGGACAATTACCCTCCGAGATTCCGGCAACCGAATTTCCGCTTCCCGAACGCGGTCTCGGCGAACTGAAGAAGGAGCTGGAGGACAGCAGGAACAGACTCGCGGAATGCGAAGAAAAGCTGAAGAAGGCTTCCCTCTACAAGGAAAACTTCCAGGCGCAGATGCTGAAGGCAGAGAATGAGGAATCCTATTCTTCCGCCAGCCGTACGGTTGAAGAGACAGAGGATCTGGTGTGGCTGTCCGGTTATGTACCGGAAGCGGATCTGGAATCCTTCAAGGCAGCTGCAAACGCGAACAGCTGGGCCTATGCGGTGGAGGATGTATCGGAGGATGACGACGCAATTCCGACGAAACTCCGCTACAATAAGGTGTCCGGGCTCATGCAGCCTATTTACGGTATTCTGGGTATTCTGCCCGGATATCACGAGGCGGATGTGTCCCAGTGGTTCCTTATCTTCTTTGCATTGTTTTTTGCCATGATCCTGGGTGACGCGGGTTACGGAAGCATCTTCCTCATTCTCGCGATCGTGCTCACGGTCAAGACAAAAAAGGTCGACACAACGATCTTTCTGATCTATGTGCTGGCGATCACCACGATCGTCTGGGGCGCCCTCACGGGAACCTGGTTCGGCATGAAGTCAGCAATGAATGTGCCGTTCCTTAAGGCACTGGTACTGCCGGGAATCGCAAACTATCCGGAAGTATTCGGTGTGGATCCCAATACACAGCAGAATAACGTCATGAAATTCTGCTTTATCATCGGCGCGATCCAGATGGAGCTGGGATCTCTGATCGCCGTAAAGAAGAAGATCGGAGAGAAGGATCTGAGCTTTGTTGCCAACATCGGATGGATGTTTGCTCTGGCAGGCATGTTCATGCTGGCTCTCTACCTGGTACTCGGCGAGAAGCTTGCGATCACACCGATCTTCGCACTTATCGGAATCGGCTTCGTGCTCGTCCTGCTCTTTGGCGGAATGGCACCGGGAGTCAAGTTCTCGGAAGGATTGAAAGCGGGACTTGGCGGAGCGCTCAGTACGTTCCTCGATACGATCAGCTGCTTTGGTAATATGATGTCCTACATCCGACTCTTTGCGGTCGGCATGGCCGGACTGGCAATCGCGCAGAGCTTTAACTCCATGGCGGGCGGCATCGCCCATGGACCGATGGTCGTAGCTGCGGCCCTCGTTGTCATCATCGGACATGCCCTCAACCTGATCATGGGTCTGCTCTCCGTCGTCGTACACGGCGTTCGACTCAACGTTCTGGAGTTTTCCGGACAGGCCGGACTGGAGTGGACGGGAATTGCATATGATCCTTTTAAAAAGAAAGATAAAAATTAATTATTAAGGAGAATGATTATGAATATTGCATATTTGGGAATGGGCGCTGCCCTCGGCCTTTCAGCCATTGGATCAGGTTTGGGAACCGGATGCGCAGGACAGGCAGCTGTCGGCGCATGGAAAAAATGTTATCAGGCAGGAAAACCGGCACTTTTCATCCTGTCCGCGTTTGCAGGCGCACCGCTGACACAGACGATTTACGGCTTCCTGCTCATGAACTTCATCGCGAATGCTTTTAAGGCAGGCCTGGATCCGACACTTGCTTTCTCGATCGGTATTTTCGGCGGACTTGCGATCGGTATGTCCGCACTGTATCAGGGCAAGACCGCAGCAGCTGCTGCAGACGCTCTGGGAGCAACCGGTAAGGGTACCGCGAACTACTTCATCGCTGTCGGTGTCATCGAGACCGTAGCGCTGTTCACCCTCGTATTCTTCATGCTTCTGCTCAACTCCGGTGTATAAGGACAGAAACAAACCGGCAGCAAGCAGGTAATAAACAGGCAATAATATAAGGGCCAGGCCTCCGGGTCTGACCCTTTCATTATGCAAAAAATAACTGCAGGGCGCACCCTTGCAGTTATTTTTGCAGTTATATTTGCGGTTTATATTTGCGGTTTATATTTGCGTTTATATTTGCGTTTATATTTGCGGATTATTTCTGCGTCATTTTCTCTGCGTGACGGCAGAGGGCATCAAAGGTCTCCTCGCTGATGTCGTGTTCGATGCGGCAGGCGTCTTCGCGGGCGATCTCGCTGTCCACACCCAGTCTCTCAAAGAGGTCGGTCAGCAGTTTATGACGGGCATAAATTTTCTGAGCGATCTCCATACCGGTGTCAGTCAGAGTGATGAAGCCGGAATGATCCATTGTTATGTAACCGTTTTCGCGCAGACGCTTGGTCGCATAGCTCACGCTCGGCTTGGTCACGTTCAGATGCTCGGCGACATCGATAGAACGGATGTAGCCTCGCTCCTCCTTCATCATAAGCATTGTCTCAAGATAGTCTTCTGCGGATTTCTGTATTTTCATAGGGGTATCACCTCTTGCGGCTTTTGTATGAATAGGCTTTCAAAAAATTGTCGTGCAACAGTTACAGAATATCATGTGTTGCCGTCCTGTTCAAGTGCGGCGCGCACAGTTGACAAAAATAGTTAATTGTATTAAACTGCAGGATACCCGCACAGACAAACAGCGGGAGAGATAGAAATATTCAGACGAAAGGCGGAGACAGAATGCCGGGAATGATCGCAAATATCATAATAATCGCAATAATCGTGCTGGTGGCTGTGTGGGCCGTTCGAAGGATCGTGGCGTTGAACAGATCCGGCGGATGCAGCGCCTGCGGAAACAGTTCGGTTTGCCATAAGGGCAGTCAGGAAAAACGTTCCGACTGTAAAGGATGCTCCTGCTGTTCGGAAAATAGCGAGAAGTGCGAAAAATAAAGTTGGAAATTGAGCTGCTTTATGAGTTGCTTTAATAGAAAAATTGAAATTTGATTCACAGAAACAGAAAACGTACGGCCTTGCCGAAGCGGGAGATACCCGGATCGGCAAGGCCGTACGTTTTTTTATCCGTTATAAGCGCAGAACTCATTCCGGGCTGTCCGGGTAAGGGGGCTCCGCGGGACCGTCGCCGCTGCCTGCTTCGTTGCCTCCGTCGTAAGAGACACCGGGATCTTCCGAGTATCCGTCATCATAGCTGCCGGTATCATCTGAATATCCGTCATCGTAAGAGGCATCCCCGGAACCGCCGTTGTAGCTGTCATCATAGGAACCATCCGTGTAGCCATCATTGTAAGAGCCATCTCCGGAATTATTACTGTAGCTGCCGTCATCATAGGTACCGGGGTCTTCCGCGTATCCGCCATCGCCGGGATCTGCGCCGGAATTATCACTATAGCTGTTATCATAGGTGCCGGAGTCATCCGTGTATCCGTCATCGTAGGTCGTGTCGCCGGTATCCTCACTGTAAGTCGTATCGCTGTCATCGGTGCCATCACCGGTGGAGGTGTCCGTAGTGGAGGTGCCGTAGATAATTCCCTGAATGTAAGCGCTGTTCGCGGCCATGTCCGGAAGGAGGACATCCATACCGTCGATATTGGTGATCTCGTAATAACCTTCCAGCGGTGCCCGATAATTATCGATGGAGGATCCGCGCAGCAGCAGGACCTGGAAGATCGCCTTGAGCAGGGAAGTGTTGGTCATATCCGTCGTGATGCTCGGCATTGCTTTGTTGATAACCATTGCCTGCCGGAGAGGATTGCTCTTCTTGAATTTGTCATACGCCGTCATGATCACACGACGCTGCCGGTCGGTGCGCTCCCAGTCGGAGTTGCCCACGTAGCGCATGCGGCAGTATGCGAGCGTCTGCGCCGGGGTGAGAGAGTTCACACCGGCCGTCAGGTTCCATCCGTCCAGATTGGCATAATCTCCCTGGTCCTCCCAGCCACCGCCGTTCATGTAGTCGGCCTCTTCCTGCGTCAGTTCAATATCGAGATTGCCGAGTGCACCGATTGCCTGTACAAAACCGTCAAAGTCAACGACTGCATTTCCGTTGATGTCGATGCCGAAGTCCTCCTGGATCGTTTCATCGAGAAGCTCCATGCCGCCCAGTTCATAGGCCGCGTTGATCTTCGTCGAATAATATCCGGGGATATTGACATACATGTCCCGCATCAGCGAGATGAGCGAGATCTTGTGGGTCCGCGTATTGATGCTGCAGATGATCATGCTGTCGGAACGCTGCTGTGTCTCACCGGAGCGCGCGTCCTGACCGATGAGCAGAATGTTTGTGACAGCCTTGTCCTTCGTGATGCTGACACCGTCGTTTGCCGTCACCTCGTCAACGATCGTATCCGCGACCGGATCCACATGGTTTACCTTGGAAAGTGCGCTGTACATGAGAAAAACAATCAGCACGATGAGCGCTATCGCAAGAACGAGCAGACCGATCAGAAAATTCCGGACCGGGTGCCGTCTCTTTTTCTTCCTGCCTTTTTGCGAGCCCTTATTTTTGTCTGCTCCGCGGCCATCATCGTAACGATCATAATCATCGTTATAGCGATCGTCGTAGCCATCATCATAGCGGTCGTCATAGCGGTCGTCGTAGCGGTCGTCGTACCGATCGTTATAGCGGTCGTCATAGCGGTCATCATAACGGTCGTCGTAGCGATCATCATAGCGTTCGTCATAGCGGTCATCATAACGGTTGTCATACCTGTCATCATATCGGTTATCATAGCGATCGTCGTAGCGGTTATTATTGCGATCGTCGTATCGATCGTCGTAACGATCGTTATAGCGGTCGTCATATCGGTCATCATAACGGTTGTCATACCCGTCATCGTACCGATCGTCATACCGGCTGCCGCTGCTGCCGCGACGGGCATCTGCCTGACGCTGGTAGTAATTTCGATTATTGCTGTTTTTTCCCCTTTGATCACTCATAGAATACTCTCCTCATCTTTGCGTGATTATTACAATGTGATAGCATTTTTGTGCCGGTTTGTCAAATCAGGGCGCTTCCAAAACATTCACAGCAGGGCATCCCCAAAGCATTCCCGCTGTGGTATACTGGGTAGCAGTGAGGTTTCAATATGAATAAAGAAATAAAAGGAATGCTGCTGACGATCGGCGGCGGTGCCGCATGGGGGCTTTCCGGATCATGCGGCCAATATCTGTTTACGGTTCAGGGAATGGACAGCCGGTGGCTCGTGCCGATCCGGCTTTTTCTGGCCGGAGTGATTTTGATGCTGTATTGCCTGGTCCGCTACGGCAAAAACGTTTTTCTCCCGTGGAAGGGAAGACGGAACGTCTTTGATCTGCTTCTGTACAGCCTGATCGGCGTCACCCTCTGCCAGTTTATGTACTTTCTGACGATCCAGCTGTCAAGCGCGGGGATCGGCACGATCCTGCAGGATCTGTCGCCGGTCATGATTCTGGCGGCGGCCTGCGTCATGGCGAAGCGGAAGCCGAGGTGGTACGAGATCATCAGTATTATTCTGGCGCTGCTCGGTGTTTTTCTGATCACGACACACGGAAAGATCGGCTCGCTGGCCGTAGCGCCGGCGGCACTCATCACCGGCATCATCTCCGCGGTATGCGTTATGGTCTATAATATCTGCCCGGGCCGCCTCCTGGAGCAGTTCCCGGTGACGATTCTGCAGGCTTGGGCTTTCCTTATGGGAGGCGTTGTCACGATGCTGGTCTTCCGTCCGTGGACATACGAATACGTACCGAACGGTTACGGGATCCTGGGGATCGCCTTTGTTGTGGTGGTCGGCAATATCATCGCCTTCTGTTCCTATATCACAGGAATCCGGTACATCGGCCCGGAGAAGGGGATCCTGTACGGCTTTTCGGAGCCGGTGACGGCGGCGGTCGTGACGGTCGTTTTTCTCGGCAGTCCCTTTACGTGGATCGATGCCGTTGGATTCGCGGCTATTTTTCTGATGATGGTAATGATTTCCTATGGAAAGAAATGGAGTAAAGCGAAAGAATGAGTTATAACTTTTTTGCGGCGGTAAGCAGGATGAAATATATTGAGCGTTGGGCGCTGATGCGCAACTCGCGCGCGGAAAATCTGTCCGAGCACTCGCTGGAGGTGGCGATGATCGCACATGCGCTCTGCACGATCGGAAATGTTCGCTATGAGCGGCATCTGGACGCGGAGAAGGCGGCCCTCGTCGGCCTGTATCATGACGCGTCGGAGATCATTACCGGCGATATGCCGACACCGGTCAAATACTACAGTGATGAGATCAGGGATGCCTACAAGAAGGTGGAAGCGATCGCGGATAAGCAGCTTCTGGATAAGCTGCCGGAGGATCTGCGCGGGGAATATGAGAAGATCTTCTGTGCCGCGGAAGATGAGGATGAGAAATATATGCGCCGCCTGGTGAAGGCAGCGGACAAGCTTTCCGCTCTGATCAAATGCATGGAAGAGGAGAGCGCGGGCAACACGGAGTTCCGGACGGCCATCGTATCGACGCAGAGATCCGTGGACAAGATGGCGAAGGAACTGCCCGAGGTCGCGGACTTTGTGCGGGACTTCCTGCCGCCGTACGGAAACACACTGGATGAGCTGCAGGGGAAGTGCAGATAGATACAGCGAACGATGGGGGAATGCCCGAAGGATAACCAATAAGCAAAGCTTAGGAGGCCGCCGGCACTTATGCACCGTATTCTGGTGCATTATGTGCCGCTGCGAGTCCGAGTAGAGCGAGAGCGTCTTTGCGTTGGTTATCCTTCGGGCATTCATTCCTTTGTCCGCCGGTTCAGTCCAAATGTCGCTGCGAGGAGCGTTCTGCCGATCCGCTGCATACATCATCGAATAACTTCCCAATAATTTTCTGTGATTATTCGTTGGGAATCAGGCGGATGTTGAGATCGAAGGATCCTTCGATGCCGTCGAGGGTGACGGATTCGGCGTACTGCCAGAACTCGAACATGTAGGGCGTCTGGGGCTTTTCGGAGTAGTCGGCATACCAGATCGGGTAATCGGCCAGCTGCGAGAGATTCAGATGGAGCGTCTGCCAGGTGAGATTGCAATAGAAAGCCGTATCGTAGCCTGCATCGGTGATCGCCTTACAGAAGGCGGCGGTGTTGGCGGTGAACTGCTCGCGTGTCAAACCGTCGGTGCGGGCTTCGGTTCCCTCGATATTTTCCGGGTCATAGACGATCGGCAGATCGAGTTCGGTATCTCCTAATTGTTCCAGTACAAAGGCGGCTTCTTCTGCAGCTTCTTCTTCATTGATCGCCTGCGCGAAGAAGTAGACGCCGACCTCAAAGCCCGCTGCTTTCGCGTTTTGAATGTTCTCCGTGTAGGCAGGATCCAGGTTCAGCGTCCCGTCTTCGCCGTATCCGCGATAGCCGATGCGGATAAAGGCAAATTGAAAGCCCTGCGCTTTGAGGGCTTCCCAATCAATTGTGCCGCTGTATTCGGAGACGTCGACACCGACTTCGGAGGTGAAGTTTTCATCAGTGTAAGAGATGATATTGCCTTCACGCATGAAGGCGTTGGTTGTGTATTCGTAAGCCGGATAACCGGATCCGAGCGTTGTCGCGTATGCTTCCTTTACGGCATCCATGAACGCATCGGATTCCCGGGTGACCTCCCTGCCGCAGGCTGCCAGCGACAGTCCCAGAACGAGCGCCGCAGCGAGTGCGGCGGCTTTTTTTATTATATGCA
>Ga0326513_10000471_pt1 | contig 34215 bp, 53 predicted proteins | sample 2_2465_0518_D_FD_203654 | JGI IMG/M metagenome (GOLD analysis project Ga0326513, IMG submission 203654) | Bovine rumen microbial communities from UC Davis, California, United States - 2_2465_0518 | ecosystem: Host-associated > Mammals > Digestive system > Stomach > Rumen | place: USA...
GCATGTGAAAAAAGATTTTCGCGCAGCGGAGGTGGGGGGGGGTGGGTGCTTCATCTGTTCGTGCGCGCGTGGGGCTTGGCGGCAGGGTGCCGCCTGCTTTTTTTGTTTTTGCCCCCTCCCCCCTGGGTGGGTTTATAGGCGAGTGGGATTTTGATCCCCTCACCAGTAGTGCCGCCCGCCCTTCTCCGGGTGCGCCTTGTTGTGGCAGGCCTCGCACAGGGCGCGGCCATTGTTCACGTCGTACTGCAGCTCCGGGTAGTCCTCCCGGTGCTTGATGTGGTGCGCCGTGGTGGCGCGCACCGGCAGGCCATGCCGGTCGGTGCGTCCGTACCGCCTGCACTCCTCGCAGAGGTATCCGGCCCGCAGCAGGACTGCGTCCCGCCATCGCCGGTGCGCGGCGGTGAGATAGTATGGATCATGCGCCATGGTATCCTCCCGGGCAAGCCCGGCATGCTGACGCGCGGCGGCCCGCCCCGACACTCCCAGCGAATGTCCGCGCCCCTCCCCGGGCAGGAGTGTGGATCCCGGGGTAACCAAAAAGGACGCCGCCATGTTGGCCGCGTCCCCAGCTTTGCTGACCCTATCATACATTCCGGCTTTTGGGCCGTCAATATGTGATCATTCGATTTAACATTTTCACCCGGCCATCCCGGCGAAGGGATTCCGCCCGACCATCTTCTGAAAATCGTCAAACTGGATCCCGATGTACACCAGCGTGGTGGCCGGCGTCTCGTGATAGAACCACTGCTGCAGCAGCTGCAGGCTGCCCCCGTTCCGGAAATAGTGATAGCCGAAGGTCTTGCGCATGGTGTGGCAGCCGATGTCCTCCCGGATGCCGCACTCCCGCTGGATGCGCTTCAGATCCCGCAGCGCCGTCTGACGGCTGATGGCCCCCACGTTCACGGGCCGCTCCCGGGTCTTCACGCTCTTCTGCTCCGGCGCCTTGCGCTTTCGCACCGGCGTCGTCCTGGCGCTGGGGAACAGCCAGGCCTCGTCCGGCATCCCGGCGCACTTCTCGCGCACAGCCTTCTTCACTTCCGTCGGGATCGGGATGGTGATGCTCTGGGCGCCGCGCTTGTGCTCCTGCTTGTGCGGCAGGTAGGTATAGCTGTTCTTGTCGCGCAGATCCCCCACCTTCAGATCCACCAGATCGCTGATCCGCATGCCCAGGTTGATGCCCACCACCCAGAGCAGGTACATGCGCCGCCCCTGCGGGCTGTCCATCTGCCGAAGCTGCTCCGACGCCCTGAGGATCTCCTCCAGGTCGCGGATCGGCTGCATCCGTCTTCCCATGTTCCACCTCTCAACTTCTGTAATCATCTTTCCGGGCCGCTTTCCGGCCCGGTAATAATAGGAAGCGTCTTTTCCGGCCATCTTCGCCCCGGACGCCTGAATACATATCGTGCGGGCGTAATCCCGCCCGGATCCGCGGGAGAAAAACCGCGACGTCGCGGTATTTGCCCGATATAGCACCTGCTATATCAATAGCGCATCTCCTCCCGGTATTCCCATCTCCCGGGCTCGAAGTCCTTCTCCTCCTCGGTGTACTGGGCCCCGCCGCCCTCGGCCATGATGGCCAGCCGCTCCTGGGCGTCCTCCAGGGCCCTGTCCAGCTCGTCGACGCGGTCGTCCAGCTGCTCCAGCACGTTGGCCGCCGCGCACAGGGCGCCCGTGTCCCGCCTGGCGTTGACGATGCCCACCATGGCGATGTCCCGCAGCTCCTTCGCCAGCTTCCTGGCCTCGCTCCCGCTCATCTGTCCCTCCTGAATCCGTTGGCATACGGGCAGGTGGCGAAGTGACTCCGCCAGCCCCGCACCTTGCTCCCGATCACCGCCACGTGCGGGTCGCTGCCCTTCGTGACGCGCCCGTCCTCGGTGACGATGGTCTCGGTGCCGTACCTGTCCTCATACATCACCGGCGACGGATCCACCGGCATCATTCGCCCGGTCTCCATCCTGATCCAGCGGATCTCATGTCCGCAGCCCTTGCATATCGCCATGCTCGTCCTCCTGTATCCTGATCAGCCCGGCCTCCGCCGCCAGCAGCGCGCAGGCGATCAGGTAGGTGTCCCGGTAACGCCGCACCGTCACCACCGACACGCCCATCAGCCTCGCCGTCCGCTCCAGCGTCAGCGGGCTCCCGGTTTTCCATCCGTACAGCAGCCAGGCCGCCCGCCCCTCCCGGGTGCCCGCCGGGTAGAGCCGTTCCAGCCTGCGCATCACCTCGTCCCAGCGCAGGGCGGAGCGCAGCCGCTCCTCGGCCTCGGTCACGCTGATGGCCCGGCGCTCGATGCCGTCCCCGCCGGGCGTGCCCCGGCCGCCGCCGGCGGCGTCGAAGGCCTGCCCCTTCACGGCGTGGGCCCATTCCCGGGCGTCCCGCAGCTCCTCGGCCGCCAGCGGCACCAGCTCCAGCCGCCTGCGCAGCTTCGCCTCGCAGATCCGGTACGCCCGGTTCTTCCGTTCCTTCGCCATCCCCCGCCTCCCGCTTACAGCCCGTCGACCCTGGCGTCCAGCTCGGCCTCGGTGTACGATCGCTGGGTGTAGCACTGGGCCGTCACCCGGCGCGGCGGCGCGGCAAAATCGCCCTCCCGGTGCTGCCAGGAGCGCATGGCCGCCCGCCAGTCGTCTATCTTCCAGCCGCGGGTGGCGTAGTAGTCGCAAAATTTCAGCGGGTTCACGGCGAAGCCGATTTCTTCGGCGTAGGCCCTCACCTCGTCCAGGGTGGGCGGCGCCGCCCGGCGCCTCTCTCTCTGTTTGCGTTTTTGTTTATCACGCTCAAGATACGGAGATATATTATTATCAGGGCGGCCCCCATTACGGGGGACAAAATTGTCCCCCGCTTTGTCCCCGGCAGTGTCCCCCGCTCCGTCCTTAGTGGATGATTCGGTCTCCACGCCGAATGCGTCCCAGACGATCTCATACCTGGGCTCGCTGTTGCCGTGGCTGCCGGGCGTCACCCGGATCAGGCCCAGCTCGACCAGCGCCTGGCGGATCTGCCGCAGCCGTCTGTCCGCCTTGACGCCCTTCAGGCCCATATAATAGATCATCTTGGCGTTTCCGACAGTAAAAGCGCCCTCCGGGAAGCCGCGCTCGTTCAGCATCTCAAACAGGCTTTCCAGCATGTCCTTGTAATCAGGCTCCAGCTCCAGCCGCCTGCAGGTCTCCCGGATCGCCCGGTGCGCCCGTACATAGTTAATCCGCATGCTCCACCTCCGCCCACGCCTTCCGCGCGGCATCCAGTTCGTAATCCTTATAGGTTCTGAGGGACTTCCTCGGCCGGAACTCCCCGGCCAGGTGCCGCTCCAATATGGCCCGCTCGGCCTCGTCCCGGCAGGCCCGCAACAGTTGTTTGCAAGCCGTGCAAACGTCCAGCGGCCTGTCGCTGATTGTTGCCTTCCGGATCACCGGCAGGCGGCACACCGTGCCCGGCGGCACCGGCGAGACCTCGCTGACGATGTCGGGAAAGGCGATGGCCCGCTGCCTGGGGTAGCGAAGCAGGCCCACCACCCGGACGATGGGATCCACCGTCCCGGCGTGGCCATGCTGCCCCGCGCCCACCAGCTCGCACAGATATTCCTCGCCCAGATCGGAGCGTCCGCAAACAAGCAGCCCCATCGCTGCCTCCTTCTACGCTCCTATGAGTCTAATCGCATGTGCGGGGTCACGTAGACCCGCCCACGCTCCCGCCTCTCCCGTCCGTTGGCCGTATAGCCTTCGCGCGTCCCCGTCCGGGGCCGTGCTCAGGCTGCATGGCCGGGAAAAAGCGTGCACTTAATAAGCCCGCCGGAAATCCTCGTTTCCGCAGGTCGCCGCCCGCTGGGATCTGCCATCCGCCCCGGTGCCGATCCGGGACTGGGCGCTCTGGCGGCGATGCGCGCCCCGGGGAACCGTCCCCGCGGATGATAAGCGGGCCCGCAGGCCCGGAAGAGGTTATTTTAAGTTGGTTTCTCTGCTTTGATCTGCTCGATCATACGAAGGAATACTGCCGTTTCTTGTAATCCTCCGATTGGTACGCCGCTGTTTATCTTGTCGTATTTATCAAGTGCTTCGTCAACGTATTCAGCGCCGATATTCTTCCCGACCCACAAAGCAACTTCTTTTCGGAGGTCATACAGCCCATGCTTTTTGCGGAATCTTTTAAACAGCATATAAACTCCTATGTAGCGGCGGCCCCTGGGCCGCCATCCCGCCCGCAGGCGGTCTGGGGATCGGCGATCCGCACCGAGGGCATCCGCTCCGCCAGCTTCATGGCATCCCGAAGGCCGTCTGCGTATGGATGGCAGCGGCCCTCGGTCTCGGCGTCCAGGATCAGCTTGTCCAGTGCGATCAGCAGCTCGTCCCGGTCGATCACGTCCGCCACGGCTCCGCCTCCCGCTCCTCGTCGGTGGGTGTCCCGTCCCACAGCCGCAGGCCGTACCCCAGGTTATACCATCGGCTCAGACTCTCGCGGGAGGTATAGTCGCCCTCCTCGTTGATCAGATGCCCACGGCAGTAGGCCACCTGGGTCAGAACGCTCATCTCGGGATCTTCGTCGTCCGGCGCGAACCGGCTCTCCATGACCGCCCCGCCGCAGCCGTTCAGGATCTCCTCGATGGTCATCAGTCGTGACATGCCTCAACCTCCTCCCTGCGGCGCCGGATCTGCATCCGCATATCCGGCTGTGCAAAATACTTCCGAAACATCGCCGACACCAGCAGGCAGGCGTCCTCCACGCTCATGTTCTCGGCGATCAGCACCTCGCCTTCGTCGATGAGCTCGTACACGTTAACTCGTTCTTCGATCATCTTTTCCGCTCCTTCCGCCTGTACGGCGCCTGGATCCGCATGCTGTCGGCCTTGCCGTAGCTCCCGGCCTTCGCGGCCATCACCCGGGCGATCTCGGCGTCCTTCCTGGCCCGCTGCTCCCGGTAGCGCTCGCAGGATCCGTGGCAGCCCACATGCCGCTCCTCGCAGCCGTAGCAGCAGTCAATCACCACGCGCCCCACGCAGCTCCGCCTCCTGAGCCTTCCCCTCTGGGGAAGGTGGCGCGCATGCGCCGGATGAGGTTATCGTGGCCGTCAACCGTCGTTTTTTGCACGCAGCTCCGCCTCCAGTCGCCTGATATACTCCCTGGCGTCCAGCATCAGCGCCTTCTGGCAGTCCAGCACGCCGCCGACCTTGTCGCTGTAGGGGCAGTCGTCCGGGCACATGCCCCCGTCCGCCGACACGATGCAGCAGTCCAGCCCGCGCATCAGCTCAGATGAATCCATCGTTCTTCAGCCTCCCCCACAGCTCCTTCACCGCCTCCTGCCGGGGCCGCTTGCCGCGCCGGGACACCCGGGCCAGCTCCATGACCTCGGCGTAGCTGTAGTCCGGCTGCGCCGGGATACCCCCTTTTCTTCGCCGCGCGGACACCGTGTAGGTCTTCACCCCCAGCGCCTCGGCGATCTCGCCGAGGGTGTAGTGCTTCTCCTTGCGCGGATCACCGAGTGTCAAGGCTTGTTCCCCTCCTTCGCCAGCCCCAGCAGGAGCATGATCGCCAGCATCACCCAGCCGGCGGCGACGCATCCCCCGGGCACGGCCACGCCGTTGGCCCGCAGGATGTACATGGCCAGGATGGCCAGAAAGATCCAGATGATGCCCATTATTCCGCCCTCCTTGCCCTGCCGCCCTGGTCGTCCATCTCCCCGGCGTCCACCCGGCGCAGGTATTCGGCGCCGTAGCAGCAGCCCGGGTCGCAGCCCCGGCACCGGTGCCAGGGCACGCACAGATATTCCCGCAGCGCCCGGCAGCTCATGGTCTCCGGCCGTGGCGGCATCAGGTAGGGCGCGTCGCTGACGCAGGGCTCCGTCCCGCTCATGGCGGGCTCCTTGTGCAGCGCGTTCATGCGCTCCCCTCCATTTCCCGCCTGCGCCGCATCAGCGCCAGGCTGCTCCACCCGGCGATCATCTCCCGGGCCGCCGCGAACTCCCCGGCGGGCAGGTCGTGCAGGTTGCCGATGCCCCAGGCCCGCTGGGCGTCCCGCCGGATGGCGGCCGCGATGGCCGCCGCGTGCTTTTTCTCGTCCAGGCCGTAGCGCCTGCAGAGCTCCCCGGCCCGCTGCCGGGCCGCCGTCCCCAGCGCCAGCGCCTGCTGGTGGTTGATGGTCATCCGCGCCATGATATCCCTCTGCTGGTTGGTGATGACGCGCTGGGCCGCGCCCAGCATGGCCGCGATCTGGCCGATCTGCTGCCGCAGCTCCCGGTTCTGGGCCGCCAGCTCCTCCACCTGCCCGGCCAGGCTCGCCACCTGGACGGACAGGGTTTCCTCCGGAAGCCTTCCCCTATGGGGGCTTTGAGCGCCCGGAAAACCTTCCCTTGGGATGGTTTTCAGCGAAAAGCGGGCGGAATGCCCCGGGCGGTGGCACGGCGCAGCCGTGACGGATGAGGTCGCCACCAAATCGCCCGCAGGCGATCCCGGAGCCCTGGGCTTCAGGGTGAGCTCGTCCATCAGCTCACCTCCCCGTCCGCCGCCAGCGGGCCGTCGGTCATGTCCGCCCGCTGGGCGTCCAGCACCCAGCGCCGGGCGTCCTCCATCAGAAACTTAAACTGCCGCCTGCTCTCTTCGGAGCGGAAGGTCTCGGGATCATAGGGCAGCAGCTGCGCCACGATCAAAAAATCGTTCAGCAGCCGCTGAGCCTCGCTCAGCCGGTCGCCCTGGCTGCCGCCCCCGCCCTGCTGGCGCAGGCGGATGTTCTCCTGACGCTGATCAGCCAGCTGCCGCTCCAGATCCTCGGCGGCCTGGTAGGTCTCCTCCATGCTGGCCCGCAGGTGTGCGTTCTCGCTCTTGATCTTAGCGTAATCGTCGGGGACTTCCACCACCTTCACGGTCTGGGGCGGCGCGGCGCGGAGCCGCTCGTTCTCCCGGGCCAGCTCCCGGGCGTTATTCTCCCACTCTCCGGCGGCCTTTTTGGCGTTGTGGGCCTCGATCTCGGCGGCCGCCGCCCTGGCGCTCGCCTTCTCGTTGACGCCTGCCAGCACGTCCCGCTCTTTTTTGATCTGATCCCGCTCGGCGATCAGCTTGCGGATCTCCCGCACGCTGTCCTCGCCGTGATTCCTGGCGAAGTCCTCCCGTTCGTCGCCTGGAAGCCGCAGGATCTCAAAGGCCTTCGAGATGGGCAGCGCCGTCAGCAGGCTGTCGGGCTCCACCTCCCGGGAGAGCCGCATCATCCGCTGCACGGCGTCCGGCCCGAACCCCGTGCGCTTGCGGTACTCATCCATGAAACCGCCCCACTCCCCGTGGGGCAGCTTCTCCTTCGCTTCGCATAGCACCCGGCCCAGCCGCCAGATACTGCGGCCCATGTCCCCGGTATAGCTCATGGCCTCGGCCATGTAGTCCGCCGCCATGCGGGAGAGCACCCCGGAAGCCTTCCCCTCTGGGCCCGAAGCGCCTGGAAAATGATCCAGTGGATCATTTTCAGCGGAGGGCGGGCCGGAAGGCCCCGGAGAAGGTGGCGCAAATGCGCCGGATGAGGTCTGCGCGTCCAGCAGCTGCTGCAGCTGCTGCGGCGTGTACAGCTCATCGTCTATGCTCAGGTGTGTGCCGCGGGACACCTCTATAAAGCTGTCCCCGCAGCTCGCGCCGTGGTGCCGGTTTGTTTTCAGCGCCTCCCGGATCTCCGGCAGGCTCATGCCGGGCCGCAGGCCGAAGCTGCGCAGCTTATCCATCACGGCCCCGCTCAGTTTTTTCATCTCTGCCATGTTCGTGTTCCTCTCTGTCTCTCTGTCTGTCTGTTACTGCTCCGGCCCGAGCGGGATGGTCTTGTCCTCGCGGATCTCCGTGCGATCGAACATCTTCTTCGTGTTCTCTCCCGCCATCTGCGCCAGAGCGACCGCCATCCGAAAGCGCTCGCTCAGCCGGTCTTCGCCGTATAGCAGCGCGGCCATCATATGGGTGTATTCCTTGACATCGGCCACTCCGACCAGTGCCTTGTACATCCCGCCTTCAGCGTCGTCCCGCGCCAGGATCAGCGCGTTCTTCAGTCCGTCCAGCACCTTCGGCTCCTCGCCGGGCACCTCAATCGTGATTTTCACCAGCTTCTTCATCGTGTTTCTTCCTCTCATTCCTCTGCCCGTATGTCCTGAATGATGTTAATCCCTACCAGGTCGTATTCCGCGTCCTCGCCGAACAGCACGCCGGACAGCATGGTGATGATGTCCATGGCGTCCCTGGCACGGATCAGCAGCCAGGTCTCTTTCCCGTTGAATTTGGATCGGATCGTGATTCTGTGCAGTGTTTTTTTGGGCAAATCGTGTTCCTTCCTTTCCGTCCCTCCCGCCCCGGGCCGCTCGTGCCCGAGCCTTTATCGCCCGGCCAGGCTTGCCCGGGGAGTTCGGTTCCTTCGCGGCTGGCTCCGGGCCCTCCCCCGGATCCATCCGCCCCTATCTGCTGCTCCCCGTCCTTCCGGGGTGTATGCCGCCCGGCATGGGGACGCGCCGGGCGCTGTCGCCGTCTTTCCGGCTGCCAGTTCATCAAAAGCGCGCGCCTACCGGCGACCACTTTTATTTGGGCTTGCGCCCTGGCTGAGGGCCCCGGAGTTGCACCGGTGCCAGCGGGCGTCCTGATCCCGCATGCCATCAACGGCAGGCAGTCTCTCCGGCTGCCAGCGGCCCTCAATGGAGTGCCGGTCTTCCCCGGCTGCCATCGGCCCGTTTCTTCCGCTCTGTGCCAGAGGGACGTCCGGCCGCCCGACGAATCGATAGCCCCTTTTTCCGTTGCAAGCCTTGACGCCCGCTGTGCGGGCCGCTTTTGACGATCCCCAGGCCGTAGGGGACATGCTGAAAGGGTAAGCCCTGGCGTCGGCCGCGGGAGCCGCCCCCGCGCCCCGGGGCTTGTACCCCCGGAGGCAAACTGTGCGCCGATCTGTAGCGGCGGCCCCTGGGCCGCCATGCCGCCCGCAGGCGGCGCCCGGATGAGGTATGCGGCCGCCGCCCGCCGGAGCGGGCGCGGGATTGACGGCCGCCAAACAAAGGAAGTCTGTCCGCCCTGATCGGGCTGGTGGCGGGCTGCGGAATTGCGCCGCGCGGGCTCGCTGGCCCGCCGCTGATCCCGGAGGATCGCCCGCCATAGCGCGGCTGCCGCCGGACAGACAACCGGCATGGGATTGACAGCCGCCGCAGACAGAAAGAAACACGTCCCCGCGCTTGGCTCGCGGGGTGGCGCGGCGGCCGGGTGCTGCCCCCGGCGGCGGGCCGGCACTCTCACATGTCCATGCTCATATGATGATGCCCGTCCGCGCTGGCGCGCCGCATGGTGATGTCACGCCCTCCTGGCCGCCGGGATCGCGGCCTCCTGCCCGATGTACATGGCCCCGGCCACGTCCCGGATCATGTAGCCGTAGCCGTTCCCCAGCCGGTAGCGGGTCAGGCCGCACTCCTGCAGCCACTCCCGCACGCAGCGCACGTCCCGCCCCCAGAACCGGGCCAGATCCGGCGCGTTGATGATCCGCGCGCCGTCGGCAAAGTCCGCCAGCTCGTCGAAGATCGCCTGCTGGCCGGCGGGCATTTTAAGCCTGGGCATGATGTCCTCCTGTCATAGTCTTCCCCTCTGGATCTGCGCCGTTCGCCCCTCCGAAAGCCTTCCCTTGGGAAAGCCTTCCCCTCTGGGGGCTTTGAGCGCCCGGAAAACCTTCCCTTGGGATGGTTTTCAGCGAAAAGCGGGCCGGAAGGCCCCGAGCGGTGGCACGGCGCAGCCGTGACGGATGAGGTTATGCGCTCAGATCGTCCTCGATCAGATCGTCAATCGCGCAGCGCAGCGTCCGTGCCAGCCGCCACATGGTGCCGATGGTGGGGTTTGGCTTGTCGCTGGTCTCAATCTCGCTGATCACCGGCTGCACCACGCCGCTTCGGCGGCTCAGCTCCGCCTGCGTCAGCCCCCGGCGCTCGCGCCAGGCCTTTAATATGATCTTCATGGTACAACCTCCAAATACCGCAGTTCCGATATATAAAATACCACAGCTCCGATTGTCTGTCAATAGCCAAACCGATATTTTTATGTTAAAATCAGTATAGTCTTAACGATAACTGAAAAGCGGGAGGTGCGGCCATGGATTCGGTGGGCGAAAATATAAAGAGACGAAGAAAACTGCTCGGGATCACTCAAAACGCGCTCTCACGGCTTTCCGGCATATCGCAATCCGCAATCAGCGACATAGAAAACCCGCAGGTGACGAAGCTGCCGAACATCGACACAATCAAAAAGCTGGCGGCTGCCTTGCAGTGCACGGTGTCCGACCTGACGGGCGAGACGGCGCAGGACAATGCCGCAGCCCTCTCCCCCATCGAGCGCCGCCTCCTGGCCGCCGTGGCCCGGCTCAACGCCCAGGGCATGGAGAAAGTCATCGCCTACGCGGAGGATCTCTGCGAGACCGAAAAATATATACGGGGGTCGGCGGCTTCGGCCGTCTGATCCTGCTGCCCCAAAAATAAAAAAGCCGCCCACGCGGCAAAGGAGGCAACCATATGGCAAAGCAGAACAGCAGCTGGATGGAGCAGGGCTATCATCCGCCGAGGCAGCCGCTCCCGGCCCGGCAGCCCGCATGCCCGCCCCAGCAGCCCGCCTACACGGCCCCGCCGCCCCAGCAGCCCGTGTACGCCCAGCAGACCATCAACGTCAACGTAAACGTAAGCGGCGGCGGGCGCAGCGAGAGCTATTTCGACGGCGGCGTCCTCTCGCTGCTGGGGCTGGAGATCGTCAATTTCTTCATCATCCTCCTGACGGCGGGCATCTGCTATCCCTGGTCCATCTGCCGCAAGTACCGCTGGGAGCAGCAGCACACTGTCCTGGACGGCAGGAGGCTGGTGTTTGACGGCACGGCCATGGGGCTCTTCGGCACCTGGATCAGGATCTGGTTCCTCTGCCTGGTCACGCTGGGCATCTATATTCTCTGGGCGCGGATCAGCGTCAAGCGCTGGATCACCCGCCACACGCACCTGTCATGAAGCTGCCGGCCATCCGCCAGCTGCCCAGCGGCAGCTGGTTTTGCCGCGTCCGCATCGGCGGCCGGGACATCGCCATCACCGAGCCCACCCGGGAGCGCTGCAAGGCCCGGGCCATGGCCTACAAAACCGGCGTCATCGCCGCCCGCCGGGAGCCGCTGAGCGTCACCCTCGGCGCGGCCTGCGACGCCTATATCGACGCCCGCCGTGGCATCCGCAGCCCCACCACCATCGCCTCCTACGAGAAGATCCGCGCCCAGTATTTCCAGGGCCTGATGGGCACGCGCCTGGACAGGATCGATGAGAAAGCGCTCTCCCGGGCCGTCGCCCTGGAGCGCCAGCGCGTCAGCCGCCGGGGCGCTCCCCTCAGCGCCAAGACGCTCGCCTCGGCCCTGGGCTTCGTCCGCGGCGTCCTCCGCGAAAACGGCGTCACCCTGGGCCGCGTCGCCGCCCCGGAGGTCAAGCGCCGTCTGGTGCAGCTGCCGGAGCCCGGCGCCGTGCTGCGGGCCGTGATCGGCACCGACATCGAGCTGCCCTGCCTGCTGGCCGCCTGGCTCTCCCTCAGCATGTCGGAGATCCGCGGCCTCACCCGCTCCAAGTCCGTCCTGGACGGCAAGCTGTACATCGTAGAGACGCTGGTGACCGTCAAGGGCCGCGACATCCGCAAGGAGGGCGGCAAGGAGGAGCAGCGCTCCCGCGTGCTGGACATCCCGCCCTACATCCAGCGCCTGATCGACGCCGTCCCCGGCGACGTCCTCGTCCCCCTCTCCATCCGCCAGATCGAGCGCCGCTTCGACGCGGCCCTCCGCGCCGCCGGTCTCCCCCACATGACCTTTCACCAGCTCCGCCATCTCAACGCCTCCGTCATGGCCATGCTGGGCATCCAGACCGAGATCGCCCAGGAGCGCGGCGGCTGGAAGACCCCGCACACCATGCAGCAGGTCTACACCCACACCTTCACCGCTCCCCGCCAGGCCGCCGACGCCGCCATCGACGCCTATTTCTCGGCCCAGATCGGCAACAAATCGGCAACGCCCACCAAAAAACGCAGAGTTTACAAGCTCCATAAAGACTGAGCAAGGCGTTCGATTCTCCTCACCTCCACCATAAAAAGCCGCCCGAAAAGGGCGGTTTTTTGTTGTGAATCAACGGAAAATCGGGGATTTTGGAAGGTTGCAGGGATTGGGCGGAAGTGCATCTAAGTGCATCTAAAAGCATCCAATTTGGCAATGAAAATGGCAATGAAAAACCGCCCCCGGAGGGGCGGCGCGGGTGGGTGAAGGGATCGGGCGAGCGGGTGAAGGGTGCGGGGGGTCAGGCGAATTTTTGATAGTTGTGCTTGAGCTCGGACTGGTCGAGGACGACATATTGCATCGTCGTATCGATCTTGTCGTGGCCCAGGATCGCGGCTACCTCCTGGATCGGCATGCCGTGGCGGATCAGGCCGGTGGCCAGGGTGCGCCGGAACTTGTGCGGATGGACGTGGGAGACCGAGGCCGCGGCGCCCAGGCTGGCCAGCATGCGGCGCACGCCGCCGGGCGTGAGCCGCTCGCCCAGGCGGTTAAGGAACAGGGCCGGGTGGGCGTCCTGGCGGGTGGAGAGGTAGTCCCGGACGGACATGCAGGCCACCGGCGAGAGGTAGACCAGGCGCTGCTTGTTGCCCTTGCCCAGGACGCGGCACTCGCGGGAGAGGAGATCCACATCCTGGCGGTCGAGGCGGGTCATCTCGCTGACGCGGCAGCCGGTGGCCGACAGAAAGGCGATGATGGCCCGGTCGCGGGGAGTTGATGCGGCCATCTTGAGGCGCTCCACGTCCACTTCGGAGTAGCAGGTCTTGATCTGCTTTTGGTATTTGACAGGCCCCAGATTGGCCGCCGGGTTGCGATCCAGCAGGCCCTCCCGGTGGAGCCAGCCGAAGAAGGCGGAGTAGACCTGGCGCTCGCCCTCCAGGGTGCGGTCGCTGATGCCGCGGGCCTGCTCGTCCGCCAGGTGGCGGCGCAGGTGGTAGACCGTGAGGAGGCGGGCCGGAGCGGCCGCGGAGGCCAGCAGGCGGCCCAGGATGTAGCGGTAGCGCTCCAGCGTTTTGGGGCTGCGGCCCTGGACGCGCAGGGCCGAGAGATAGGCGTCCAGCAGATCGTCCGGGGCGTCGGCAGCGGCGGGGATCCGCGCCACGTCGTAAGCCGCCAGGGCGTCGGATGCGGCGGACAGGGCCCGGTCAAGATCCGAGGCGGTCAGGACGGAGGAGAGGCCGCGGCGCAGATCGTCCAGCAGCAGGGATTTGGATTCGATGGACATGGGATCACCTCCTCGTGGTCGGCGGGGCGGGATGCCTTACGGGCGATCCGCCCCGGCCTGCCGCGCCATGTCGGCGCGGATCAGGCGCTTGAGATAGTTGCTGGTGCCCTCCGGCTGGGCGTCGATCCAGTCCATCATGGCCATGTCGTCAGGGCTGCCGGTGTTGAGGTTCAATTTGCGGAATTTGATGCGCTCGCGTTGGTAGGCCTTGATGTACTCGCGGCGGTCGGGCTGGATGTCTGTCATGGCGGGCCTCACTCTTCTATCAGCTCCACGGACACGGTTCCAGCGTCCAGCATCTCAATCCAGTCTTCGTCCGCGTTCTCCCGGCAGTCCCGGATATAATCCTCGGCGGTATAGCCTTCGTAGGCGTCAACGGTGTCGATGGGGCTGGTAGCTCCGGTGGTGGGATCGGTGTAGTTGATCTGGTATTTCATGGTTCGTCCTCCTTCTCAATCTTCCGGGCTTTGGCCCTCGGCTGGCCTTGTCTCAACTTCTGGCTTATTATAGCACGTTTAGGTCTATACTGTCAACAGATTTTTTTGAGAAAAACGAGATTTTTTCAAATAAAAAAGCCCCGCCAGGCGGCGGGGCGATGGGATGGGGTGCGTTTACCTCTTCCGTCAGCTGCGCTGACACCTTCCCCAGAGGGGAAGGCTTTTGGAGAACGGCTGCGCTGATGCCACCTCCAAAGGGAATGTTCGTGGAAAACTGCCGGAATCACTGGGGAGGCTGGGCCGAATTGACGGGGAGGTCGAAGTCGACCGAGAGATCCACGATGCGGGTGGACGCCGTGCCGGCGCCCTGGATGCGGCCCGCCAGGGTGGAGGTGTTGGGATAGTAGTAGACCGTGCCGGTGGTGTAGTTGACGCCGTCGGTGCTGTAGGTGGCGGTCAGCGGGATCGAGGAGCGCTGGTCGGTGGTTCCCCAGCCCGCCGGGATGTTGATCTGCCAGGACTGCCAGCGGATGGAGGTGGAGAACCGGCAGGCATAGTGGCCCACGGTGGTGCCCAGCGTCAGGTCACGGGTCAGCTCGTTGGTGATCTCGGTGATCTCGCCAGACCAGCCGTCGGTGGTGAGCATGGTCATGGTGGTGGTGCCGCGGGCCTGGCTGACGAAGATGGCCGTCAGCTGCACGTGGGTGCAGGTGGCCGCCGGGATGGAGATCAGGCCGTTCTCGAGGATCGTGGCCGTGACCGGGCTGGTCTCGGTGGTTCCGTCCCAGATCCGGGCGAAGCAGGTCTCCGGAAAAAAGGGCCGGAAGCCCTCCGGGATGAAGGCCAGCTGCGTGACCTCTGCCCGGTTGAAGGTGATGTCCAGCGCCAGGATGGTGGTGTCGAGGGTCTCCTTAAAGACGCTGTTGGTGATCTCGGTCACGCCGGTCAGGCCGCTGGCCATGGTCATCGTGGTAAACTCTACATTCCCGCCACCCGCCCCAGAGGCTATGCAGACGTAGTTCCCCGGGCCGTTGGATTTCTGGACGGTCACGGTGATCGCCAGCTCGCCTCTGGGGAGCATGGCGGTTCTGAACTGCAGACGCCCGTTGAGGGCCGCCACCCGGATGGGCGCGCGGGGCCTGACGGCGCTGTCCGCGTCGGTGAAAAACGCCGAGACGCAGGTGCTCTGGGTCTGGGTGACCAGGCCGGGCACGCTGTAGTAAAATGTGTAGGGCGCGGCGCTGCCCTCCCAGGAGGCCAGCGGGATGGTGACGGCGAAGACCCGGGGCATGTTGTCCAGCAGCGCCTGGGCGGTGCCGCCGGAAGACACGGGGGCCTGGCTGCCGATGGTGGGCGCGTCGTCCAGATGGGTGCCGTAGTTGCCGATGTATTCGGCCAGACGGTCGAAGGAGGTGATGCCCGTGGGGCTGACGTGCAGGCGGTAGACGGCCTCCTGGCGGGTGCTGCCGCCGGCCGCCAGATCGTCCTGGGTGAGGGCCGGATCCTGGGCCGCGCCCGCGCTGGCGGCGTCGGCCCCGCGCAGGACACGGAAGGTGTAGGTGTCCGCGGTGGCGCCGCCGCCGCGGATGAACTCCGCGATGACCAGGTCGTGGCGGTAGGCGCCGGCGGCGCCGGACTCCACGGGCAGGTCGGCGCTGGTGCCGCCCTGGACGGAGAGCATGTAGCCCTGCATGCAGTACATGCCCGGGGCCATGCGGACGGTGTTGGCGTTGACGATGGTCAGGGCCAGCTCCTGATCGGCCAGGGTGATGCCGCTGACGCCCACCATGGCCCGGTGGAGCTGGGCGTCGTCCTCGGCGTAGATGTGCGGCACCGCGTCGGGCGGGGTGTAGATGGTGATGGGCTTGATGGCCATCTGCGTTTATTCGCACGTGCCGGGTTACGTAGACCGGCCCGTGCTCTCCTTTCTATGGTTGTTGGCCGTATAGCCTTCGCGGTCTCCTGTTCGGAGACACGCTCAGGCCGTTGTGTCGTGGAGAGCCGCCTGCGGGCGGCGTGGCGGCGTGGGCGCCGCCGCTACAGGAGGACGATGACCGGAAGGCGGTCAGTCGTCCGCGGGAGGCTTTTCGGGCTCCCGGGCCTCGGCGGCCGCGTGGGCCTCTGTCAGGGAGGGCGTCGGGGCCTCGGCGGCTGCCGGGGCGGCGCCCTTTTCGCGGAGGATCTCCAATGCCTTCATGAGGATCGCCGGGATCTTGACGCCCATGGAGGCGGCGTTTTCCAGGATGGAGAGCGCCTCGGCGGCGATGAACCAGAGGCAGGTGGCCCCGGTGACCGCCGCGAACTGCACGCCGGCGCCCAGCTGGATGGCGCGGTCGGCAAGGGCGGCCACCATCACCACGATCAGCACCAGGATCTTTTTGAGCAGGCCGGTAAAGGCCGCCCGCGAGCTGAGGCCGCCGGTCTCGGTTTTGGGAGACTTGCCCATGAAACCGCAGAGGATGCCGGTGATGTAGTCCAGCGACATGACGGCCAGCAGGATCCAGATCAGCGGGGGCATCCCCGTGAAGAACGAGATGATGGCGCCGGCCAGCGCCGAGAGGGCCTTGACGATTTTATCCCACATTTTAACCTCCAAATGATATTCAGCCGACAGCGCCGGTGATCAGCAGGGCCAGCTGATCCTCAAGCTCCCGCAGGTGCTCGGTGGTGGCGATGATCTCGGCGATGATGGCGGCGGCGTCCTCGTCCTGATTGAGTTCTTCAACATTTGTTTGAGATTGCGAAGAATTTGTTTGAGATTGCGAAGAATTTGTTTGCTCCTGCGTATTTTTCGCCTCTTCGGGCGCATCCGCCAGAAACTCCGTCATGCAGTAGCCCTGGCGGCCATCGGCGGTGACGTAGGCCCAGCCGTCGCTGTACAGGGTGACGACGGTGACGGGATCGCCGGGGTACAGACGGCCGATGGACTCGGCGGATTTGTCCGGGGCGGCCCGCAGGTTGAGATAGCCGTCGCCGGTGACGATCATGGGGATGTTCACGGTGTCCTCCTTTGCCGGTTCTTCCGGCGCGGTCTCGCCCTCCGGGCCATCTGTCCAGGTCTTATTGCCCTCGATGTAGGTCACGGTCACGCCCTCCTTCATCGCCTTCTGCACCTCGTCCCGGTAGGCGTCCATATTCAGGCCCCAGGGGCGCAGCCACCAGGTGATGTCGCCGTGGTCGGTGGCCATGCCCATGCGGTGCAGCTCGGCGTGGTCGCGGACGTTGCCGATATAGATGCCGAACTTTTGGCAGAGATAGGCGCAGAGGTTGACCGATGTCTCCCAGACCGCCCGCTGGAAATAGGCGCGGTTGTTCCGGGCGTCCTCGCAGACCTCGAAGCCGATGAAGCCCTGGGCGTTGGCGGATTTCTTGCCGCTGTCGCCGGAGCCGGAGAGCCAGCAGTGCTGCTCCCAGGGGAGCGCCTGGTAGACCGTGATGGTCTGGCCGTCGGCCAGCAGGCCGATGTAGGCGTTGGCGCACACGTTGCCGCCGGGGCGGTTGTGCGTGTTGCCGTATTTGTTCGGCCCCAGCAGGCCGTCGTCCGGGCCGACATAGCGGTGCAGGTAGGGGTTGTTGGCGCCGGTGGAATGCACCTGGATGCCGCCGGGCGGGCCGGACTTGCTGGTCTTGTAGCAGTCCGCCTGGGTGAAATACAGGCGGTGGATGGTCAGCTGGCGCATGGGATCACCTCCTTCGGGCAGCGCGTTTAAAGTGTTAGTTCATTTTTCGTTCCCAGTAAACCCTTTGATTTATAAGGGTTTCCGGGAATCTCCGCAGAACACTCTTTAAATCACTGTTCATAAATAATCTCAAGTCCGTATGCAACAGCAGCGTCATGTTCAATTTTGCATCCTCTGGCATTTTCCCATCCCTTGCAGAAATAGGCCGCATGACACAGGCTCATATTTTCTAGAGACTTCGCCAAGAAACAAAGCGGAATCTGAACAACGCCCCGCTCTTCCATCTTTTCCTTGGAATACCATTCATCTGTGAATAACGTGTTCACGATCTCATATCCTTTTTCTTTCAGCACCTTGATCGCCCGTTCTCTGGTTTCAACGATTTCTTCCTCGGTTTTTCCAGCCATCGGCTGAGACAGCATAGCTTTCATTTCGTTTCTTCCTTTCAACTTGACAGATGTGTTATCATGGCCTTGAGGTGATACGTATGGACAACGAACCACGTACCAACCGGGGCCGTCCGCGCTTTGGCGATCCACCCAAGCCTAAGGTGGTGAAATTCTCAACCAGTCTCCCGCCCGATCTCTATGAACGTCTGGAGAAGTTCTGCGAAGATGACGAGCGAGACAAGGCATGGGTGATCAAGAAGGCCGTGGACTCATGGCTGACGGAGAAGGGCTACTGAGGGTAGCCCCTCTCTTTTATTGTTGTTCTTCGGTACTACTGGTGTTCTTCGGTATTACTTAAAGTGTTATTTAAACGATTCCGATTCGCCCGCCGTCTGCATCCCCCGGAGCAATATCTCGTCCGCTACCCTGTGCAACAGCTCCACCAGCTCCGGGAGACTCAAGCAGCTCAGATTATCCTCATTCGGGCTGGTGTTCCGGGTCATTGTCCAGCATCTCCTGCACAGCCGCGCGCCACCGCTCCGGCACTTCGTCGATGGTCATGATCCCCGCCTTGATCCTACGATAATAAATTTTTGCCATTTTCGTTCCTCCTTTACTCTCCGACCAATTCCGCGATTTCAACCAGTGCGTCATCCTGCGCGGCTACCATGTCCGCAACCTCGACCAGAGCTGCTTCAAGATCGTCATTGCGCTGACGTTCCTGCGCCAGCTCCGATGTCAGTCGATTAACCCGGCCTTCCTCCGCAAGGGGTAACAGCCTTTTTACAATCTTCAGCATCCGTTTCCCATCCTTTCCACAGGTTTTGATAATACCTGGCAATGCTTCTTCCTGGAGTTGGTATCTCATGGCCCTGTTGATCTGGTTTGTCTCGGCATTGATCTTGTTCGCTGCCCACGCTTTTTCGTAAATATCCATAGAGTAGGATTTGATCCTTTTTATCAGATCTTCGTCAACTTCCGGATCAAACACCTTTTGGTTCTTTACAATCAATGCCGTATACGCCGCGAGGGCTTGCGCCTTTACATGCACCTCAAGACGGCCTTTGTGCCTTTCAGGTTCTACGACACTCATACCACTTCCCTCCTTGAGGGGGCGCTTACGCGCCCCTATTGTAGATTATGAGATTACACAAGCCGGCTGGCTCGCAAAGCTGCTGCCCGCGGAGTAGCCGCTGAGGTAGCCTGCGGAGTGCACATACCACTCGACGTTCGAGTTGCCCCGATTCGCAGACCGCAGGCGTACGGACGCAGCAGAGCCGCTCGGATTGTTGATTCTGCGGATCTGTCTCGCCGGGTTTGCGTTATCACTCGATCCGTTTGTAGGAGCATCCAGCCCTGTGATCTCTTTCCAGTAGGGGAAATACGCCCCTTCAACGCCAGCCGCCTGAGGAACGCCGTACACCTCCTCCAAAGACTGTAGGAAAAACTTATCATACATAACATCTGTCACGCCGCCATCGGTGACGGTGTTGGTAGAAACCCGGATTTTTACAGGCTGAATCACCTCAAGAAAATCGCTGTCCAGCCCGGCCATGAATCCGGCTCTGCTGGCCAGCTGGCTCGGGGCAACATCGCCATAGTGGGTTGGCACCCACCAGTCGCCAGCATCCGCATCGCTGTTGAGCCATTGCCGTTGCGCGCTATCCCTGTAGCGGTTATACCCGTATTGATACGCGCCGCTAGAGTTGATCGTGCCTTTTTTGATGGTGTCATAGCTCCCAAAGGGGATCGCATCTCCTGCCGCCAGATTGAGCATCGTGTAGGTAGACCCACTCACGCCGCAGTAGTAATATCCATCTTCCGCTACGGTTTCGTCATCCGCTGTGATGACCACGCCCTCTGCGGCGTCAAACTGGATATCTTCAATCGTGGCGTATTTCGCGCCCAGCCACAGTCCCGGATGGACACTCCCATCCTCATGTTCGCATTCCCGGTCATTGTCCAGCACAACCCACGGGAAATCGTAGACAGTACCGTCCAGCGTATACTTGCATACCAGCTCTATCCCGACTGGGTATTTTGCGATCAGGGCTTCTCTGGACAACTCCACCACATCCAGCCGCACCCGATCCCATGTGCTTTTTGCAAGCGTTTCTGCTATTTCTCGCAGTTTCCCGTTGCGTCTCTGGATTTCGTCCTTGACCAATCCCAATGTTGCGTCAGTAATCAGCGCCATTATGCCACCTCCGTAATTCTCTCTTCGATCTCAGCCCGGATAACCTCAAGCCATTCCACCTCGTCCACCAGCCCATCGTGGATATCGGCCAGCGTCTCGTCTGTGGGAAGCTCCGTTAATTTATACAGCAACCCGTAAAGCAGTTCTGTCTCCGCAAGCTCTGCCGCCAGCAGTTCTGCTCCAGTCTCTTCGTTCGGTGCGGATTCAATTGCGCTCTTTAAATCAGTTACGTCGCTCTGGATCGGGGTCAGCGCGGCGGTCAGCTCGGCCTCGGTCACCTCGCCGGGGTCGCCCTTCGGGCCTTGCGGGCCGGTGGGGCCGGTGGCACCCGTGTCGCCACGGGGGATTCCCAGGGTCAGCACGTCCGCGTCATAGCTGGCGGTGGCCTGAGAGCCCGCCGGGAGGGTCTGCGCCTCGGCGGTCACTCCGGTGAACTCGGCCAGGGCCGCCTCAGCTGCGGCTTGGGCGTCCTCGGCCTTGCCCTGGGCGGTCTCAGCCGCGCCCTGGGCGGCCTGCGCCCCGGCCTGGGCCGTCTCGGCGGCGGTCTGGGCGGCTTCCGCTCTGGTCTGCGCCGTCTCGGCCGCGGTCTGGGCGGCTTCCGCTCCGGTCTGCGCTGTCTCGGCGGCGGTCTGGGCGGACTGCGCCCCGCGTTTGGCGGTCTCGGCTGCCGCCTGGGCGGCTTCCGCTCCGGTCTGGGCCGTCTCAGCGGCGGTCTGGGCGGCTTCCGCTCCGGCCTGGGCCGTTTCGGCTGCGCCCTGGGCGGCCTGTGCCCCGCGCTCGGCGGTCTCCGCGCCGCTCCGGGCTGCTTCCGCTGCGGCCTGCGCCGTCTCGGCGGCGGTCTGGGCGGCCTGTGCCCCCTGCATGTGCTGATTCGCCAGCTCGGCGCTGCCCTCGGCCAGTTCAGCGGCACCGGCCGCGGCCTCCACGTCGGCGGCGGTCTGCTCCACGGCGCTGTTCAGGGCGGCGATGGCCTGGGTGATGGCGGACTGCTCCACCGGCGTGGGCGGATCGTCGGTGATGGCCGCCCTGCGGATCACCGGGATGGTCACGGCGTACTCGGTCTCGCCGTCCTCCTCGCCGGTGTGCAGAAACAGCCAGACGTAGACCGGCAGGCCGGTGGTCAGCAGCGCGTCCGGGATGGTGACGCCCTCGGCGTCGCCGATCTGGGTGACGGCCTCGCCGTGGGGTTCGTTGCTGAAATGCACCTCATAGGCCTGCGGCAGGTCGATGCCGACGAACTGCAATAGCTGGCCGTAATCGTACTGATACAGGGGCGCGGTGCGGACAGAATAGCCCTGGGACAGATCGGCGGCGGTGATGTTGGACATGGCGGCCATGGCGGTACCTCCAATGTAAAAATACGAACGTTCGGGTTTTTACGGGCAGACGGCCACCCAGGCGATGCTGCGGGAGCTGCCCAGGTTGCGGTCGCTGGCGTTGGCGTTGTAGAGCTGGATCGTGCAGCCGGAGGTGGTGACGTCCTTGACGCGGTTGACGTACAGATCCGGGGTGGCGCTGGCCTGGTATATGTTGGCCACCACCACGGGGATGGAGGCCAGGGCCTTCGGGAAGGTGACGGCGAAATCGGTGGTGGTTCCGGCGGCGCAGGTGCCGCGGATGATCGTCCCGGCGGCGTATTTGGGCAGGGCCGCGGGATCGTCCCCGCCGCCGCCTCCGCCGCCGCCGGAATCGCCGCCCAGGCCCAGCACGCTGACGGTGGCCGAGACCCGGACGAAGCCGTCCTGGATGGTGAGGATCTTGCCGGAGACCTGGCTGACGGCGGACAGGCCGGTGAGCCGGTCGCGGACGGGGATGCGGTCGCCGGGGAGCAGATCCACGCCCAGGCGCAGCTCGTCCACCGTCAGGCTCTGGACGGGGCCGGTCTGCAGCAGGCGATCCACGCCGGAGCGGATCAGCTGGGACTCGCTCTCGGCGTTGGGATAATCCAGCAGCACGGTGCGCATGTCCTCGGGCTCCAGCGTCTCCGGGCGCTCGGTGTAGACGGTATCCCCTACCCGGTAGAGGTTGAGCACGGTGCGCTCGGCCAGCTCTCCCCCGCCCAGGATCAGGCAGTGGTTGGCCAGCTCCTCGTTGCCGAGCTGGGAGGTAAAATCCACGTCGTAGTCCTGGCTGATCTCCACGGTGCCGGTCAGGTCGCTGATCGGCTCGGCGGACAGGCGCGCGGTTTTGGCGGCGGCGTCATAGGCCACGGCCAGCCGGAGGCCCACGGCGTCCAGAGAGCCCTGCAGGCCCTGGGCCATGGTCTGGTAGCGGTATTTGGCCGAGACCGTGACGCCGGTATCGGCGGTGGAAACGGTAAACAGGCTGCCGAAGCTGGTGCCCACCACCGCGCGGATCAGGGCGTTGGCCTCCTCGGTCAGGACGAGGTAGGCCTCCCCCGCTGGCGGGCTGATGCGCCGCTGGAACAGCAGCCCGCGCCAGGTGGGCCCGCGCAGGGTGACGCTGCCCTCCGCCGTGCTGTGGCGGATCAGGGTGACAGGGCCGCCCCACTCGGTGCCGGGGCAGTAAACGAAATGCCCCTCCAGGATGGGCTGGGCGGCCCAGACGTCCTCCGGCAGGGTGACAGACCAGGTGTTGTCGATCAGCTGGGCCGAGGGATCCACGCTGATCTGCATATCCCCCGCGGCGATGTAGGGCAGCGCGCGCAGCTCCCGGCGGTCGGCGTCGGCGTGGATCCAGGTGCTCATTCTGTCCACAGCAGTTCGCTCCTTCTGTGTATCAGGGTGATGTTCAGCGGATAATCGCCCGAATAGACCAGGGCGTTCTCCCCCACCGGCACCGGTGCGAAGATATCGTGGTCCTTGTCCCGCAGGTCGAAGGCGTTGACCCGGGTGCCCACGCCGTCCAGGGTGTAGATCTCCCGCCGGGGCTGGTCGATGACCAGCCGCTGGCCGGAGGCCAGGCTGACGGCCACGCCGTAGACGTTGCCGCCCAGGGAGATGGACGGATTGACCGCCGGGCCGTATACGGTGATCACCGCCGGGGCCGGGGCGTAATGGGTGTTGATGATCACGTTGCCCGCCAGGCCGGTGCCGTAGCGGTAGGCGTAGCGCAGGTCGTATTTTTTGCCGCCGTCCCCGGCGTACTCGCCGGAGCCGGGGTGGATGTCGAAGGAGGTGTCCTGGCACCAGTAGGGCTCCACCGCCAGCACCGTGAGGGTGCGGGTGGCGAAGGCGCTCAGGCGCGGATGGGCGGGCTGGCCGCCGCTGACGGCCAGATAGCAGACCAGATACTGCTGGCCGGCGTACAGCCGCCCGGGCTGCCCGGCCACGTTGTCGGCGTCTGTCACGGCGTGCAGGCTGTTGATCCGGTCGAGGAAATCCTGCCGGCTGCGGCCCCGGAGGCGCACCTCCAGATCAAAGGTGCGGGGGCGGCGGGCGAAGTTTGCCGCCCGGCCGCCCTGGCCGCCCATGGCGGCGGTCAGCTCATACTCCCACTCCCAGGTGTGCAGCTGGGCGGGATCCACGAAGCACAGATCGTCGCCGTTCAGGATGAACTCCGCCCCGGCGTGGTTGATATAGCTTATATTCATCACACGTACTCCCTCACGGCGCGGCCCAGCTCACGGTCGTTGAGCCGCAGGATGATGGGCCGGTTGTCCCGCAGGGCGGCCGCGGGAGCGCTGCCGCCCGCCCGGGCCCTGGCGGCCACGGTGAGGCTGTCGGCGCCGGCGGTGACGCTGCCCACGCTGGGCATGGCCCCGTCCATGGCCTGCTGGATGTAGCGGGCGCTGTCGGTGATGCCCTCGGCCACGCCCAGGCCCATCATCAGGCCCACCTTGTCCCGCATGACGCGGGAGGGGCTGTGGATGCCGAGCAGATCCAGCACCCAGCCGAACACGGAGCCCAGGGCCTCCTTGATCTTCTCCCACAGCCAGGAGATGGAGCCCTTGATGCCTTCCCACAGGCCCACGATGATATTTTTTCCGGCTTCCAGGAGCTTCGGGGCCAGCTTGAGCAAGCCCTCCACGATGGCCTCAATGATCTTGGGCACGTTGGCGGCCAGATCCGGGATGGCCTGGATGATGCCGTCGATGATGGCGATGAGGATATCCACGCCACTTTTCAGGATCTCCGGCAGGTGCTTGACGATGGTCTGCAGCAGCTCCCTGATCACCTTGGTGATGGTCTCGGTGATTTTGCCGATATTGTTGGCGATGCCCTGCACCAGGTTGGTGATGATCTTGACGCCGGTCTCCAGGATCTTGGGCAGCATGTCGTTGAGCAGTCTGACCGCCGTATCGCAGAGGTTCGTGATGGCGGCCTGGAATTTTTCCTCGCTGCCCTCCACGCCGTTGACCATGCCGATGGCGGCCTCCACCACGGAGGAGAAGCCGTCGGTCAGCTCGGTGACCGCCGGGGCGAACTGGGCGGCCACGGTGTTTTTAAGGCCTGTGATGGTGGAGTTGCAGCGGTTCATCGCGTCGTCCACGCCGCCCAGGGCGGCCATGGTCTGCTCGCTCATGATCAGGCCCGCGGACTGGGCCTGGTCGCCCAGCTGCCGGAAGGCCTCGCTGCCGGCGTTGATCAGGGGGTTCAGTTTCTGGGCGCTCTCCCCGAACAGCGACATGGCCAGGGCGTCGCGCTCGGTCTGGTTGGCCACGTTGCCCAGGGCGTCGATGGCTTCCCACATGACGGTCTCGGCGCTCTTCATATGTCCACCGGAATCCTTCACGCTGATTCCCAGCTGGGCGAATGCCGCGGAGGTCTTTTCGCTCTCGCTGGTCATGTTGGCGGTCAGCTTGGTCAGGCTGCCGGTGATGGTGCTGACCTCGGTGTCGATGAACTGGGAGGCGTACTCCCATTTCTGCAGGTTGACCACGTCCACATTGGACTGCTCGGCGATGGTGAGCATGGTGTCAGCGTAGCTGCCCGCGGCGGTGGTCAGGTCGAAGATGTATTTTCCGGCCTGGACGCAGCCGTCGCAGAGGGATTTCAGAGCGCTGATGGTCGTGCCGATCGCAGTCTGTGCCAGATCGACAGCGAACGAAGTGGCGGCCGCCAAGACCTTGACAGGGACGGAATCCATGACCTTGTTGACCGTATCCCATGCCGCCCGAAGACTTTCGACGATGCTTCTCCCGTTGTTCATCTGGGCATTCGCGCTCGAGATGGCCGCCTGGGTCTGGCTCATCTTGCTGGACAGATTCGCCACCACAGTAACCTGCTTGTTATAAGCATTGGTGGCCGCGTCGATTTCTGCCGCGTTGCCGGAAGCCTTCGCTTCCTGCATTTTCTGCGCCAGCTCGTCCAGCCGCTGCTGGGCGTTCTGGTACTGCTGGGAGAGCAGCTCCAGTTTATGATTGTTCGCATCAATGGAAGCGCCGAGAAGTTCGTTTTTCTGAGCCGTCGCCGCCTCGCTGTCGCCCAAGGCCTTCGCGGCTTCCTCGGCGGCCTTGATGCCGTTGCCGAAGGACTTGATCTGGGCGTCGATGGCCTGGATCGCCGAGTTAAACGTTTTTTCGCCTTCGACCTGGATGCCCAGGCTGATTACCGATCCGGCCACAGTATCACCTCATTTTCAGCATTTTCATAAATTCGTCCCGGTCGTTCTTCGGGCTGCGGGGCGGGCGGTACTCGAAGCCCTCGGCCTTGATCTGATGCACGCTGATCAGATCCAGCAGCTCGCACAGGGGGATCAGCATGGTCTCCTCATAGGTCAGGCCCATATGCAGGCCGTACCAGGTGAACCACGCGGAGGTCAGTTGGTCGGGGCCGTTTCCTCGCCGCCCGCGGGCTTTTTTGGCGGGGCGGCGTCCACCTGCCGGTCGCCGATGATCAGGTCGGCGATCACGGCCTGGAAGCGGGCCAGGTCGCCCGCGTCGGTCAGGTCGCGCAGCTCCTCCAGGCTGATAGCCGGGTATTCGCCCAGGCCCTTGCGGGCGGCGTAGCGGGAACCGCAGGCGATCATCAGCTGCATCATGGCGCAGATGTCGCTCATGGGGGTGGAGGACTCGTTCAGGCGGGTGTAGTCGATGCCCTTTTCCTCCAGTCCCACCAGGACGGCGTTGGAGAAGACGGCCATGTAGTCGGCGCCGTCAATGGATACGATGGCATGTTTCATGGTTGCACTCCTGTTCTGTGATGGTTTCGTTCGATGGCCATGCTGGCGCCTGTCGTGAACCTCATCCGTCACGCCTGACGGCGTGCCACCTTCCCCAGAGGGGAAGGCTTTCGCACCGGGGAGATTTCCGGGCGCTCAAAGCCCCATAGGGGAAGGCAAAAACCGCGACGTCGCGGTATTTGAAAATACGCCCCGCGCTGGGCGGGGCAGAACCTCATCCGGCCGCAAGCGGCCACCTTCCCCAGAGGGGAAGGCTTTGGCGCTGCCTGGCGGGCGGGAGGTCAACGTTAGGTGATGTTGAGGGCGGCCTTGATGTAGGCTTCCGCGGCGGCCTCGGTGGCGAACTCGGCCCAGTCCATCCAGAGGGCGGGCGTGGCGTCGTTGCGGAGGATCGTCGCGGTCAGCTCGTTGCCCTCAAACTCCACCGTCTCGCCCTGGGTGGCGAGGCTGAGGCTGGGGATGGCGAACTGCACCTTGTAGAGGATCACGGCGGTGTATTTGGCCTGGCCGTCCACGACATCCTTGCGGATGGTGCCATAGCCCACATAGGGCGGGGTGAGGTCGGCGGGGAACTGGATATGATTCCCGGCGTTGGGGGTGGTGATCGCCGCCACCTCCAGGCCCAGGATGGCGGCCACGGGGGCCAGGCTCAGGCGGTCGTTGGTGATGGTCAGGCTGCCGCCGCCGAACACGGCAGCGGACTCGGCGGGGCCGTTGTCGGCATAAAAGATATCGGGATCCGAATCTTCCAGCTCGATCTCGGCGTCCACGGCTTTGCCCAGCAGGCCGCCGTTGGAGTAGCTGATCACGCCGTCGGTCACGGCGTAGATGGCATAGTAGGATTTGCTGAGGCCAGTGCGGGCCATAGCTGCTCCCTCCTTTATTTCAGGTATTTTTCGATGCACTCGGCGGCGCCGGCGGCCATGGCGGCCTTGGCGGCCTCCTCGGCGCGCTTGCCCGCCCGGCGGACGAAGTCGTTCTTTTCGCGGACTTTGCTGCCCCCGGCCACGGAGGCGGCGATGATCGGCGTCGGCAGGCCCTCGGGGTATCGTTTCGTCCGCAGCTTGCTGTAGCCGGTAAAGCCCACGCGGACGGTGACGGTGCCGTTTTTCTCCTCCATGCGGGTGACGCCCATGCCGTCCAGCAGGGCCTGCTTTTCGGTGGGCTTTACCACCCGGCGGCGCTGGCCCTCCGGCATATAGCCGGACTGCTCCGGCAGGTTTTGGATCTCCTGGCGCAGGGCGTCGGCCAGCACGGCAGCGCCGTCATAGCAGGCGGCCTTCGCTACCGACGCGCCCTTGCTGCCCAGCATCTGGAGCGTGGTGCTCCAGTCCTCCAGACCCTTGACGTTGAGCTTTGGCATGGTACCTCTTCCGGCGCGCGGGCCGTGTCAGTCGGTCAGGATCGCCTCGCAGGCGAAGACGTGGCGGATGTAGTCGGTGCCCGCCACCTGGGAGGTCTCCCAGGTGTAGGCGATATCCGGGCAGGCGTCCAGGGCGGCGTCGATGGCGGCCGCCGTGGGATCGTCCTCCAGGCGGGTGTAGCGCCGCACCTCAAAGGTCAGCTTGCGGGCGGCATAGCGGTTGTCGGCCACCAGCCCGGGGCGGCCTGTCTCCTCCCAGATGGTGTAGTTGCCGGTGAGGGCCGCGGACATGAACCGGCGGATTCCGGGGTCTGCGGCGGTCAGCAGGGCCTTGACGTCCTGTACGGTCACGGGCTCACCTCCCGCAGGGTCAGGTCTGTGATGGCGGTGGGGCCGTCGTCGTCATAGCCGTGATAGGCGCGCTCCACGGTGTAGACCCGGTCGGCGGGCGCGCGCAGCGCCCAGGAGGCCAGGGAGCGCAGGATGACCACGTCCCGCTGCCGGATGTCCCGGCACTGGTGGACGCGGATCCGCGCGTCGGTCTGCAGGTCGATCCTGTCCTCGGTGGGGCTGGCCGGGGAGGTCTCGAAGGACAGCTCCCCGTACCAGCTGCGGTGCAGCGGGGTGTATTCCAGGGCCGGGATATCCCCGGCGCTCGCCGCGTCGGCGGCGCGGAAGACGGTGCAGATGCCCTTGTCCAGGATCACGCCTGCCGCCTCCTCTCGCGCAGGAAATACTCCCGCCGCCGCAGGCGGAGCCAGTCCGGCATGCCGGTCTGGCTGTCGCGGCACTGGTACTGCCAGACGGCGTAGTCCACCGCCAGCAGGGTGTCCTGGGTGGAATCGGTCAGTGTGATGCCGGTGTCGGCCAGCTCCCGGATGGCGCCCTCGCAGCGGGCCAGCAGGTAGTCGTCCAGACTGGTGTCCTCGGGCAGGCGGTTAAGCCTTGCCTTTACCAGCTCGAGCACGGTGCGAACGTCCACGGCTGCCATCACGGTCACCTCCGTCGGGTTTTGGGTCAATGGGGTCTGGGATCTCCTCGATCAGCCCGGCCAGCCGGGCCGCGTGCCCCGCCGGGGGCTCATACCCCGGGCGGGGCCAGGCGCTGCCTGCGGGATACAGGCGGCACCCGTCCGCGGGATCGACGAAGGTCACGCGGGCGCGGCAGGCCATTAGTTGGCGGTGTCGCTGGCGAAGGTCATCGCGGCGGTGGGCGTCGCGCCGTTGATGCCGATGGCAACGAAGGCTTCTGCGATGGCGGGCGCGCCGTCATAGCGGGCGATGCCCTTGAACACGGTCTGATCCTGGAGGAAGCGCACATGCTCGCTGGTGGCGAACTGCTGGCCGGCGCGCTCCGCCAGGGTGTACAGATCGAAGTAGCCGGCGATAATCACGTTGTCGGGCACGAAGGACAGCTGCACGATATCGCCGCCCAGCACGGGCATGGTGTCGGCGATGCCGCTGACGATGCGGCCTTCGGAATCCACGGCCACGGTGGCGGCCATCAGGGCGGTGTAGGTCTTTTCGTTCATGACCCACACGCGCACGCCGCGGCTGTACTTGCCGCTCATGGCGCCGGAGGCGGTGATGATGGCGCTGATCAGGGCCGCGCCGGTGGCGCTGGCGGGGATGGAGATGATGTTGCTGGTGTGCAGATCAGCCCAGGGGCGGGCGGTGGCGGGATAGCCGGTAGGCGCCTCGGTCTGGACCAGGCGGGAGACGATGCCCTGGGGCATCTTCTGGGTGCCGCTGGCGTTGCGGCCGTACAGGATGGCCTTGTCCAGCGCCATGCCGATGGCCTGGCCAATGGCGGTCAGCACCTCGGCGGCCAGATCCACGTCGCTGTCCTCGCTGTTGGCGTTGCAGACCGCGAAGAAGCCGCCCACCTTGAAGCAGTCCAGCTCCAGGTCGTTAAAGCCCAGATTCAGCTCGTTCAGGTTGGCGCAGCAGTCCGTCCAGACGGCCTCGGGCACGGTGCCCATGATCAGCTGGCGGCCCACGCCGCTCACGGGGCGGACGTTGACGTATTTATAGAGCTTGGAATAGGCCTCGATGTTTTCACGCAGCAGGCCCAGCAGCACGGTGGGGATGGTCAGGCCCACGTTGGTCACGGCGCGCTTTTCCTTGATGGCGGTGCGGATGCCGGTCAGGTAGCTGGCCACGTCCTCGCGGGTGACGATGTTGGCCAGGCGTTCGCGGACGGTGCCGCGGGCGAAGATGTTCCTGTTCATGGGGTTCTTGCTCCTCTCTTCATTCTCGGCGGGCGCGGGTTCGGGGGCGGGGTTTGTCTCCTGGTCCCCCTCGGCCTCGGTCAGCTCGGCTTCCAGGTCATCGATGACCTTGCCCAGCTCCTCGGCGGAGGCTTCCAGCTTTTCCTTTTCCTCGATCAGGGTGTCCACGGATTCCTGGACGGTGGCCTGCTCCTCCTCGGTGGTCACTTCCTCTACGGCCTCGGCCAGCTCGTCCTCGCGCTCCTTCAGGACGAGCAGCTTGGCCCGGACTTCGTCCAGATCCTTTTTCTTGAGATCGATGCGCTTGCGCAGCATCAGGGCTTTAAGCGCCATGTTTCAAAACCTCCTTGGTCTTTTTCTTCCAGGCGTCCAGCCCGCGCTGGCGGATGTGATCCCGCTGGGCGGCCCTCGCCTGGATGGATGTCTCCTCGTAGGCAGGGAAGGTGCAGACGGAAACCTCGTACAGCCTGATCTCCCGGATCGTCCAGTGCACGGAGCCGTCCTCGCGGACTTCGGTGTCCTCGCGGACGATGTCAAAACCGATGGAGCACTGGTTCACGTCGCCGCGCATCACGCGGGCCCGGGCGTTCATGGCGTCGCCGTCGTTCGGATTGACGGTGATGTCGCCATAAAGCCCGTGCCCGTCCACGCGCAGCGCCAGCGTTCCGGCGGTCGTTCTCCCCAGCACCAGGGTGGTGTCGTGGTTGGTCAGGGCGCGGATGTCTCCGCCCAGCGCGCCGTCAAAGGCGCCCGGTGCGATGCTCTCGCTCATGCCGGGGCCGATGTCGTACACGCTGTCAAAAACGGCGAAGTAACCGCTGATGTGCAGCTCTTCGCCGTCTTCTCTCGTTTCAAACTTGGTGGGCACCGCCCGCAGCTGGCGGCTGCCCCTGTCCATCGTTTCCATGGCTGTCCCTCCTTAACGGGCATTTGTCGGCGGCGGGCGAGAGCGCCCACCAGCCCTTGCAGGTTTTAAAAAAGACGTGCCCGCAGGGCGCGTCCTGTTTGTCGCAGTGGATGATCATGCCGCTGACGTATCGGGCATGCGGGCAGGAGAGCGGGATGTTCATTCGGCCTGCACCAGCTTCTTTTGCTGCCCCGCCATATCGGAGGGGATGTAGTTCTCCAGCACGCGGTACTCCCGCAGGCCCGCCGGGGGCAGGTGCATGCGGTCGCGCCACTCGTCGCCGCAGACGTAGCCGCGGTCGGCGCCCGCCAGCAGGATCTGGGACACGGTGCCCAGGTCGTAGTCCAGCAGGCTCCAGTAGTTGAGCTGCAGGTACCATTTGGGGCTGAGGATCAGGGCGCGGGTCATCTCCTGCTGGATGATCAGCGCGATGGTGCGGACGGTACCCTGAATAAAGGCGTTCCACTCGTCCCTCTTAAACTCACCCACGCCCAGCAAGAAGGGCGGCACGCCGATCACCGAGGCCACGGCCCGCTTGTCCAGCTCCATGGTATCCCGGATGGCCAGGTCGGCCAGCGTCAGGGGCTTGACCTGCTGGATGTCGAACAGCTCGCCGGGGATGATCCAGGGCTGTCCCTGGTACTGGGGGTTGATGTAGTCCGCCAGCAGGGCGCTGCGGCCCTCGGGGGTCTGGAAGTCTGCGCTGAGGCCCGAGACCTTCACGATGATCGAGGGTTTCCATTCGCTGCTCATGAAGGCGTTCTCGGTTTTCTGGCCCTGTTTCAGGTTGGCCGCCACGTCCCGCAGCGTGACGGTGACGCCCTGGCCACGCCACAGCTCATGCGGGTCGGGGTTGTAGGCGAAATGCAGCAGCTCCGCCGGATCCCGGGGCACGCCGTCCAGGATGACCTGGTATTCGGTGCGGCTGGTGCCTAGCGGGCGGAAGCTGACCCGGTCTGCGGCTATGGGCTCGAGGCCGGTCAGCAGCCCGCCGTGGGTGTGCGGCATCACGATGCTGTTCCCGCGGCCATACAGCAGCAGGTTCATGACGATCGCCGTCATCCAGGGCGTGCGGGTCATGTTTTTCCACGGCGTGATGTCGATCATCCGGGAGAGCTCGTTGGTGATCCGCTTGTCGCCCTCGGCGGTGTTTTCCAGCAAATGGATGGTCATGCTGCCGATCAGCTCCGCGATGCGGAGGCAGGCGGTCTGGATCTCCGGGCAGTCGCTCAGGCGGGTGTAACCTTCGCAGAAAATGTCTTCCTTGCTGAGCCACAGGGCCACGCTGTTCCCGGCCGCGCTGTCCCGCCGCTGGGGCGCCGGGCGCTGCCGGTTTCGATGCTTGCTCATGGCGTTACTCCTTTACAGCGGGCCTGCCGAACCAGGAATCAGCCAGGCCGGATTTTTCGAGGTTTTCCAGCATGCGGACGCAGGCGAACACGTCGGCGTCAAACACGTCGATGCGGTGCTCCGGCTGGATTTTCTCGTACTGGATCATGTCGTCGGTCTTTTCGATGGCGCGGACGTTGGCCACGCAGTATTCATATGGTTCGGCGCCCAGATAGTAGAGCTGGTCGTTCTTCGCCTTCTGCTCGATGCGCCGGAAGCCCTCGGATTTCTTGTAGAAATACTGGGGCTGGTCAATGATGTTGAAGCCCGCCCGTTTCATTCCGACGAAATATTCGCGGCAGAATTTGCGGTCATGGCCCACCTGAGCGATGCGGAAGCCCATGGCCTTCATGGCCACAAACCAGGCGACCACGCTCTGGTGGTCGTTGGTGGGCGCGTTGCACAGCGTCAGCCAGCCGTCGTCCTTCCACCCAAACAGGGGGATGTTGTCCTCGTCGGCCTTGGCGGTCGCCGCCACGACGGGAAACCAGCAGTGCGGGATCACGATGTCGACATCCCGGTAGCAGCCATGCAAGGCGGCGGCGGTCAGGTCGTGCAGCTTCGACAGGTCGGCGCCGCCGTACCACTGGACGCCGGGGAGCCGGGCCAGGTGGCGCAGCTTCTTTTCCAGCGGCCAGGCGTACTCGATGCCCAGCGCCTGCTCCGCCCGGGTGTTGCTGCGGCGGAACTCATCCACGTTAAAATAGCTGCGCATGGACGATGTGAAGACGTTGAGCGAGCGGCTCAGGAAGTCCTTGCGCTGCTGGGGGTCGTTCTGGGCCTGGATGGCGTCGTTCATCATATCCGCGGGCCGGATGGTCACGCCGTAGTTCGGGTTGGCCTTGCGGTGCTGGATCTCGGAGGTGTAGTCGGTGTCGCCGTTTTCGTCCTTGTCCGCGCAGCAGATGAAAATAAAATAGGCATCGTCCTGGGCGATGCCCCGCAGCACCTTGCGGCAGTATTCCACGCGCTGGGCACAGAAGCCGGTGCCGTCGTCCCCGGCGGTGGTGATGGCGATGGTCAGCTTGTTGGTGTAGGCCTTCGATGCTTCCTTGATGCGGTTATACTGCGCCGGGGATTTATAAGCGTGGATTTCGTCCGCGATGCCCACGTTGCAGTTAAAGGAGTCCTGGTTTTTGCTGTCGCCGGCCAGGGCGTTCAGGCTGACGGAGCCGCCCGCCAGGTGGTCGTGGCTGATGGAGTGCTCCATGTTGTTGTCCACGATCCGCCAGCCGTCCCGGGCGGCGGCCTTCTTGCTGTCGTACAGGGAGGCGGTCACGTTATACTCCCAGGCGTCGAAGGTCTCCCGGGCCTGTTTCAGCGTGGCGGCCACCACGTAGACCTTGCTGCCGGAGGCCCGGTTGAGCAGAGCGATGGCATAGGCCAGAGCGGCCACGAAGCTGGTCTTGCCGTTTTTCCGGGGGATGAAGATCAGCGCTTCCTTCACCAGGCGCTCGTCGGTGCCATGGCGGAAGAAAACCAGCAGCCCGTAGACGCAGAACATCTGCCAGGGCTCCAGGCGCAGCTGCTGCCCACGGAGGGGCACGGCGTCCAGGGTCTCGCCCTGGCGGTGGCGCCAGGTGGCCTCGATGATGCCGATCACGAAATCGGCGTCATGGGTGCGGACGTCCAGATCGGGCCGGGAGAGCATGCGCAGGAAGCGGATGGCGCCCAGGATCCGGTCGATGCCCGCCACGGTCTCGCCGCAGGCGGTCTGGATCGCCCAGGTTATCACCTGATCGGCGTACTTTCCCCGGGGCCAGACGGCGGCCAGGCGCTCGCCCTCCGGGGTGATGACGGCGTTCGGCTGGACGGGATCACGGCGGCACAGGGCGCGGGCTTCCTCCTCGGTCAGGGGGACACCGGCGGGCGAGAGGATGTCACTCACGCACCCACCACCCGCAGGGCCTTGGCCAGGGCGCTCTCGGATTTATCGCCGGAGAAGATGTCATCGCGGATCTTCCGGGCGCCGTCCGCCGTGAGTCCCAGGGCCTTCTCGTAGTTGAGGGCCTGGTCGTTCAGGCGATCCAGCTCCATGACGCGGGGGTCGGTCTTCGTGACGGGGCCGTTTTTACCGTCATCCACCAGGACGGTGGAAAACTCGCCCTCGTCATAGGCCCGCTGGAGCTCGTCGATGCGGACATAGATGGCAGCCAGCCGGACGCGGGCGCGGCGGAACTCCGGCCGGTAGACGCCCAGGGACGCTGTGGCCGCCCGGATCTTTTCGGTGTACTGCTCCTTGGTCACATTTTCCACCTCCTTTCCAAATTTCCCCCGGGGAGGGAAGAGGG